>Ga0247740_1001116_pt1 | contig 11793 bp, 8 predicted proteins | sample UWRJL148409B2_FD_180942 | JGI IMG/M metagenome (GOLD analysis project Ga0247740, IMG submission 180942) | Plant litter microbial communities from Arlington Agricultural Research Station in Wisconsin, United States - UWRJ-L148-409B-2 | ecosystem: Environmental > Terrestrial > Plant litter >...
CTCATTGTGCCCCGCTGTCGAATCAGTAGTTGGAGAGCAGGTCTCCGAGAACCCGCCTGCCAAAGACTAATGCGTCGAGCGGAACCCGCTCGTCGACACCGTGGAACATGCCGGGAAAGTCGAGGTCGGCGGGCAGCTTCAGCGGCGCGAATCCGTAGCCGGTGATGCCGAGCAGGCTCAGAGCCTTGTTGTCGGTGCCTCCGCTGAGCAGGTAGGGCAGCACGGGGATACCGGGGTCGTGGGCGCCGAGGGAGGCGACCATCGCGTCGACGAGCTTGCCCTCGAACGGGTTCTCGAGGCCGATGTCGCGGTGCATGACGACGATCTCGATGTCAGGCCCGACGAGGTCTTGCACCTCGGCGAGTACGGCGTCCTCCATGCCGGCGAGAGTGCGGATGTCGACGAGCGCCTCTGCGGAGTCGGGGATCACGTTGTGCTTGTAGCCGGCCTTGAGCAGCGTGGGGTTCGTGGTTGTGCGCAGGGTGCCCTGGATGAACCCGCCGGCCGAGCCGGTGGCGAGAACGATCTCCTCTGGCCCGACGCGCTGCGGGTCGACGTCGAGGATGCGGGCGAGCTCGCCGACGAGCTGCTCGGTGATGGCAGTGAGGTGCACGGGCCACTCGCGGCGGCCGACCTTGGCGACGGCCTCGGCGAGCTTCGTGACGGCGTTGTCGTGCATGACTCGGCTGCCGTGGGCGGCGGTGCCACGCGCGATGAGCTTGATCCAGACGAGAGCCTTCTCGCCGGTCTGCAGCAGGTATGCGCGTTGGTTGTTGATGGTGACGGAGTAGCCGCCGACCTCGCTGATGGCCTCGGTCGCCCCGGAGAAGAGCTGCGGATGATTCGTGACGAGGTGATGGGAACCGCGCACTCCCCCGGCCTCCTCGTCGGCGAAGAACGCGATGACGAGGTCGCGCTTGGGCTGCTTACCTGCGCCGAGGATGTCCTGGAGCGCGGTGACGATCATCGCGTCCATATTCTTCATGTCGACGGCGCCGCGGCCCCACAGCATCTCGTCCTTGATCACACCGCCGAACGGGTCGACGCTCCAGTTGTCGGGGTCGGCCGGTACTACGTCGGTGTGGCCGTGCACCACGAGCGCGGGCAGGCTGGGGTCGGAGCCCTCGACGCGGGCGACGACGCTCGTGCGGTCGGGGTCGGAATCGACGTAGGTCGTCTTCAGTCCGAGATTCTCGAGAAGAGAGCCGAGATATTCGGCGGCCTCGGTTTCGGAATTCGCGACGCCTTCGCCGTAGTTTGAGGTGTCGAACCTAATCAGTTGCTGGGCAATCCGGGCTGTCGCTTCAAGCTCTGGTTCGGTCGTCATGCCCCAACGCTACCCGTCGCTCACGGCGTGTCGGCGCCGTGTGGCGCGAAGTGACAAAAGCACCTCTCAGAGCATGCTATTCTCGTTTCTCGGCGGTCAACGCGGTGTAAAAACCACAGAGACTGGCCATGCGCGCGGATGGCGGAATTGGTAGACGCGCTAGCTTGAGGTGCTAGTGCCCGTAAGGGCGTGGGGGTTCAAGTCCCCCTTCGCGCACGCATGTGAAATCGTTCATAGAATGTGATTACGAGTAAGAGCCCGGCCTTCTGGCCGGGCTCTTTTTCGTTGTTCCGGGTACGCGATGGCTCAGGGACCTCCCTAGCCGATGGACCCTCAGGGTTCTATAGTGGTGGCCAAGATTCCTGTCGGAACGGTTGGTCAGTCAGTGAACGAATCCACATTCGTTCTAGCGGTCGAAATCGGCAGCAGCCACATCGTTGTGGCCACTGCCCGTCTGACGCAGAGCGAGCAGACCGAGGTCGCCCTCCACGAGTGGGCCCCCTCGCAGTGGAAAGCGCCCGCGACCGCCTACCTCTCTCGCGACGACACGCTGCTGTTCGGCGACGAGGCCGCGGATCGAGCCGTCGAAGATCCGGCGCGGGCTGTGACCGACTTCACCCACCGTCTCGGCGACGACATTCCGTTCGTCATCGATGGATGTGCGCTCCCCGCCGAACTCCTCTATGCCGAAGCCGCCCGATGGGCGATCGAGACCGTCACCGGTGTCGAAGGGGTAGATCCCGCAGCCCTCGTTCTCACGCACCCCGCGTACTGGGGCGAGCACCGCCTCGCGACTCTGCGGGAGGCGCTGAATCGGCAAGGCATCACCGACATCTCCCTCATTCCCGCCGCGAAAGCAGCGGCGATGCACCGGGACGCGTCGCACCCACTCGAGCCGGGCGACGCCGTAGCCGCGTACGACCTCGGAGCCGAGACCGCCGGGAGCGTTGTGCTCCGCAAGCGTCACGACGGACTGTTCGACATCATCGGCGAGGCAGTGCACATCGACGAGATCGGGGGTTCCGGGTTCGACGACGCAGTTCTCGAACACGTGATCGCTGCAGTCGCGCTCGGCGACGCGCGCGTCGTGCCCGAACTCAACATATCGCGACTCCGAGACGCCGTGCGAGCGGCGAAAGAGGCCCTCTCATTCCGTCCGGATGCGACCATCACCGTACCCGCAGCGGCCGCCAGCGTGCGCATCACGCGCCCCGAATTCGAGGACATGATCGTCGACGACGTCGACCAGAGCCTCGAAGCACTCACCCAGGCGATCGAGTCGGCCCTAGTCGCTCCGGGCGCGCTCGCCTCAATCCTGCTCGTGGGTGGTTCCTCGCGCATCCCGTTCATCGCTCAACGGCTGTCGGACCGCTTCGAGTGCCCCATCGTCGTCGATGCCGTTCCCGAGGCCTCGGCGGTGCTCGGCGCCGCGCGTGCAGAGCTCTCCGGGCTCCGCACACGCCAGCTCGCCGAGAACGGGACCGATGGGCAACCCGACGACTCCACCGACGATGCACAGTCCTTCTCCCCCGCGCTGGCCGGCGCATCGCGCGCCCCGGCGTCCGCGCTCAGGAGGGGCCTCACGATCTTCTTCACCATCGCCGCCGCCGTGATGGCGGGTGCCATCGTGCTCGGCGGCGCCGCCGCGGTCGGCGACACCCGGTCCGACCCCTCCAGCGGCGTCACAACCCCACCGTCTGGCCAGTCGATCTACCCTCCGGCTGATTCAGGCAACACCCCCAACCCGAACCCAGAGCCCGCGCGCGGCGCGGACCCGCCCCCACCACGCGACCCGACGCGTACCGAGCCGATACCCCGGAATCCGGCTCAGGAGCACTCGTCGGGAGTGAATATGGGCTGACCCCGAAGGATTCTCTATGTCGCCGCTTACCGCGATGCCGCTTCCCGTCGCTCGCCCACCATTCGTGTGGGAACGGCATATCCGCTCAGCCCTCGATGCCGTCGCTGCCCCATCCGCGCTGGCGCGAGCATACATTGTCGGCAACGCGGGCTCCGGGAAATCGTCGACACTCCGCCACCTCCACCAGCTCCTCCAGGCGCGCGATCGCGATGCGCATCTGATCGGAGACGACTCCACCGGGCTCGTAGACATCCCTTCCTCCCACGTCGTCCTGGTCGACGACCTGCATCTTCGGCACCCCGACCAGATCGCCGCCGTGCTCATGCGAGCGGAAATCGCAGACGCGGGCCTCATCGTCGCCAGTCGCCCGTGGCCGACCTCCGCGACGATGGCGGTAATCGCCCACCGGCTGGAACAGACCCGCCCCGCCGTCGTTCTCGGGCACGTCTCGCCATCCGACGTGCGCGACTACCTCGCCGACGGCAACCAGCAGCTCTCCCAACCCTGCCTCGACCACATACTCGAAGTGACCGGCGGCGTCTCATGGCTCGTCGCTGAGGCGCTGCACGCACATGACGACCGCGACTGCGCCGACGACGTCGCCCATACCGAACTGCGGCGACGCCTTCAGGACCACATCACGCACCGACTCGAGTCGGTGAGCATTTCACTGCGCGACGCCATCGAAAAGCTCTCGATCGCCCCGCCGGGCTCGGTCGGCGCTTTCGCCGACCGCGAGACGATCATGCACGGCTATGCCGAAGGGCTTCTACTTCGCAACGGTCAACCGGTTCCGCTCGTCCGCTGGGCGGTGCACGGGACCACACCGATCCCCCACCGGGTGGGCAGCGCCGACGACCTCGTCGAGGGGATCGCGGAGTCCGTCGCCCGGGGCGACACCGTCTACCGAGACTGGCTCGGTCTCGCGCAGGACAAGGAAATCGGCCGCGCCCTCGCAACACACGCGAACCGGGTGCTCGAGACCGAGCCCGCACAGGCGGCCAGGTTGTTGCAGTCGGCGCTCGATTCCGGCCTCGACCCCACACCGCTGGCCGGAATGCGGGCCCAGGCCGCCTGGGCTACCGGAGACCTCGACTCTGCGAGTCACATCGTCGACGAGACGGCACCGCACGTGTCATCCGTCGAAAACGACCGCCTCGCCGACACCGCGGCGGCGATCTGGTCGACCCGCGGCATGATGGAGCACGCGGACAGGTTCTACCGTGTGCGAAAGCCGATCTCCATCGAGTCGCGAACCCGGGCCGCGGTCGCGGCGCTGGGGGTCGGCGACAGCAGCCAGCGCACAAACGCCGGCACCGACGAATCCCAAGCGCCATCGACGCTCCAGGTCGCAATGCAACTATTGGGTCGCGGACTCACCGCGTCCGTCGCAGCCGACCCGCCCGCGGGCGTCCTCGTTGACCTCGTTCGCGCAACCGACCTGTACACCCGGACGCGAACGACCGCGCCCATCCCCGAACTGCCGGCGGTCATCGCCGCGATCGTCGCACTCAACCTCGGCGGACTCGCTACGGCAGCGAGCATCATCGACGAGGCCATTCGCGGCCAGCACGGCGGCCAATGGGGACACCGGCGGCTCCTGCTCTGGCGCGCGTGGATTGCCGTCCAGCTGGCGCGTCCCGTCGAAGCACGAGCGGCCCTCGATCAAGCGCACGAACGAGCCAACGAGAAAAGTGCTCGGGATTCCCTGCTCGCGAGCGCGATCGAAGTCGCCATCGCGAGGCGCTACGACGATGCTGCCGGCCTTGAACAAGCGTGGCAACGCACTCGCGGCACCATCCTCCGCACCGATGTGGATCTCTACCTGTTGCACCCGCTGGCAGAACTCGTCTGCTCCGCGACGCGGCTGGGCGACCTCGAATGGATCAAACCCCAGTTTCACAGCGCACTCGATCTCTGCGCCCGCCTGGGCGAACCTCCGCTGTGGTCGGCGCATCTGCGCTGGGCAGGCGTGCAACAGGGAATTCTCGCCGGGCGCCCCGAGCTGCTCGCCCCTCACGCGAAAGCCTTGGTCACGGCATCCGCGCACAGCCGGGTCGCATCGGTCATGGCGAGAGCCGGTCGGGTCTGGACCGCGGTACTCGCCGGTTCGGTCGACGCTGACGTGATCGAAGCCGCGGCAACGGACCTCGCCTCGATCGGGCTGATCTGGGACGCTGCTCGCCTCGCGGGCCACGGTGCCGGACGCACCGACGACCGCAAGCTCGCGGCCCGACTACTCGCCTGCGCACGCGCTCTGCACCCCACAGAGACGGGACATCGAATCGCGACCTCGCCCCACGACAGTGAGGCCACCCAGACCGCGGCCGAAGAGGTACTCAGCGAACGCGAGATCGAGATCGCCCAGCTAGTGCTGCAGGGCAAGACCTACGCCGAGATCGGAGAAGCGGTCTACATCTCCCCCCGAACCGTCGAGCACCACATCGCCCACATCCGCCGACGGCTCGGTGCCAGTTCACGTTCGGATGTGCTCGCGAAACTCCGCCTCCTACTCGAGGGCAACCCGACGTCGACGGAAGCGGCGTACCAGAGGCGACGCGCGGAGACAGCCCCGTAGCACCCCCGTCCAGCATCGGGGGTCATCCCCGATGCTGCGTAGGAACAGCGAGCAATAGCATCCGACATAAGACCCCGCAGCTGTGTGGAGCGACGGAGTCGCGACGCGTCTAAGACCTTCATGGAAATGAGGAAGTCAGATAATGAGTTCACCCGTAGCCACCATCGCTGACGCCTTGATCGCCTTCATCCTGAGTCTCTTGCGCGACCCGGACGCCGCAGAGAATTTCGCCGAAGACCCCCAAGGCGCCATGGCTGAGAACGGCGTACAGGGTGCGAGCTTGTCTGACGTGCGGGACGTCAAGCCCGTCATCGTCGACCATCCCCAGGTTGAACCAAGACCGCCCACCCACTCGTCGCAGACCTCCGGCGCGGAGCGCAATCTGGTGAACGCGGAGCCCGACGAGGTGATTGTCGAGATCTCGAGGATCATGAACCAGTTCACCACCGTCGACGCCCGATCGACTGTCTCGACCGTCGTCGACGCCCGGGCAACGATCGTCGACCAGTCGGTGAATCAGAGCATCTGGACGGAAGGTGGGGACGTCACCCAACAGTTCGACCAAGAAGCCGTCATCGCGTCCGGGGACCGCGCCGTCGCAGCAGGAAACGACGCAAGCGCGATCGATCAGGACATCGACCTGACCGTCGGTGACGTCGCCGTCGGCAACGACACCTACACCGACAGCTTCAACGACGCGGATGTCGAGGTCAGCCCTCCGCTGACCGTGCCGGACCCGGCAGCACAAGTTCCCGGCGTTCAGCCCGAAGGGGCGCCCGAGCCGGATGTGGCCGAGCCGGACGCAGTCGATCCGGCCGCAGCCGAGCCGGCAGTCGCAGACCCGGTCGCTACCGAGCCGGCCGTCGTCGAGCCCGCTGTCATCGAGGCACCGCAGACGCCGGCGTCTCTGCCCGAACCCGCGGACACCCTGGAGACCGATCTCACGACAACCGAATCCGGCGACGCCTACGACCCCGGCGCCGCCGCTCTCCCCGTGGAAGAAGTCGTCATCGAAGATCCTGTCGACGAGTAGCTGACCGCGACCGTGACCAAGACCCCGAGCGGAACACCCGATGCAGTCGAGCCGGCCGGTGACGCACTCACGAGAAGTGTGCCACCGGCGGCATCCCGTTCCCGAGCCGTGAGGTCGGCAGGGACGGCGGACCCGGAGCCTACCCACGAAGCCCCCGCGCGCCCCTCGCTGGTGAGCGACAATGCCGCCCCCGTGTTGGTCAAGAAGATCGCACCCTTCTCCGTTCGACTGAGCCAGTTCTTCTGGGTCGCCAGCATCGCGGTCGGCGCATTCACCCTCGTCTTCTACTTCGTCATCCGGGAAGATCTCCTGCCGCTCATCGCCGACAGGGCGCGGCAGGTCAGTGCGGGGCGTCCAGACTCGGTCTACGACTCCGCGAGTGACATCATCTTCTGGATCGTCTTCGCGGTGCTCGTCGGTACGGTGTTCCTCCAGATCGTCTTCCTCGTGTCGTTTATGAGCCGGCGCCCCCACATCCGATGGTGGCAGCTGGCGACTCTCGCTCTGCTCGGCGCCGTCGTCGCACTAGCGCCGGAATGGGTTGCCCTCGGCGAACCGGGTGAACCAATTCAGCCGCTGCTTGCGGCGCAGATGGCGGTGGGGCTCGTTGCTCTGCTTTTCAGCGTTCTGCCCGGGGCTCTCCGATGGTCCGCTCGGCAACACGACATCCGTCGGGGGCCGCAGGGCACGGGCGGCCCCGACCTCTGACGCGATCGCGTCGAGGCTTCGGATGACGACCCGACAGATCATCCGCAGTTCGCGATCGGCCATCGGCGACGCAGCCAAGCGCCGCCAGTGCGACAGCGCTTCGATGGTTCGCGCGCGCACCTCTTGCGCGTCCGCCTCCCCCGCGAGGCCGAGCCGCCTCTGCGGCGTGACCCCGTCCGCGCCCAAGAGGAGCTGTGCGGCGGAAGCGTCTGCCGGGGACAGCGGGAGCGCATCTGCCCGGGCGCGAGCGAGCAGGTCGAGTTCGCGGAACGCGTGCGCACGGCACACGATCGCTTCGATTCCGCCATGGAGACCGCGGGCCTCTGGCCTCGGACGAGTCCGAAGCAACCATTCCAGCTGCACGACGATTCCCCGCGCCTTGAGAGCGGCCGAGCGCGCAAGAAACTGTTCCCGCACGAATTTTTCGAGGTCGAGCAGTCCGCTCTGCTCGACGAGCTCGTTCGAGAGTTGAGAGGAGGTCGCCGCTCCGCCGCGGACGAGTGCCGTCGCCAATCGGATGCCGTACATGCCGAAACGATCCAGCAGGGACGCGCGCGCCGCAGCACTCACTTTCGTCAGCTCTGTGGGCCTCACGAACCGGTCGGCGGAGACGAGGAGGCGCTCCCGCGCGACGCGATCGAGGCGGGCAAGATCGCGGAGCGCGATGAACTCGCTTTCCCGCAGGGTGCGTGCGCCCTCGGCCACCAGCCCGGCAATCGGAATCACCCCGAGAACAAGAGACGCGAGATCACCATGGTGCTCGTAACGTTGCGCGACCTTTCGCGCCGACAGGAGGGAGTCGATCCGACCTGACCCGATCTCGTCGGCCCGGGACAACACCCCCACGGCCGAGACCGTCTGAACGGCACCCGGCGCGCTGTCGCGGAACGCTTCGAGAAACCGCACATCGGCCTCATGAAGATGTCGCATGAGGTAGACGACGGCATCCGCGGCCGACGGAGACTCCTCGGGCGTGAGGTACCCGGCCGCGCGCGCTGACGTGCTCGCCGAGAGCGATGCGATGCCCGGCGTGTCTACGAGTGTCAGCGAACGCAATGACTCCAATGGCCACGTGACGTCGATCCACTCAATCTCCTCGGCCGCCATGCCGCCCAGGGAGAAAACTAACCGACCACTATCGCGACGGATCTGCATGCGCTGCGGTGCGCTGTCCAGAGGATGGATGGTGATCGCGGGTGTTGCCGAGTAGCGGTACACGGTCACGACGCGTGTGCATTCCCCCGTATCGGTCGGCGCGATCTGTTCACCGAGGAATGCGTTCAGAAGTGTCGACTTGCCGGCCTTCACGATGCCCGCGACGGCGAGGCGCAACGGCTCGCGAAGCCGCGCCTCGAGTTCGTCGAGAAACGTCTCGGCGATCGGATCATCCGAGTACGCTCTTCGCGCCTGACCGAGCAGGTGCTCGGCATCAGCGGCGAATGTCACGGCGCGCTCCCCGCGGCCGGAACCGATTCCCCGATTTCCCTGGACGCCGGAGGGTCCGACAACTCGGGAAGCGGCGGGATCGCCTCACGCAACTTCACCAGCTGCGCGATCTTTGCCCGCAACTCCACAACTCGTTGATCACGCCGGGACGTGTACGAGCCCGCCGCCTGCTTCGCTCCCAGCAGCGCCTCCGACAGTGACCGGTGCAGTTCTTCCGCGATCTCACCGAAGTGGTCGCGTGAGACTCTCTGCACTAGCCGCAAGCGATCCTTCAACTGCTTCCCGACCTGGAAGATGACCTCGTCGCTGTATCGGCGCACGTGGGTCTTTGCCTCCTGCTGGCGCCGATGGAGGCGCAGCTGCATGTCCTCCCGATACGCACGGCGGCCCACGAAGACCCCCGCCAGCAACGACAGCGGGTTGATCAGTGCCATGCCGATTAGTCCGGTCGCGAGCCCCACCATGAGGACGCCGCCGTACGAACCACGCACGCCGATGAAGATCTTCTCCCCCGCACCGAGCCTTCCCGCGTCGAGATGCGATAGCTCCTCGACGGGGTCGAGCACCCCCTCGGTACTGCCCACGTGAATCGAGGGAATGCCCGTCTCCCCCTCGCTGAAAAGGGCGGCGACCTCCTCCGACAACCACCGCGATCGCTCATCCGTCCACACGAAGGTCTCGGCCACCGCAGCGGAGACACGCTGCTCCAACCAGTCGGTGATCTGATCCCAGATCGGACCCGGGTCGCCCTCGTCGATCGCTCGTTCCGCCTCGCGTTGCACCTTCCGCAGCCGATCCCGCAGGTCGTGCTCCATGTCGGCGATGAGGTCAGCGATCCCGTCGGTCAAGTGCACCTGCCACCGGGCCGAGCGCCCTCGAAACTCATCTGCGCGGGCCTTCGCGTCTTCCAGCTGGGCGATCATGCGGGGGGTGTCTTCCGGGTTCTCCAGCGCATTTAGCTCGGTGCGCAGCGAGAGCATCAGCTGCTCGACAACCGAGGTGAGATCGTGCACCGCGCTCCGTTCATGGATGACCTCGGCGCGGCCCAACACTTCACGCCGGAGGTGTGCGACAAGGGCCGGGAATCCCGACTCGTCATTGAGCTCGCGATCCTGCAGGTCGGCGGCCAATAGCCTGAGGTCGCTGGAGACGGGGAAAAGAGGCATCTCGCCGACGTCAGTGAGGTGGCCGCGGTCGATTCGTTCGACCTCACGCCACTGCGGGTACAGATCCGTCTTGGCCAGCACCGCCGCGACGTTCGGTGACAGCCGCATGGCATGCCGCAGGAATTGGACTTCCGGCTCCGTGTACTCCTGTGAGGCATCCGACACCAGCAGGACGGCGTGTGCAGATGACAGAGCGGCAAGCGTAGCCAGCGCGTTGGACGACTCGAGGCCGCCGACGCCGGGCGAATCGACGAGGTTCAGTCCGCCGCGCAGGATCTCTCGCGGGAGAAACACTTCCGCAGAGAGCACGTGGCGCTGGTTGCTCGGATTGCCGCGCTCCGATACATACGTCGAGACCTCGTCGAGAGGGATGGGATGCCGCGTGAAGCGCGGCTTCGACGGGGTCGATTCGGGTGCCTCCACTGTGATCCAGGCCGACGGCGTGTCGGAGTATCCGACCATGGTCGGCACGCTTGTGGCGACATCGTCATCGACCGGACACGCCGGCGCATTGACGAGAGCATTGATGAGCTTGCTCTTGCCCTGCTTGAACTGTCCGACGACAATCACCCGCACCCCCGGGTCACGCAGCCGCACCGACGTCTCCTCCAGGCGCCGCGCAAGATCAGTGCGGCCGCTCACCTTCACGAGGGCGCTGACGTCGTTCAGCGTTCTTGCGAGCGAGACCTCGTCGCGCGAACGCTCCGTCGCCGCTGCGGCGTCCCAGAGCGGCGGTTGCCCGGCCAGAGCCATATATGCGTCATCGGTGCCTGCGGCTTCGTTCACGTGAACTCCTGTCTGTTCGTCAGAGAAGAAGATCGGGGCCAAACGGGGCCGCCCCGAGATCTACGTCGTCTATCTCGGCACCCCATAGGTCTGCCGTGTCGACGTCCCACTCGGACGCATCGACGTTCGTGAGCTCTTCGGTGAACAGATTCTCGTGCACCAGATCGAAGCCCTGGTCGGCGGGTTCGTTGGTCGGCCACGCTGCCCCGTCGCTTGACATGTCCATCAGTCCCGTCGATTCTGTTCGGCCCCATCGGTGTGCCCGGCCGCCAGATCAGGCGGCCGGGCCCGGGTGAATTCGACCTAGAAGTCGACGTCGTTGCCGCTCAGAGGGCTGGCGAGCTGCACGTCCTCGATGTCGACGTCGACATCGAGGCTGTGGTCATCGACCGTCCAGTTCTCGGAGAGGTCGTTCAACGAGTTGTCCTGGAACGAGTCCGTCACCGTGAGGGTGTCGGAGAGGTCGTTGGTCGAGTTGTCCTGGAACGAATCACTCACCGAGAGGTTCTCGGAGTAGTCATTCATCGAGTGGTCATCGACCGACCAGTTCTCGGAGTAGTCGTTGTTGAACGAGTCGGCATAGGAAGTGTTCCCCACCGCGACATCGCCGACGTTGATGTTCGCGCTCATGTTGCTGACCGAAGCGTCGTTGCCTGCCGCGGCAGAGTTGTCACCGGAGGCGATCACGCTGCTCTGGTAGAACTCCTGGCTGACGTTTCCACCGACCACACTCGCGCCGTCGGCCGGCCCGGTCGCGGCAATCGCTGCGCCGCCGCTGCCGCCGGCAGTCGAGATGTTCTGGTTGACCGACTGGTCGTTCAGGGTCGACCTGGCATCGATGGTCAGGTCGCCACCGCCTCCGAGAGCCGCACCACCAGAGAGGTTGAG
>Ga0247740_1001120_pt1 | contig 11775 bp, 12 predicted proteins | sample UWRJL148409B2_FD_180942 | JGI IMG/M metagenome (GOLD analysis project Ga0247740, IMG submission 180942) | Plant litter microbial communities from Arlington Agricultural Research Station in Wisconsin, United States - UWRJ-L148-409B-2 | ecosystem: Environmental > Terrestrial > Plant litter >...
TTTGGTGATGCCCGCCAGGCGCGTGTACTTAGCAATCACGCGTTGGACGCTGCGAGCCGTTAAGCGGCGAAAGTCACCACTAGTTGAAGGGATATTATTCTTGCTGTAGCTCAGAAACAAAGGGGGGAGTGTATCTTGGCGGGCGCTCAGATAGCGATCAACCCAGCTAGCGGCGTCTTGGCTAATAAAGATCGGTCGGTCTTTTTGGCCTTTCCCGCGTACAAAGAACTCTCGGCGCTTAGTGTTTACGTGGTCGCGGTTTAAATTAATGAGTTCCGAGACACGGAGGCCACCAGAAAAGAGTAATTCTACAATGGCGCGATCGCGCAGGCCGGCTTCGCTCGTAATATCGATGGTGCCCAGCAGGCGCTGCACCTCTTCATAGTGCAAGAAGGTGACTTGCTTGCGTGAGACCTTCGGCAAAGTGATTTTATTTGGTGCCATGCTTGCGATGTCACGGGTTGAAAGGTAGCTAAGGAAGCCACGCAGGGCAATCAAGTGATAGGCCTGGGTGATCGTCGCCAGGTCTTCGCCATTATCATTGCTGTAACGGTTCAGCCACAGGCGATATTTACGCACCATTTCGCTTGTAATCTCATCGACTGGTGTATCTTCGGTAAATTCAATGAATCGCTCTAGGTAGAGGCGATAATTCTCGGCAGTGCGGGCGGCGCGGCCACCTTCGACTTCAAGGTGTTCGAGGTAATCCAGCAGCAGTTCGGACATATACATACTACAAGCATAGCCTAAATCGCTCCGAGCCGATACAATAGAACGCATGCAATGGCTCGAAGCAATCATCTTAGGACTCGTACAAGGACTCACTGAGTTCATCCCGATCAGTAGTTCAGGGCACTTAATTATTGCGCAAACCTTTTTATCAGGCGCCTCTGATCACTTATTTCTAGAATTTATTAACATCGGGACAATGCTAGCATTGCTTGTTTTCTTCCGTAAACGGATTATCACCATTATTCGCGACATCTTTGTAAACAAGAAATATAAACTGGCGCGCAATATTTTGATCACGGCTATTCCGGCTGGTGTGGTAGGGTTCTTGCTGGCTGGGTTTATTGAAGAAACGCCTTTCTTTAGTAGCGCAGTGGTAGTAGCGGTCACCTTGGCGGTTGTTGGTGTCGTAATGATTATTGTTGAAAAGCTACCGCACGCTTCAAAGGTAGAAGATGGTGACAAGCTGCCAGCCAGTAGGGCATTGGTGATTGGTATTGCGCAAACGATGGCTTTGATCCCTGGCGTCTCGCGATCTGGTTCAACGATTCTGGCCGGGCGTTTTATGGGGCTCAAGCCAGCAGAAGCTGCAGAGTATAGCTTCTTGGCTTCACTGCCAATTATGGCAGGGGTGACGTTGAAGGTATTGATGAGCGATCACGATTATCTCTCGGCACATCTTGGCACGCTGATCGTTTCCAACGCCGTCGCCTTCGCGGCTGGGCTATTGGCGGTTGGATTCCTTATGCGCTACTTAGCAAATCACTCACTGGCTATCTTTGGCTGGTACCGAATCGGCCTTGCCGTAGTCCTCAGTGTCATCCTTTTGATACAATAGGGGAAAGAACTGGAGAACTATGGAATATATCGAACGAACACTTATTTTATTTAAGCCTGATGCTGTGCAACGTGGAGTTGTTGGGGAAATCTTAACTCGCTTTGAGCGTGTTGGCCTCAAAATTGTCGCCACCAAGATGCTTGCACCAGACCGCGAACACTACCACAAGCACTACGAAGAAATCGGCAAGATGATTACTCGCCGTGGTGAAGACAAATTTGAACTCGCCCTTGAACTCATGAACAAAGGCCCAGTCATCGCCATGGTACTCGAAGGTATTGAAGCCGTTGCTATCGTTCGCAAGCTCGTTGGGGCAACCGAACCAAAATCAGCCGCACCTGGCACGATTCGCGGTGATTATTCACACATTAGTTATGAATACGGCGACACCGCAAAAGTAGCCTTCGCGAACTTATTGCATGCCTCTGGTGACGTTGAAGAAGCGAAGCAAGAAATTCCTCACTGGTTCAACGAAGATGAGCTGTACGACTACGGTGTGCTGAACGAAAAGTTCACCCGCTAATCTGTTACAATACAAAGGCGCCCCGGTAGCTCAACTGGATAGAGTAGATCCGTCCTAAGGATATGGTTGTAGGTTCGACTCCTGCCCGGGGTACCAGGAAATTATCAAAGACTCATCAGGGTCTTTTTTCTTATGCTTGCTAAATGTATTCAATCACTTGATAATATGCCCCATACAGCATCGCGCTGTTTCTTCCTGAAGGGGTGCGCCCCGCGGAAGAGTATAAAAGAGAGGCAGGATTGGCAATGGGTGAGCCCAACAATCAACTGCAAGAAGTGACCGACCTGTTGAGGTTCTACGTCCTCGATCCGGAGCACTACCGCCTTCCGCTGAAGTTGGCGCATCAGTATGGGTTTGACGTAGACATGGTCGAGGTCATGTACGAAGAGGATGTTAAGCCCTACCTCAAGAACCTGCTGGGCTACAAGAGTCTGGCTGAATCCGACCCAGATATCGGCCACGGTGGCTACCACCAGCGCCACCTGTCGGCAGGCACGCTCAGCTGGGAAGACGTACTGAAGGCGAATCACATCAAGGGCAAGTATAATCAGCTTTTTGAGGTGTTCAAAGGTGATTTCGAAGACTCAGCCGCCCGGCATCGTGATCGATACAGCCTACGCATAGCTGCGTTTCTTAGCAGAGAAGGTGACTGGCTGATCTGGACTCGTTTCGGTGGACCAGCCGGCCAACCGCCTGAGCAGATTGCAGTATGCAAGACAATCCGCGAAGCGATCGATCTAATTGAGAGCCAGATCGCCGAGCTTAACTCTGCAACGGACATCCTGAACAGAAAGCCGGACAATGTTGCGATGAAAATCTCCGAGGCTTTGGTATCGAAGCTCCTGTCTACATTGGAGGACAAAGAGTTGCAACGCTCGAGTCTGGAAAGAGCGAGTAACGACGCGCGGTCGCTCAGAAAGAGCTTTGCGTAGTACCCCGAACAGAGTAGAGCCCCGCTCCTCTGAGCGGGGTTTTATTCTTTTTGATACTATAAAGATATGATTACTTTACCGCGCGAAGAAGGCTGGAAAATCTGGGATGATTTTTGGAATGCCGCCACTGAAGAATTCTTCAAAGTAGAAGACGTTCAAGATTATAGCGAAGAAGATAACGACCAAATGAGCTCATTGCATACCTGGCTGCGCGGCGACAAAGAGGCCGCACTAGAAATGATTCATCACAACAAGAGTGAATGGGCAGAACAAACTAGCTCTAAACCTATTACCAAAATCCGTATTCACGTCGTCGATGAGCCCTATTCCGAATATCTCCAGTGGGAGATTGAACACTATAAGCTGGTGAATATTCCACTTGGGAAAGAGCGGGTGTATTTGGTAAACCGCAAAGACGTCCCAGGGTATGCCTTGGGTGATTTCATGATGTTCGATGAAAAAATCGTGACGACAAGCCACTATTCAACGAAGGGCCGCATGGAGACAATGGGCATCTATCGAGATGAACCGATCGACGAATATCTGGCTGCGAAAGCCTTGTTGATGAAATATGCACAAGAGATCATAGTTTCATAATAATTTAATAAGCACTCGCTATTATTAAAAGTGCGCTCTTCATTTGTGTCACTCTTTGCAGTATCCATGCAGCTCTATCTAGAAAAGGATGCAAGATGAAGAAAATAAAGAAAGTAGTAAGCGGCGTCTTCTTGGGCGCAATACTCGTTGTCGGCTCTGTACTTTCCGGCGCGATGCCGGCAAGTGCGGTCGTGTGGAACTGCTCGACGGGATTCGGCAGCGTCGGCGTCTACGGCGTCTGCGCCTCTGGCGAGCGTCCCGGGGATACCTATCGGGTGAAGATCCTCTGCAAGAACTGGATTACCCAATCTTCGTACACAAAGGCCGGAAACTGGGTAACCCTCAGCTCCGGTCAGCCTTCAACCATTTCTGGTTGTGGGGCGTTCGAGGCTTACTACGGAAGTCCGTGGGTAAGCACTAGCTAGCAGCATCAATGGAGAGCGCCCCCGCCTGGAATATGGCGGGGTTCTTCAAATAAATATTGACACACCGCTTAAGCTAAAACATACTTATTGATATGAACAAACTCAAAACATATATAGCATTCTTCGCAGCAACATTAGGACTCGCCAGCTCGGTATTCTTCGCAGACTCAATCATTAAGCAATACTCAGAACCTGAGAATGTCAGTAGCAGCTTCGGCTTTATCTTCGCGCTTGTTTCGGCGGCACTTTGGGCTGTGTACGTGTTGCTGTATTTCATCATTCAATCACGCACTAATAAAAAGCGCAAAAAATAAGGGTATCTTCTAGCCACCCTTAGTAGAATTCGCCCAATTGGTGTACCATAATACATAAGGTTATGGCTAAGCAAAAAAAAGACACGCCAGAATTAGACTTTGAGGGCCAGCGGGCAGGGGAAGAGGTTCTTTTTGTGTTTCGCCGGCACATCATTGCTATGCGCAAAGGGTTCTACCTCTTATTGATTCCTTTGGTGATCACCGCCATCCCGCCACTTATCTGGCAAACTAATCTTGAACTATTCCTGCTCCCGGTTGGGGGGCTCGCGCTTGGGCTACTGCTGTTTACGTATCACTTGATCATGTGGTATTTCACCATCTATCTCGTGACGAACCAGCGTATTCGCCAGGTGACTCAAAAGGGGATATTCGGGAAAGACGTCGTTGAGCTACGTCTGTCAAAGATCCAAAACATAAGCTATAATATACCAGGGTTTAGTGGGGAAGTTTTTGGCTTCGGAACCATCGTCATCCAAACATTTGTGGGTGATTTAGTTATCCGCTATGTTGAACACCCAGAGAAGACTTATAACAAATTGCAAAACGCAGTCAGCACCGCGATCGAGCACCAAGGAGATCATGAAGAAATTAATGAATAAAGTTCGCCGTCGTAAATCAACCGTCGAGGAATCGTCTCGCATTACGACCGAAACTATCGCCGAACACCGCGAACGCATCTTAGCTGGTGGCCGCCGCTTTAAGTATCCGGTGCAATATGCTCGTCACCGCCTTGTGTTTAACGCCATCATCCTTGGTATTGTTGCCGTTATCTTGGCAGTTGTCGCGTTTTGGTGGCAGCTCTACCTCGTACAAAACACTAGTGACTTTATGTACCGCGTCACCAAGGTGATCCCGCTCTCTGTCGCTCGTGTCGATGGCCAATCAGTCCGCTACAGCGACTACTTGATGAAGTACCGTAGCTCGATCCATTATCTTGAAGAAAAAGAACAGGTAAACCTTAACACCGAAGACGGTCGCCGCCAATCAGACTTCGTAAAGCAACAGGCGATGCAAGACGCAATTGCGGATGCACTTGCCATTAAGATTGCCAAAGAAAAGAATATCACCGTGAGTGATGTTGAACTTGAAACGTACTTAAAAGCACAGCGTAATTCAAGCGATGGTGCTGTTTCTGAAGGCACCTACGACGCAGTGATTCTTGATTACTATGGCTGGTCGCCAGATGAATACCGCCACGCTATGGAGAACAAATTACTTCGCCAAAAAGTTATGTATGCAGTTGATGAAAATGCTGATAAGATGACCAAAACTGTCACCACCGCCCTTGAAGGCAGCGCTGATCTTAAAGCTATCGCTGAAAGTATTAACGCCAGTGGCGCACAAGTCGTCTATGGTGTTCAGGGTTGGGTGCCGCGCAATAACCAAGACGGCGGTCTGGCAATCGCTGCCGCAAAGTTAGGCATTGGCGGGGTCTCGCCAGTTGTCCGTTCATCGGCAGGCGATGGCTACTACTTTGTGAAACTACTTGAAGCCAATGATACCCAGGTAAATTATGAGTTCATTCATATCCCACTCAGCGCCTTTGTTGAACGGGTAGAAAAAGTCCGCACCGACAATAAGGTCGTTGAATACATTAGTATTCCAACAGTCACCACTACTGAATAGGAGGCTCGATGTTTACATTGCCCACACTTGGCTACGAATATAATGCGCTGGAAGACTATATTAGCGAAGACATCATGCGCTTGCATCATACCAAGCATCACCAGACATATGTCGATAAATTAAACGTGGCGCTTGAAAGCCACCCGGAGCTCGCCGGGGAATCTATCGTTGAACTTCTTTCAAATCTTGAAAGTGTTCCTGAAGATATTCGCACAGCCGTTCGCAACCACGGTGGTGGACACTATAACCACTCGCTATTTTGGCAGTGCATGTCCCCGAACGGGGGAGGCGAACCTGTGGGTGCTCTTGGCGAGGCTATTGCCGCCAAATACGGTGACTTTCAAAAGTTCCAAGACGCCTTTAACGCAAAAGCCACCACTGTGTTCGGCAGTGGCTGGGTATGGCTGACGCCAGAACTTGAGATTATGACCGCACCAAATCAGGATTCGCCCCTCATGCAAGGTGGTGAAGAGCCAATTCTTGGTCTAGATGTATGGGAACATGCCTACTACTTGGACTACCAAAACAAACGCGATGAATACGCCAAAGCGTGGTGGAACGTGGTTGATTGGGAATTTGTCGCGAAACGTTACGCGAATTAGCGAGGGCCGGGAAGCCCGGGGCTCGTAGTGGTAGGGGCAGTTTCTTCAGCAGGAGCATGAACGCCTTGCAAGAAGGAATTGACAGTGTTTGTCAGTGATTCTGCGTTAAACGCAACGGGTGCGTAGCCTGTTGTAATAGGGTTGGTCATACCAACAGATTCAATGACACCGGCTTCGTTGATATCAACGCGAACCTTGCGAGGCAAGTGATCGTTAATGAATAGAGTGCTGCGAATACTAGTCGCGTGTTCGTCTGTATTAAGTAGGGCATCGCTGGTGACACTCAGTGCCTCTATGGTGACACTCGTATCGTCACTGAGAAGAAGGTTGCTCATTTCGCTTGTGAGGGGAACGCTCTTTGGCATAAGAAGACGGTCGTCTTTTGAGGCGCCAAAATGGTAGTTGCCCAAACGTTTTAAGTGGCGATTTTTGTCAGCTTCTAACATGACGGTCCCGCGTAAAGGGCTGGCGCCTTCTTGGCTAGGTAGGTGAGAGACTTCCTCCATAATGCGGAGGATTTCTTTATTTGGACCTTGAGCAAGTTGTAAGGCTTCAGCGAAAGCAGGCTCACCGTAAGCAACATCAAGTGGGTTTTCTAGGCGTTCTTGAGCAGCAAGAGCATTGCGGAGTTCGTTTACAATAACCGAACCACCGATCTTATCGGTAAGTGTTCGTAACTTGTTACGAGGTTGAGGATTTTGTGCTTGGTCTGGTGCCTGTGCTTCGATTGGGAGTGTCATGTTTGTTTTGATGCCCTTTTTATGAACGTTTCTTTCCCTAAATACTAGCATAAAAACAGGGGTAAGTCAAGATAGGGCTTACGCTTAGAAATGAAAGCGCCCCTCGGGACACTCCTCTCGATTAAGAGTGGAGGTCCGCGAGGGGCTGCAAGGGGCTACCTCAGGGCTGCTTCCCAGTTGTTCTTCGCCCATCCTTCCTTTGGCACGCTCACGATCTCGACTTCGTCGAAGCCGAGCTCACGTCCGATCAGGACAACGGGCTGCTCGAAGCCGCCGGCGTAGTCCGTGATCGGAACGATCGTGTGCCCGCGAGCGGCTTCCATCGCGTTTACCTCTCGGTCGGTGAAGCTCGATCGGTCGCCGATGTTCGCCATCAGTTCTTCGCGCTTCCTCATGTAGGCAGCGTGGTCGCCGATGTAGATGTCGTTCGCTCTTGTGGGGGTGACCCGGCAGACGAACGCCTCATCGTGTGAAAAGTGACCAGGGATCGCCAGGTCCTTCAGAGCCGACTCTGGCGTGACCTCGCCGAAGCCACACCAGATGAACCCTTCGTATGCCACTTCGGGGATAGGGGTGGTGTCATCGCGCGCACCGAGTGCTGCCCAGCCTCTTACAGGTTCGAGCGCGTAACGGTTCTTCTCGAGGACTTCGTTGGCGTCCGTTTTGCCTTCTCGGATTCGATAGGCATCATCGAACTTGGCGAAGGCGTACACTGGGGGCAGAGACGGCGGGAACGGGATGTCCTCAACGTCAAAGCGCCCGTAGTCCGGGGTCACCAAGGGGTAGGACTCGATGAACTCGAGCACGTTGGCCTTCAGCCACGCAGCGAACTCCTGGTGGAGGTCATCTGTGCGGATGACGGTGTGGAGCACGACGCCATCTAGCTGCTTAGGGATCAAGATCGGCTTACGCTGACCTTGGTGCCAGTGGTGGATCGAAGTACCCCGTCCGCAGTCGCAACCACCTTCGTAGGTGACGAAATCGCCATCTATTGAGCGGTTGAATCGGTAGTTGCCTTCGAAGAACCGTTGCTGATCCCTCTTCCAGTTCTTGCCGACATACTTCTGGAAGCTGACACCTTCGTCCTCGTAGACGGTCAGGTCCTGCTTCAGGATGACGATGCGCTCGACGGCTGCCGAGTCAAACCAGCCGTGGTTGAGACCCTGGTTGCGACCGAAGTGCAACACGAAGTCTTTGCCGACGACGTTATCCAGCATACGGAAGACGGCGCTGCCGGATCCGTACGTTCTGAAGGTGACCTCGAGGCCGGGGATCTCCCAGTTGCGTTCTTCGAGGGCCTGCACAATCTGCGTGCAGACCTCGTCGAACGGAAACTGGCGAGAGGTGGGGCGGAGCATGACAGGTTCTGTCAGATATACTGACGGGAGAAATATCACATTGATTCCTTTGTTCGATGAAATGAGATGGATAGGGGGCTAAGCTGTGAAGAGCATCTCCTAGAAATCCGAAGATGTCCAAAAAACATGTTAATAATACCATAAATTGTATGTAAAGTCAATGAGGATACTAGAAAATAATCACGAATAACTATGGCTACAGAATTAAAATAACCATCCGCTGGATGGTTTTCTTAATTCTTGGCGGGCCCGACCGGATTCGAACCGGCGATCTCCTCCGTGACAGGGAGGCGTGATAGGCCAGCTTCACTACGAGCCCTCGTTGTGCTGCTTGTTGGCCAAGCCTTAAGATGATAGCAGTTTTTCCTCTGTAGATCAACCTCTGGGGCGCTTTTTACCGGTGTTTGTCTTCACTTATCGCCAGTGCTATAATTACACGAGGAAGTTGGGCTGCTTGCCGTTGTAGCTCAGTTGGTAGAGCGGCGCTTTCGTAAAGCGTAGGTCTCCGGTTCGATCCCGGACAACGGCTCCATTATTATCGCTATGATACTTACAACCATTAAACAATCATTTAAAGAACTTATTACGAACCGTTATTTAACGGTACTTTCGATTGTGACGGTGGTGTTAATGCTGGCATATGTCACATATATCCTCTTGACGGTCCACCCAAGCGAACTACAACTCGTGACTCATTACACGGCCTACGGAGTGACGCACCTATACCGTGACCAGTGGTTCTATCTGTTATCATTCGGTATCTTTGGTTTTTTGGTCGCTGCGCTGCACATTAGCTTGGCGATCAAGCTTTACATCACCAAGGGCCACCCTTTAGCTATTATGTTTGCCTGGCTTGGCATTGGGATTATCGTCTTCGCTTGGGTCACCAGTTACGCAATTATTAACGTATGGTCACCAGTTTAAGATGATTGATCTCGAGATTCCTCTCGGTAAACGCAAGCCCGCGTATCGCTTTTTTGAAATGCTGCCAGCCATCCTTAGCTATGGTGCTTTTGCGTTATTGATTGTACTTTCGCTGATTTCACCGCTCCTGGCTGCGATTTATCTGCTGCTCATCATTATTACCGTGCTGGTACGTGCGGTAGCGGTGGTATATCACACACTCCTGGGCCACAGTCGCCTAGTGAAGAGCCAAAAGGTTGATTGGGTGACGCGCCTTGGCGACTTTGAAGACCCAGCTGCTGCCTATGAAGCCCGCCAAAATACTCGTTCAAAGGTGTATGGTATGCATGAACACGTTGATAACCTGCGCCTGGCTGCCGCCGATCCAGCCGCCTTTCCAAAGCCATCTGACCTCTATAATATGGTCATTATCGCGACATATAATGAGGCGTATGAGGTGTTGCAACCAACAATTAAGTCGTTAATTGATTCAACCTACGACAAAAAGCGCATGATCTTAGTATTGGCGTACGAAGAACGAGGTGGTGAAGCGACTGAGCAGAACGCCTTTCGCCTTGAAAAAGAATTTAAGAATAGCTTTGGTGAATTCATTTTGATGAAGCACCCTTCTGATTTGCCTGGTGAAGCGATGGGTGGTAAGGGTGGAAACATCACCTACGCCGGCAAGCAGATGCAAAAATGGTGCGACGAGCAGGGGATTGAATACAAAAATGTCATTATTACGACGCTTGATTCCGATAACCATCCACACCCTGTTTTCTTCGACTACCTCACGTATGAATTTGTGGTGAATGAAGATCGCAAGCACATGGCCTTCCAGCCGATTGCGATGTTTACGAACAATATCTGGGATGTACCGGCACCAATGCGCGTGGTTGCCACCGGTAATACCTTCTGGAGCATCATTAGTTCGATGCGACCGCATATTTTGCGCAACTTCGCCGCTCATTCGCAGCCGATGGAAGCCCTTGTAGAAATGGGCTTTTGGAGCACTCGAACAGTAGTAGAAGACGGTCACCAATTCTGGCGCAGTTACTTCCACTTTAGTGGGAATTACGTCGTTCGTGCCCTGTACGTGCCGATTTATCAAGACGCCGTGCTTGATGTAACGTATCGCAAGACCCTTCGCGCTCAATTTGTGCAGCTTCGCCGCTGGATGTATGGCGCCTCGGACATTCCTTATGTGGCGACGCGCCTCTTTACCTCGAAGCGAAACGTCCCTTTCTGGGGTGGATTCCTGTGGTTTGTGCGTGCCCTTGATGGCTACGTGACCGCTGCCAGTATCTCTATTATTGTTGCTGTTGGGGGATGGGTACCACTCCTTATCAACAACCACGCATATAACGACGTCGTGGCCCACCAACTACCAGATGTCGTCAGTAGCGTACAGCAGCTTGCGCTGGTTGGTATCGTCGTGATGGTGTTCATGGCCTTTAAGCTGTTACCACCGCGGCCAGAGCGCTATAAACGCCACCGTACCATCGGTATGGTGCTGCAATGGGTTCTGATGCCCCTTACCGCCATTGTGTACCTCTCGTTCGCTGCATTAAACGCACAGACGCGTTTATTCTTCGGTAGATACCTCGTGAAGTTCGATGTGACCACTAAGGCGGTCCGATCAGATAAGCCTGCCCCTGAAGTTGTTGCTAAGAATTAATCTCTCACGTCTGTAAGAGCCCATAAAAAGAGCCTGTCGGCGAGGACAGGCTCTTATTTGGATTAGGTAACGTTGTTAGATGGTACGGGTACGTACTTCTCGTTTGATCTCTTGGATCGTTTTGTCGTACTCAAAAGCGAGTGAAAAACGTTCAAGGGACGATGGTGATTGAAGGGTCTGCATCTGTTGTTTCTTAACCATGCACTCATATTAGCATAAAGGGTATACATTGTCAATGATACAGAACTTCACGTGTGATATCGCCTGTGATATACGGCGAATGGGGAAGTGGCATGTTGGGTGGTGGAAAAGTCTAGAAAGCTGTGGGGAAACAAAAACCACCCCTGTTAAAGGTGGCTATTTTAAGGCATAAGAAGAGCCCGGCCTGCGGTAAGTGACTCTCTGGCAGTAGCTGCCGGGTCTTCTTATCCGCAGGGTGCGGGCTACGGGGCGGTCGTCGAAGGCGGAGCGTCGCTGGGGTCGCCGAGTTTCGCGCAGTAGCTGCCGGAG
>Ga0247740_1001122_pt1 | contig 11768 bp, 18 predicted proteins | sample UWRJL148409B2_FD_180942 | JGI IMG/M metagenome (GOLD analysis project Ga0247740, IMG submission 180942) | Plant litter microbial communities from Arlington Agricultural Research Station in Wisconsin, United States - UWRJ-L148-409B-2 | ecosystem: Environmental > Terrestrial > Plant litter >...
GGTCGCCTGCATGACGGCAGGGTGCAGTGTGCAGGGTGCAGGTCGCAGGCCGCAGGTCGCAGGGTGCACATGCCAGACGCGACGTGAGGTGCTTGGCTGCAGCACGAGGCTGGCGTGGTGGCCAACGATCAGCCCTCCGACCACGCCGCATCGAGGGCCTGGCACAGCGGAAGCCCTTCCCCGCGAGCCCCTCCAATAGTCGACGGCGTGCTGGAGAATCCGCCGGCCTCGAGCGCCACGCCATTGGCCACGTTCGAGGATTTTCTTCGCCCAATCCGACCGCGAAAATCTTCTCCCTGTCCACGTCGAGCTTGGACATCTGGATGAGCGTTGGAGCTAGCCTCGACCCCAGAGGAGGAACAACTTGAAGTACAGTAGTCGAAGAAAGGGCAGAGCTCGGTCCCATGCTCATGTGTCATGGTTCCGACGTCAACAATCGAACAACCCGTTCATCTCCACCGCCCGGCCGCGAGTCCGTCTCCTCCATGACCCACTGACTTCGCCGACCTGCACCAGAGCCTGTCTGTTGCCATGTTAGGACGACCCCCCATGGTTAGGTGCGTGGCTCCTGGGGTAGCTGAACGCCGTGCCGTGCAACAACTCCAATCTTGGAGAAGAGACCACTGGCCCAAGACTCCGAGAGCTAGCAACACCGGACGCCCGGTCGACCGTGCGCTACTCGCATCCTGCCTACCGATAAGAGCTGCCAGGAACCAAACACGCAATGCACTCGAGCGATCGAATCATCGGCTCTATGCAAGCTATACCGGCGCAGTTATGCCAGGCCAGCTTGATAACATGCCACCCGTGTACGAACAACAGCTTCCTCGCGACGGACCGAAGTGGCCAAAAGAACTCGTCTTCTCTCGACTGCTCTCACGTCTGCAATGGCGTTCTGATAGCTCGGAGACGAGAGTCCCGCGAAAGCTCCTGCATGCAGTGCTCGCCTCCTGCAACACTGCGCCCGTTCGTCTGGAGCCGAGTGATCGGATCCACTTCCAACACTTCCAACACAAAGGTATCGCGCACGCATCGCTTGTGTATCTTGACCTTGAAGGCTTCAGCTTCTCCGCGTGGAAGCTGAAGCCTTCGACGGTGACACAAGCGGCACTTGATGCCGTGCGACCACGGAAGCATGCAACAGGGACCTGGGCTGTCACACTTAGACTTCCGTGACTAGCATCCCCATTTTCAATAATTATTCACTCTCCTTAGCCGCTGCTCACACATACATATGCCGAAGCTATCACAAGCAATGTCTGTCCGCCCCATGCATATCTTTCCGCATTCGACTTTCTAAAGCCCCGGCGGGATGACGATCCACACGAGAGCAGCTACCCCACGCCATCGTGGCCGACGCAGCCTATCTCTCAGGACTGGCGCATTTCGATTCTCGTAAGATAGGCATACCGGCCATCTCCATCCATCTCCATCGAAGTTGAAGCCTCACGAGAACGAATACACGCTACCTATCAAGAGGACAAAACAAATTGCCCAAACTTGCGCGCCCGAGTATTTTCTCAACCGCACACCCCCTTTCCCTAGCTTGCCAGCGCCACGGGAAGTCGACACCCTCCACAGTGCGAGCACTTCATTACCAGAGTTCGAGATGGAGGTCTTCTCAGAGCCGCTTCCGACTAGTCCGAATCACAGTCCAGTCTCTTCGGACCGTTTGTTGCGATGACTTGGCCCGCTGTTGGGCCGCTGGTTGGGCCGCCTTCGTGGCGCTTACCTCCAAGAACCTTGCCGTTCCGAAGCCGCGCCTTTTCCCACTTACCGACAGCATCTGCGCATTAGCCAGTGCACCACTCGAAGCTCGAAACGTTCTACAAATTGTCATCTCCACGACACTGCACGAGTGGCACAACGCGCGACGGCCCGTCTTACTACTCTATGGTAAGCGCCGTTCAAGCATTCCCTAGGTTAGTTCTGGCAAGCCGCCTCAAGTCGACGATGACACCGTTTGCACGCCAGTCCTCCGATGACTCCACCCACGGCCCCACAACGGTGCAGTTGCTTCAAGTTTGGAAATCTTGCGGCATCTTGCAGTCCGGCTTGCAGATAACATGGTGCAAAAGTCCCCATTCATACACGACTTGTGATGAGCATAGATGTTACTCGGCCTCATACCGGTCAACTCGTTCTGTTTCTGGGGCTCAGTGGTGACTTTGCTCATCACCCTGTGCACAATTGCACCATTGCATTCAACATCGTATCTCTATCTGCAATGTAGAGGGCCCGCATCTCATTCTGACATAGGCGTTGCGCATGCTCGTAGCTCACGCTAGAAGATCTCGTCATGAAGCCCATCATTGCCGGTATAGCATGGCTCAACTCAATTTGAATGCTGATCGTCGCTTCAGCGTCGCACTTCATCAAGGACAGACTCCATGTTCCCACTTGGATTAGGATCGATAGTTCACGGAGAAGAAGAAGAAGACGAAGAAGAAGCTCTAGGCCTCACCACGAGACCAACAGTGGTTGCCTAGCATATCTAGTGCTGAAGCTACCGCGAGTACGGCTACCGTGAGTACGTCTACGCCCGGCGCGATGATGGCTCCGGCAACGAGGAACCTGTAAGGTTCGAATTAGCGTCCAGAGGGTTGCCGGAATTCTGCATTTGCTACTACTGTTCGCAGGTCTATCACTGTCTGTCGTAAGGAGCTTTCTCGGTCCCTCAATACCATCTTCTCACGCTCTGCAATACACCGTAACCAATCCGATGACATCAAGCCTGGAGTGAATACCTCGCCTATACTGATGCTATCAAGAATGGCTACATGACACCACAATGAAGCCTACAGCCCAAACCTCCACAATGACCCGTGTATATGCGCGTACCGCACCAAACCCGACTCACTCTACTTCAATCAGTAAAATAGAATCAAGCTAGAGTAACATACCTACCCACTTCGCTGTCGGCATAATTCGTCAATGAGGTATACTGAGTTGGCAAGCTGGGATCGGCAAGTCGATTGAGTCCCCCCGGCCTTACCACCTGTGATCCTGTCTTTGTGCATCCTTGCCGCGGGATCGGGATCTATTGAGAGCTCCTTGGTGCACCAAGACTTTGCACGTGCCGCGGCATGCTGCGGCACGACAGACCACGGCTGCTTTGCGCGCAGGCGTATAACGCCGAAACACTGGCGTTCCGACGACGACTCTACCGTGCTCGCACACGGGGTCCTCACCCCAGCAACGGCTGTCACAGGCTCGCCCCCTGTTCTGGGTGGATCACGGCAGCGGCACCTGAGCGACGAGCTGTGACACGCGTCACCACTGCACTGACACAAGCCTCGGTGGAAGGGATGCTTGCACGAGGATCCGTCGCATCCTGTTCGGAATGTCGCACAAAACAAAGCGGCATGAGAAACTCACGGGCATAACACAAAGGCGGTTATCATAAATCTGACATTGACGTACGCGATCTTCAACACTCTCCCCTTCGTTTCCATCTACAATCACCGATGCCTGCTGCAATATGCACGCGCATGAAGTCACCCTAACAAGCCTGCCAAGACTGTACCTCGCAGTGCGGCTCTTCTGTCGGTATGCTCGGCTTACCAGCTTTGGCGCTATGGATCTGGTAGGCATTGCTTCGTGTGACGCCAACGTTCACTACTAGTTCGAACTGGTTGTGTATACTTCGAAAGGCGGTCGCTTACGTGCGCAGTATTCTTCGCTGCAGCGTCCAACTCGCAAAGTGCGCTGGATTGCAAATGACGGAGCCGCACTAGCAAGCCGTCGGCGGGGCCACGCTATGGGGACATGATTCAGCTCTCTTACGACCATCCCGCAACGGTTTTGCACTTCGCAGACTTGTACACATACCGTGCAGCATGCCCAATTCCCATGATTTCCCTCGACACAATGTCCTACTATTGTGGTACGTGGGAATACTCATGTCAAGCGGCGATGGACTGCTGAGCGGTTTTCGCTCCAGCCGGCGTCGTGCATGCATGAGAAGTTTGTCTGCAACGGTCAGCAAAAGCGCATGTCTTCGCTACCCGTTACGCACACCCGCATTCCGCTCAGCAACGCCCCGTCTTCTCCAGACTCGTACCGTGCCGTGGTGGAGGCTACGCCCCCGTGCTTGCTATGGTACTTCATTGCCAGTGCCGTGTTGGTGCTCTCGGTCTCTCTCACGATGCCGCTGTCACGGAATGTCGTCGAACAGCTAGACGTTGCAACGTATCGATTCTTCGAACACACAAGCAAAGTACCTATCTGAATAGACATGGCGAGCGGCTGGTGTCTTCTCTAGACGGCGCACTGATCACTTCGTAATCGACGTTACACAAACCCAGTTCATCGGGTCGCTTGCCACGTGTGGTCGACGACCGGCCAGCCAATCATCGCACATGAGAGCCTCTTCCATTCCGACTTTCTATTTCCATCAACTTGCCTAGCACCACCAGAATCCCCTCTGAGACTCTTGTCCGAATACCATCCTCCCTGCATCCAGTCTCCAACACCTCACGTTTAACCCTCCCACCCCAAAACTGTCTGCACAACACGCCTCGCACCCGTTTCACCCCAAGCCTTAACCCTCACCACCCTGGCCCTTCCCGTACTCCCTCATTCGCGGAAAAACCGCCAATATCCACATACCCTCCCAGCTCATGCGCCCATCCCATGGCCGCGGTACGCCCCCTTCCTTCTAGCGCCCCCAAGTACCTCAATATAGCATCAAGCCGCAGACCCAACACCCTCCCCCAAGGCAATTTCTCCGTCGCGCACATTTCCCCTTCAACTGCCGGACGGAACGAGGTTGCAGGTCGTCCTGCCGTGTCTGTGGTGCTTTGGCGCGTTTCATCAGTGCTTCCTTCGTACGTTTGGGGCGAGGGGAATTGCTGGAGTGGGAAGGTCGAGGTGGGTGCGTGGATGGCTGTTATATGCACCCCGGTACGTTATTCATGTATATGGTGGGATTGGGGATAGGGTGGTAGGGTGAGGGCGACGGATGGAGGTTTCGAGGCTGGATGAGGAAGTGTGGGGTGGTCGGATTGGGTTGGAAGACGCTGGAGCCCTTGGAGTGTTCGTCATAGCAAGCATGCTGGATTAAGACCCATGTATTGGTCACCCAAGGTGATTTCAACGGGTAACCTGGGGGAGGCTCGCGGGCGTGATGACTACGTGTGTGTGCATTCAATTCGCAAAGTAGTGCGCCATGTCTTCGGAGGAAGACCGCTACTCGCCGCGCTAGTAGACACAGGTTGGCATCTTCTTGGTGACTGTCATAATACCTTGGATATCTACAGCTCGGGTGTCACTTATCGTTGTTATTCCTTCCCGAGGGAATTGCACTCGGTAGTGACGCGCCTCAAAGAATAGCCTAGTAATGTCGAGCAACCATCCCCGACTTATACGCCACATCGGACGTCTCTCTGCGGTCTGCTCAACGAAGCTATATGGTGCTACAATACATGATGGATCCAACGAAACAGCATTCCACCTCCAACACAGCACGTGCATCGGCGCACATCCTTGGCTTGGTCCGCGTGGCTGGCACCTCGCTAACGGTCAGACAAAACTCCCGTAGTCTCCCGTTCCACTGCAGGTCAGCAGCCATCCGGTGGCAATGCGTAGTTCCGCAGTTACACGACGTCTTCAGCGGCTGAAGTATGACCTGACTTTAGGGCTGCTGCTCCTTTGGTCGATGTGGGCTTGCGAGAATTGATACGCACTCATCGGACAGGTAGTCACTGACTCGAAGCCAATGTGAGATGCGTGAGAAGCGCCGCATGCGTGTGATGTGGAGGTGATAGGGGTTTCCGGGGAGGGAAGTCATCACATCAGTTATGCGGGCGATTGTGGCCGGTGACATATCTGGTCGTGGGCGGACCTCGTTAGTCGTAGGAAAGGAACGGGGCCATATTTTCCAACCGCGCGTTGTGCCTCGTTCTTGGCTTGGAGGCTCGTGTCGTGATGATGCTCTTACTTCTTGCGAGTCTGATATCTGGATCATCGCATGTCCATTTCGTCGTCGTCATAATCTGCTGTTCCGGAGTATCCATTCTCTCTTTCTTCTCTGTCGCGGTCCTTCTTCTGCTGTTCCCGTGATGCGGCGATTTTCCTACGGAGCAGTCAGCAAGCCGTCAGGGTTTGTGCTTCCAGCATGAGAGCTTCGACCATCTCAAAACAGCAGCTTAGCAAGTAAGGCTTGAGACAACTCACCGTAGACCATCAATGACTCCTGTTATGAAAGACCTCGCTTCTCCAAGCTCCATACCCCCAACCCCGTTCATTTTGAATCCACCACCTGCATCGAGCACTTCGACACTTTGTCTCAGCTTCGCCATGCGGACTTCTCGAAGGCCCCGCAGCAGTTTCCTCACACTATCAGGATCCTCAAAGTCATCCGCTGCGGCTTCTAGCAGCATGTCTCCCAGTTCCAGCCAGTGATATGGCAAGGCATCGGCAGCAGCATCGGCTGTCGAGCCGAGCAGGAACGGTGGGGAGAGTGGGAGCATGTTGCTGGAGGTAGGCGACGGCAGTCGCGGCGGAGGGGAGAAAGTGTCGCCTTTTTCCGTCTCGTGGTCCAAGATGGCGGTCAAGGATTCTGGCGAAAGCCATGGCGGGGGAACGACGTTGGCGCGGCGCTGGCGCTTTAGCAGCAGGGCGTGCCAGAGAGGCACAGAGGCCCTTTGCGGGGGTATGAGAGGTTTCAATGGTCCCTATCATCAATCAGATATCGGAAGAGTGTATTGCAATGCGCAGGGAAGCAGATGCAGGCGCCCGAATCGTGTGAGTGGGGTGGTACACATACCCCCAGCAATGCGAGCGCTTCGAGCCTTTGGCGCGGTATGATTGTGACGCGCTCCATCTCACATAGGAAGGCAATTTCTGGGGGCGTCAACCCTGGTGCATGCGGCAATGCCATAATTGCGACGCCTGAAGCCGTGATAGATGGACTTTGGGTGTTGAGACCGGCACCGGGAGACGCAAACGCGTTCGCGACACCTTGCCGAATCTGCACTAGCTTCTTTTGCATTGGAAAAGTACACCTTGTAAGTGCATCTGACGACCAGACACGACAATCTCGAGGAATCCATTGCACTCCAAGGCAAATAGCCGCCCCATATATAAGCCAAATTTAGTAGCTTGAGTCGTTTATTGTAGTGTGCTTCGACGGTGATACGTCATCGTACTACACATCTTCTTCACATACCACGACTCACGACTTTCAGCAAGAATAGGATGGCTTCGCTCATGCGAGTATGGGCGCTACCGACTGCTTTGTTGGCCATTATCAATGTCTCGGCAACTTGGTACAATTTAGTATCAGAGCATGTGCCCGAACCATACCTCGTGGGTAGTATTCATACAAACGAAATGAACTCTTGTCAAACTAATGAAATTCAAGGACGAATACTTTCATGTAAATCAAGCCAAACGGTATTGCAACAATGATCGTACATGGGACCCAAAGATAACCACCCCGCCAGGCCTGCAAGTACCTCAAGCACCCCGAACGAGAATCAAGAGGACAGCATCACTAACAGCAGTCAAGATACCTGGTCTCAGTGCTCTTCAGACCGATAGCTGGCTGTGAAAATTCATCGCTTCGAGCATTGAATGTTGGAGCAATCGCGCTCATATGTCTTGTCGCCTACCACCTGCTCGGGCATCTTCGTGAACCCAAGTCACACGATGCTGACATCAGAAGCCGATCAACGAACCAGCGACAAACTCTTCGAGAAGATCGGACTTCCGTTCTTCATGCGCATTCTGCACTAAACATCGCCCTCTTCCCGCCTCTGTTCTTCTTTTCCGCGCTCTATTACACGGATGTTATGTCGACACTCACTGTCCTCCTCAGCTACCATGCATTTCTTACTCAGAAGAATACGCAAAATCACTTGTTGCATAGCCTCAGGGTAGTGGCTATCGGCGTAATGGCTCTACTTTTCCGTCAAACGAACGTCTTCTGGGTGGCTGTGTTCCCGGCTGGGCTCGCAGTAGTTGCTGTCCTTGCCGACAAGCAAGATACGACTAGGCAAGCGTCGCACAATATTTGGAGCATTACCGAAGATGCCTGGGCTCGAGGAATAGTCCATGACATTCCTGTGGGAGAAGCAGGAGCACAAGGTATGCCCTCCATGCTGATATGGATATGTATGGATACGGGAACTGACGAACTCAAGATGTCATCCTGTTCTTCATCACTGTGACCCTTGCCGCATTGAAGATGCCATTGCCCATATTACGGGCTTTGATTCATTATATGGTCATACTGGCTCTCTTTGCCGGATTTGTTTTGTGGAATGGCGGCGTTGTTCTTGGTGAGTACGGCTTTGATCGTCATCTGAACAAGGACTGACTTTACCAGGTGATAAATCGGCCCATGTTGCAACTATCCACATTCCTCAGATGCTTTACTTCTGGCCATACATCGTGTTCTTCTCTCTTCCCCTCGCTCTCAAGCCCGCACTGTCACCCGTTGTAAAACGACTTCCGAAGCGACCTCAAGCTCTCTGCCAGAAGTACCTCGTTGGAGAGTACAGCACATCAGCTCCCGGACTGGCCTCTACTACTACTATGATACTCTGTGGCCTAGCTGCAGTCCACTTTAACACGATCGTTCATCCTTACACCTTGGCAGACAATCGGCACTACGTTTTCTATGTCTTCAGGATTCTTCTAAGACATACAGCCATCAGATACCTCGCAGTACCTTTTTATATCATCTGCGCTCTTCTTACTATCAGGACTCTCGAGTCGCCGACCGCGAACAGGGCTCAGGTGAAGCAAACCATGCAGGACAAGCAGCAAGTCAAAAGCGAGACTCGGCAACAGCCCTGCAAGGTCAGCTTTGTGGCAGTATGGGCAATTACCACGACATTGTCCGTGGCCACAGCACCTCTCGTTGAGCCTCGGTACTTCATTGTCCCTTGGATCATGTGGCGGTTGCACGTACCATATCTCTCAGATTCAAGATCACAAGAGCCTCGATCGAAATCGCCATACGACGCACGCCTCGTTCTGGAAACAGCCTGGCTTCTTACGATTGACATTGCCATCGGATACTACTTCCTCTATCGCGGCTTCGCGTGGCCGAGTGAGCCTGGGAATGTACAAAGATTTCTTTGGTAGCGGCTGTCGACCAATAAGAGGTCCAGCCCTTCGACAGCCTCACGATTCCGTCGATGAGCAATATTGGCTGGAAAATGAGGCCACTGGCGCGGATACTGTCTATAGTGTTCCTACAGGGCGACCTCTTAGCAAAAGGGCCTTTGGTGACAATTGGTGGGGCAATGGTTGCCTAGAGCTTCCACATATGCAGAATCGCATGCTGCGCAACACATCGTCACTAATGCTTTTTTGATATTTCGCGACTGTTCGACTCGAGCAACAGAGAAAGATTACGACAATGAGATGAGACTCTCACGTACAGTGTATAGGCTGTATGTCTAGTGCTGGAGAGGTAGCATAGCAAATTGTTTGTTCTGTCCAGGAAATTTTGCAGGCGCTCAATGCGAAGCAGAACGACTCATCTTTCCAGTCTCACATTCTACAAGTAGTTTCATGCAACGCCCTGGAGGCTTGACATATTTATCTTGGTCGAGCCAATACCAGGTTGCAGCTCTTAAATGCCACTGCCCGCCCTCCAGGGTCCGCATATGTTCCGTAGAAGGCCACTCGATCACTACCACTACAAGGCTTACGTTGCAAAGGCAAAGGGCGTTGGGCGCACACACACAGCAGGCCTTAAATTCGTAAGTGCTCCTGTCAGTCTACTATCAGCATGTTACATTACGGTATCGACCTCTACGACCATCTGAAGCCTACCCCACGCAAGTCAGACTTTTGCCAACGCACCATTCCACACATGCTCTTCGCCTCGCTCAGCCTCGGATGATGCCCAAAGTTGCTTGGGTTGATGGCAGAGTTCAGGCATGATGCTTCCAACATCCAGCACCCGACGGTGCTTCGGTCAGGCAGCAACGAATCAATTTTGGTCACGTCCGCGTACGACTCCGCGTGGGGAGCCAACCCAGTACTGCAGTGTGCTGCCCCGCATGTCCAGCGGCAAGATGAAGGCAGCAGCAATGTCCATGTGTCCCAAGATGGGACGTTAACGTGCATTGATCCTTCGAGACTTCAGATCAATCCTCCATGCGTTCGTCCATTTGGAAAGTTTTGGAGCTTCTATCCTTTGGATTATTTGGTAAGCTGCTCTTCCGCACCTTACGCAGCTCAAACCGGCTAGAGTGGAGTGCATGAAAGCTTGTGAGGATATCTTCCTGTCACCATGAAGATGCATTATCAATGAGCATTTCCAAGTACTGATACTCTTCTTAGAGTCCGAGAATATCAGAAAACTCCACATCTTCAGATATCACATCCAACGTAAGTCTCCAATCTGCGTGCGCATCACATATTATTCAGCAGCTTATTGCGCATAAGCAACGCTGCAAGGCTCACATCGTGCAATGTATCAATAACGTATATCGAGAACTAACAGTCGTCATAGCGTAGCAACCCGAAAAAGCCTATTATAGCAGATATTAGGCCTGTTCAAGTTCCGAGCCAACCAAAAATTCCGACTTTCAGCGCCGTCCCGACACGCCCATCTCACCCAAAGCCTCGTCCGTTCTTCCGAATACCGACACAGCAAAGACAAGAAATGGAGGCGAAGCCTGGAAATCCTGGCATACGGAACTTTGCGCTACCAAGCCCGAGTGGAAAAAGGGACCACGACCGTATGGTCTTAGATAGCGTCGAGAGTGGTAGCCAGTCTATGCAGTCTCCGAAATCCGCAAAGCTCGAGCTTGGCCGCGCGGACAGTAAAACTTACGGATTGGATGATACCATTGGCCACGGACGAAAATCCGAAAGCTTGACAGCGCTGGCCTCTTACCTTCCGAGCTACGGGAGAACCGATATGGGCACGTTGACGGAAAAGCAGATGAAGTTCATCCAAGAATGGCATCGGAGCTTTGCTACGAGCCAACGAGGCTCTTCTCCTGCTAATGAGTCGGTAAATGCTTTAGCCACTCTTGTCCAATCCGCACCGCAACCGATTCGAGACTTTCTCAACATCGAGTACCGTCCTTTGCGAAGCGCAGCGGATAAGAAACAACCGTCGTCCCCTACTCGAGTTTTAGAACATGAGACGCATGACCTCTCGCATACAACCTATACCTTGACCGAAGCAAATCGCCATCTCCCACCACAAACCCTCACTCTCGTCGAAAGATACGTCACCTCCTGTCGCCGCCGCCGAGCCCAAAAAGATGGCCGCCGAAGCGTCAACGAAGGACCTCTAATATGTACATACGGCTGTGGATACCGTACAAAGCGCGCCTTCGACTGGAAAAGACACGAAGAGACACATGAACCTCAGGAGCTGTGGCTCTGCCACCTGTGTCGACAAAATGACGAGCCTAATCCTTTTCTTGTTAATCGAAAGGATAAGCTGTTGAGACATGTCAAAGATGCGCATAAGAAGTGGGAACCGGAGACCGTATTGGATATGTCCAAGGTGGATTTTCAGGCGGATTTTGAGCCGAGGTGTCATCTTTGTTCGGAGGTCTTAAAGACTTGGGATGATAGATGTCGGCATGTGATGGGGCATTATGAAGAAGGCATTCGGCGTGATTCGCGTCACATACGGGTTCGATCAAAGGGGGGGGAGAGAAAGAGAGACAGATTTGATTCTGGCGGCGCTCATTCTTACATTCGGCATCCTTTCAGTGGCTCTGTGGGCGAGGAGGGTGCTCTTCGTCGTGTGACTACCGATGATGATGATGAAACAATTTGAT
>Ga0247740_1001123_pt1 | contig 11766 bp, 8 predicted proteins | sample UWRJL148409B2_FD_180942 | JGI IMG/M metagenome (GOLD analysis project Ga0247740, IMG submission 180942) | Plant litter microbial communities from Arlington Agricultural Research Station in Wisconsin, United States - UWRJ-L148-409B-2 | ecosystem: Environmental > Terrestrial > Plant litter >...
GCCCTCAATCGTGGCGGTTGTCGCGCCGGCAGCAATCGTTGCCTCACCGAGAGTGTCGTCGGTCGCGGCGTTGATCAGCACGACCGTGCCGCCCTGGTTGTGGTTGCCAGCGTTGACGGTCACGTCAGCGGAGAAGTCTTCTCCGACCGAGGTGCTCTCGTCGATGTCGCTGATCGTGACGGTGCTCGGCGAACCAACATACGCACGGTAGTTCTTGTAGCCGCAGGTCGAGTCTGCCGAGGTGCCGGGCAGAAGCTGGAATCCGTAAGCGAGGATCGTTGCGGTTTCCGAGCAGACGAGCGAGCTCGAGCCAACGAAGGCCTTCGCAACGTCGCTCGTCGCGTCGTCAGCGAGGCGCGACGGCACGATGTTGTAGACGTCGCGGGTCATCGCGGTGAACGCGGGGTTCGTTGAGTACGAGCCCGAGGTCTCGACGACAGCGGCAGCGCCGTTGAGCCCGAGGATCTCTGCGCCGTGACGGCGGTCGGTGACGGTGCCAACCTCGTTGGCCTGTGCGACCCACTGAGCGATAGAGAACGGAACGATGGCGGTCGGGTCGCCTACGAGCGACGAGCCGTCGTGCTCCTGAACGTCGACCGTTGCGCCACCTGCGACGTAGGTCGCCTTGATGGTGCCGGAAGGCTGACCCGTGATGTCGGTCTCGCTCAGCGCGATCTTTCCGATGAAGTACGAGCGGGTTCCCGAGCCGGCCTTCGGAAGAAGGGGCTGGATGGCGTATGCCGTTGCACCCTGCGGAGCGGTGTTTGTCGCGCCAACTCCGACGTAGGTGTAGCTGCCCGCTGCGCCACTGATGTACGCGAACTTGATTGCGCCACGGTAGATGTCGAAGAGGTTTGCGTCGCCGTTGCCCGCGGTAGCGAGGCTACCGAGCTTGAACGGAACGACCGCGAGGGGGCTGTCGTCTGCGACAGCAACGCTCACTGCGTCACGAGCGAATGGGATGTACGCGACAACACCTTCTGCGTTGACGTCACCCGAACCGGGAGCCGACGAGCTGCGCGCGAAGTCGACCTGGCCGAGAACATTCGCGTTGACCGCAGCCGTACCGGTCGGAGGAACTGAGACGCTCTTCGAGGCGATCTGGCCGATGGAGACGAGGAGAGCGTCGCGGCCGGCGCCCGAGCCAGAGGCACGGGGAATCGCGGTTCCGCCATCGCGGACCGTTACGGTCGACGAACCGAAGGCGTCGTACGAAGCGAGCTTGCCGTCACCGATCTCAGCGGCGAGGCCGTTGACAACATCCTGGGTGGTGTCGGAACCGAGTCCGACGAGCTGGCCGTAAGTGTTCGATGCAGGGTCAGCGGACGCAGGAACGGCGAGGGCACCGACGAGCAGCGCTGCCACTCCGGCGGTGATGCCGAACTTGCAGAAGGTGTTTACCTTCATGGGTTGTTTCCTTTCTAGGGCGGGAGGCCTCGTCGAGCACACCTGAGTGTTTCTCTGTGAACGGGCGAGCCAAAGCTATGAGTGGGCGGCCAACGCCAGCACTCGCGTGGGTGAACGTTGGGTGTACCGAATGAGTACGCTCAGCGCTCTACAGAACGTCGATTTCTGAGAGCCGACGACCACGCTTAGACAGCAGCGGACCAGCGATCATCGAGGGCACTCCGAGTGCGAGAGCGCCGAGCAGTCCGAGGCGCGCGTTGGAGATCGGCGAGTCGTTCGTGACGAACTCCTCGAGTTCTTCTGGGTCTGCTGTCGGTGCCGGGGCGGGTTCAGATTCGGTGAGCTCCTCGTCGCCGAAGCCCGGGTCGAACTCTTCGAACGACTCGCTCGGCGTGCTCTCGACCGCGCACTCGCCCTTGCCGGGCTTTGTCGAGCCAAGCTTCTTGATGACAGCCTTTGCGAGCTTGACGCTCGACTCGGAGATCGGAACATAGCCGTTCGGCAATTGGCCAGCAGCGCTTCCGCTGACCTGACCATCGCCGACCGCGTAACTCAGGAGGCTCGCATAGTCCTTGAGGGTCGCCGCATCGGTGGCGCACACGTTGATCGCGGCGTAGGTCGGCATGGCGAGTGGATAGGCCCCGAGCGTGCGGATGTTCGGGTCGTAGAGCTTGACGCCCGCCACGGTCGAGTCGGGCATACTCTCGACAGCCTTCGTCACCGCGGCGTCTGTGGCGCCGACTGCTTGACCGGCCGGGTTCACGAGGCGCGCCGTCGACAAGCCATAACGCTCGGCGGATGCGGCGTCAGTGAGTGTGAGCATAAAACGCTGCCCGGGCAACTGTGGCCCGGTTGAGACGTACGCAGCGGGCTCCTTCGTCTCGTCCCAACTGATCTTGACGTTGGCGTCGGCCTTGAGCGCGCGGTACGCGGCCTCGTGCATGTCATTCATGTACGGGCGCATGTCGAGCGTTCCGAAGCCTGGCTCGGGTGCAGGCGCAACACGATAGGTCGTCAGGTCGGCCTTCGGAAAGTTGTCGGTTGCCGCCGTCGCGAGGTTGAGAGACAGGTAGCTCGTGTTGATCTTCATTCCCCACTCGTCAGCTTCTCCCTTGAGGAAGGCCGCCGCGAGCGGGTCAGAGGCCAACCACTTCCACACGTGGGCATTTGCGTCGCTGCTGCCGAGAGAGACGAGCAGGCCGTCGGGGTTGATACCCGTCACCCAGCCGACGAAGTCGGGGTTGAGAGCCAGAAACTCGGGGTCGGTCACAAGCGATCGAGGGTTTGCGCTGAGCACAGGATCGCCCGAGCCCGAGCCCGGGACATCCGCTCGATATGACTGGGTGAGAAGCTTTGCGATGAGTCGCGCATTGAGCACTAGGTCGGTGACCTGAGTGCCGTTCTTGCTCGACTGGGCCGCTGTCGTTGTCAGGGCGTAATCGATGTTGTAGCCGACGACGATCGATGAGCTGGCAATCGGTGCGTACGAGATCTTCGCGTCACCGGTCGTCGCCGCGTCAAGTGGATCCGTGACGACGGCGAACTTCGACCCACCCTCAATGTCTGTGACGATCTGGCGACGGCCTTCGCTGTCTCCGATCTGCGAGAAGCCATAGGTGGTTCCCGTGCCACACAGCTTCGGCTGCCACGAGGTGACGGCGTCGGCGATGAGTTCAGAACCCACGATTCGGCGCTCGGTGTTACCGATCGGGCAGGAAACGGCAACCGGCTGGAAGTTGAGCTTGACCACAACGCGGTTGCGCCAGGCGGAGGCCGAGAGCGGGCTGCCCTTCACCCGACCCGCCGCCGTCGCCGACGGCGCGAAACTGCCATCGAGGTTGTGCTCACCGCGAGGAACCACAACAAGCCAGCAGGAACGTGCAGAACTAGTGGATGCAACGATCGCTCCACACCCGAGGTGCGGGGCTTCGAGGCTCGTCTGCGTTTCGAATGCGACAGAACCGGTGCCATCGCGGCCCGTGCGCGCGCCTGTGATCTCGTTGGTTGTCGCAGAAGTGAAGTAGCTCGAGACGTCGAAGTTGCTTCCGCCCTTCACCGATGTAAAAGGAAAACCGAAGACGCGCAGGTTGGGGTTGCCTCGCGGAGGCGTGCGCTTGATGTCGTTCGTGTACGCCTGAGCACGGTCCTCGTCTTCGATGAGGTCACGGCCGGCCGCGTTGGAGCCGAGCAGGTTGCCCACGGTGTTCGTCGGAGCGCCCCACTGGCACTGCTGCGGAGTCGGGCCTGTTGAAGCATCGCCCCAGCACTGCATAAATTGCAGGTAGTTGGTCGCGTACTCCCCCGCTGATGTTGCCTTGCCACCGGTCCACGACACCCGGATTCCCTGGTTGACGAGGTTCTCGGTCTGACTGACGGTGATGTCGAGGTTTTTGAAGATCTCATAGTCGGGGTCGGTCGTCTCGACGGGTGGCACGGCCGCCTCCGGCTCGAGCGGCTCTACGGTGGGGGTCGGCGCGACCGGAGCCTCGGTGGGCTCTGCCGTTGGTGTCGGGGTCGCGGTCGGCGACTCGGAGTCTGCCGTTTCTTCCGATGTCTCTGTCTCGGTCACGTGCTGCGCCGCCCACGACACCGAGCGCGTCGACGGAGTGACGAAACTCGTCGCCTGCTCGATCGTGGCAGGAGCCGTCGATGTCGCTTCAGCGGGCGACGTTACGACGAGCAGAGTGCCCGCGACTGTCGACAGGAGGATTCCGAAAGCGAGTGTCAGGTTGCCCGCCCGAACGAGATGCGCGTTGGTCATGACTGGCTCTTTCTACGAGCGATGAACTGGCCGAGGGTCGGAGGCAGAACAACAAGCCCGATGAGCAGCAGAACGGCGGCGACCATAAACGTCTGAGGCATGCCCCAGCTCGATTCGCTCTCGACCTCGACGGGTAGCGCGACGACATTCGCACAGACCCCGGTGTCTGCCTCGCAGTACACCGGCCCGTCGGCGCTCGACGCCCCACCGGTGCCGCCGTCGGTACCCGAACCGTCATCGATGCCCGAGCCGTCGGCCGCGCCATCCGTGCCGTCGTCGCCCGAATCGGAGCCACCGCTTGACGCTGTGTCGGTCTTGCTTCCGCCGGTGCCCGTAGTGCACTGGTCGGCGCCCTTCTTGTCACAGGCCGGAGGCTGCGGCGCCTTCTTAGCGAGGGTGTTCGTTCCATCTTTCGAGAAGGTCGGGTTGTTGCACTTCGTGATGTTTATCGACTTGGCTTCGACGCCAGGAATTTTCTTCACCTGGTCGAGTCCGGCCTTCACGAGGTTGATCGGTAGGGGCGAGTAACCGAGAACCTCGGCCTGCTGCTGTCCCTCACAGAGGAAGTAGTAGGCGAAACCGCCGAGCGTCTTGCCTTTTTCCTCGGTGAAGTTGCTCTCGATGCGGGTCGGGACGATGAGGTACGAGTACGACGAGAGCGGGTAGGCGCGGGCGTCTTTGTTATTGAAGACGTCGGTGAGAATCTGCGTGAGGTAGCCCGATGAACCCTTGTCGGTGTTGATCTTCGCGCCGAGCAGACCGACCGCGACGTTCGACGCGGTCGGCTCGACGTAGTAGCCAGCCTTGTTGAGAATCTTCGCGACGGGGTACCCGGTCTTGAGCGCGTACGAGTACTCGACGTACGTGATGGTTCCGATGTTCGCCTTCTGAGCCACATAACCCGAGACGCCCTGCGAGTTGGGCTGTGCGATGAATCCCTTGCCCGAGACAGTCGGATAGTTGGATGTCACGCCGCACGGCGTCGAGCGCCCGGCCTTCGCGCAATAGGCGTCCCAGATCTTGCCGTGCTGGTTCGCCATCCAGGTGGTGAACTGGGCCGTGGAACCGGAGCCGTCGGAGCGCACAACCGGCACGATCTTGCGCTTCGGCAGGCTGAGCCCCGGATTATCTGCCTTGATCGCCTTGTCGTCCCAGCCGGTGATAACACCCGTGAAGATCTTGGTCAGCACCTCGCCGGAGAGGCGGAGGTTAGTGATCGACTTTCCGCCGCTCGAGAGGTTGTACATAAAGGCGGTGCCACCCGCGACGAGCGGCATGTAGGCGTACCCGCGGCTCGGCGGTGCGTCGACAACTCCACCGTCTTTGAGACCGTACGGAATCTCCGATGACGCGAAGTCGACGGTGCCCGCCTTGAACTGGTTTCGTCCGTCTGATGAACCCGTGCTCGCGTAGTTGACGCGCATTCCGTACTGCTGAACGTTGCGGCGCCACTGGTCGATGGCGTTCGAGCTCCACGAAGATCCGGCGCCGCTGATCGGCACGTAGTCCTCGGCATACGCGGCAGACGCGGGCAGTGCAACCATCGCGGCAACCGCGGCGATAAGAAGCATCGTGAGGCTGCGCCTCGTGCGAGTCGGGGTCATGGCGTGTCGTCCTTGGCTGGAGGTGTGTCGGGAGTGCTGCGGAGAGTCGAGATGCGGAGTTGTACCCAGGCGCGAATCTCGCTCCACAACCTGCGGGCAAGACCGGCGACGAGGGCGCCCACCGTGGCGAGAAGTGGGGCAAGGCCGGCCCAGGCCGATTGGGCCGCGCGCCGAATGCCCGTTGCAGAAGCGACGCGCGCCGGCGCCGTCGCCGCGTAGCCCTTGGCAATAACGCGACCTGCCGGGCGAAGCGGCGTTGCGACGGCGTTCCAGAACGCGCGTCGGCCTTCGGCACGCTTTTCCTTGATGGCGATCGTCTGCCCGCCGATGATGCGCGCAACAACGAAAAGCGCGAGAACAATGAACATCAGCACGGCGGCTGTTCCGAAGCCACGCGCGATCATCGTGGGCTCGGGCGACTTCACAAACTGGAAGATCGCGAGCGGAAGCGACACCATCGGCCCGTGCATTGGGTCGAGGTTGAGCGACGCCGTGAAGCCACTCGTCAGAAGCACGGGCGAAGTCTCGCCGATACCTCGCGCCGTCGCGAGAATGATTGCCGTGACAAGGCCGGAACGAGACGTCGGCAGGATGACGCGCCAGACGGTCTGCCACTGCCCTGCACCGAGGCCGATCGAGGCCTCCTTGAGCGTTGAGGGCACGAGACGGAGAACAACGTCGGCGCTACGGATCATGATCGGCAGCATCATGACGCTGATCGCGAGGCTCGCTGCAAAACCGCTCTTCTCGAGACCAAAGAGAAGGATGAAGCTCGCGTAAATGAAGAGTCCGGCGACGATCGACGGGAGTGCCGTCATTGCCTCGACGATCGTGCGAACGAAGCGGCTGAACCGGCTCGGCACCTCGTTGAGAAACAGAGCTGTCGTGAGACCGAGCGGGATGGTTATCGCGAGTGCGATGAGTATCTGAATGAGCGTGCCGGCGATTGCGTGAAGCACACCGCCCTCACTCAGCGGGTCGAGTGGACCAGCGAGAGACATGTCTTGCGTGTAGAAGTTGAGAAACGGCAGCGCCTCGGCGCCGCGCACGATGCTGAAGATCACAACGAAGGCGAGAGTTGCGAAAACAGTGAAGGCGAGGGTGTGAACACCGACGAGAATGATGCGGTCGATGACAACGGGGCGTGACTCGTCGGCAGCGACAAGAATCGAGTACAGAACCATAAAGAGGATGTACGCGACGCCCGCGAAAGCTATCGGCCCGCTCAACGGTGCGAGCTGAGTGAAGAGAACGCTCGTCAGGCACAGCGACGCGATAGCGGCGCCCGTTGCCGAGAGCACGTCGCTGATGCGCACACCACTGACCCGGCGCTCTTCTCGACCGGGCGTCTCACCCTCGGGGATGACCTCGCCCCGCAGGGTCGTCGGCGCGACAGCCGGCATTACTACTGTGTCGGTCATCAGCTACTCGCCCCCGAGCGTGAACGCGCGACGACCGCAGACGCGCCGAAGTTGATAACGAGTGTCATAAGAAAGAGGGTGAGGCCGGCGGCCATGAGCGCCGACGTGCCGAACTCCGTCGCCTCGCCGTACCGCAGTGCGATGAGTGACGAGACCGAGTTCGCGCCGTTCTGCAGAATGTGAGGCTGAATGACGAAGACCGGCGAAATGATCATGTAGACGGCGATCGTTTCGCCGAGCGCACGACCAAGCCCAAGCATCGTGCCGCCAATCATGCCGCCCTTGCCGAACGGGATGACCACCGAACGGATCATTCCCCAGCGCGTCGAGCCGAGAGCGAGAGCCCCCTCACGCTCACCGAGCGGAGCCTGGGCAAAAACCTCGCGCATGATCGAGGTAATGATCGGCGCGATCATAAACGCGACAACGATGCCCGCGATGAACGTCGACGAGGTGTAGACAGTCACGCTCGAGAGCGGGTCGTTCGGATCAACTCCGTCGACGGCGAAGATCGGGATCCAGCCGAAGGTCATCGAGATCCACTTCGAGACCGGCGTGATGTTGCCCTGTAGAAAAAAGAAGCCCCAGAGACCGTACACAACGCTCGGGATAGCGGCCATCAGGTCGACAAGACCAATGAGGAACGAGCGAATCTTGCGCGGCGCGTACTCGGTTATGTACAGCGCTGTGCCGATCGCGAGTGGCACGGCGATTGCCACAGCGACAAGAGCGATGAGAATCGTTCCGACAAGAACCGCCGCGATGCCAAAGCGGCCCGAGTCGGGCTCCCACGCTTGTTCGGTGATGAAGGAGAAACCCGACACCGAGAGAGCCTGCGCGGCGCGGAAGGCGAGAAATACGCCGACAAGCGACATGATCGTGAGCACGATGATGCCGCCACCGCGCGCAACGCCTCGGAATGCGACATCCGCGGGGTCACGAAGGGTGGTGAGCGAGCGCGGAATATCGAGCGACACTGGATCCTTCGGGCAGCAAAACGGGCAGAGGCCACAATCACAGTGCCGAGTGTCTGCCGCGTAGCCCCAGGGTGAACATTTGGGGTCGCGAAAACTAGCGCGTTCTCAGTGCCTTTGTGATGAGCTGCGCTGCGACCGCCGCGAGGAAAATCGCGAAGAGAATATTGGCCGTCAGCGGAGTGATGATGCCCGCCACGAGTGCCCCGAGCGCGGTCGTTGTGCACGCCGCGAGGCCGACGACAATTGCAGCGCGGAGGTCGACGTTCTTGCGCAGGCTGTTGCCGATCGTGCCCGAAATTGCCGTCGGAACCATCACGAGCAGCGACGTTCCCTTTGCCACGAGGTCACTCGCTCCGAAGAGAAGAACGAGCATCGGAACGATGACCACTCCTCCCCCGATGCCGAGGATGCCCGAGAGTACACCGACGACGAGGCCGAGGGCCACGAGTCCCGCGCCACTGGCTACCGTGATGTGAACATCGGCATCGCGCGAAGGAATGACGAGAAAGAGCGAAACAATGACAACCGCGATAAAAGCAATAAATGCCCATTGGATGGCGCGTCGGGGCAGACGGTCGAGAAGAAGGCTCCCCAGTTGCGCGCCGCCTACAGCCCCGGCAGCGAGGAGGAGCGCCGCGAGCCAGTCGACGTGGCCCGTGAGAGCGTAGCTGCCGACGCCCACGAGCGAGGTCGGCACGATCGCCGCGAGCGACGTACCCGCTGCGCGCTTCTGCTCGAACCCCGCGAGCAACACAAGAGCCGGAACTATAAGAATGCCGCCGCCGACCCCGAATAGCCCGGAGAGAAAACCGGCGACGAGGCCGATCGCTGCAAACCAGATCCAGTCAGAAGGTCGGCGGTCACGCATCCACCGAGTTTATGGGTGTAACGCGGGGTACGGCGTCGCGCTGAGAAGCTTCGCGAGGTGAGCAGCGTTGGCGGCTAGGGCCGACGTTGCGTCAGCAACTGACTTCGGGGTTTCGTCGAGGGTGTTGTAGTCGCGCCCTCCCATTGCAACATCGTTCCAGTAGGTGGAGCCCTGAGCCGGGATGGTGAAGCCGAGGTCGCCGAGTCCCTGGAAGAGCTGCGACACGATGTGGTGCGCGCCATCTTCGTTGCCAACGACACCGACGACAGCGACCTTGTCGTACATGCTCGGGCGCCCCTTGTCGTCGGTCTCCGAGAGTTCGGCGTCAAGGCGCTCGAGCACCTGAACTCCGGGGCTCGCGAGCTGGCCGACCCAGGTTGGAGTCGAGACGATGAGAATGTCGGCCGCGAGGATGCGCTCACGAATGCTCGGCCACTCGTCGCCGTTTCCCTCGTCGGTCGTCACGCCGTGGGCGACGGCGAAGTCGACAACCCGAAGCGTTGAACCCGTCACGCCGTGCGTCGCAAGCTCGTCGAGAATCTGGGTTGCGAGAAGCTCTGAGCTCGAGTCTTCGGGAGAAGGCTTGAGTGTGCAAACGAGAGCAAGGGCGGTCAGTGTCGATTCAGTGGTTGTCGAGTCAGTCATGGTTCAACCTTCCGCCCGCGATCAGCGCTCGTCCAGTAGACGTTCAGGTCTCACAGGATGTTGTGCGGCGCGACAGCCTCAGGAGCGCGCGAGGGGAATAACCATCGGCGTTCCCGACTCTGGATCGTCGATGACCCTGCACCGAATATCAAAAACACTCTCGATAATTTCTACAGTGATCACGTCTGCGGGTGCACCACTCGCAATGATCGTGCCGTCGGCCATCGCGATGATGTGGGTCGCGTAGCGCGCCGCCTGATTGAGGTCGTGAAGTACAGCGACGAGAGTATGCCCGTGGTCGCGATTGAGATCCTGGAACAACTCGAGTGCCGCGAGCTGGTGGGCAATGTCGAGAAACGTCGTCGGTTCGTCGAGCAACAAGACATTTGTCTGCTGGGCAAGAACCATCGCAACCCAGACACGCTGGCGCTGGCCGCCCGAGAGTTCGTCAACGAGGCGCCCCGAGAGATCCGTTACGCCCGTTGCATCCATTGCCGCAGCTACCGCCTCTTCGTCACGCACCGACCAACGGTCGAAGGCACCCTGGTGCGGATAGCGTCCGCGACCGACGAGGTCAGCGACCCGAATGCCGTCGGGCGCGATTGACGTTTGTGGCAGTAGCCCGAGGTTGCGGGCGAGCTCCTTTGTGGTGAAGGTCGTGAGGTCGCGGCCGTCGAGCAGCACGGAACCCGCCGAGGGCGCGATGAGCCGCGCGAGAGCGCGCAACAGGGTCGACTTGCCGCTCGCATTCGGGCCAATCACGGCGGTGAATGATCCGGCGGGAATGTGTGCCGACAGGTTTGAGCTGATCGTGCGCTTGCCGTAGCCGAGCGTCACACCCTGAGAGTCGAGAGCTGGGCCAGTCATGATTTGCGATACTCCCGAGTGAGAAGCCAGATGAGGTAGACCCCGCCGACCGAGACGGTGACGAGACCAACGGGCAGCGCAATGCGCTGAGCCGCGAAGTCGGCGGCGGCCAGCAGGGTAGCGCCGACGGCAGCGGATGTCACAAGACCCAAGCCCGCCGAACCGGTGAGCCGTTGCGCGATCTGCGGCGCGACGAGTGCAATGAATGAAATCGGGCCGGCCGCCGCAGTAACAAGAGCGGTGAGCGCCACGGCGATGATCGTGCCGAGCAAGCGATTGCGCTCGACGTGACTGCCGAGAGCACGCGCTGCGTCGTCGCCGAGCTCGGCTTGCGAGAGCCCAGGGGCAACCGCTGCGACAGCGGGAAGCAGCAACGCGAGAAGCACGGCAAACGGCACAAGCTGCTCGAATCCGAGCGCGTTGAGCGATCCTGCACCCCACGCCGAGGCGACGATCGCCTTGTTCACGTCAACGATGAGCAGCAGGTAGGTGTTCACCGACGACAGCAGAGCTCCCACCCCGATGCCCACGATGATAAGACGGAAGCCCTCGACTCCCCTGCGATACGCAAGAAGGTAGACGATTGCCGCAGTACCGAGGCCACCGATGAGCGATCCACCGGCGATTGCCGAGTACGACCCGCTTCCCACAACCAACATGACGAACAGTGCGCCCGTGTACGCGCCGGCGTCAAAGCCGATGACGTCCGGACTACCGAGCGGGTTGCGCGTGATCGATTGAAAGATCGCCCCGCTAATAGCGAGCGCGACGCCACACAGAATCGCGAACAGCAGTCGTGGAAGTCGCCACTCGAGCACAATCATGCGCGTGCGGGAGTCGGTCTGGCCGAAAAGCGCGTTCCACACCTCAAGAAGTGTGAGTTGCGAGGTGCCGATAGCGAGCGTCGCCGCCGTCACGCCGAGCAGCACAACGATGAGGGCTGCGACAACAACTACCGAACGTCGATCAAGGCGCACGGATGTCGCGCCGCCCCTTGAGCGCAGCACAATCGTCGCGCGGCCAAAATCGACACTCACAGTCCGTGCGCCTTTCTTCTGCGCGCGAGAATGATGAGCACGGGAGCGCCGACGACAGCGGTCATGATTCCCACGCGCAACTCACCCGATGGCAAAATGACGCGGGCCGCGACATCCGAGATAAGAAGCAGGATGGCTGCCGCAACCATCGAGTACGGAATAACCCAACGTTGGTCGGG
>Ga0247740_1001124_pt1 | contig 11764 bp, 9 predicted proteins | sample UWRJL148409B2_FD_180942 | JGI IMG/M metagenome (GOLD analysis project Ga0247740, IMG submission 180942) | Plant litter microbial communities from Arlington Agricultural Research Station in Wisconsin, United States - UWRJ-L148-409B-2 | ecosystem: Environmental > Terrestrial > Plant litter >...
ATGACCTTGGGATCTTGACCGCGCTCGAGGCGTCGTCACTCGACCTCTGGGGCACTCGGTTGGTCGTACTCAGCGCCTGCGAAACAGGCGTGGGCGAGGTCAAAAATGGCGAGGGAGTGTACGGCCTCCGGCGCGCGCTGGTGCTGGCAGGGGCCGAGTCACTCGTGATGAGCTTGTGGAAGGTGAGCGACGCGGCCACGCGTGATCTGATGATCGCCTATTACGAGCGTTTGAAGAACGGCGAGGGGCGAGCCGAGGCCCTGCGCAGCGCGCAGCGTTCGTTGAAGCAACGGTCGGGGTACGCGCACCCGTTCTATTGGGCAAGCTTCGTCGCCTATGGCGATGCCACACCGTTGGGAGCCGAGGTCGAGCTGCCCCCCGCGCTCGCTGGGGGCGCACTCTCCGCACCGCCGTCTGCTACACCTCTCGGCGCTGCGCGCGGCTGTGGTTGTCGCACCGCGGGGGAGTCTGGGGACGGGGCGATGCTCATGCTGCTTGCCCTCTTGCCGAGTGTGCTTGCTCGGCGAGCTCGGCGCGTGACGCCCACGCGCTGTTCGTGCAAGCTCGGAGTCGATGAGTTCAATTAGCGCCAGCTCTGCGAATCGTCGGGCCTTTCGACGATTGCACGAACAGGGTTGCTTCATCTTGCCCAATCCCTGGGACGTTGGCAGCGCTCGCTACCTGCAGAGCCTCGGCTTTCAGGCTTTGGCCACGACTAGCGCCGGCTTTGCGTGGTCACACGGCCGCGCTGATGGCGCGGTCGCCCGCAGCGAAGTCTTGGCCCACTTGAAAGAGCTCGTGTCGGCGACGCATTTGCCGGTCAACGCAGACTTCGAAAACGGCTTTGGTGCGGACGCAGACGAGGTAGCGGAGAGCGTGCGGCTCGCGCTGGACACGGGCGTCGCGGGCCTGTCGATCGAAGACTCGAGCGGCGATCCCACGAATCCGATCTTCGACCTCGACACCGCGGTTCGCCGGCTACGCGCCGCGCGCGCGGCGATCGACCAAGCGGGGGGCGATGCCGTGCTCGTGGGTCGGGCCGAAAACTTCTTTCTGGGCCGGCCCGACCTGCCGGACACGATCACTCGCCTGCAAGCCTACGCCGAAGCGGGCGCGGACTGTCTGTACGCTCCGGGCATTCGCACGCGCGAACAAATCAGTGCGGTCGTCGCGGCTGTCGCGCCGAAACCCGTGAACGTGCTCGTCGGTTGGCCGAGTGAGCTCACCTTGGACGCCCTGCGCGAGCTCGGAGTTCGGCGCGTGAGCGTCGGCGGCGCGTTGGCTCGCTGCGCCTGGGGCGGTTTACAGCGCGCGGCGGCCGCGCTCGCCGCCGGGCGTTTCGACGAGTTCGCGCATGCCGCATCCGGACAAGAGTTGAACGCGCTGCTCGGTGAGCCGCCCTCCACGCGTTGAGCGGGTTCAATCAGGTGCAGCGGCGCGAGTTCAACGCCGGTCGCGCTGTTTGGGCAGTTCACCCGGTTCGAAGAGGGGGCTCGCCGGGGCCCGAGGCTCGCCTGGGTCGCCCGGGCCATGCCACGCAATCGTGAAGTTCGTGCTGGTGACGAGCTCGTGCTGGCCACGTGCGAGCCACATGACATCGCCGCCGCGGATGGCTTTGCCGTCGAGCGTCCCTGCGTCGCCACTCGCGCGCACTTGGTAGCGGCCCGCGCGCTGGATCTGGACCTGCCGCCGGCTCGGCGTGAGCGCCTGTCCGAGCGTCCAAAGGTCGTCGGAGAAGCGCACATAGTCGTGACGCAAAGCCAGCCAATCGGCGCGGTCGAGGAAGCTCCACCGGTAGACCCCGATAGCCACGGGCGGCCACACGCGCGCGATGATTTGGCGCACGCTCTCGCGCTGACCCGCGTGATAGGCGGGCATGTACAACGAATGGACGATCCAGTCCTTGGCCACCGGCGGACGCGAGATCACGAGTCCGCACAAGTCGAGTACGGGTTCATCGGGGTCGGTCAACGCTTCGGCGCGGGCGACGAGGCCGAGCTGCGCGTCCCAGCCCTTCCGGTAATAGGGATCGCGTTGGCAGCTCCAAAAGAAGATCAGAGACAACGCGGCTGCGCTGCCCGCGAGCAGCGCGCGGAGAGGGGCGCGATTCAGAAACGCCAAACTTTGCGCCAGGCCGAATGCGGCCAGGAGTAGCCAAGCCGGTGTGAGCCAGGTCAGGTTGTACGGGAACGGCGTCGGATTGAGCGCAATCGACATCGAGCACAGGGCGCACGCACCGAGCGGCGCCCAGGCTTCGGCGAGTGGCTCTCGCCTGGCGATGCGCGCGCCCGCGCCAAGCAGCCCGAACGCGACGAAGCACGCATGCGCGGGCGCGCGCTCGACCGCGAAGACGAGCAGCGGCAGCGCTGACAAGCGATACGGTGGTGCGGCGGAGAAGCTCGTGAACTGCGCGAGCTGCCGCCAATACTCGCCCAGCACGCCGCCAGCGGCGAACACGCCCGCGACGAACGCGCCGCCCAACACCAGGCCGGGCACGAAGCGCAACGCGGCGAGCGCAATGCGCTTCGGCAGTGGCATTGCCGTTCGGTGGCGCGCCGCCATGAGCGCGCACAGCACCAGCCCCGGTAGCCAGATCGTGAACGCCTTCGACGAGTTGGCCTGTGCGATCAGTACGCCGAAGCTGGTTGCGCTGGCCGCCCACCAATCGAGTCGCTCGGCGCGGGCGCGCTCCGCTGCCCAGACCAAGAGTACGACCGCGAAGGCGACGAATAGGTCGTGACGCACCTCGAAGCCGTGTCGCCACAGGGGGCCGAACGAGACCGCTCCCAAGAACACACTGGCCCGGCCAAGCGCGCTCGGCAACGACTGCTGCACTCGCGAGACGCTCCAACACAGCGCGCCCAAGAGCGCGAGCTCGAGCGCGCGAAACCCGACGAAAAGCCCGTGACTCGAAGCGAGCACGCGAGCCAGCGGTTGGAAGAGCACACTCGTCAGCTCGACTACGGCGTACTCCGGGTGCCCGAAGGCCGCGCCCAGTTGAATGGAGTAAAGCGCCGAGAGCTCGTCGACGTGCAGGTGCCGTCGATAGGACAATTGCGCGCAGACCAAGAACAGAGCGCCGCTCAGTGCCCAAATGGCGAAGGGAGCCATCCGGGCGGCGCGGTGTCTAAGCTGAGGCATGGCCCGGGCGGACTATAAACCGCTGTGAACGGAAACGGCGGGTGGCGGGTCAGCCGCAGCTCGGCGGCCCGCTGGGTAGCTGTCTAGCCGTCTAGTTTTTCGGGTGTGCGAAGGTGCGTTGGCAGGCTCCGCGGCTCGTGGTACACGCCGCCCGGGTCATCGACCCAGCAACAGGCGCGCAGTGGCACGCCGAGACCCTCCGACAGGCAGGACTTAAGCGAACATGACGACGACAGCGAGCACGGCCGGCACCAAAGGCAAAATCACCCAGGTCATCGGACCGGTGGTGGACGTGGAGTTTCCGGCGGGCAAGTTGCCGCGCATCCTCAACGCGCTGACGCTGACCAACCCTTCGATCGACGGCGAGAAGGACAACCTCGTGCTCGAGGTCGCGCAGCACCTCGGTGAAGGCGTCGTGCGCGCCATCGCCATGGACGCAACCGAGGGCCTCGTGCGCGGCGCGGAAGTGACCGACACGGGTGAAGCCATTCAAATGCCGGTCGGCAAAGAAGTGCTCGGTCGCATCCTCAACGTCATCGGCAAGCCGGTGGACGGCGCGGGTCCGGTGAACGCCAAGCAGCATCGCGGCATTCACCGCGAGCCGCCGCCCTTCGTCGACCAGAGCACGAACGTCGAAATCTTCGAGACTGGCATCAAGGTCATCGACTTGCTCGCTCCCTACCGTAAGGGCGGCAAAATCGGTCTGTTCGGCGGTGCCGGCGTCGGCAAGACCGTGCTCATCATGGAGCTCATCAACAACGTGGCCAAGGCGCACGGCGGCGTGAGCTGCTTCGCCGGCGTCGGTGAGCGCACCCGTGAAGGCAACGATTTGTATCTGGAAATGAGCGAGTCCAAGCTGGAGAGCGGCGAAACCGTGCTCAGCAAGACGGCCCTCGTTTACGGCCAGATGAACGAGCCGCCGGGCGCTCGTGCCCGCGTCGCGCTGTCCGCGCTGACCGCCGCCGAGTACTTCCGCGACGAAGAAGGCCAAGACGTGCTCTTGTTCGTCGACAACATCTTCCGCTTCACTCAGGCCGGCTCGGAAGTGTCCGCGCTCCTTGGCCGCATGCCGAGCGCCGTCGGTTACCAGCCCACGCTGTCGACCGAAATGGGTGGCTTGCAAGAGCGCATCACCTCCACGAAAAAGGGCTCGATCACCAGCGTGCAGGCCATTTACGTGCCGGCCGACGATTTGACCGATCCCGCGCCGGCCACGGCCTTCGCCCATTTGGACGCCACCACCGTGCTTTCGCGCGCCATCTCGGAAATCGGCATCTACCCCGCGGTCGATCCCCTCGACTCGACGAGCACCATGCTGTCGCCGCAAATCGTCGGCGACATCCACTACAACATCGCGCTCACCGTGCAGAAGACGCTGCAGCGCTACAAAGATCTGCAAGACATCATCGCCATCTTGGGCATGGACGAGCTCAGCGAAGACGACAAATTGGTCGTCGCGCGCGCCCGCAAGATCCAGCGCTTCCTCTCGCAGCCGTTCTTCGTCGCCGCGCAATTCACCGGCTTGAGCGGTAAATTCGTGACCCTCAAAGAGACGATCGCGGGCTTCCAGGAAATCTTGTCTGGCTCGCTCGACGACCTGCCGGAGCAGGCGTTCTACATGGTCGGCAACGTGGAAGAGGCCAAGGCCAAGGCCGCGCAGCTGAAGCAGGCGGCTGCGTGATGGCGGACACGATCCATCTAGAGGTCGTGACGCCGGACGGTCTGAAGCTCGCGGCCGACGTGACCGAGTTCACGGCGCCCAGTGTCGATGGCGAATTCGGCGTGCTGCCGGGTCACATTCCGCTCTTGGCGGCCTTGACCACGGGCATCGTCACCTACCAACTGGGTGGTGAGAAGCACGCCGTGGCCGTCGGTGCCGGCTTCGCCGAAGTCTCGGCGGACAAGGCGCTGCTCATTACCGATCGCTTCATCAAAAAAGAGGACATCGATCCGGTCGTCGTCCGTCTGGACCTGAAAAAGGCCGACGAAGCGCTCGACAAGTTCGATGGCGATTTGCAAGGCGCCGAATACGGCGAGTTGGTCGCGCGTGAACTGTGGGCGGCCGCTGAGCTCGAGCTGTACGGCGACCCGCCGCCCCCCCGCATGAAGACGCTGAACGAGCTCTCGTTCGGCCAGCGCGAGAACTACACGGAACTCGCCGGCGACAAAGAAGAAGAGACGGAAGCGGCCAGCGAGGAAAAGCCGGCCCATTGAGTCAGTGGAGCCCGAAGGCCCAGCTGCAAAGCCGCGGGCTCCGTCCCAAAAAGCACTTCGGCCAGAATTTCCTCGCTGACGAGCAGCTCGCTCAGCGCATTGCCGATCTGGTTCCGCAAGGTGCGAGCGTAGTCGAGTTGGGCGCCGGTCTCGGCGCCCTGACTCGGCCGCTGTTGACGCGCGCGGGTCGGCTCGTTGCCGTCGAGCGTGACCGCGATCTGGTGCCGGCACTTTCCGAGCTGTTTGCGGCCGAAATCGCGAGCGGCCAGCTGCGAGTCGAAGAAGCAGACGCCAAAGCGGTGAGCGTGTCGGAGCTGCTGAAAGACGCGCCGCGCCCGTTCGTGCTCGCTGGCAATTTGCCGTATCAGATCTCGGGCCCGCTGATCGAAGCCGCCGTGCACATGGCGGGTGAGGTCGAGCGCGTGATCTTCTTGCTGCAGCTCGAGGTCGTCGATCGCCTGATCGCCAAGGCCAACTCGGAGCACTACGGCGCGCTGTCCGTGTTCGTGCAAGCCGCGTTCGAAGTCGAGCGCGCGCTCGTGATTCGGCGCGGCGCTTTCTATCCGCAGCCGGATGTCGACTCGGCGGTGGCGCTGCTCAAGCCGCGCGCGGACCGCGTGCCCGAAACCAGCGCGTTTCGGGCGCTGGTGCGCGGCGCGTTTCAACAGCGCCGAAAGAAGCTACGGAACGCCTGGGACAACGTGGGCGGCGCCGACCGCGAGACGCTGGCCGCGCGCGCGGAGCGCGCGAACATCGACCTCGACGCGCGCGGTGAAACATTGGCCGTGGCCGACTTCGCGCGCATGGCCGCGGAGTTCGAGCGTTGAGAGGAGCCTGCCTCGCGCTAGCCTTCTGTCTGCTCGGATGTCCGAGTCAGCCGGCCCCGGATCCACTGGTCGAGCGGGCCGCATTCGGCGTGTTTTTCGGCGGCCAGATCCAAGACCGCAACGAGTTGCCCTTCGAGCTCGACCTCGCCAAGCAGCGCTGCGGCTTTCGTATCGAGTTTCGTGCGCCACTTTCGCGCTCCGCGACGGTCAGTTGGGAGATCGCGCGACCGCTCAGCGCCAAGACCAGCAAGAGCGACGCCGGCGCGGATCGCGTGACGGAGGTCGGTAGCGCGGCGGCGCGGGTGGGGGAACGCCGGCTCGACGTGCCGGTGCTACTTCGGCAAGGGCAGGTGCTCGGTACCTGGCACGTGCGGGTGAAGGTCGACGAGCGCGCGGTCATCGACCGCGACGTGCAGGTGGTCGACCCGCGTGAACTCCGCGCGCGCGAGCTCGACGCGGGTCGTTGAGCGCAAGCGTTCGACCTTGATGCCCAAGCGCGCCAATGCGCGCAAACCGCGCTCGTGCGCGGCCTTGGCTTGAGCCGTGAGCGCGGTGTGCACGGCATCCGACGTGCCCGGCGCGGCGCTCGCCAGGTCCACGTCGAAGCGCATGGGGACCCAGCGCAACTCGTGGCGGCGCTTGGTTTGCTGGGCGAGCCCGCGCTCGAGGGCAGCCCGATTGCTCGGATCGGGGGTCGGAGACCAGACGTAAATCAGACTCGGGCGCGGCTTGCCGCGACTAATCTCCGACAAAAGCCGCAGCAACTCTTGATCCGTGCGCGGTCGGTCGGGTTCGAGGCGCGCGGGGCCGCTGAGCCCGAAGGCGAGCAGGTAGCGGCGCAAACTGCGCTCACGACGCGAACCCGAAAGCACCTCATCGGCTTCGAATGGGGCGCGCGTGCGCAAGCGGTCCGCGCGCCGCGCGATGCGGTCGAGCTCGCTCGAGCGCACGCGTTCGGCCGCGCCCGGATCGAGAGGCCGCATGTGTTCGAGCACGCGCGCCGCTACGTCCGCTTCGTCCAGGCCACTGCGGTCGGCGTCGGCAAAGGTCGCGGCTCGACTGAGCGCTTGCAGCAAGCGCGCGGTGTGCGCGGTGCCGCGGTCGGGCTTCGATAAATGCAACATGCGCGCACCGATCACGGCTAGGCCCACGCGATCGCCACGAGCCGCATGGCGCGTGACGTAGCCCGACACTTCGTCGATCGCGCGGTCGAGCGGCGTGTAGCCCGGGTTGCCCGCGCCGAGCTCGATCGAGGCGTCGAGCACGAACCACACGACGTCTCGCTCTTCCCGCTCGTACTCGCGCACCATCAAGCGGCCGCGTTTGGCGCTGGCTTTCCACGCCACGCGCCGGAGCGCATCCCCCGCGCGGTGCTCGCGCAATTCACGCAGCTGCTCGCCGTCCCCCGCGACCGGGCCAGGGCGGCCGCGATCCGCGCCGCGGTGGCTGCGCCCGCCACGCGCCTGATGGGCGAACGCCTGATAGGCGCGCGGCATCACCTCCACCCCGAACGGGTTGGCGAACGTGAGCGGCACCTCGTACAGGCCGGGGTTGCCTTGTACCTCGAGTGACAAGCCATGGATGCCGAAACGACCCACACGGCGGCCCGTGACCCGCAGCACGACGCGCATTCGGCCGCCTGCAGGCACCTCCCCCTGGGCGGGCACGATCTCGATCTCGAGCTCGGGTGCATACACCGCGCGCAAGCCGACGAAGCGAGCCGCGCGCGAGTCGCGGTTGCGGACTTCGGCTTCGATCTCGAGCAGCTCGCCGCGACTGGTGCGCGCGCTACGAGCCTCGCCGCGCCACAGCATCTCGAAGCCGGCGCTGCGAATGCGGCTCACGCTGAACTCGGTCACGGCGCGAGCCAGGGCCAAGCCCACGAGCAAAGAGCCCGCCCAAGCGACGACGGGGCCGCTCTGCATCAGAAGCCCAGCCGCGACCGCGACCAGGGCTGTCGCAGCAAGATCGATGCTGGTGCGAGTCGGGTGGACCTGCACGGAACGGTGAGACTATCCTAGCTTCAGGTAGACTTGAACCGCTGGCTGGGTCTTTCTTTCGCGTGCGCCCTGGGGGCAGTGCTCGGCGCGGCCCCCGCTTACGCCCAGCCCGCGGCAGCCCAGGTGCATGACGGCTACTCCGCACTCGAAAAGAGCGTGATTGGCCAAAAGCTGGGGGAACGCGGCTGGAGCCTCGACCCCGCGCCCGAGGGCAAGCTGATCGAAGAGGTGCAGATCGCGACGCTCGACGTGTTCGACGAACGCGACCCGATGCCCGACTTCGTGAACGTGCTGCACACGACCTCGCGCCAGCAAGTGATTCGTCGCGAGCTGCTGTTTCGCGAAGGTGATACGTACCGTGCGCTACTCGCGCACGAGACCGCGCGCAACCTGCGCGAGGTAGCCCAGTTGTCGATCGTGTTGGTCGTGCCCGTGCAGGGCAGCCGGCCCGACCGCGTGCGCGTCTTGGTAATCACCAAAGACGTCTGGAGTCTGCGTCTCAACTGGCTCCTGCAGTCGCAGAACGGCCACATCAACTACCTCGTGTTGAACCCGAGCGAAGAAAACTTGTTCGGCTCGCACGCGGTCGTGGGCGGGCTGTTCATTCTGGACCCGGCCGTGTACTCCGTGGGCGCTTCGCTTTCGCACCGCCGCCTCTTGGGCTCGCATCAAATGGCGTCGCTCTCCGCGAGCGTGATCAAGAACCGGGACACGAGCGAGACCGAAGGCTCGTTCGGCGAATTTCGCTACGGTCAGCCGCTATACTCGCTCGACACCCGCTGGTCGTGGGGCACGTCGATCCTCTGGCGGCGTGACATCGCGCGGCGCTTCCTGGGGGTGAACATCGCGACCCGCAGTGGCATCCCCGTGCAGTTCGACCGCGACCGACTGTACGGTGGCTATCAGCTCGTGCGCTCCTTTGGGCGACGCTTCAAATACGACCTTTCATTCGGGGTCGAGGCGGAGCGCCGCGCCTATTCCGCCGGGGATCTGTCGGCCTATTCCGCGAGTGCCGTGCGCTCGTTCGTGGCCAACGAGTTGCTCGTTTCCGACCAACGGGTCAGTCCCTTCGTGCAGCTGCACGCGCACCGCACCGACTACAGCTCGCTGCTCGAGGTCGAGACTCTGGGCCTGCAGGAAGACTTCCGACGCGGACACGACCTTTTGCTGCGCTTGTACGGGGCAAGCAGTCGCGTCGGGTCGACCCGTGACCTGCTCGGCTCGCAGGCCACGCTCGCCTACACGTTGCCCATCGGCGACGGCTTCGTTCGCCCCGTGCTCAGCTCGAACATCGAATATGCGTCGCGCGGTCGCAACGATGCGCTCTTTCAAGCCGCCGCTCGCTTCGTTTCGCCGCGCTTGGGCTTTGGACGTCTGATCGTCGACGGCGCATTCTTCGACCGCTATCAGAACTACCTGAACCGCCGCTTCGCGCTCGGGGGAGACAATCGCCTGCGCGGTTACGCGCCTGGAAGGTTCACGGGCGCGAGCTTGGTCGCCATCAACGCGGAGCTGCGGACGACATCGCTAGACATCCTGTCGGCCCAGGTCGGCGCCGCCGCCTTCTATGACGTCGGCGACGTCAATGACCACGTGGGCCGCTTCCAGCTCAAGCAAAGCGCCGGGGTGGGCTTGCGCGTGCTGTTCCCCGAATTCGATCGGATCGTGATGCGGGCGGATTGGGGTTTCCCGTTGAGCCCGGGCTATGATGCGCTTCCAGGCGCCTTTTACCTGTCTTTCAGCCAGGCGTTCGCGATGCCCAGCGTGCCCGTGCCGAGCGTGCTCACGGAGACTTTGTAGCCGCGTGCTACAGTTTGGGGTTGCCATGAGCGACCTCTCGCGCGTCCCGCACGACCTCCGGCGCTTCGTCGTCGAGCAAGACTACGCTCAGTACAACGAGGTCGACCAAGCGGTGTGGCGCTTCGTGCTGCTGCAGACCCACGAGCGGCTGCAGCACACCGCGCACGCCGCGTACCGCGCAGGCCTCGCCCAAACCGGCATCTCGGTCGAGCGCATCCCGCGTATAGAAGAGATGAGCGAGTGCCTGGCGCGCTTCGGCTGGAGTGCGGTGTGCGTCGACGGCTTCATTCCGCCGCGCGCGTTCACCGAGTTTCAAGCGGCCAGCATCTTGCCGATCGCGGCCGACATTCGCACCAGTGATCACCTGACGTACACGCCCGCGCCGGACATCATTCACGAAGCCGCCGGCCACGCGCCGATCTTGTCGGATGCCCGCTACGCGGCCTACCTGCGCGCGATCGGCGAAGTCGGAAAAAAGGCATTTTCTTCGCCGGAAGACGCGCGCGTGTACGATGCAATCTTCGAGCTGTCCGAGGTCAAAGAGACGCGCGGCGTCGCCCCCGAGCGCTTGCAGCGAGCAGAAGAGCGGCTCGCGAGCGCGCTCTCGCAAGTTACGTCGACCAGCGAGGCGAGCCGCTTATCACGCCTGTATTGGTGGACGGCCGAGTACGGCGTGGTGGGCACGCCGGACGACTACCGCTTGTACGGCGCGGGACTGTTGTCGTCGTTGTGGGAGAGCCACGCCTGCCACGACCCGGCGGTGCGCAAGTTGCCGCTCAGCGCGCAGTGCGTGGAGCAGGCTTACGACATCACCCAACCGCAACCGCAGTTGTTCGTCGCGCGCGATTTCGAGCAGCTATTTTCGGTCTTGAACGACGTGGACGCGACGCTCGCGCACCGTCAGGGGGGCGATCTGGCGTTGCGGGCCGCGCTCCGCAGCGAGGAACTCGCCACGCTGCACTTCCGTGAAGAGCGCTTCGTCAGTGGGACCTTGGACTCGGTGTCCGGCGGCGCGCAGAGCGGGCTTTTGCGCTTCCGGGGTCGCGTGGGCTTTGGCGAACAGGGCAAGTTGCGACACTCGTTCGAGGCCAGCACGAACGGCTACCACGTGCCCATCGGGCCGCTCGCCAATGGCGCCGAGTTGCGGGAGCTCGGCGCGACCGGACAGCGCGTGGAGGTGCGCTTCGCCTCCGGCACGCGGCTCGAGGGCGAGCTCGCGAGCAGCGCGCTCGACTCACGGGGGCGTTTGCTGAGCGCGCGTCTCTTGGACTACCAGCTCGAGTCCGAGGCAACCGGGATGCACGAACGAGGTGCCGAGTATGTACTGTTCGTCGCTCCCGAGCTGCTCACCGCGCACGCAGGCGCGCTCGACTCGTCGTTCCTCGCCGCGACCGAACCCACGGGTCACGGCGTGCCCAAGCCGCGAGCGCTGGCCGCGCGCGAACGCGAGCTGCTGCAAATGTACGAGCGCGCTCGGGCGGCCTTTCGCGAGCGGGCGGGCAGCGACGCGCTCCCCGTGTTCCACGGCATCCACGCGCAACTCGAGGCGCGCTTCCCCGACGAGTGGCTGCTGCGTTGGAACTTGCTCGAGTGCTTGTGCAAGTGGGGCGAGCGCGGTTCGTTTGCACGGAGACTCGAGCGCGAGCTCCTGGCGCTCGAGGTCAAGTTCGATTACCGGGAACCGATTGCCTCGGGTCTGCGTTACCTGGCGTCCCTGAGCGGCTGAACTCACGCCTAGCGAGACCGGGCCTTGGGCCGGCAAGCCACGTCATCGCGAACTAG
>Ga0247740_1001126_pt1 | contig 11740 bp, 10 predicted proteins | sample UWRJL148409B2_FD_180942 | JGI IMG/M metagenome (GOLD analysis project Ga0247740, IMG submission 180942) | Plant litter microbial communities from Arlington Agricultural Research Station in Wisconsin, United States - UWRJ-L148-409B-2 | ecosystem: Environmental > Terrestrial > Plant litter >...
GTCGTTCGAGAAGTCGGGGTTGAGTGTCGGCGAGCGGTAGGACGGCGGCACCGCGATGAGGGATGCGTTTCCTGCGTTCGGCTGAGCCACGACTGTCTGCGGCGGCTGGTCGGCGTCGGGGAGTCGGAAGGCGGGCAGCGGGTCGACGGTCGCCGGCTGCTCGCGAGTGAGGGTCTGGGTCGGGGCAAAGGGCGCCTGCTGGGCTGTTGCCCCCTGGGCGGCGGACGCGACGGTGGCAGCCGCCTGCTGCGTCAGGTAGGACGCGCTCGAGGCCGTCTGCTGCTGCACGGCCGGGTTCAGAAGCGTCTCAACGACCGGTGCGGAGTGCACCAGAGTCGGGCGATATTGCGCGAAGTCATTAGTCCACGATTGGCCGGTCCACCAGCGCTGCTGGAAACTGCCGGCGGGGTCGGGGTACCAGCCAGCCGGGATGGGCGTGCTAGAAGGCGTTGACATGGCGGGGGCCACTTCTTTCAAGATCGGGTATTTGAAAGTGAGTACCCATGTTAGGCGTAATTCTTGTGAAGAGGGCTCCAATACTCCGCCCCACTGCGGGGGCGCTGTCATCCGACCCCGCTTCTCGTCGAGAAGTGAGGAATACCCGTCCATTAAATGAACAGAGGGACGCTCCCCAGCGGGCGCGTCCCTTGTTCATGATCACAACCTATTTACCGAAGGATCCCCAGTCGACTACCTGCCAGTCGATCCATCCGTTCGAGCGCACGAGCATGACGGTGATGTCGAAGGTGTTGCCTGAGTCGTCCACTGACTCGCAGACGATACGGTCGGCCGTGGGAATGACGGGCGCATTGCCTTCGCAGCTGACGGTCATCTGGCTCTGGGCGATGAGCCAGGCATCGGAGGCCACAGACGACTCGATCTGCGCCGTGAAGACCGCGGGAAGCAGGGCGATGATGACACCGGGCACAGCGATAGCGGATGCCACGTGCAGGATTCCCAGCGCGAACCAGACCAGAACCGGGCCGATGCCGTGACCCGTCTCACGGATGACAGAGCGTGCTCGCACCAGCAGGTACACCGGAGCGCCCAGTGCCGCCCAGCCCCAATGGGCCACGTGCTTGTGCCCCGCAGCCCGAAGGGCCTTGTTGTCGAAGTACGCCAGCACTATCACGGCGAAGTACGGCACGACCAGGATGCCGATGTAGATGAACTGGCTTCCGCTCATTCCCAGCGAGGTGACCAGCAGCAGGCTGACCACCAGCTGGAACAGGGGGATCATGGCGATGATCCACGCGGGAGCGGTGCTCGACGGCTTGGCCGCGCCCGGGGTTGCGGTGACGGCCACGTGGTCGATGGTGACGATCGGCGTCTTGACGCGGGTTCCCGCGCGGCGGGTCTCCTTCTCGCCGAAGAGCGCGTCGAGGGCCTCGGCAGGCGCCGCGGCGGGGCGGGCGTCGAAGATCGTGTCGAGCGACGGACCGGAGTGGCCGGCGATCGGTGCCTCGACTACCGGGTCGGGCGTGTACAGCGATGGAGCAGTCACGGTCTCGGCGGCCTGCGGTGCTGCGGGCGGGAAGGGCTGCGACGCGAAGGCGAAGGGGTCGGGCGCCGCTGCGGGCGCGACCGGCTGCGATGCGAAGGCGAAAGGGTCGGCGGCAGCTGCCGGGGCGACGGGCTGGGCAACGGGCGTGGGCTCGGCAACAGGCGCGGAGGGAGCGCCCAGTCCTACCTGGGTGAATGCGCGCGGCGGCTCGAGCTCGCGAAGCGAGTCGGCAGTGGGAACGGAGGGCTCAGCGGGACGGCGGTCGGCGCTGGCACGCTCGCGGAACAGCTCGTCGCGGCGGGTCGGCACCTCGTCATCGGCCCAGGCGAACTTGGTGTCCTGGACGACCATGGGCTGGCGGGCGGCGGAGGTCTGCTCGGTCCAGGCGTGGTTGTTCCACCAGCGGAGCTGCGGGAGCCCGAGCGGGTCCGGATACCATCCGGCCGGGGCCCCAAAAAGTTCGTCAGACACAGTGCTCTTCCCTCCCCGAAAGCAAAGTTAGTTTCGAGTCTTCGCAATTATATGGACGGGCTGCAGCCAAAAGCACCCCTTGCGAGCCTGCTCGTGCACCCCCAAAGCCGGGGGTGTACCCCGAGAAAATCAGGGCAGAAGAGCTGATTACTGCTGATTCTCGCGCGCGGCCTGCTCGCGAGCCTGACGGCGTAGCTCAGCAGGGTTCGTTCCCGGCCAGAACTTGAGGTCTTCGGGGCGCACCGACGGGGTCGGAAGGCTGAGGTCATCCTCGTCCCAGAAGGGAGGCGGAGGAGGTGTCTGGGCGACGGGCGTCGAGGCCGGCATTGCCAGCGCTGCCGGGACGGCCGGTGCTGCGGGAGCGGCCGGTGCTACGGGAGCGACGGGAGCCACCTGCAGCGCCTGCCAGTTGTCGAAGGTGGCGGGCTCGTCGACCTTGGCCTGCGCGCGCGGGCCCTCGAGCTCGTGCAGCGTCGCCGAGACGGGAGCGCGCGGAGGCGTCGGGGCCTGGGTCGGGAAGGCCTGAACGGGGATCACCGTCGGCTCCTCTTCCTTCCACGCGTAGCGGGGCTGCTCCTGCACGGCGATGGGCTCGGGAGCCGCAGAAACCTGCTCGGTCCAGCCGTAGCTGTTCCACCAGCGCAGTTGTGGGTGCCCGAGCGGATCGGGGTACCAGCCTGCCGGTGCTCTGAACTCGTCCTGAGACACGATGAAACCCCCGAAGAGAATGGATGGATGAAAAGCACGCTCCTCATCGAGCAGTGTCTGCATTCTATTGGGGTGGGTACCGAAGCGCACGGGCAATTCCGGCGCTGGACTACCCCCGTTCGCGGGGCGCTACTCTGACGGTGTGAAGCGAATTCTCGTGCTGGCGGCAGTGCCGCTGCTTGCCCTACTCGTCGCAGTGCCGTCGTCGGCGACCGCATCCCCGCTGTTACGGGATGACGCCTACACCCTGACTTTCGACTCCTTCGACGCCGACTACACCCTCAGCCGTGACGCCGAGGGCTTCGCCGTCATGAAGGTGGTGGAGACGATCGTCGCCGTCTTCCCGGATGACGACCAGAACCGGGGGATCCTGCGCACCATCCCGAAGTACTACGGGCATGTGCCGCTGAACCTCAGCGACTTCGAGGTGCACGACGAGAACGGAAGTCCTGTTTATTTCGAGCAGGCGGACATTGACACCAGCTACGACGGATCCAACGCCTATGAGTACCGGGCCGTCGAACTCGCTCTCGGCACGGATGAGTACGTGCACGGCCCCACGACCTACGTCATCTCGTATACCGCCCATGACGTCGTTCGCGCCTTCCAGGACAGCGGCAACGATGAGCTCTACTGGGACGTCAACGGCACAGAGTGGGGCTACTCCTTCGGGCGGGTGAGCGTCGACCTACACGTCGATCCAGAGCTCGTCGGCGCGCTCACTGGCGAGAGCTCGTGCTACTGGGGCTACTACGAGTCCGACTCGCGGTGCGAGCTGGTTGAGTCTGGTGCGGGCGAGTTCAGCGCGACCGTGCCCGATGTCAGCTCCTACTCGAATGTCACCATCGCCGTCGGCTTCACCGGCGGCACCTTTGCGCAGCCGGTGCTCGCCGAGGACAGCTGGATCATCAAGCGGGCGCCCTTGTGGCTCTTCCTCGGCTGCATCGCGCTTCTCATCGGCGCCCTCGTGGTGCGTTTCGGCCTCTGGCGCGACGCGCCTGGGCGCGGCATCGTCATCCCGCAGTACACGACGCCCGACGACCGCGACCTCTTTGAGGCCGGTGACCTCATTGAGAGGTCGGGCAGCGCGATGTCTGCGCAGTTCGTCGACCTCGCGGTGCGGGGCCTCGTGCAGGTCGTCGACCTCTACCCCGACGGAGCAGGCTTCGGCGTGACCAATCGCTTCGCGCTCGACTTCGTCACCAAAGAAGGCGCGACGGCGGCCGAGTTGACGATTCTCAACATCCTCTTCGACCGACTCGACGAGCCAGGGGAGCGCGCGACCCTGGGCTCGCTCGACGAATCGGTGGGTGCGTCGCTCTACGAACAGACCGCCAAGGGCCACCGCGACACGATCAAGAACCGCATGCGCGAGCAACCGCCCGGCAATCTCAACTCCTGGCTGCGTCGTCTCGGCCTGCTGCTCTTCGCCGGCTACGTCGCCATCTTCGCGTGGACGGTCTACGTCAATATCGACGCGGGCCCGATGTTCGGCTACGCCATCGGATCCATCGTCGTACTGCTGATGGCGTCATCCTTCTTGACGAAGCCCTACCTGCTATCGCCAGCCGGGGCTGATGCACGTGACTACCTGCTCGGCATGCGCGACTACCTCCGGCTCGCCGAGGAGGACCGCCTGCGGGTGTTGCAGAGCCCGCAGGGCGCGGAGCGCGTGGTGACAGTCGACAAGCGCTCGATCGTCAAGCTGCACGAGAAGCTGCTGCCCTACGCCGTGCTCTGGGGAGTCGAGAAGGAGTGGGCGCGCCAGTTGGAGGTCGAGTACCAGGCCGTGTCAGAGAACCCGGCCTGGATCAGCAACGACCTCTCGTCGATCGACCTCGGGCAGGTCATGTCGAATTTCTCCATGAACAGCACCACGTCAGTTCGCCCGATCGTGACCCAGTCCTCGTCGGGCGGGGGCGGTGGAAGCTCGTGGTCGAGCGGCGGCAGCTCCAGTTTCTCGAGCGGTTCTAGCGGCGGCGGATTCTCCGGCGGCGGTGGTGGTGGCGGAGGTGGTGGAGGCCGTTAGGCTTTCGTTCAGTGGACGTTCACCTGATGGTCGCGCTAGTCATCGTGCTAGCTCTCCTTTTCGATTTCACCAACGGTTTTCATGACACCGCGAACGCCATGGCGACTCCGATCGCCACGGGCGCGCTCAAGCCCAGAACCGCCGTGCTCCTCGCCGCGATCCTCAATTTCGTCGGCGCCTTCCTCAGCACAGAGGTGGCCAAGACGATCTCCGGCGGCCTCATCAACGAGGGCGAGGCCGGGCTCGTCTTCGGGCCGGAGCTGATCTTCGCCGGGCTTGTCGGCGCGATCCTCTGGAACCTCTTCACCTGGCTGCTCGGACTGCCGAGCTCGTCAAGCCATGCGCTCTTCGGCGGGCTCATCGGCGCGGCCATCGTCGGCGCAAGCCTCAACGCCGGTTCGCTGGACTTCGCGATCATCAACGGCGGTGTCTTCGTCACCAAGATCCTCATCCCGGCCGCGCTCGCCCCCGTCACCGCCGGCCTCGTCGCCTTCATCGCGACCAAGATCGCATTCGCGATCACCCGCAAGCGCGAGCGCGACGGATTCAAGCGCGGCCAGATCTTCACCTCGTCGCTCGTCTCGCTCGCCCACGGAACCAATGACGCTCAGAAGACCATGGGCGTCATCACCCTCGCGCTCATCGCTGCGAACATGCAGGATGCCGGAACCGGCCCCACCATTCTCGTGATCGCCGCCTGCGCCCTCGCCATCGCCGCGGGAACCTACTCTGGCGGCTGGCGCATCATCAAGACGCTCGGCAAGGGCATCACCGACGTGGAGCCCGCGCAGGGCTTCGCCGCGGAGGCCGCGACGACCGCGACCATCCTCGCCTCCTCGACGGTGGGATTCGCGCTGTCGACCACCCAGGTCGCCAGCGGCTCTGTCATCGGCACCGGGCTCGGGCGCAAGGGCGCCTCGGTGCGCTGGAAGACGGCCGGCCGCATCGCCGCGGGCTGGCTCATCACTATTCCGGCGGCCGCCATTGTCAGCGGGCTGGCGGCGCTGCTGGTGAGCGCTGGATTCTGGGGCGTCGTCGCGGTCACTGTCGCGGCTGCGGCCGCGATCCTCGGCATCTTCCTCTACTCCCGCCGCAACCGCGTCGACCACCGCAGCTTCCACCGTCCGGAGCCCGGCGTCTTCGTCGCCCCGAAGCAGCGCCGCGCCAAGAAGCCCAAGCGCCCGCCCAAGCCGCTGCAGGTCAAGTCGAAGCAGCAGCCGAAGAAGTCGTCAAAGAAGAAGAAGAGCAAGAAGAGGAGCAAGTCGTGACCATCAACTGGGGCGACTTCGTCACCGTCATCATCGCGTCGCTCGTCGCCGCGTGCCTGCTCGTCACGCTGTTCTCGCTCGGGCTTCGCCTCGGCGACGGCGAGCAGCCATGGCGCCGGCCTGCATCGGTGGCGATGTTCGTGCTCTGCGGCCTCCTTGTGGCGATCGGCATCTTCCTCATCGTGCCCGCGCTGCATTCCGCCGTTCTCGGCTGATAATCGGCGATTTCCTGTTCCAACTTCCTAGAGCCTGCGCATAGGCCGCGCCTAGGGTTGATCTGTGACTGAGACGCGCACGGAGTCCGACTCTCTCGGATCGATGGAGATCCCGGCTGAGGCCTACTGGGGAATCCACACGGCGAGAGCCCTCGAGAACTTTCCGATCACCCGACGTGCCATCCACGTCTACCCCGACCTCATCGTCGCGCTCGTGCGCGTCAAGCAGGCCGCGGCACGGGCCAACGTCGAGCTGGGTGCGCTCGACGCGGAGAAGGGCGGCGTCATCGACGCGGTCTGCGAGGAGATCATCGGGGGAGCGCTGCACAAGGAGTTCTGCGTGGGCGTCATCCAGGGCGGCGCCGGCACCAGCACGAACATGAACACCAACGAGGTGATCGCCAACCGCGGACTCGAGCTGATGGGACACCAGCGCGGCGAGTACGAGTTCTTGCACCCCATCGACGACGTCAACCGCAGCCAGAGCACGAACGACGTCTACCCGACGGCGATCAAGCTCGCGATGGTGCTCGGCACCCAGCGGCTGCTCGTTGAGCACCGACTTCTGACCACCTCGTTCCGCAACAAGGGGCGCGAGTTCAACGACGTGCTCAAGATCGGTCGCACCCAGCTGCAGGACGCCGTGCCGATGACGCTTGGCCAGGAGTTCCGCGGATTCGCGGTCACCCTCGCCGAGGACTACGACCGCCTCAGCGAGGTCATCCCGCTCCTCAACGAGATCAACATGGGCGCCACCGCGATCGGCACGGGAATCACGGCCGATCCCCGCTATGCCGAGGCCGTGCGGCGCCAGCTGGTCGAGATCACCGGCATCGAGATGGAGACCGCGCCCGACCTCATCGAGGCAACGTCTGACGCCGGGGTCTTCATGACCCTCAGCGGCACGCTCAAGCGCGCCGCCGTCAAACTCTCGAAGATCTGCAACGACCTGCGCCTTACCTCGAGCGGGCCGCAGGCGGGGCTCGGCGAGATCATGCTGCCGCCGCGCCAGGCCGGGTCGAGCATCATGCCCGGCAAAGTCAACCCGGTCATCCCCGAGGTGGTCAACCAGGTCGCCTTCTCGATCATCGGCGCGGATGCGACAGTCACCGCCGCTGCGGAGGCCGGCCAGTTGCAGTTGAATGCCTTCGAACCGGTGATCACGCACAGCATCCTGCAGTCGCTCATGTGGCTGACCAACGCGTGCTACACGTTGCGGGTGAACTGCGTCGACGGCATCACGGCCAACTACTCGCGCCTCGCGGCCCAGGTGGAGTCGTCGGTCGGTGTCGTCACGGCTCTCACCCCGTACATCGGCTACGCGGCGTCGGCGAAGCTCGCCCACGAGGCGCTGACGACTAACGCGTCCATCGCCGAGCTGGTCGTCGAGGCGGGCCTCATGCAGGCGGACGATGTGGCGCGCGTGCTCTCACCCGAGCGCCTGAGCGGCATGGTGCCCGCGACGGGCGCGCTGATCATCCCGGGCTGACGCAAGTACGCTTGACGCGTGACTGACGTGCAATCCCGAACCGAAGTTGTCGCCATGCTCAGCGCAGAGCTCGGCGGCGTTGTCTCGACCGACCCGGCAGAGCTCGACTCCGCGCGCGCCGACAAGTCAGGGCACGTCGCCGTCGGAACGCCCCTCGCCATCGTGCACGCCGAGACCATCGAGCAGGTGCAGGCCACCATGCGCATCGCCACTGCCACCCGCACACCCGTGGTCACACGCGGTGCAGGCACGGGGCTGGCGGGTGCGGCCAACGCGTCCCACGGCGAGATCGTGCTTTCCACGCTGCGCATGACCCGCATCATCGAGGTGCTCGCCGATGACGAGCTGGCAGTCGTCGAGCCTGGCATCATCAACGCCGACCTCAACGCGGCGCTCGCCGACAAGGGACTGTGGTGGGCGCCCGATCCCGCGAGCCGCGCCATCTCGACCGTCGGCGGCAACATCGCGACCAACGCGGGCGGGCTGCTCTGCGTCAAGTACGGCGTGACGCGCGAGGCGGTGCTCGGCCTCAAAGTGGTGCTCGCGGACGGCCGTCTCATCCAGCTGGGCCACCGCACCGTCAAGGGAGTGACCGGCCTCGACCTCACCGCACTGATGATCGGCAGCGAGGGACTTCTCGGCGTGATCGTCGAGGCGACGCTGCGACTTCGCCGCCTCGACACCAACCCGATCTCGACCATCGGCGCCTACTTCGGCTCGGTTGAGGAGGCGGCGCGCGCCGCCGCCGTGATCTCGTCGTCGGGCCTGCGCCCGGCGATCATGGAGGTGCTCGACAAGCCGGCGATGGTCGCGATCGCCGCGCACCTCGGGCTGACCGTGCGCGAGGAGTCCTACCTGCTGGTGCAGACCGACGGCCCGGCGGCCGCCATCGAGGCGGAGGCGGCCCTCGGCGTCATCCGCTCGCTCGGAGGAGACGCAGAGCTCTCGACTGACCCCGACCACGGCGCGCGCCTGCTGGCGATCCGCCGCAGCTTCCACCCGGCGATGGAGAAGCTGGGCACCGTGCTCATCGAGGATGTCTGCGTTCCGCGCAGCGCCCTGCCCGCCATGTTCTCTGCCATCGAGACGATCGGCGCGAAGTACGGCATCGCGATTCCCACCGTCGCGCACGCGGGCGACGGCAACCTGCACCCGAACTTCGTGTTCACGCCGGATCCCAGCCAGGAGGGTGGCGTCCCCGAGGTCGTCTGGCAGGCGGCCGATGAGATGTTCCTGGCCGCCGTGCGCCTCGGCGGCACCCTCACCGGCGAACACGGCATCGGCCTGCTCAAGAAGCGCTGGCTCGTCAGCGAGCTCGGACAGGACCAGTTCGATCTGCAGCAGCAGGTGAAGGCCGTCTTCGATCCGCTGGGAATCCTCAACCCGGGCAAGGTCTTCTAAACGGTCAGCCAACGCACCGGAATACCACAGGTCGATGCGGTGTTTTTAACCTCGGTCGGGAGTGTCATCCAGTTCCCCCGGCCGGAGAGAAACACCATGACTGACCTGGCACCCATCACCGAAGTAACCCGCCCCCGTCGTTCCCGCAGCACCCTGCAGCGCCCCCGCACCGGAGAGGTGCGTGTTCGCGTCGGCGCCCTCGGCCTGAGCACCATGGGTGTGCAGGCCATCGGGCGCATCGAGGCGGTCGGCCCCGAGGCAGGCGGCTTCGCGCCGGGCGACCGCGTCGCCTACCGCTTCACCGCCGACACCCCCGGACTTAGCCACATCATCGGCGAGCGGGACCTCATCGGATTCCCCAAGGACGTCGCCATCGAGAAGGCGGCGGCCCTGCTGCCCATGGGCTTGGTCGCCCGCACCATCGTCAAGCAGCTGCACTCCATCGGCCGCGGCAACCGCGTAGCGGTCGCGGTCGACCTCGGCGGTGCCGACGCCTTCGTCAAGGCCTGGTGCCAGCACCTCGGCGCCATTGTGGTCGAGCAGGATGCCGAGGCCGACGTGCGCGTCACCGCCGCGGACTACCGGGCCGCCCGTTCCTTCAAGGCGAGCCACGGTCTGGCGCAGCTGGCCGCATCCGATGTATTTCAGGCAGTTCGTCTTGGTGTCTTCGACGGCCTCGAGATCGCGAGCTACCCGCTCAGCGATGCCGCCAAGGCCAAGCTCGCTGTCGAGTCGGGCCCCGTCGTGCTGCTAGCCGCGTAATACGGCGTTGACGGTCTTATGCTGGCCGCATGACCTTCCTGCCCATCACCGCCTACGACGAGTTGGATGACGCGGCCAAGGCTGCGAGCGACCAGCATGTGGAGCGTTATGGCGGGCCGGTCACCAACCTCGACGCGACCCTGCTCGGCCACCCGCAGAGCTTTGCCGCGTACACCGAGTGGTTCGTGCTGCGGGATGCCGTGGTGCCCTACCTCGGCGAGCGCGCCGTCTCGCTGTTCTGCTACGCCATCTCTGCGGAGTACGGCGGGCCGATCCCGTCGGCCTTCTTCCGCAAGGTGCTCGTCGACGCGGGCGATGACCCCGACAACCCCCAGGTGACCGAGACAGAGCAACTGCTCATCGACTGGGGGCGCCTGATCGCCCGCGACCCGCACGGAGTGCCGGACGAGATGTACGCCCGCCTCGAGACGACCTTCAACCCGAAGCTGCGCACGCTGCTGGTCGCCTTCGCCGGGCTCATGGTGGCCGTGAACCTGTTCACGACGGTCGGGCGCATCCCGGTGGACGAGGCGCTCGCCTAATTTGGCAGGACTTCGTGCACGCGTGCGATTTCGGCGCGTGATACTCGAATAGTGAGCACCGTCACCCGCACCCGCCGCTTTCATCCGGCGTGGATCGTCGCCCTCGTTGCCTTCCTCGCGCTGGTCGGGGCCGCGGGGTTCCGGGCCGCGCCGAGCGTGCTCATGCTGCCGCTCGAGGAGGAGTTCGGCTGGAGCCGCACGCAGCTCTCGCTCGCGGTCACGGTCAACCTGCTGCTCTACGGCCTGATGGCCCCCTTCGCGGCGGCGCTGATGGCGCGCTTCGGACTTCGCAAGGTGACGAGTGTCGCGCTCGTGCTCGTCGCATCCGGCGCGTCCCTCAGCATTTTCGCCACAGAGCCGTGGATGCTCGTTCTGACCTGGGGCGTGCTCATCGGCCTCGGTACCGGGTCGATGGCGCTCGTCTTCGCGGCGACTGTCGCCGACCAGTGGTTCGTCAAGAGCCGCGGACTCGTGGTCGGCATCCTCACCGCGGGCAGCGCGACCGGGCAGCTGGCCTTCCTTCCCTTCATCGCGCTGCTCGTCGAGAATGCCGGGTGGCGGCAGGCCTCCCTGCTCGTCGCTGGCGGTGCGCTGCTGGTCGTTCCGCTCGTGCTGCTCTTTCTGCGCAACCACCCAGTGGACATTGGACTCACGCCCTTCGGCGCGCCCGAGGGCTATGTCTACGAGAAACCGGCCCGCACCAACGCGGTGAGGGTCGCCCTCGGCACCCTGCGCCGCGCTGCGAGAGTGCGCACCTTCTGGGCGCTGGTCGCCGGCTTCGCCATCTGCGGGGCGACCACCAACGGGCTGATCGGCACGCACTTCATCCCCAGCGCCCACGACCACGGCATGGCAGAGACGACCGCCGCCGGGCTGCTCGCCGTGGTGGGCATCTTCGACATCATCGGCACCATCGCCTCCGGGTGGCTGACCGACCGGGTCAACCCGCGCATCCTGCTCGCCGCCTACTACGGCGGTCGCGGACTCGGTCTGCTCGTTCTGCCCTTCCTGCTCAGCGCCACGGTGCAGCCGCCTATCATCATCTTCGTCGTCATCTACGGACTCGACTGGGTGGCCACCGTGCCACCGACCGTCGCGCTGTGCCGCGAGGTCTTCGGCAAAGACGGCCCCATCGTCTTCGGCTGGGTCTTCGCCTCCCACCAGGTCGGCGCGGCCATCGCCGCTGTCAGTGCCGGTGCGCTGCGCGACGCGACGGGGGAGTACACCCTCGCCTGGTTCGGCGCGGCGGCGCTCTGCCTCGTGGCGGCCGCGGTGAGCGCGAGCATCACGCGCAAGAAGGTCCTGCTGGCACCCGCCTAGTAGTGTCGCAAGGGTGCAAAGCCTCATTCCG
>Ga0247740_1001127_pt1 | contig 11736 bp, 12 predicted proteins | sample UWRJL148409B2_FD_180942 | JGI IMG/M metagenome (GOLD analysis project Ga0247740, IMG submission 180942) | Plant litter microbial communities from Arlington Agricultural Research Station in Wisconsin, United States - UWRJ-L148-409B-2 | ecosystem: Environmental > Terrestrial > Plant litter >...
GTACCGTCTCGCCGTTCAGACCGCCGCCTCCGACCATGTTTGCAAAGAATTCGAGCACATCGGCGCCCGTCACGACGTCGACCGTCGAGGTCTCCGAGTAGGCCTTGCCCGTATCGTCCGTCTCAACCTTGGCGAGCTCGTCGTTCCGCGATCGCAGGATCGCCGCGGCTTTCTGGAGGATGCGGGCGCGCTCGATGGGGGGTGTAGCTGACCATGCTGGGAAGGCTTTCTCTGCCGAGGCGATGGCAGAGTCGATGGCGCTGTGGGTGGTGGTGTGGATGTTCGCGATGGGCTGTGCGGTCGCGGGACTGATGGTCTGGAAGGAGGACGTGGAGCTTGCGGATTGCAGCTTCCCGTCGTAATAGGCAAATCGGGGCGCGTGTGGAAGAGACATGTTGGGTGTGCGATCTACGGGTATCAAGCAACGAGGTCAGGTTGGTGGATGAGACGGTCGTATGTGGGCAAGCTCTCTCAAGCTTCTCGACACTTTTTTTTTTCTTTCAAGGATAAAGATAGTCAAAGATTGCAGATTGCAGCTGTTCTACCTTTGGAGCGTCAGCGCCCGTCCTGAGGTCTGAGCGCAAGGAAGGGCTTGCCAGTTGCTACACTTACATGGAAGTGGGGAACTTTTCACCCAAGGCGGAAGATGGGAAGCAGGTTATGCATACAGCGCGTTGGGTTGAGGGCCAGGATGCGGTCACCACTCAGCAGCGCATGGCATCGGGCGAGACGGGTGGTCGCGGGCTGTCTAGCGGAGGGTAATTAATCTGTGGCCGACGACGCCGCCAAACAATCGTCCCAGGAATGATGGGAGGGGCGTCGGAGCTCGCCGCATCGTGATTGGCCGGGATCGACGTTCCCGATGGCGATGGCGGGGTTGCTAGCGTCTGGATCACACCATCGGAGACTAGCAAAATCTTTGAGAAGGACCGCGACGTCCAACATGGGACGACCATTTCCCCCTCACGGTGCCGACGACGACGACGACGACGGAAACCAGCTGGGTCAGCCACATCGATTGTCCCATTCCCAGCGGGTCTGTCCTCGCTCCCTTCTCAACAGAAATCTCGTAGTCTTTAATCCCTCACAACCACCACCATCCCCGATAAGTGCACGTGCAAGCTCCCTTTACGGGCCGGTAAGAAAGCGGTCCGAGCACCTCTTGTCCAGGAAGTTGGCGTGCAGAGGGTGCAGTAGTCTATCTACGAGTCTCCCGCACCGACTGTTGACGTCGTTGCATCCCGGTGGAGCCATTCGACCTTTTGCGGCTACGAAGCCCTTGTCTTGTCGCTAGTATCAGATCTTGCCGGACCACGGCAATCGGAGCTATTTAACACCCTCCGACTTCCCGCGTGCCACAGCGTCCTCTCCAGAACGGTAAAACATTCTCCAAGCCTACCACACATCATGGCGGCAACCACCACCACCACCATTCCCTCGAATGCCACCTACGATTTCGTTATCGTCGGTGGCGGCACGGCGGGCTGCGTGATTGCCTCGCGCCTGTCCGAGTACCTGCCCAACAAAAAAGTCCTCGTGATTGAGGGAGGCCCAAGCGACTTCATGGATGACCGCGTGCTCCTGCTGAAAGACTGGCTCAATCTCCTTGGCGGCGAGCTCGACTACGACTATGGCACCACCGAACAGCCCATGGGCAACTCGCACATCAGACACTCGCGCGCCAAGGTGCTGGGAGGCTGCTCTTCACACAACACCCTCATCTCTTTCAGGCCGTTTGAGTATGACTGCAAAAGGTGGGAGGCCCAGGGCTGCAAGGGCTGGTCCTTCAAGACTTTTACGCGCGTGCTCGACAACCTGAGGAACACGGTGCAGCCAGTGCATGAAAATCACCGCAACCAGCTCTGCCTCGATTGGATTGATTCGAGCTCCAAGGCAATGGACATTCCAGTCATCCACGACTTCAACCACGAAATCAAGACCCAGGGTGCGTTGAAGCCCTCGGTCGGTTTCTTCTCCGTGTCATACAACCCCGACGACGGCCGACGGAGCAGTGCCTCCGTCGCGTACATCCATCCCATCCTCCGTGGAGATGAGACCAGGGAGAACCTGACGGTTCTCACCAACGCCTGGGTCGGCAAGGTCAATGTCCAGGGCGACAAAGTGACTGGCGTTAACATCACACTTCAAAACGGCGAGCAGCGCATCCTGAGCCCCAGATGCGAGACCATCCTCTGTGCTGGCGCTGTCGACACCCCGCGACTCCTGCTACTCTCCGGCCTAGGCCCGAAAGACCAGCTTTCGTCTCTGGGAATACCAGTCGTACGAGACATTCCTGGTGTTGGCGAGAACCTGCTCGATCACCCCGAGAGCATCATCATGTGGGAGTTGAACAAGCCCGTTCCGATCAACCAGACCACCATGGACTCTGATGCAGGTATATTCCTACGAAGAGAGGTGCCCAACGCAGCAGGCACAGACGGCGAAATTGCCGACATTATGATGCACTGCTACCAGATCCCGTTCTGCTTGAACACCGCTCGGTACGTCCTAGTAAACTCTCAATTTTTTTTCCCATTCACTAACGATATCCAGTCTCGGCTACGACACCCCCATCGACGCCTTCTGCATGACGCCCAACATCCCCCGCCCGCGCTCCAGGGGCCGCATCTACCTCACCTCGTCCGACCCCACCATCAAGCCCGCCCTCGACTTCCGCTACTTCACCGACCCAGAAGGCTACGACGCCGCCACCATCGTCGCCGGTCTCAAGGCCGCCCGCGAAATCGCCAAGCAAGCACCCTTTTCTGAGTGGCTCAAGCGTGAGGTCGCGCCTGGCCCGAAGGTGCAGACGGACGAGGAGCTGTCCGAGTACGGCAGGAGGGTCGCGCATACCGTATACCACCCGGCCGGAACCACAAAGATGGGTGATGTGAGCAAGGACAAATACGCGGTGGTGGACCACGAGCTCAGACTGCGTGGCTTCAAGGGTGTCAGGATCGCGGACGCAGGTGTGTTCCCGGAGATGCCGTCGATCAACCCTATGCTCACGGTCCTGGCCATTGGCGAGCGCTGCGCAGAGATGATTGCGCAGGAGTGGGGATGGAAGGGTCTGCAGAAGGAGAGGTTGTAAAGACGGTTGTTTGTTATGGCTACTGCATGGCGTCTCGGTGGATTGTTTGCGGTTATGTATGTTCGATCTTTCAGCAACTACTGATGCATCTAGCTACCATGTTCCCTACGCAACAATGCCCTATGCAATTATTCTTCTGCCTGCTTGCCGCCCGGACGTTCCGGCTTTCATCATTCTAGGTCCCTGACAATATTCGTACAGCGTGGTTGCTCGTGGCATTGACTTTTAGAGGGTTTATCGTGTCGGCGATCGAGTCGGGTTCGTGGCAACCACGAGTATCTCTCCATCTTCGCTCTTCCTTCTCAAGGCCTATGCGTGGTGCTACCTTTCCATCCGTTCTCAGCTTCAACGCGTCCGCGTCCAATCGGGGTATCTTTTCATCACGTCGCGGCCCTACACGAGCCTTGTATCACATCCTCAGCCTCACCACTGCCGTATCGAGTTTTCCAACTCTTCCATCGACAAGTGCTCCACGCGGGAAAGATAAACGCCGTACCGCTCGCAGCACTGGTAGTAGCGGTCGCCGGGACCTCTGGTGAACTCTAGCGCTTCCTGTTCTCTGTATCAGCTGCTACTCACGTGTAAACGAGGCCGAGGCTCGGAGGCTCACGTAGTTGGGGTTCTCGCAGATTGCGCGAGAAACGACATCGCCCTCGTCGCAATTGCGCGGTGGCACGGTTGCGGACGCGGCGAGGGACAAGAGTGCGGCGAGGACGGAGGCGTGGAGACGCATGGTCGGTAGTGTGGTCGGCGGTTCGACAGGTGCTCGTGCCGGTGCGCAGGCGAGCTGGGTCGACGGGTCGACTGGTCGAGTGGGGGTGACGAAGCCGCCCGATGCAAGCAAGAGGGAGAAGAAGAAGGCTTTCGGCGGCCGGGCGTGCGGACGGCGACTTCGCGATGGCAGGCGCGGGGAGGGGGACGTCTTTTGGCCTTTATTGCCTGTGCCGCATGGGGACCGCTTTCACTCGTCTACCGACCCGCGACGCTCGTGTTTTTGCTCCTTTAATTGCGCGTGTTACGGACCCGGGGCGCGTGCGCGGGGTGAGCGGCAGGGATCGGCGTCCTGGCCTAGGTGGGGTCCGGGTAAGTGCTTATGTGTGGCTTGGCTGTGGGCCGGAGGGAGCGTTCTGGAATTTCGGGCGTTGGGGGTGTTGTTCATTGTGTTGGTTTGTATGGTGGGTAGATAGGTATAGATGTCGAGCATGTAGATGGATATGGTATTAGTAGTGGGGTATGTACAATTCTAGGTGCTAGGTGCTAGGTGCTAGTATACCGCGTAGCGGAACTTACGCTACGCAAGTACGACGTACAAAAACCCGTCTTCACCGGTTCGTACTGACTGCCCCCACTACCGTTGTGATACCGCATCGTAGCAGGCGGGTTGCTCCTTGATAGCAGCTGACATGTTTGCCTTCAGATCGACACACGTGTTTCGGAAAGTCCAGGCCGCACTTCGGCCCCATTGTGGGTGCTATCGTCGAATGAAACTTGCGTCTCCAACGTCTATCCCGGTGTCGCGGAATTTTTATTACTGCTCGCTGCATCGTACGAGAAGCCACATAGTATTACCATCGTGCTATCAAAGGCTCTGTAATTTCTCCGTTACATTGCATATGCCATCTGCGAAGGAAAGCAGGGTCTCGAGCGCGGAGACGGCGCTACATCCGTGTTTTTGTGACATGGCAGTGGGAAACGTGTCGTTTCCAGGAGAGAAGCTGAGTGGTGGTGCGCGTACCACGAATGACTGGAAACGTCGAAGATACTGAAGGAGTTGATTCTATTGCGTCAGAACCTACCTCAGAAAGCCCGCAGACAGGATATATACTGCAGCAGGGGCGCGCCAGTCCGTCTAAGTGGTGGTATAGTGATGAGTTGTACGTCGAGGATGCTGTGACACTGATGCACCGCTAGAATGGCTTTACCTTGACTCTGCGACGAGTAATTGATGGGCAGGCACGCTGTTGTTCTTTGACTGGATTGTGAGTCTTATTACAGCTCAAGGGCAGACTCAGTCATTTCCTGGTATTTAATCGGCGTCTTCTTCTTTCAATTTTCTTTAATCTTGTAGATACATTCGAATTCTGCTATGCACTCTGCACTCTGCACTTGCTACATAATCTTTTAACACCACAGGCTCACTCCTTTGCTCTTAGCAATAGATCTTAGGCCCAAAGAACAAGCCCCTTCGTATATTCAGTAAGATAGAACCTACGTGAGCGTGTGGAAGAAACGTACACCATGTATCAGGCAATACCGGGTATTGACCTCAACTTCGGAATCGAGCTTGAGTTTTATTTCATCGCCGATGAACTAAAGAAACACATCGATGCGAAATACCCCACTAGAGCAGAGCATCCGGGGATTACGAGAGATGCAGAACTGTTGATAGCACGAGAGTTTGTTAGCGCGAAATTGAATGAACTCAAGGTCGAAAACAAGGTCTACGAAGGAAGAGAGGCTAAAAGCAGCGATGACTACAAAAGTTTGGCAATCAAGTCGGAAAGTTTGCATCCGCCCAGGCCATTGGAGCAATGTAAGTAATCTTCACTGTAAGTTGTCCATGGCAAATGCTAACCAGCATAGTCGAAATGGAGCTAGCGACTCGCATCTACAATATCCACGATGACCAAAGGCAGTGGATGAAGGACATGAGAAAAATCTTCGCCGCTCTTACGAACGGCGACGGAACAATGAACGTTGAATCTAAAGCTTCTTGTTGCAGCACTCAAATTCACATCTCCCCAGCGAATGAGGATGGCCGATGGACCCTAGCACAGCTAAAAGCCATTGCCAAAGCCGCACTGTACTATGAGCGATGCCTCGATATGTTGATCTCTACAAAGCGTAAAGCCAAGAACTTCTCGAATCACGCGAGCGTGCACTACCAAACCGAGATGCCAGATTCAAGAAGTGACGATGAACGCAAAGCCGAGGCGGAAGCTTACAAAGTAGCTGCTCTTCGTCCGCTGTGGAAAATGTATTTTCAAGGAGCCGACGTCGCTCCGCCTGTACAGTCCAGTCATTCCGGTGTTAAGCTTCAGCCGTGCAAAGGCGCCCAAAACGCAATGGCGGCTATCGACTCAGTGCAATCCCCAGAGGACTTGGCTGCACTCATGTGCACGACACCATGGTACAAGCCAGGCGGGCAAAGACTCGACCGCCACTTCAACTGGAACTTCCTGCCCGTCGTCAGCGCAGACCCTAGAGGCACCGTAGAGTTCCGAATGCAAGAAGGTTCGACGACGGCCACGGACGCGATCGCTCGAACCTTGCTCCCGTTGGCCTTTGTACAAGCAGCACTTTCCCCGGAGACTAGTGTGTATCCGGACAAGTTACCGTTAATGTGTGACTGCGAGCGATTCGTGAAAGACGGCCTCATATTGTGTGGGTATGATTTCTTCGACGCCGATCCCGTGTTTCAGGGTAAGAGGGACTCGGTGCCTTCTTCTATCTTCTTTCAGCCAAGGGACTCGTTTGTTATGCGGTTTGATGGGAGTGGGAATGAATTGTCGGACGAGTCGTCTTCGGACGAGGATAGTGAGTCGCTGAGCGACGGTTGAGCCTAGAAATGTAGATACTTGAGGTTATAGAGTATATAAACTCTTTTGGCGGATGTATTACGTGGGTGAGTCGGTTGTAGCATCACAGACGATGTATTGAGACGGTGAACAAGTGAACGTGGGACGAAGTGGTGCGCAAAAGAGCTAACTAGGATCACGCTCGACCGAGTATTGCATGTGTACTATTGAGAGATTTAAGCAAGCACCGTGAAAGCCTGTTCATGAAATGCATTTCATATCTCACCATTTCTCTATCCAGGCAATAAGGAAGCAAGCGAAGATCGCAACTCTGAGGTACAGACTGCGTGGCGACTTAGCAAAGGGCAGTCGAAGATTTAAAACATTAAGCATCGAGAACTTCCATGAACAGACTCTGTTAAATTAGTCCCTCGACCTTCAGGATAATAGCGTGAATAATCATATCGCCGCATGCGTGTGATGCACTCAAGCCTAGACCAGCCCACTCGCAGAAACCCCGTTTGAAGCCCCTCTTCTAGCATGTCTGTGTTCGTCCATCGTTAGCAACTGAGATTGCTTGGATTCGACACAGGACGACCAGCCCGCTTCTCCGGAAGCACGCCCGCTTTACAAGCTGTCTTCTTTGCATCAGCAGATACCTGCGATATATCCGACACGATAGTGTTTCCAGAAATCGAGCGTCCCGACTTTCCGAAATTGCCGGTCACGGTGTTGTTCGCCGTGTTTACTCCATTTTGCGCGTACCACTGACCGCTCGAGAAGAAGATGTTTTTCTGAAAGATGTATGAGTTCGAACCTTCGTCGGTGTACATTCCGAAACCGGTGGAATCGAAAGCATAGTTCTCGTTGATATACGTAGAAGGGCTCTTCGAAAGCGTGTAGATCGCACCCAAGTCCGTGTGCGAGTATCCATAATGGTGAATCAAGTTACCCTCAATACGGTTGTTCTGCATGACGGTTGGTGTTGTGTACTTGGGCTGATACTTGTAGAGCCCTCGGTTGACGTACTCCGAGCTACCACCAGCATCGTTCGAGCCCCAGCCGTAGCCAAGACAGATACCGGAGTATGGTGCGATGTCGATATCATTGTGCGAAACAGTCGAGTATTGGACGTAGGTCGCGAGAATGGGCACTGTGGAACTGAAGAGCGAGGACACGTTATAGAAGATGTTGCCGGAGATTTCAATCCCGGTATTAATCATGCGCGCATCGCTGGGATGGTGGGCGTCGGCTCGGATGCCTCCTGCAGTGATACTATTGCCCATCACCTGCGAAAAGTACCCGTCTCTAACCGCAACATTAGAGGCTCCCAGTCCGACACCGGTCACATGCGCATTTGCGTCATTTCCGATTCCGACGCCGCCGGCACCTAGTTGGGTGTATTTCCCGCCAGAGAGAACGATGTTTTTGGCTGCGCTGATCTGGATGGCGGAGGGCATCTGACACCAATTGGGACGAGTAGACTCGAAGTTGGATGTGTCGTATGTTTTGTTTTCGCACATATTGCCTCCCGTCTGCTGGTCGATATAGCCGGTGGAACTCGGCTGAAGCCAGGTAGTGTGCGCCTATAACGTTAGATACATCTTCCGCTGTGCAGAGCCGAAAGTGCTTACGAAGCTGATGCCCTGGAAAAGAATATCGTGCACTGGATTTGCATAGGTACCACCAAACACCACTAGCGTCTCAGCAACACCCAAATACGCTTCAACACTATCCATCTTCTCTCCGGATAGAGGCTTGTAGTAGACCTTTCCTGCCCCAGAATCCAGATAAAATTGACCACCTTCGGTGAGCAACGCCAACGCATTCTGCACCCAAACACCAAAATCCGCGTTGGGTTTGGAAATTGTATCGTATCCCCAATTCTGGTTGAACCACGTGTTCTGCTCCATGACAAGCTCTTTGTTGCCGGCGGATTGAATGGGCGCATACCGATCCGCGAAGGAGTTGATGAAGCGGACCTCAGCATTCGCGATCCCGGCAGTGGAGGTGAGCCAATCGTATGATCCAGACGTCCATCTCATCGAAGTGCTTGTGTAACTTAAGTCCTTCCTGTTGATCTTCCTGCGCGCGTAATTGGATGCCTGTCCATTGACGTAAAGGTTCCGCGATTTGACACCGATGGGAACACTGGCGGAGTAAACACCATTGGAGCCTGCTGCCCAATTGGAGACTCTGAGCCCGCCTGATACTACCGCACCGGATCCAACCCAGTTCACGCTAAAGCCACCCTTCCCGGAGTCGTCCGCCGTGAACTTGAGTGGCGTAGAAAGCGTGTAGGTACCGGAACCGACATGTACGGTGATGTTGTCGTTCAAGGTACCTGCGAGCTTGCTGCGAACAGCTTGCTGAGCTTTTGGTAGTGTTTGGAAAGCTGCTGTTGCCGATGTGCCCGCATTGCTGTCCGAGCCTGTAGGAGAGACGTAGAAGTCAACCGCTGTTGTGAGCTGATGGCAGAACGCCGCGCAAATCAAAAGAAGTTTCGAAACCATGATTGCTTCCCCTTGCAAACAAGTAAAACCGTGATTTGCGGAGACTCGGCCTTGCCCATGTTTGGTTTTTTATGCACGCCCACGGCAAAATTTGGACACATTCAATCTATTCCTGGCAGAGAAACCACGTGTGATAAAGGAGAACGATCAAAAGTGCGGAGAGATGTAGATCGCAAATATCCTCTGGAGAGGAGCATTTCTCTACAAAAGGTGTTAGGCGTAGCTTCGGTAGAACAAACCGGGAAATGCTGGCTGCCCGTTTCATCCGTACCTGGTTCATCACGCTGGTTCCTGCATACCCGCCAACCAAGTTCGGTGGTAACATCTTCCGCGGTGCAACGTTGATTGGTCGAGGCCAAGGATTTCTCCGATCTCAAGTGAAATACTTGAGCCTGATATATAATGCCGTCTTTGTGGAACCTTTCCCATATTGTGTGAGTGGTGTGAATGGTGGAGGAAATTGTAGCCGTCCTATGGCGTCGCTTCCATTGCTTCTCGCTCCTCGGAGGAAGAATGATATAAGTAATAAGTATCTCGATGTCAGCAAAGAAGTCCAGGCAGCTTCAGAATTTGGAGGGTGTCCGTATATCGCAACAAAATGCTGTTCTTCTCTTCACTCGCAGGGGCATTGCTCCTAGGAGCAACATCCGTGCTCGGCGCACCAGCCATCAATGGCGATGGTACGTCAAATCTCCGCAGCATTTGTGATAGTGTGCTTCAGCTCATACAATAAAGCATTGTCTGCAAGTGTCCTCAACAAACGCGACAACTCAGCAGGCTGCGGGAAAACGCCGACTCTAACCTCGGGCACAAGATCCGTCAATGTCAATGGAAAGAACCGCCAGTACACATTACGCGTTCCGTCCGGATACGACAAGAGCAAGCCGTACAAGCTCATCTTCGCCTTCCACTGGGTTGGCGGTACCATGGGCGACGTCTCTGGCGGAGGCTCTGACGGCGCAGCGTGGGCGTACTATGGCATGCAAAAGAAGTCCGCCGAGACTGCCATTCTTGTTGCACCGCAAGGCTTGAACAACGGTTGGGGGAACAGTGGAGGAGAGGACCTTGCATTCGTAGACGCGATGAGAAAGGCGATTGAAGGTGATCTCTGTGTGGATACGACGAAGCGATTCGCCACAGGCTTTTCGTATGGTGGGTCGATGTCCTTCTCGATCGCATGCTCTCGAGCCAAGGACTTCCGCGCCGTGGCGGTCATTTCTGGAGGACAATTAAGTGGATGCGATGGAGGCAATGACCCGATCGCGTACCTTGGTATTCATGGTATCAGCGATGGTACTCTACCAATTGCCAGCGGTCGGACACTACGTGACAGGTTCGTTAGGAACAATGGCTGCGTAAGCCAGAGTCCGAAGGAGCCTTCATCTGGTAGCAGGACACATGTCAAGACAAACTACTCTGGATGCAAGTCTGGGTATCCCGTTAGTTGGATTGCGTTTGATGGTGGTCATGCGCCTGCGCCCGTCGACGGTGGAAATGATAGTGGCGCTCGGAGCTACACTCCGGATGAGATTTGGGGATTCTTCAATCAGTTCTAGTCGAGAATGTGTTAGAAAGAACGTAGAATCATACGGAAAGCTCCAGCCTTGTTCGACTCAGTCTCTCACCGATGTGACAAGCGCGTGACTTTGCTGCAGATTTGTTGCAAGCCACGAACTTTGAAGAGATGACGAGCAAGTAGCAGCAATGCCAAACATTCTGCGCAAGCAAAAGGTGTAAGTACTATGCGTTGAAGCACAGCAGAGAGTAGATCAAAATTGACTTACACACGTTCCCCTAGTTTGCCCCAGAGACTGTTTGGTGGCGCATCCGAAATGACCACACCGCCAGGACATCCCTCATACGGAATTAGTTCGGCCAATCAATCAGGACTGGAGACATTCCAAAATCGGGGCATCTTAGCCTATCCCGGAAGTCGAAGACCGAGATCAGGTGGAATGAAGCAGGAGAAACCAAGAATGACAACACCAGAGACACCAGAAAAAGAGACGCCGGAACTAAAGATGCCGGAAATCGTCAGTATAGTTAGAGGCCCTCCGTCAGAAACCTCGAGTGAAGACGAGCGCAGTACTTATAACGACTTCTCTCGCGCCACCGAAACTGACTGGAAGCCTAAAATAGTGCGAGAGCAAGATTTCGACAACATGCCGGTTCGGTTCGTCAATGTTGGACATTGGATCACGCGTCCTGCCCTTTCCACCAACCGCGAGATGTTCAAGACGATCTTCCAGCTAGCGAAGAACTACCGCGAGATGGCAACCGTAAGTGAACGGGGGGCAGACAGTCAAACCGATCTCGACCCCGCGGATGCAGAATTGCAGCGCTTGCGCGAAAAACTCAGAAATCTTCCTGCGGCTAGTGCGGAAGCGAGAGAAATAGAGGCAGCGCTTTGTGCATGTAGGCTGAGGTTGGAAGATTGTCAAAGACGGAACCAGTGCTTGATTTCAGAGTTCGAAAATGCGGGCGACGAGGCGGCGGCTGAAGCTATGGCGCTTGCTAACGTTATGGATGACGCTCTGGTAGGCCTCGGGGTTGTCCCTTCGAAAGACCTGCCGAACGCAAAGGCAGTTGTGCCATTTCGCTCGATTGGGGACGC
>Ga0247740_1001128_pt1 | contig 11736 bp, 10 predicted proteins | sample UWRJL148409B2_FD_180942 | JGI IMG/M metagenome (GOLD analysis project Ga0247740, IMG submission 180942) | Plant litter microbial communities from Arlington Agricultural Research Station in Wisconsin, United States - UWRJ-L148-409B-2 | ecosystem: Environmental > Terrestrial > Plant litter >...
TCCTCGATGCCGAGCTTCACGTCGCCCCACAGCACAACGTCGGCGGGGGTGGTGCGGTTGAACTCCTCGGCCACCAGGTCGAGGTGGATGATCGTCTTGCCGTTGAGGATGGTGAAGCGCTTGGTCGCGATCTCCCCGAGCTTGCTGCCGACGACCAGCAGGAGGTCGGATTCCGCGATGAGCCCGTTGGCGATCCGGTCGTATCTTCCGAACAGGCCGGCGCTCAGGTCGTCGGAGCAGGCGATCGCGCCCTTGCCCGTGAGAGTGTGGGCGACCGGGATGTTCAGCGCTGTGGCGAAGTCGGAGAGCGCGTCCGCGGCGCCCGACAGGTGCACACCGCCGCCCGCGAGGATGATCGGCCGCTGCGCGGTGGCCAGCAAGGCGGCGGCGCGGACGATGTCGTCCGCTGCCGGCCGCGTACGGAAGGCCGGTACCGACTGATACTCCTCTGCCCCGAAGAACTCGGCGACGGAGAACTCGAACATCTCGTGGGAAATGTCCTCGGGCAGATCGACCACAACCGGACCGGGCCGGCCCGTCGTTGCGACGGCGAATGCCCGGCGCATCAGTTCGGGGATGCGCGCGCAGGACTCAATGCGGATGATCTCCTTACAGGCGGGCCGGAGGATGTCGATCTGACGGCTCTCCTGCGTCATGTTCTTCCACGAGTGCTCACGGTGGGTGTCACCGATGATGGCCACGATCGGCGATCCCGCGTTGAGCGCCTCGACGAGCCCGGTAACGAGGTTGGTGGCGCCCGGGCCAAGAGTTGCGTCCACGAGTCCGACACGCCCCGACACCTTCGCGTACGCGTCCGCTGCGAAGATTGCGGTGCGCTCGTCGTTGATCAGGTGGTGCTCCATCCCGAAGCGGCGGGCCGCGTCGTAGAAGGGCAGCAGCTGAAAGCCGCCCATCCCGAACATGGGGCCCCCGCCGAAGACGCGGATCATCCTGGCGATGGCCTCCCCGCCCGAGATGGTGATCGTGTCGGTCGATTCTTCGGTGGTCGTCGAGCTCATGGCAGTTCTCCTTGATGTGTAGCTTCAGGGCGCGCAGGAAACCTTCTTGGCGCTGATAGGTCCCGCGGCGCGGGCAATGTGGTTCCGGGTGGGGCTAGTCGATGATCATGCCGCCGTTGACGTCGAGGATCTCCCCCGTGATGAAGGCCGCGGCCGCGGACGAGAGGAACGCCACGGCGGCGGCGATCTCGTCGGGCTGGCCCAAGCGCCCAAGGGGAATCGCATCGGTTCCGGAGAATCCCGCAAGATCCCGGATCATCTCCGTCTCGATGGCCGCCGGCGCGATGGCGTTGACGGTAACCCCGAAGCGCGAGTACTCCTTGGCGAGGGATTTCGTCAGGGAGAGGATCCCCGCCTTGGAGGCGGCGTATGCGGCGAGGCCCGGACCGCCCCCCTGCTTCCCGGCGCTGGACCCGATGCACACGACGCGCCCGTAGCCCGCCGCACGCATGGCGGGCAGGACGCGCTGGCTGCACATCATCGCCGCCGTCAGGTTCACCCGGAGCGTGAGATCCCAGTCGGAGATGGTGATCTCCTCGAACCCGCTCTGACGCAGCACGCCGGCGTTGATGACCAGGATCTCGACGGGCGCCGAGAGGCGCTCGATCTCGCTGAACGCTGCGTTGACGGATGCCTCGTCGCCCACGTCGCACTGGACGTACCCGAGGCCCGGCACGCGATCGGCCTCGTCGGGGAGCCGCACGTCGAGCGCGAAGACCCTCGCCCCCTGATCGGCGAGCAGGAGGGCGATGGCGAGCCCGATTCCTTGAGCACCGCCCGTGACCGCCGCGACCCTGCCGTCCAGACCGGGAAGCCTGAAACCCTTCTCCTCGGAGAACAACATAGTTAGTTCCTCTCTGACGTCAGCGCGCCGCGCGTCAGATCGAGCGCCGCAGCGACGATGTCATTGCGGTCTGGCAGCACGAAGTCCTCGAGGACCTGGCTGTACGGGACTGGAGTCGGGGTAGTGCACACCCTGCGGGGAGCGGCCGTCATTGCCGAGAACATCGAAGGGTCTTCGATGATGGTGGTGATGATCTCGGAGGCCATCGAGCAGGCGGGCATCGACTCGTCGACCACGACGAGCCGGCCGGTCTTGCGCACCGATGCCTTGACCGCCTCGACGTCGAGCGGCACCAGGGTGCGAGGGTCGATTACCTCGGCGGAGATCCCGAGCTGCTGCAGCGCGTCCGCGGCCTCGAGGGCCTCGCGCACCATGTACCCGATGGCGACTATGGTGACGTCCGTGCCCTCCCGGCGGCGCACCGCGACACCGAGTTCCTGGGGGCCGCTCGGGCCCTCCACGAGCTCGTCCGTCAGGGTTCCGAGGCGCTCGGCCTCGAAGAACATCACGGGATTGGGGTCGCGGATCGCGGCCGTGAAGAGGCCACGGGCATCCTCGACGCGCGAGGGCACGACGAGCTTGATGCCGCCCGCGTGCGCGTAGTAGGCGTATCCGGTCTGCGAGTGCTGGGCGGCGGAACGAGTGCCGTTGAGGTAACGGGCACGGAAGACGATCGGGAACTCGCGCTGCCCGCCGAACATGTACCGGATGCGAGCCGCTTGATTGACCATCTGGTCGAAGGCCACGAAGCTGAAGTTCACCGCGGAGAACTGCACGATCGGGCGCAGTCCGCTCGCGGCCGCGCCGATCGCCATGCCGGTCATCGCGGATTCCGCGATCGGCATCTCCCGCACCCGCTCGGGCCCGAACTCGGCTCGGAGAGCAGCGGGCGGATTGGTTGCCATCAGGAATACTCGGTCATCCAACCGCATCTCTTCGGCTGTCGCGCTGTCGATCGCCGCGGCGAAGGTCTCGGTACTCATACGAAGAAGTCCTCAAATGCTTCGGATGCCTCGGGGAAGGGGCTTTCCCGGGCGAATCTCACGGAGTCGACGAGTTCTTCCTCGACGGAGCGGTTGGCTGCCTCAATCCCCGCGGTGTCGCCCAAACGGTTGTCGACGATGAATTGGGCGAAGTGGTCGATGGGGTCGCGCTCGACCCATCCGCGCAGGATCTCGGGGTCACGGTTGTCGGGCGGGAACGGCCCCCGGGTCGCATGCCCGAGCCTGCGGAAGGTCCTCGCCTCGATCATCGACGGCCCCTCCCCGCTCCGGGCACGGGCGACAGCCCACTCGGCAGCGGCGAGAACCGCGTTCACGTCGTTACCATCAACGATCCTGCTGGGGATGCCGTACGGTTCCGCGAGCGCGGCAACGCTCTCCGGGGCGAGGGAGACGTCGGGCTGGGTGTTCACGCTCCAGCCGTTGTTCTCACAGACGAAGATCATCGGGAGCTTGGACAACGCAGCGATATTGAGCGTCTCGTGGAGCGGCCCGGCCGCGGCTGCTCCGTCACCGAACATGCAGACGACGACGTTCGTAGTACCGTTCAGGACTTCGGCCAGCGCTGCACCTGTCGCGATGGGAAGCCCGGCGGCAACGATCCCGTTGGCGCCGAGCATGCCGATGTCGAAGTCGGCGATATGCATCGAACCGCCCTTGCCCTTGCAGTACCCGGTCCGCTTGCCGAAGAGCTCGGCCATCATCCGATCGGTGCGCGCACCCTTGCCGATGCAGTGCCCGTGCCCCCGGTGCGTGCTGATGAGCTTGTCCTGCTGAGTGAGCGCCGCACACACGCCAGCCGCCACCGCCTCCTGGCCGACATAGGGATGCACGGGACCCTGGATCTCCCGCACCTCCGCCGCCATGAAGTCGAGCACGACTTCCTCGAATCGGCGCATCAGTCGCATCTGGCGGTAGATGCCGGTAGCCCGTTCACGCGCAGTGCTGGACACCGCGGCATCCCCTGCGACGATGGGCAGTTCCTGGGTCATGATGGTGCCTTTTCTGTGTTGCTCGCGAGGTCGAAGGTCAGTAGCAGCTGGACGAAGTCCCGGGCGGCCATCCCGACGCGTGCGCCAGCCTTGATCGCGGGTTCGTTGATTCGCGACAGGGTGCCGTCGAAGTAGGTTGAGCGACCGTCGCCGATTCGAGCCGACATCGCTGCGACACAGGCCGCGGGGATACCGGATGCTTCGAGGGCGAGCAGTCTGCCGCCGGGCGCATCGGCCGCCACGCCAGCATCGTTGAAGATGGCGCCCAGGGCGCGCGCGCGCAGGGCCGTCGCGGGATCGCCGCCGAGCAGTTGGCCGTGCGAGCCAGTAACGACCACCGTTCCAGCATCCGATTCGACGACAAGCGATGCCGAGTCGAGCGCCCATACCACCCGCGGCTCCCCCACGATGAGCGTGCGCGACTCGGCGAGCGGCAGTGCGATCGGGGAAGGGACCGGAGCGGCGGTCATCAGGCGAGCCGCCTCAGCGACCGTCATACCCGCGGAGCACCCGAGCGCCACAGCAGCATCGTTGAGGTGACCGATGCGGCCGCTACCGATCATCTCTTCGGATGACCCGATAAGCGCCGTCGACGAGAGCACCGCGGCCGCGGCCACGCCATGCTTCTGCATCACGTCGAGGGCGGCGATACCGGCGCCGTCCAGCCCTACGCCAGCGTCATGGAAGATCCCCCCGCGGACAGCGTGCGCGAGTGCGACGTTGCCGGAGTAGCGACCGCCGTGCGATCCCGTGACCACCACCGCGCCCTTGGCCTTCGCGTCGAGATGCGTAATGCTGTCGACGACCATGATCGGGCTGCCTGCATGGGCCGCGCGAATCTCGTCATCGAAGGTCATGTCCCTGAGGCTAGACGCCGCCCGCCGCTCCCTCAATAGCGGATCACCATTGATCTACATAAGCGCAACTTATATTCTTGGTGGTGAGGCTCATCGAAGATGAGTTTTGCGCTCGACAGTATGCCGTTACGGCTATATTGTGGGCGTGCGACTGTGGGTCGCTAAGGAGAAAACCGTGTCAGACACCATCACCGTGGGAGATGTCTCCATCACTCGGGTAATCGAGTGGCAGGGGGCGGTCGCAACAGTCGACGTCATTTTCCCCGAGAGCGCGCCCGACGATTGGGAGTCGCAGCGGGAACTTCTCGCCCCTGACTTCTGGAACCCAAGCGACAACGCTTTCAACATCCATCTGCAGACCTGGGTCGTGCGCAGCGGCGGAATGACGATCCTCGTCGACACCGGCGCCGGCAACGGGCGCGATCGGCCCAACATGCCGGCTTTCAACGACCTGCATACCGGGTACCTGGCGGCGCTTGCCCGTGCCGGAGTGGCGCCGGAGGACGTCGACCTGGTGGTAAGTACCCACCTCCACGGCGATCACGTCGGCTGGAACACCGTCCTGACCGGCGGAGAGTTCGTCCCTACATTTCCCAACGCCAAGTACCTCATGGCGCGAGCGGAGCTTGACTTCTGGCGCCCCGGCAGCCCGTACACGTCGATCAGTGCAGACGCCATGCTCAACGTCTTCGAGGACAGCGTGGCGCCCGTGCTCGCCTCCGGCCAGGTCGTCGAGTGGGAGGGGCGCTACGCGATCGACGGCGATCTCGCGCTCGAGATCGTGCCCGGCCACACGCCGGGCATGAGCGTGCTCAAAATCGAGTCGGGCGCGGATCGGGCGGTGCTGGCGAGCGATATCGTCCACAGTCCGTTCCAAGTCTCCGAGCATCACGTGAACAGCTGCTTCTGCGAGGACGCGAGCCTGGCGAGGGAGTCCCGCGCTCGCGTGCTGCGCTGGGCCGCCGACGAACGCGCGATAGTGCTTCCGTCTCACCTGGGCGGGCACAGCGCGTTCGAGGTATCCGAGCGGGCCGGGCGATTCGAGATCAGCGGCTGGGCCGGCTTCGATCGCCTCACGACGGCGTAGGGGCCGGTGCCTCGCGCGCGGTGTAGCGCGAAGCGGGTTTACCGGTCGACGTGGTCGCTGCCAGCAGGTTTGCTCCCGCCGTCTCGAAGGCGGCGAGGAGCGTGGAATCCTCCAGCGAGGGCGAGGTGATCGCCTCGCCCAGTTCCAGCCCGCGCAGCGATGCGTCAACGCAATCCTCCGTCGTCATCACCAGCGCGGCATCAAGGCTGGAGATGTCGACCCCGGCGACCGACCAGATGCCGGAAACCGTCGCCGCGGGCGTCACGAGCTGGACGCGGATGGGGCTGCCCTCGAGCTCCTGTTGCAAGCCCCGCGTGAATCCCAAGGCGAACGCCTTGGTGCCGCAGTACATCACGCTGCCCGCATAACTGAAGAACCCGGCCGCGGAGCCCACATTCACGAGCGTGCCCGACTGGCGAGCCCGAAATCCCTGCAGCGCGGCTAGCGACAGCCTCGCGAGGGCAGTCACGTTGACGGAGATCATGCTCTCGAGTGCCCGCCAGTCGGTTTCCACGAAGGGGGCGACGCGCGAGGTGCCCGCGTTGTTGATGACGAGGGTGATGTCCGGATCCGTGGCCAGCCTTTCTGCGACAGTCTCCAGATCGGCTGGCCTCGCGAGATCCGCGACGAGGCTCTCCGCCTCGGTGCCGAGCGCGCGCAATTCGCCCACGAGATCGGCGAGACCCGGCCCGTTCACGTCGACCAGGAGCATCTCGAACCCGCGCTCGGCGAGGCGGCGCGCGTAGACGCGGCCGATCCCCGACGCGGCACCGGTCACGACGGCTCTCCCGGGAAGCTCCGCTGACATGGTTCCCCTAGCCGATGTCGAGGGTGACGTAAGCACGGCAATCCGACAGCGCCGCCGTGCGGTGCGGCTTGGCGTTCGCCTGGTAGTCCGGGTCGTTGACCAAATCGCGGAACGCGACGATATTTGCGTAGCGGCCGATGATGATCGCATCCCACTGAGGTTCGTGCGGGCCCACGATCGCACCCACTACCTTCCCGCCGTACGCGAGCTCGCAGCCCCCGAAGTTGGCCACTGCCTCGTTGAAGGCCGGCAGATACCGGTCGAAGTAGGCCTGCTCACCGCTCAGGGGCGGCAGGTCGAACGTGCCCTCGTAGTCGGCCTGGTCTCGGTAGCGGATCAGGTTGACGACGGATACCGGAACGTCGGCGGGCAACTCCGCCACGACGGCGTCCAGGTCGTCGGAGTCGATCTCGATCGCGTTCATCGAATTGTCCTTTCGTTGGTCATTCTGTGTGGGTTCATCGTGCGCTACGACGGAGGAACTTGATAGCCAGAACCCCGAGGATAAGAACGCCGCCGTTGAAGATCGGCTCGATGTAGAAGGGCAGACCGACCAGCTGGAGGCCCGCGACTCCCACGGCGATGGTCACAACAGCGATCATGGTGCCGAAAGCGTTGAACCGGCCAATCTTGATGGTCGTGGCGCCCAGGAACACCGCGGCGAACGCCGGCAGGAGGAACGAAGCGCCCACCGTGGGGTTGCCGGTGCCGACGACGGCCGCCTGAAGCACGCCCGCCGCCCCAGCCAGCAGGCCGGAGATCATGAACGCCGAGATGCCCAGTCTGCGCACATTGAGGCCGGACAGCCGGGCCGCCTCACGGGAGCCGCCTACGGCGTAGAAGTAGCGCCCTGCCGGCGTCTGCTCCAGGAAGAACCACGCGGCGATCGCTATCACCGCGACAGCTATGACGGGATACGGGATGCCGAGCAGCTGCGCACGCCCGAACAGCGGAAGCGCCTCCGGGATGTTCTCGAAGATGATCTGCGACTGGGTGTACCAGTTGGTAAGACCGCCGAGAATCAGACCGGTGGCGAGTGTGGCGATAAACGCGTTCAGCTGCAGCACGTGCACGAGGATCCCGTTGACCAGCCCCACGAGGGTGCAGGCCACGAGCGCGATGATGAGCGCCGGGATGAGGGGCACATTGCTCATTGACGGCAGGCCGGTGACCAGGATGCCGCCGAGGCCCAGGTTGCCCGCAACAGAGAGGTCGAAGTCGCCGACGATCAGCGGGAACATCGCCCCCAGGGCGAGGATAGCCAGCACCGACTGGGTGAGCACGATCCCGCGCAGATTCGAGGCGGTGGGGAACACGTCAGGGCGCGCGACAGAGAAGACGACCACGAGGATCAGCAGAATCGCGGGCAGGGCGAACTCCGCCGCCCGCAGTCGGTGGCCGAGGGCCGGGGCCACGAGGGCGGAATCGCCTGTCGTGGCAGTGGCAGTGGCCGCGGCGGGGCCGGATTCGTTGCGCGACGTGAGGGAGTTGTCGGTCATGAGCTGGTCAATCCTTGAGTTAGGGCGAGAAGGTGGGTTCGGGTGAGGGACTCACCCTGGAGTGAGCCAGCGACCGCGCCATCGCTCATCACGATCACGCGATCAGCGATATGAATGAGCTCGTCGATGTCGGTGTCGACCAAGAGGATCGCCGCACCGTTCTCGGCGGCGCGCTGGATCATGCGGTAGATCTCGGCCCGGGCAGCAACATCAACACCGTGGGTCGGTTCGTCGAGGATGAGCACCTTCGCGTCGATCTCCATCCACTTGGCGATCACGGCCTTCTGCTGGTTCCCCCCGGAGAGCTCCGACATGGGCTTCTCGGGGTCCCGAGGGCGCACGTCGTAGGCGGCCATCCATTCGGCTGCCGACTGCCGCTCTCGCTTGCGAACGATCCGGCCAGCCCTGCTGAACCCGGGGAGGCCGAGCAGTGTCATGTTCTCCCGCACGCTGAACCCGGGGAACGTTGACTCCCTCACCCGGTCCGGAGGCACGTAACCGATGCCCGCCTTGATGGCCGATGCCGGACTGCCCGGAGCAACAACCCGAGCGTCTACCGAGACCGTCCCCGCCGACGGCCGCTCCGCGCCGAACACCAGTCGCGCAACGGTGTTCTGTCCAGCTCCGAGCAGCCCCGTGATGGCGACGATCTCGCCAGCGGCGATGGACAGGTCGATGCCGGCGACGCCGTGGCCGGCCATCCCGTTGACGTTGAGGACGGGGGCTGCGACATCCATGGGGCGCGCTTTGCGGCCCGAGCGCGTGACGCCGCGCCCCATCATCTGCTCAATCAGTCCCGACTCGGTCATTTCGGAGCGGGGGCCCGTCGAGACCAGACGACCATCCCTCAATACCGAGACTGACGTGCTGATCTCGAGCACCTCGTGGATTCGGTGCGAGACGTACAGAACGCCCGCCCCGTGGTCTGCCACCGCGCGCACGACGTCGAGGAGGCTCTCCCGCTCTTCCTCCGGGAGAGAGGCCGTGGGCTCGTCCAGGATGAGGAGCTCGATAGCTGTGCGATCGAGGAGCGCCCTGGCGATGGCCACCGACGCCTTCTCCGCGGGAGAGAGCGTCCCGACTATCGCATCGGGGCTCACCCTGACGCCGTAGTCGCTCAGCTGTTTCGTGGCGACCTCACGCTGCTTCCGCCAGTCGATGGTGCCGAGGCGGCGGGTACGGAACCCGCCACCAAGGGCCATGTTCTCCATCACGCTCAAGGAGTCGACGAGCCCCAGGTCCTGATGGACCACGGCCACCGACGGGATGGTGCCCAGGTTGCTCCGCCGCACACCGCCGACATATATCTCACTCCCGGGATCGGCAGCGTGATAGCCAGCGAGGCATTTGATCAGCGTCGACTTGCCGGAGCCATTTCCGCCCATGAGGGCGTGGACACTCCCGCGCTCGATCGTGAGATCGACCGCGCTGAGCGCCTTGGAGTCTCCGAATGTCTTCGAAAGCCGACGGACCTCCGCTGCGGGTGTTACCGCGACGGGGCGGGCAACCTGGGCACTCAATGGATTACAGGTCCTCGACGTTGCTCGGGTTCTCGGGCGTCTCGACGCCCCAGTTCTCCCAATAGGTCGGGCGCAGGTCGACATCGCCCCACCAGGGACCGGAGGCAGGAACGTTCGAGGCGTCGAGAAGCTTGCTCTCACACCCCGTCTTCGAGCCGTCGGCGAGGGGCGCATCGGCGAACAGGCGGTTGAGGTTGTCGACAGCGGCGTAACCGAGGCACACCGTCGGCAGGCCCATCGTGGTCACCTGGAAGCCGCCCTTGCGGATCTCCTCAAGGTTGGGAGAGTTGCCGTCGAAGCCGACCGCGATGGCGCCGTCCTTCTCCAGACCCGCCTGGACTATGCCCTGCTCCATGAAGGAGATGCCGGAGTCGAAGCCCGACCAGAGCACGTTCCAGTCCGGGTGGGACCGCACGGTGGACGCCGTCAGCTGAGGGAGAGAAGTGACGATCTCGGCAGCGGAGAACTTGGCGGTCTGCTCGATGACGCAGTCTCCGCCCACGGCCTGGCAGTCCTCGAAGAACTTGTTCCATCCGCGCTCACGCGCGTCGATATAGCCGTATCCCTGTGCGGACATGTCGATGGCACGGATGTGCCCGTCCGTCTTCACGTAGGCCTGCTGCCCCATCAGGTAGCCGTCAGCCTCACCGAGGCCCACGTTGGGAACCAAGGCGTCATAGACACCGGTCTCGCCCTCGGTGTTGGCGGCAGCGACGCCCACGAGCTTGATACCCGCATCGTGTGCCTGCTCGAGTGCGCTCTGCACCACCGAGGCATCGATAGATAGCGTGATCACGCCGTCGGCTCCAATCGCGATGGCCTTCTGGACCGCTGCGTTCATCTGCGCCACGTCGGTGTTCGCGTTGATGTAGGTGATGTCCCATCCGAGCGCCTGCGCCGCGTCCTGCGCCGCGAGCGAGAGGCGGTACGCCCCCTCCTGGGAGGAACCGCCCGGGGCGACGATGACGACGCTCTTGCCGGTGACAACGGCGGGGCTGTCGGTGGGCACTGCTTCCACCTGAGTGGCCAAGGCAGCGGCGACCGCGTCCTGCGCCTTCTGGGCGAACGCCTCGAGTTCGGGGCCGCCGGCACCGGCCGTCGTCTCTGCAGTGGGGGCGCCGGTGCTGCAACCGGCGATAGTGAGTGCGAAGGCAACCGCGGCGGTGACCGCTACGGCCCTCCGCGACGCGCGTGCTCTGGACATCTTCATTGATTTCCTTCTAGCTAGGTATGTCTCGGGAGGTGCGAGCTCGGAGGTCGTCAACAAAGCACGTCCTCGTGGCTCATTACCTGAGGCTAGGTAGGTAAGCAAAAGCGCTCAAGGATGCATCGGGACTAGATACCATAAGCTACGCTTATAAGATGGATCTCAGGCAGCTGAACTATTTCTGCATGGTGGCGGAGCATCGCAGCTTCAGCAAGGCCGCGGCAGCGGCCTTCGTAGCGCAACCAGCGATGTCCCAACAGATCCAGAGGCTCGAGCAAGAGCTGTCCGTTGACCTCTTCGACCGGAGCAGCCGTCCGATCCGCCTCACTGCCGCCGGCGAACACCTCTACCGCCAGACGAGCGAGATCCTCACCGCCCTCGACCAGGTCAAGGCTGAGGTGCAGGAATTCGCGGGGGAGTTTCGCGGACGGATCGTCATCGGTGCCATGCAGTACCTGGCCAGTTCCGAGCTTCCAGACCTGCTCGCTGAGTTCCGCAGCAGGCACCCGACCGTGGAGCTGCAACTGCGGATAGCCAACACCGGCCAGCTGCTAGAGATGCTGCATGCCGGCGATATTGATCTGGCTTACGTGCATTCTGACGGGCTTCACGCCAGTGCCGACCTCGCTGTGGAGCACCTTCGCGAGGAGGAGCTGGTCATCATCGTCGAGCGCTCCGACCCGCTCGCGCGCCGGACGGCTGTTAATGTCGAGGAGTTGCTGGATTACCCTTTCATCACCTTCCGCCCGGGGGCGAGCACTCACGAAGCGCTGCTGCGCCTGTTCGCCGCAGTCGGCGCGCAGCCGCGCGCGGCCTTCGAGAGCGCAGATCTCGCCACGGCATTCGCCCTCGTGACCCGGGGGCTGGGAATCGCTCTCGTGCCCCGTTCTGTGGCGTCGCTC
>Ga0247740_1001129_pt1 | contig 11735 bp, 10 predicted proteins | sample UWRJL148409B2_FD_180942 | JGI IMG/M metagenome (GOLD analysis project Ga0247740, IMG submission 180942) | Plant litter microbial communities from Arlington Agricultural Research Station in Wisconsin, United States - UWRJ-L148-409B-2 | ecosystem: Environmental > Terrestrial > Plant litter >...
GGCAGCCCGGCCTCGAGAGCGAGCTCGCCGAGGCGGATGGCGGTGAGCGGCGTCCACTCCGCGGGCTTGAGCACCACGGCGTTGCCCGCGGCGAGCGCGGGGGCGAACCCCCAACTCGCGATCGTCATCGGGAAGTTCCACGGCACGATGATGCCCACGACGCCGAGCGGTTCGAGGAAGGTCACATCGAGGCCACCGGCGACGGGGATCTGCTTGCCGAGCATCCTCTCGGGCGCTGCCGAGTAGTAGGTGAGCACATCGCGCACGTGCCCGGCCTCCCAGCGCGCCTGCCCGATCGGATGCCCGGAGTTGACGACCTCGAGCAGCGCGAGTTCCTCGATCGCGCCGCCGACCGCGCTCGCGAAGTCTCGCAGGCCGGATGCCCGTGCCGCCGGGCTGAGCGCCGCCCACAGCTTCTGGGCGCTCACGGCGCGGGCGACCGCGTCGTCGACCCCCTCGAGCGTGGTGTGCTCGATGAGCTGGAGCGGCGCCTCCGTGGCGGGGTTTATGAGCAGGGTGTTAGGCACGGTATTCCTTTGCTGCCGCCACGAGACCGGCGAACAGCCGGATGTCCTCGTCCTGTTCGGGGTGCCATTGCACGGCGACGCCGAACGGCACGCTCGGCAGCTCGACGGCCTGAACGACGCCGTCGTCGGAGCGGGCCGTGACGATCAGCCCCTCCGCGAGCTGGTCGATGGCCTGGTGGTGGTACGACTTGCCGACGAGGGTGTCGCCCATGAGCGAGCCGACCGTCGTGCCGGAATCGACGTGCACGTGGTTGTCCGCGAAGGTGCCGCCGCCGAGGTTGTAGCGGGTGGAGCCGACGACGTCGGGCAGGTGTTGGTGCAGCGTTCCGCCGAGTGCCACGTTCAGAAGCTGCGCGCCGCGGCAGATGCCGAGGAACGGCAGTTCGCGCTCGATCGCCGCCGTCAGTAGCGCGTCCTCCCAAGCGTCGCGGTCGGGGCGGGGCTCGTCGGTCTCCGCGTGCGCCTCCTGCCCGTAGCGGGCGGGATCGACGTCCTTGCCGCCGGAGATGATGAGCCCGTCGAGTCCGTCCAGCACCGCGGACGCGGTCTCGGCGTCGACCGGCTGCGGCGGCAGGAGCACCGCGATGCCACCGGCCTTCGTCACTGCCTCGAAATAGACTTTCGGGAGGAAGGCCGCCGGGACGTCCCACACCCCCGTCTGCGCCTGCTCCAAGTACGTCGTCAAGCCGATGACGGGCTTAGAACCTTTCAAAACCTCTTACCCTCTCCCAGTCGGTGATGGCCGCGTCGTAGGCGGCCTGCTCGATGCGCGCATTGTTCAGGTAGTGCTCGACGACGTCCTCGCCGAAGGCCTCGATGGCGATCTCGGAACCGGCGAACAGCTCGGTCGCCTCCCGCAGGCTCGACGGGACCCTCGGGGCATCCGAGGCGTACGCGTTGCCCTCGAAGATCGGTTCCAGCTCGAGCTCGTGCTCGATGCCGTACAGCCCGCCCGCGATGAGCGCGGCGACCGCGAGGTACTGGTTGACGTCGCCGCCCGGAACCCGGTTCTCGGCGCGCAGCGAGCGGCCGTGGCCCACCACGCGCAGGGCGCAGGTGCGGTTGTCGACCCCCCACGCGACCGCGGTGGGGGCGAAGCTGCCCTCGACGTAGCGCTTGTACGAGTTGATGTTCGGGGCGAAGAACAGCGTCAGCTCGCGGAGGGTCGCCAACTGGCCGGCGATCCAGTGCTCCATGAGCTTCGAGAATCCGTGGGGCCTGTCCTTGTCGGCCATGACGGGCTCGCCGTTCGCGCCGACCACCGAGAGGTGGATGTGGCACGAATTGCCCTCGCGCTCGTTGAACTTCGCCATGAACGTGAGCGACTTGCCATGGGCATCCGCTATCTCCTTGGCGCCGTTCTTGTAGACGGAGTGGTTGTCGCACGTGCCGAGCGCGTCGGTGTAGCGGAAGGCGATCTCCTGCTGGCCGAGGTTGCACTCGCCCTTGATGCCCTCGCAGTACATGCCCGCGGCATCCATGTTGTTGCGGATGTCGCGCATGAGCGGCTCCATGCGCGTGGACGCCATGAGCGCGTAGTCGATGTTGTAGTCGCTCGCCGGGGTGAGGCCCTCGTACTTCTTCTTCCACGCCTCCCGGTAGCTGTCGTCAAAGACGATGAACTCGAGCTCGGTCGCGGCCTGGGCGGTGAGGCCCCGCTCGGCGAGGCGGGCGATCTGGCGCTTGAGTACCTGCCGCGGGTCGGGGTTCACGGGGGTGCCATCGAGCCAGGTGAGGTCGGCGGTCACCATCACGGTGCCGGGCAGCCAGGGGGTGTGCCGCAGAGTGTCCAGATCGGGCATCATCGCCATGTCGCCGTAGCCGCGCTCCCAGCTCGAGATCGCGTAGCCGTCGACCGTGTTGTTCTCCACGTCGACCGCGAGCAGGTAGTTGCAGCACTCGGCGCCGTGCTCGGCCAGCTCTTCGAGGAACAGGCGGGCGGATGCCCGTTTGCCCACGAGCCGCCCCTGCATGTCGGTGAACCCGATGATGACGGTGTCGATCTCCTTCGCCGCCACGAGCTCGGAGAGCGCCTCGACGGTGAGATTTCCTGTTGCCACTAACGCTCTCCTTAGCCTGCGGTTCCGACCATTACATCACGCGGATGCTCGGCCCCTCCGCCCACCGTAACGCCGAATTAACATCCAAAGGTAGACATCAGGTACCAATAACCGCCAAGCTCTCGGATAAGCGTGGACGCGGCGGTCTGCCGTGGTCCCGCACCCGCACAGATCTGGGAAGGACTGACATGGCAGAGACCAGGAGCGTCTCCGGCGTGAAGTACACGACGGCCGGCGCTGACTACTTCGAGAAGCGCAAGCTCAAGCGCAGCGCAGGCGTGTGGGGGCTCTGGGGTCTAGCGGTTGCGGCGGTCATCTCGGGCGATTTCTCCGGCTGGAACTTCGGCATCGACTTCGCCGGATTCGGCGGCATGACTATCGCCTTCATCATCCTCGTCGCCATGTACTACGGCCTCATCTTCTCCATCGGGGAGATGGCCGCGGCCATGCCGCACACCGGCGGTGCGTACTCGTTCTCGCGCTCGGCGATGGGCCCGTGGGGCGGTCTCGTCACCGGCCTCGCGGAGACCATCGAGTACGTGGCGACCACGGCTGTGATCGTGTTCTTCTCGGCGAGCTACGCCAACGGCATCACGTCCGAGCTTCTCGGGTTCGACCTCACCGGCCGCATGTGGATCTGGTACGCGGTGCTCTACATCGCGTTCATCGCGCTGAACGCCGCCGGCGCGAACATCTCGTTCAAGTTCGCGATCGTCGTCTCGATCATCTCCATCGCGATCCTCCTGGTGTTCTCGGCGATGGCGATCTTCTCCGGCAAGTTCGACGGTGCGTCGCTGTTCAACATCGCGCCCGACCCCGGCCAGACGTCGTTCCTCCCCCATGGCGTGGTGCCGATCCTGTTCGCCCTCCCGTTCGCGATGTGGTTCTTCCTCGGCATCGAGGAGCTGCCGCTCGCCGCCGAGGAGTCGGTCAACCCTGCCAAGGACATCCCGCGCGCCGGCTTCATCGCCCGCGGAACCCTCATCGTCACGGGCGTGCTCGTGCTCGTCCTCAACACCGGCGTGATCGGGGCCGAGGCCACCGGAACCGCGGGCGAGCCGCTGCTCGACGGCTTCCGTGCCATCGTCGGCGACCAGGCCGCTGCGGTGCTGTCACTCTTCGCCCTGATCGGCCTGCTCGCGTCGCTGCAGGGCATCATGTTCGCCTACGGGCGCAACATGTACTCGCTGTCGCGGGCCGGCTACTACCCGAAGTTCTTCTCCCTCACGGGCAAGCGCCAGACCCCGTGGGTCGCGCTCGTCGTCGGAGCGGTCATCGGGTTCATCGCGCTCATCATCCTCGACCTCCTCGCGAACGTCGAGGGTGTCGGCGCTGTCGCTGGCGCGATCATCCTCAACATCGCGGTCTGGGGCGCGGTCGTCGCGTACGCGCTGCAGATGGTCTCGTTCATCATCCTGCGCAAGAAGTTCCCGAACGCGGCCCGCCCCTACAAGAGCCCCTGGGGCCTTCCCGGAGCCTGGACCGCGCTCATCATCGCGGCGCTCGTGTTCGTCGGCTTCCTGATCAACCCGACGTTCCAGCCGGCGATCATCGCGATCGTGATCGTGTACGTGGTGATCCTCGCGGGCTTCGCGATCTGGCGCCGGCACCACCTCGTGCTCTCGCCCGAGGAGGAGTACGCCCTCAGCGGCGGCCTGCACGGCGACCCTCAGGTCGAGGGCTACGACGCGATGGAGTCCGAGGTGTTCACCGACAAGAAGTAGGTGCCCGTCCCCGTCGGCCCTCGTGCGCTTCGGCGGGCGGGGGCCGTTCCATGTCCGGCGGATGCCCGTGCGGAGGTAACGACACGATGCGGCGGTCACGGGGGCCGCATCGTGTCGAAAGCTCCGCACCGGCACCGCGAGGGTGCCAACGCACTCCACAGATACTCGGCGCGGGTCACCAACGCGTACGGTGATCAGCGACGATGCACGGATGCCACTCCCCGAGATCCTCCTCAGCCGCGAGCTCGCCGCCCTCGGTATGGACCGGCAACTACGCGCTTGGCGTGCTCACGGAACCGTGCACCGGATCATTCCCGGTGCATACGTGAAGGCGCCGGATTACTTCGCGCTGGGCAGCGACGACCGGTATCGACTCCTCGTAACCGCCACCTCCCTCGTGCTTCCCGGAACCCAGTTCTCCCACGACTCCGCGGCCGCGCTCTGGCGGTTGCCGTCGCTCGGAAGCTGGCCGGCGAGCGTGCACGCCGCGGCACCCCGGGAAGGTGGCGGCCGATCAACCGCTCTTCTTGCGCGTCATTCGCTCGGCCTCGACCCGCGGGCGATCGATATCGACGGGGTGACCGTCACGTCTCTCGCGCGAACTCTTGCGGACGCCGCTTGTCAGAGAAGCTTCGCCCGAGCTGTCGTGATGCTCGACGACGGCCTTCGGGCTCACTCCGACGGCGAGTACCGTTACGGGATGCCCCCATCAACGAAGGATGCGGTCATCCTGGCGCTGGATTCACTTGGGAAGCCGGTGGGCCACGCGCGTGCCGCGCGCGCAATCGCCTTCGCGGACTCGGCCTCGGGGTCGGCTGGGGAGTCTCTCAGCCGAGTGCAGATGCTCGCGCTGAGGGTGCCCATGCCCCAGCTGCAAGTTCCGTTCTACGACCACGACGGTCTCATCGGAATAACGGACTACTACTGGCCGGAGCTAGACATTGCCGGCGAGTTCGACGGGCACTCGAAGTACGGGGATGCTCGGCGGCACGCGCGCGGTCTTTCCCCCGAGCAGATCCTCATCGCCGAGAAGACTCGGGAGGATCGCCTTCGACGAGTGGTCAGCGGGGTCGTCAGGTGGGACTGGGCGACAGCCCTCGATCGTCGCGCCCTCGGGGGGCGTCTCGCCCGAGCGGGAATCGCCCCCGCCAAGCCCGTGCGGAGGTTGTGACGCCATGCGGAGGCTTCGGAGGCCGCATGCGGTCGAAACCTCCGCATGGCACGGGGGCGCGGGAGGGCGGGGCGGCGCGCCGCTACCGGTGCCGGAAGTGCGGCTCGCGCTTCTCCGCGAACGCGGCCATTCCCTCCGCCTTGTCCTCCAGGGCGAACAGGGAGACGAACGACCGGCTCTCGAATCGCAACCCCTCGGCGAGCGACGACTCGAACGCGACGTTCACGGCCTCCTTGGCTGCGTACAGCGCGGGGAGCGATTTCGAAGCGATGAGGGCAGCCGTCTCGTACGCCTCGTCGAGCAGGGCCACGGCCGGGACGACGCGGGCGACGAGTCCGAACCGTTCGGCGTCCTCCGCGGAGAGCGTGCGGCCGGTGAGCACGAGCTCCATCGCCTTGGCCTTCCCTACCGCGCGGGTGAGGCGCTGGGTGCCGCCGAGCCCCGGGATGACGCCGAGGTTGATCTCGGGCTGGCCGAACTTCGCGGTGTCCGCCGCGATGATGAGGTCGCACATCATCGCCACCTCGCACCCGCCGCCCAGCGCGTAGCCCGCCACGGCGGCGATCGTCGGGGTGCGCAGTGCCGCGAAGCGCTGCCACCCGCCGAGCAAGCCCCTCACGTACGCGTCCCGGAACGTGATCGACGACATCTCCTTGATGTCGGCACCCGCGGCGAAGGCTCGGTCCGATCCGGTGAGCACGATGCAGCCGATGCCCTCGTCCGCGTCGAACGCCGTCGCGGCCTCGACGACCTCGACCATGAGCTGCAGGTTGAGCGCGTTGAGTGCCTTCGGCCGGTCGAGCGTGATGATCCCCACACGTCCACGCGTCTCGACGGTGATGGTCTCGTAGTCGGTCATGCTGCTCCCAGTTCTCGGTCGAGCGGTTCGAAGAAGGATGCCACGAGCTCCGGCGTGACGTCGGCGACTCGGGCGGGTTCCCAGCGGGGGTTCCTGTCCTTGTCGATGACCTGCGCCCTGATGCCCTCCCCGAAGTCGTGGGAGCGCAGCGACCGCATCGACACCCGCAGGTCCTGCGCGAGCGCGGACTCGAGGTCCGGCAGGTCGCGGGCACGCCGCAGGGCTGCGAGGGTGACGGCGAGCGCCGTGGGCGACTTGGCGGCGATCGTGCCGAGGATCTCGCGACCCTCCAGCCGGGTGAGGATGCCCGCGAGATCGTCGCCCGCGAACGCGGCGTCGATCCACTCGCGCTCGGGCAGGAGCTCGGCGGGCGGGGGCTGCGCGGCGTAGGCGGAGAGGGTGATGTCGACGGGCTCAATCCGCGACAGGGACTCGATGAGCGCGGGGAGCCGGTCCGACGGCACGTACACGTCGGCGAGGCCGAGGGCGATCGCGTCGCCAGGTCCGACCGAGGTCGCCGAAAGCGCCAAGTACGTGCCCAGCTCACCGGGGGCGTGCGACAGCAACCAGGTGCCGCCCACGTCGGGGATGTAGCCGATCGTCGTCTCGGGCATCCCGACCTTGGATCGCTCGGTCACCACCCGGTGCGACGCGTGAGCGGAGATGCCGACCCCGCCGCCGAGGGTGACGCCGTCCATGATCGCGACGAACGGCTTGGGATAGCTGCCGATCCGGGCGTCCATCGCGTACTCGTCGCGCCAGAACGCCTCGGCCGCGGAGCCGTCGCCGGCAGTCGCATCCTTGTACATCGCGACGATGTCGCCGCCGGCGCACAGGCCCCGCTCCCCCGCTCCGGTGAGCAGGACAGCAAGAACGGCGTCGTCGACCGCCCACTCCTCGAGCTTGGCCGCAATTGCGAGCACCATGCCGTGCGTCAGGGCGTTGATGGCGCGCGGACGGTTGAGCACGATGTGCCCGAGCGCACCGCGGCGTTCGAACAGGACCTCGTTGTCTGCTTCGTCAACACTCACAGTCCCAGTGAACCACCTACACCGAGCAGATCACCGCCATGGCGGCGAGTCCCAGCGCCGTGAGGCCTCCTGATGCCACTGTCGCACGCCGTGCGCCGGGGACCGCGGTCCCGAGCCAGAACCGCGCTCCCGCCCACGCGACGGCGGTCCCGGCGAATGCCGCGCCCGCCGGGACCGCCATGGCGTGGTGGCCCACCACCGCGTGCTGGGGCAGGAACACGAGCAGCACGAGAGCCATCGCCCAGAGATCGAGCACGTGAGCGCGGAAGTACAGCCGCACGCGGGAGAGCGCTGCGCACGGCACCGAGACCGCGACGAGCAGCACGGCGCCAGCGATCGACGCGAGCGCGGAGTGCGCGAGCATGGCGACGACCATCACGCCCAGCATGAGCGCGTGCACCGGAGCCTCGCGCCGGATGTGCCCGACGACCCCGCCCCGGACGACGGAGGCTACGCCGTCCACACCGTCTTCGCATTGACGAACTCGCGGATGCCGAACTGGCCGAGCTCGCGCCCGTAGCCCGAGTCCTTCACACCGCCGAAGGGCAGGCCGAAGAACGAGGCCGTGTTGCCGTTGGCGAAGACCGCGCCGAACTCGAGCCCCAGTTGCAGCGCCTCGATCTCGGCGGGGTCGCTCGACCACACCGAGGCGGCGAGACCGAAGTCTGAGTCGTTGGAGAGTGCGATGGCCTCCTCGACGGACGAGACCCGGTAGACGCAGGCGACGGGCCCGAAGCACTCCTCGCGGTAGATGCGCATCTCCGGCGTGACACCCGTGAGCACCGTCGCCGGGTAGAAGAAGCCGGGGCCGTCCGGGAGCACTCCCCCGGTGTTCACGGTCACCCCCTTCTCGATGGCGTCCACCACGAGCTCGTGCGCCTCGGCGCGAACGGACGGGGTGGCCATCGGCCCGAACGAGGTGCCGGGGTCGAACGGGTCGCCGGGCGTCATCGCCGACATGCGAGCGAGGAAGGCGTCGAACCACTCGTCGTAGATGTCGTCGTGGATGTAGAACCGCTTCGCGCAGATGCAGCTCTGGCCGCTGTTCTGGGTGCGCGAGTTCGCGCCGAACTCCGCGGCCCTCGTGATGTCGGCGGACGGCATGACGACGAAGACGTCGGTGCCGCCCAGTTCGAGCACGCTCTTCTTGATGTTGCGCCCCGCCGCCTCGGCGACCGCCGAGCCCGCACCCACGGATCCCGTGAGGGTGACGGCGCGGATGCGGCGGTCGTCGATGAGCTTCGAGGCGGCGGCACCCTCGACCAGCAGGGTCTGGAACGCACCCGCCGGGAAGCCCGCGCGCTCGAAGAGCCCGCCGAGGTAGAGCGCGACCTGCGGCACGCTCGAGGCGTGCTTGAGAAGCCCTGTGTTGCCGGCCATGAGCGCCGGGGCGGCGAAGCGGACCACCTGCCAGAACGGGTAGTTCCACGGCATCACGGCGAGAACGGTGCCGATCGGCTGGAACACGACCCGGGCGGCGGACGCCCCGACGGATCCGGACGGCACCGGCGTCTCGTCGGCGAGGTACTCCTCGGCGTGGTCGGCGTAGTGCCGCATGCCGTTGGCCGACTTGGTCACCTCGTACTTGGCCGTGCCGATCGTCTTGCCCATCTCCGTGGAGGCGAGCGCTGCGACGGTCTCGAGTTCGGCATCCATGATGTCGGCCGCCGCGCGCATCCAGGTCGCGCGCTGGGCGAACGTCGTCGCCCTCAGAACCGCGTTGGCCCGGTCGGCCGCGTCGAGGATCGCCTCGACCTGCTCCGCGGTGTGCGGCTCGAAGGTCTTCTCGACCTCGCCGGTGGTGGGGTTGACCGTTGCAATAGCCATGTCAGGACTCCTTCGTCGCTTCTATTTCCTCGTACAGCCGCCGGGCGAGAGCGAGGGCTCCCACGACGGGCGGATCGGTGAGCAGCACTACCTCGTACTGCGGGTGGTTGCGGGCGACGCCGCGCACCAGGGCGTCGAAGAGGCGCGGCTGGCCGACGATGACGCTGCCGGCGGCGACGACCGTCGAGCCGACCGCCCCGCGCCTGACGAGCTGCTCTACGAGGTCGACGAGATTGGCGCCCGCCGCCTCGATCACGGATGCCGCGAGCCCAGAGCCCGCGTCGGCTGCGGCGAACACGGCCGGTGCTCGCGGACCCCAGTTGTCCATGGTGGGTTCGTCGTTCACTGCACGAGCGAGCCGCTCGGGCCCGTCGACGCCGAAGGCGGAGCACAGTGTGGCGAGGAGCCCGTCGTCGGGCTGGAAGCGGTCGTGCGCGAGAAGTGCGGCCCTGGTCGCCTCGCGCACGATGCCCGCGGCACCCGCCTCGTCACCGATCACCCAGCCCCAGCCGCCCGTGATGACGTAGTCGCCCGCGGCGTCGCGGCCGACGCCGATCGACCCGGTACCGGAGATCAGCCCGAGACCCTCGTCGAGCCCCGCCGCGGCGGGCAGCAGCGCCGCGTCGTTGACCGCGACCGCGGGATAGCCCACCGCGGCCGCGAACTCGCGGGAGATCTCGTTGCTGTCGAGGCCCTGAGCACCGATACCGACCGCGGCGACCTGGTAGCCCTCGGGCACCACGGACGCGATGCAGCGCTCGATCCAGGCCACGCCGTGCTCGAGCGGCTCGGCGTCCCAGTCCTCGGAGGGCACCACCGTGTCGACGAGCTCGCGCCCCGTGACGGTCTCGACGATCACGGCGGTCTTGGTGCCGCCGACGTCGAGTCCCACCAGCACGTCCGTGCCGCGGGCGCCGGGCGCGTTCATTGCGACGCCTCGACCTTGGTGTCGGCGTTGTGGAAGACGAACTCCTCGATCTCCACGTTGTGGCGGTGGGCGACCTCGCCCACGAGAATCTGCATGACGAGCGCCTCGAGCACGGCGCGCTGCGACGGCGCGACCCTCGGCAGTTTCACGGTCTGGAGGTTCGGGCCCTCGTCGACGGCCTCCCCCGAGATCAGGATCACCCGGTGCCCTGCGGCGCTCAGCGTCGCGGCCACCTCGAGCTCGCGGTCGTCCCCGAACAGCACGTGCACTCCGTCGCCCGCCGACTCCATGGAGCCGTGCAGGTACTGTCGCGTGCTCATGCCGGCCGCGTGCACGCGTGCGACCTCCCGGAACAGGAGCGCGCCGGCCTCAGCCGAGCCGACCGACGGTCCGGCGCCGACGAAGTCCGCGGTCGTGACTCCGTCGAAGGTCTCCGCGAGCTCCGCCGCGCGCGTACCCACCGTTTCCTCGGTCCAGCGGAACAGTTCGGGCAGTTTCGCCCAGCCGAGGTCGATCCCGCCGCCGTTCCAGGCCTCCGCGATCATTCCGAGGCCCGTCACCGTCGCGGTGTAGCCGATCGTGGACGCGTAGCTGTCGGGGATGTTGCCGAGCGACAGCACGTGCTCGCTCAGTTCCGACATCGGCGACGGGTCGCTGTTGACCACCGCGTAGCGCAGCGCGGGGTCGATCGAGTCGAGCACTGCGATGGTCTCGGTGCTCTTCCCGCTCTGCGAGATGCCGATGATGGGATGCCCGGACTCGGGGAACGGCAGTGGGAAGTCTCCCGATCCGAGTCGCCAGGAGTGGATACCGCGCTCGCGCAGCGACCAGACCGGCGCGCAGGCGGCGGCGAGGCTCGCTCCGATGCCCACGAAGATCGGGCCGGGACCGGTGAAGGCCCCGCTGGACTGTTGTCCGCGCACGTCATCGGCGATCGAGGCGATGGCCGTCTCGAGCGACTCAGCCTGCGTCGCCCTCGCAGCCGCGAAGGTGATGTAGCCGCGCATATGTTCCGCCGTTCCGTTCAAGTAGCCGTGCGACCGCAGTCCAACACGAACCACAGCCTAGCTTTGGTCTGGTGATGTATCAAGAGGTATGTCTAGTGACCGTGGTGGTCGAGCGTCTCGTGGGCCCCATGGTCGTGTCCGGCGGGCGCGCAATGATCGCCCACGGCCTCGGGGATGTCCATCGCGGGGTTCCGGCCGAAGAAGCCGTGGGGCTTCAGCACAAAACCACAGGTATCCACGGGCATGATCGGCCAGTCCTCCACGCGGGGGAAGTGCGTGAGTCCGAAAGTGTGCCAGAGCACGATGTCGGCGTCGTCCACGCCCCGGTTCGCCGCGGTCCACTCGGGCAGGCCCGCCCCGCCCGGGTGCAGGTTGACGAAGTCGCCGGCCGGGTACAGCTCGTTCGGCTCGTACTCGGTCACCCACAGGTGCTTCGTGGAGAACGTGGCGCGCTTGTGGATGTCGCTCTGCTCGTCGGCGAGGAGCACGGGCTTGCCCTCCGGGAGCAGCACCCAGCCCACGTCGTTGCCGAGCCGGTTCTGCACCGAGGGGTTCGTGACGAGCCACGCGCGGCCCTTCGCGTTGTCGGCCAGGCGCTGGG
>Ga0247740_1001130_pt1 | contig 11721 bp, 11 predicted proteins | sample UWRJL148409B2_FD_180942 | JGI IMG/M metagenome (GOLD analysis project Ga0247740, IMG submission 180942) | Plant litter microbial communities from Arlington Agricultural Research Station in Wisconsin, United States - UWRJ-L148-409B-2 | ecosystem: Environmental > Terrestrial > Plant litter >...
TGCCCATAGTAACATGCAAGTGTTAATCTGGGCTGTGCTCCGCGCGCTAATCAGGCGGCACCCACCTTCTACCATCCCTGTAGGTTATCGATAGGTCAAGTCGTATCGTCTCTATCTACGAATTCCCAACGTGCGGGGGCATTAAGTAGTAGACCATGTCTCATTTCAAAATCGCTGCATGTGTACTCCCATTGTTGACAGATTGATTGGTTGATGGAATACGCTCACTTGTGACGCGAGACGCGGAACTTGATCTGTGAAGCGTCATAGCATCGGCACGTCTGCGAGCGACTAGCAATAAGCAGTGCGGAGGCTGCATTGCATCCAATCACTTTCGCGCCATGGCGCACTTGTGTGCTCGCAGCCCTGGTTGCAGGTATGCAGCCGCGCCTGCGGGCTGTGCTTGCACAAACAACAGCCCGACACATGTTGCTAATTGAGAACATCCTGCATACGATCGACGAGGCAAGTTCTCCACTATCGCACCGCCTGTTTGTGGCAGGGGGGAAACTTCGACACTTCCCCGGACCAATCCAAACACGTTCCAGTTCCGAGCAAGCAGATGATGGCTTGATGACCGTATCTAAGCACTGGTCCTCGAGAACACCTGCCTGTCGTTGAAACAACACTATGATAAAGGACGGCCTAGATCAAGGCAGTGATACAGGGGATGACTGTTGAGCCCTCCTCCAACCATGACCTACTCGTCGAGCATGTGACGCTCCGGAAGATGGAATCAAGGCTATGACGCTACTCCAAGTATACGTGCATGATATGAAACTTGCTCTTCTTCACGTCGTGAATGTGCAGGTAAACCACACCCTCCGCCCAGACCCCTTAACGACTTTGACCGTGTTCAACACGCACTACTACTCCATCAATATGGCATCTCGACGACATATCAGGCAAATTTAGAGTGGGTTAGGTTGGCTAGGCTTCGGACTTTGGATGCGAATCAGCGGGGCGTAGGCAGACGCTGCATGCCACTTGAAACACAAGCTGACATAGTAAGTCGCACAGACACCCATCAACACGCTCGCCTCGCCGCGCTCTCTTATTACACTTACCTTCCCCTTCACCCCCTGGACGACCAAGGCCAAACCTTTGCCGCTTCTCTCCTGTTCCATCCGTTCACGCTCACACTACGACCCGCGCGACGAGCCTCGCACGCTCTCATACCCCAACTCAAGTCCACCAGGAAGCCCCTGTCAGATTCCATGCTGAGCAGGCCAAACAACGCCATATATTCTTTCGGGATAGCCTTGTTAGCGGCCTCGACACTAGTCCGTCCGTTAGGCTACCCACCTCCATCTTCGCCATTGCCCATACGAAGCTCAGAAGACGCCAACTACCTACCAGAGAGAATTCAATCCTTTTCGCTACCATTTACGTTATCGTCGATGCTAATCGCAGCACCAGCGTCTCGAAGACAGTCTCCGCCCGCTCATCCTCTCCAATACCCACCGCCGCCTACCCACACTCGTCAAGCACATTGGCCGCCGCATTGTCTTCAACTGACACTGGTGCTGATCAGTCGGTCTCCTCGACCACCATGGAAGTGACGTCCTCCCCGCACGCGTCCCACGATGCCCCATCTTCGAGAACAATTACGAACCCCCTCACGCGCTTTCGGATGCGGTAACCGTCGAGGACAACGATGACGAACATCCTTGATTGTTCTCGCCCGCAGGCGACCTCTCCATCATCGGGATGGATACACCGCTCGGCAATGGCCGCCAATTCATTCTTCCCCGCCTATGCGCGCACTGGCCGCATGCGAGTCCACACAGAGAAGCTGGTGGTGTGCGAGAATGCTGGCGATGACACCGGGAGGGAGATGGCAATGTGGAGGACGGGCTAGCCTATGCCGAGTAAGGAGCTTCTTGAACATAGTGGTTTGCGGGAGGTAGACAATTATCGGAATGCGCGTTGTCCATCTCCAGCCCCTTGCTCGCCTTCCCCTTCGCCTTCGCCCTCTGCCACTGTTAACACCAGCCAACCACCACCATGGTTCTGTACGTCCTCAATCCGCAGCCCTCGTGCTAACCTCAGGCAAAAGACCCACCGTTCCTCATACACCTCTTCTCCAGCGTATTCGGCGTTTCCACCTCCAGTACCTCCAGTACCTCCAGCAATACCAGCAACACCAGCAACACCAGCAACACCAGCAACACCAGCAACACCCACGCCGGACCACGACCCTGACCACTCCTCCACTGCCTCCGTCTTTGTCGTAGTCGTCGTCCTCTTCCCCCGCTCCCCACGTACCAACACCCTCTCGCACCTAGGCCGGGGTAAATGGCGGAAGGGGCAAAGGACAGTGTCGTAGACATGATCAACAACATAACCAACATCGTAGAGATTTCGATTCCACTGCGACATACGACATCCATGTAACGAGGTAAAGACAGAGTGACTTCATAGATTAGACAGAGTTTTATTGAAGACACTATCTCGATGCAGGTGGTATAGGTGTTCCTGTGTGGTATGTTGGCGTCGACCTATTGCGCAGCGGCCTGCCTTTTGCCTTGGATGGTGATCTGAGCAACGGGAACGAGGTCAACACACCAGTCTTATTATTGCTGAGCCATCGGAGGCAATTTCATGTGATCTAGCTGTTGGCACCATATACATCGTCCTCTTCATCCCCCTTTGAATTTCGCGATAAAGTTGCGCTCTGGCTGCTAAAGAATCTCGGCCACTTTGACTCACTAGGCATGGAGTTGTACGACAGGAACGGAGGAGGCTCTCGTTCGGATTCCAGTGGATCTAAGATGTAATCAAACCTAGAGTTTTCACTGTGTTTCTTCACGACGAGACGAAGAGTGGCGGAAGCGCTAGTGTAGGTAGCGTATTTCCGATCATTGTAAGACCTCAGTGAGAGAGAAAGACGAAAATCCCTATCAGAACACTCGATCCACATCTCCAGTATTTTCCGTGATTCTTCGCGGTTGTTCACTCCTCTTTCTTCTGTACCATGCTCCAGGCAAAGTCGCGAACGAAAGACCGCACGGTGAACGGGCAGCATCGCAGCAGGGTATGGGCAACCCCAGGCCATACTGTGCCCACCAGTAAGGATTGCAACAACTAGGAATGAATTCACGTGATTGGATACGTGTTTAGAGATCACTGCAACGGGCGCGCAATGTCGAATAGCGTGGACGTGTTGGGAACAGCACCTATGTACCGCGAACAGCGTGCCAAGCGAGCTGCACAATGGGTTGCACCGACGAATGTCGACGAATGTCGACGAATGTCGGGTAGGTAGAAGAGTGACGAGCATGGTGGTCAGCGATGTCACTACCGCAGTCATCTGGTAGCAGGGAAACAGGATCCAACCCAAGACCATCACCACCGGATGCTAAAGACTTGTCCCTTTGCAGGATCGCTATCCGGCTTAAGAGAGGCCCAGATCTACATGTTGCTGTTCAGCGCATCTTCATACGTAGCGACAAGTTGTGACATGTGCAGACAGTTGCCTATATCTTTCCAAGTCCGAATCGAATCGAAGGTCTCCTTCTCCCGCCAACATGTTCTCGAAGAGTTCTCAGGGCATCGATATCCGGATTTGCGCATGGACGATGCCGCAGAAACTAGAGCCAGCAATGTCAGCAATATCACTTAGATGCCAGCACAAGGGGGGAGGGGGGGCTCAAAGGTCTCGAACTTACAAGTCCAGGAGGAATAATAGTCCTCCACAGAGAAAGAGTAGACATGCCGTCAAAACCGAAGCCAATCAATATACGTCGTGCCAGCCCGAACTGGTGATCCTGCAGGAAGTCGCTCGCCAGCAGCGGTAAAGGCGGGTAAGGCCTGCTGCGGCGGTGTAGAAAGACTATTGTAACGAGGACTCGCCCATGCTCACTGTCTCTTCACCCTGTGCCGACGCCATCCACTTACGAGGAAGATCTGTTCCTCCGTTATTACCCCAGGCCACTGCTGTAAGCCTTCAGGTCCATCGCCTTGTTCCCGGCGGGCGGATAGAAGAGAGCGCGCCGATTTAGGAGGGGGTGATGGAGGAGGCGCAAGCTGGACAATATCTCCCGTATCTCCGAGTTCCTGAATTGTATCCTCCTGTTGGGGTTACAAAGGCAGTCATAGGCGCAGACGGATAGTGCTGCTTGAGAGAGGAGATGTGCCCAAGCCTCGTCGCGCCCATCTGACCGTACCGCTCGCTTGCCTCCGCTCTCATCGTTGATCGTGGATCGTTGATCTCGTCCGTTTTTCCGTCACACTGTTAAGGCACCCTGAGACTACGCCCCAAGCTATGCCATATCTCCACCAAGCTATGTTCGTCCGCGAACGCGCGTGAACGTGTGCCATGTGCAATGGCATCGACCGGGTCGACCGTGTAGACGTAAACGCCATCGTGGGAGACATTTTTATATGTCGCTGTTGTCGTCGTTACTCGGAGCAGAGGTAAGGAGGCGGTGGCCAATCTCGAAATGAGGTCGGGCGGCCTAAGGCGCAGCGTTCGCAGAACGCTGGGCTTCGGGCCTCGGATTTTCAGGAGTTCTGGGTAGAAATTGAGCTTTTTATGATAGTCCTTATGTCGAACTTACGCCAGCGACGGATCTCTTGAATGGCTCGGGAAGTGTGTGCCGTTGAGGAAACGGGGGGCGTCCATGTCGGCGGATCTCTCGTGGATGTTCTGGGGTGTTTGTGCCGTTGCGTCGATGTCAACTCACGGCATCGACGAAATTCGTGGATTTCCTAGTGAATGTGTGCTAGCTCAAAGATCAGAGGGTTTGTGGATAGAAAGACTGCTCATTGTATACCCCATAAACCGACGGAGGCCCGTATCTCCACTTAATGCACTCAATGCCGAGTTGAGAGGCTGTAAAGCTTGGCGGCGGCTGCGTACGAGGTGGCCCGAAGATTGGCTACGGCGAACATCGCTGCGCATGCCTAGGTTCATACCACACCCTGAGTGTTGGGGCATGACTCATGAAACTGGGAGGCGGACTGACCTGGCTGGCCCATTATTTTGTCGCGCTTGTGAAGACGAAGTGCTTGGGCTTGAAAGTTAGAGCTTCTTTCGCGAACAAGGCATCCGATCGATCTGGGGGCGGTTGTTGACTAAGATGCCAAGACTCGCAGCTTTTTCATTGCTCTAGTACATCAATTGACCATTGTGCAGAGCTGGAGCTAGTGAGTAGTACTTCAGAAACGGGACTAACGCATGGCTCATAGTGAGCGGTGGAGCGCGGCATGGATTCTTCACCTACTCATTGCCGAATGCTGGGAAGAGTGGGTTCATGAGAAGGCTTCGCTCTGCTATGCCAAGCACTGCGTATACGTCGTCGACTGACGACTGACACTGTGGGCGATGCATGGGAGAGAGATTGCGTGACACTGAGACGACTGGGATGTAGGAGGCAACAAAGATGAGAAGACGTTAGATTATAATACCTAGGAACACGACTTCAGGCTGTCCCGTGTAGCTTACAATGCATCCCGTCGTGATTCTGCATCCCGCAGTGCAGTCTCTGCGGGCTGAACCCCCTTCTTCGTATCATCATAGTCGCTGCGCAGTTGCTGAGCCTGTTGCTGGCTCGACTTGAGCGCACGCATGCTATTGAGAAAGCTGTCCGACGTTGCCACTGGTTCGGCAGGGGGAGTGAATCAGGAAAACTTGTTGTAGTTGTCGGCAGCAAGTTCGTCCTGTGCCTGTGCCGCAAATCTGGCCTCGGTGGCCAACAAGGTTATGCTGGCAATGTGACAGTTCAGCTGCTTGGCAATGTCGTTACCACTGACGATGAGCGTCGGCGCAGCATCGGTCAGACCGTCCGTGTGGCCATCCAATTCCTCAGTCATGCCGTCGCCACTGGGGTTGATAATCAATCGGAGTGCTTGCGCCTCAAGGTAGGCGGCTTGCCGCTGGGCCAATGTTAGAGCAGTCTTCGCATTTGCGCAAAGCTCCTGCGATTCCTCCAGGTCGACACGCAGCTCGTCTGTTATCTGCCCTACCGCCTGCCATTTGTCGGTCTTGTTGGTCGGCATCTTGGCAAGACGGACAACGTCGAGAACGGTAGTGATCGTAGGGATCGAGATGGGATTGGGGTCGAAGTTAATATCATGAAAAGCGGGCTGATGGGTGAGCTGTAAAAGGAAAACTCCAACTAAGGTTCGGTGAAGGAGAATTCACGGCCTTCGCGTATGCGAGAGCCCTCCCGAGTCGGGCGTCTGGTGTACTCGATGGAAGAAATTGAACAACTGGAGCGCCTGCCCCTCTTGCGAGCTGGTGTGTTCACCCAACGTAGCCCTGCGGTCTCCAACTCGGACGGTCCTGCAATACCCTGGCCCAACTCTCCGGTCCCCGACTGAGGCAGACATTTCTCGATCTGTTGCTCGCTTTCGATGTCCTGCCGGGTCCGATTGTCTCCGAGCGCAGCCGTCTTCTGCGCGACACGTAGCTCTTGGAAAGCCTGCTCGAGATCGGTGGACTTGATATGTCGATTTGCGGGTGGGTGGAGGTGCAACTGACTTTGGACCCAGCTACTGGGGAATGGATGCGACGATTGGAAGGACCTGGTGGGCAAACTGTTCGATTAAGTAATCAAGTACGTTTGCGGCGAGCTTGGAAGCAAGATTGTCACGTTACCTACTAAGGTACCCTTGTCTAAAGATGCTATCCCTGCTCACATGACTATATAGAAGCTTGGAGGAGAAGGTAGTTACAATGAGCAACTCAGTTCCTCATTTACTTTATCACCCTACTGTTACTACATAGAAATTGACAGCTGGGGGAACTGGGAGAAAAACGTGCAAGGCCGCAAGTCTGTGCCATGAATTGTACCCACAGGCTGCGAATGCTTGCGACGCTCCTGCGAACCCTGCTAGGCCCGTCGCGCGACGAACGCACCGCGCGCGCATCAACATAACAATGCAATGCACGCATCCAGAGGCTCCATCATCCATTCGAGAGAGACGCCAGCTTTCCGCGTCTTCTTCCGATGTTCGTGGCGTGGTGTGTTGAGGGACCTGTCGCAGGTGGTGGTGCCTCGTGGGCTGGGGCGAAACAAATGCGAATGACGTGCTGCGGGCCGGAGCGCGCGCTGCCGCAGCCCTGCGATTGCGCAACCCCGCCATACCCTAACCCCCACGCCTTGCCCCCCCGAAGGACTCAGTTCAAGAAAAGAGGGTGCCGAATGCCACGCTTCCATCTGTTTGTGTTTCTCGATTGGTGGTTGCGGGGCCGCATGGGAGGGTCGCGGATGGGTGAAAGAGCTTGCGGGAAAGCGGGTGTGACGCCCGAGTCGTACGGGCCGCTGCACCCAGTGTACTCTTCGTGTTTGATGGCCGGCTATGGGGGTCAAAGGCTTCCCTGAATTGCATGAACTGGCCGTTGTTATCATGATCCACTACCCCGGTGGAATTGCGTGAGGTCTCTACGATTTAATTGGTAGTCGGAAAGGGGAAACGGATCCCTAATGTAGCGGTAAGCCTGTTAGTTCAAGCCGGTTGGTGTGTGTGCGTAACCATCGCGACTGGGTTGAGTAATTAGATGAGATTGTGTGTCCCGTTCTGGAGCAGACTATTCTGCTCGCGTCCATGGCAGTCTAAGGACTGTGGGTGGTGTTGCAGCGCATGATGCCTTCTTCGGAGCGGCGCAATAGAAGACTTGCGCAACGGCGAAGTCATCTTCGGAGCTCGTCACTACGACGTGAGCGCACGAGTGGAGCTGTTACACCCAAGCCGCACCCATCACGGACTACCCCGGGAGTGGAGCGAAGCGACTGAGTACCCGGCACAGCGCCCGGGCGCAGACTTGAAGCGTGGGCGTGGCTGCGCTGCCTCTTCTAGAAAACAATTCGAATGCGTTGCTTGTCCCAGCCCCACCTCGTCCTACCTCGCACTCACATCTACCGTCGCACCTGAGCGTGCCACAGCCTGCGTTTATTCCCACGTCAGCATCTTCCTCCATGCCGCGCACAATCCTGTCATCTCCCGCCTCGATTTGGACACTGTCCTCACCGATTCCTGCCCTAAAGATTGCGAGTCGCCATCTAAAGATGCAGGCGGGAAAAGGACCACCTGAGACGGCCCGGGCGACTACGAAGAAGTCGACAGGGAATGGACATCATCTTCTCGCGATTCACACGGCAGCAGCTGGGGACGAGCCAGTAGTCCGCTCAACCACGAAATCCATCCGCACCGACCTTACCACACGATGCAAAGCGTCCATTCTGGTGGTGAAAAACGAGCCGTTGTGTCTGAAGCCCGACCAAGTCGAGACCGGTGATATAGAGAAGCAACCTTGCTAATTCCCGCAGGAGTGTGATGAAGTGCCCTAAATCTGCGGTCCCCTTCCGCAGCCGGCATGCTTAGATACTTTGAGGTCACAGTATAACCTCACCCGCGATGGAGAAACACTCAGGCCTCCGGTCCCGACGTCGTGTCGAGGTACGATGGTGTCGCGGTTTTCGTTACCTTCCTACCACACTCCTCCCGCAATCGCCCGCCTGCACAAGACCACGAGCCCACAGACGTCATCAAGAAGTTCGAACGTCTCGCACTGATGTGAAAGAGCCTGGAGGAGATACCGAAGTAGTCTGAAAGCCTTACCCAGGTCATATACATACCCGCGCAAGACTTCGACAACGACCCTAACAAACGTCATTACCTACAGAGTTAGCACCAGCACATATCGCTTTTTAATCCATTGGACGCCAGCTCATATGTCTCTCGCTTCCGCACGGCACATGGTCGGGGCACATCCGCATGACCAGGCGACCAGAGCGATCCCGCCAACTCGTGCTGATTTGCCGGAATGAACATCATTCTGTGGAAATGGAGTGGGGCACAAGACAATCAGCTAACGCTGAACCCAGGCAGTCAAAGCACATGCGTGACGCAATGAGAAGGCAGAAGGAAATCATACGACTGGACGGGCGGCTAGTGGAATACGTTCAGCTGGGTAGCCCGTCGTGGTCCAACGAGTACAGTCCGATAACTGGTATTATGCCTATTCAAATAAATGTACATATGGTATCGTTCTCGTTGCTACAAAGGGATTGAACATGCTTCACTTCAACAGCGATTGACATGTCCCTCCAGCACATCCCACTCCCACTTCGTAGTCATAGCTACTGTTGAACGGTACAATGTACCTTTTCCACACCCCCAAACAACCTCGCAGGATCGTCCACAGAGCAGTAGCTGCACGTGATCCTCATCACCTAGTCCAAAATGTGATGATCAAGTACGCTTGAGCAGTACAAGCTCGCCTCGGTGGTCCATACAGGGCTGTTGGACTCACGGAGATCTAGGTCTTCCCTCCTACTGTCATCAGAGTCCCATGGTCCATTTCGGTGCTGCCGAGACAGCACTCGCGAGGCGCTCGATGCCACCGAAGTCGGTATGCTTGATGGAACAGATGTCGGCGTCTGCGAAGGGCTCGTCCACCATTTTCCCAGATCTGCTGTCTCGCCTGCGCGATCATCGAGAAGATGGACTGGTTCATTGACATGGCCATAGTCCGTCTGTGACTACTGCTCCGCCCGCGCGATCTTAGAATAGCCGACGTCGAGATGCCTTCGGTGGCGACGGCAATGTCAGCGGTCGCGGCAATCTTGGGATGAACTCTTCTGCGGCGAATGTGTGTCCGGTTTGTGGCAATCTCGAGATGACTTCCCAATGCCGTTGTGCGCCTCCTCGGAGTCACCCGGATTGTCAATGCCGCCTATACCGTGGTGCGCCCCCTTGGAGTCACTTTGATCGCCGAGCGAGGAGAGAATTTCATTTGCGGTATAGCTTTGTCATCTGGATGAAGAGGATCGGACGCGGTTCGGGCGAGATGGTGGTAGGCTCTGATCGGTGGGTTTGCGACGTGTCGCGCGCGAGCGAGTGATGTAGGGTGGCGCCAGTGGAGCTCGAGGGTTCTCGGTAAAGATGATGAAGGCGACGAGGTTGCTGGAGAGGAAGTCGCGTTTCCCAGAGGCATGTAGCGCTGTCTGAAACTTCTTGTTCCGCAGTGTCGATAGGTGTGTTGCGAGAAGGTCACCAAATTGGCTGGTAAAGTCGTCGAGGACGAGACGCTCGGCGATTATCACAAGGTGCTGGTAATGCTAGTGGCTGGGACAGAGCGGAAGCCTGCCGACGGGTTTGCGACGGGCAAGCCGTGCGTGGTAGTCACCAGGCCACTCGTTGAGCATGCGATAGGGGTTGAATACGGGCGGAGAGGTGTTTTGGCCAGCAACTTTGACGTTGCTGTTGAGGACCTAGTCTGCCGCGCCGAAGAATCGTCGCGCGAAAAGGTCGACGTCCAGGTCATAGTGCTGAAGGAGGCTGATAGCCAGAAGTGTTTCTTGCAAGCCACAGACACGTCAGCAGCGTTGAGGAAGCGCTTCTTGAGGTCCGAGACGGCTTTCACCACTTTGGCCAGGCTGCTGTCGGCGAAAACTGGCCAAGGGTCTACTTGGTGCTCGATATCCATGATGTCGCGAGACCGAGACTCGACCCGCCCTGAGAAGACGTGGAACCAGTCGATTTTTTTAGGTGATAGGACGTGGAACTAGAACTACTAAACCTTAGGTTTCTCAAAAGGACTAAGAAATCTTATATCCTTATATAGCTCGGTCAGCGGCAGTGTTGTTTGTCTGTGGCCCTTTGTATGAGTCTTAGGTTTTGGTACGAGGCTTGGCCTCCTCGCTGACGTGACTCTTCGTTCCTCCTGTATGTATAGCCTCGAGCTTTCGCTGACATTTGCCGTGCGCACGGTCTACTATCAAGCCACTAGGCTATAAATTAGGTCCCAAAATGTCTCAGAGCATTCTACGGGCTAAAGGTGCGTGCACGAGCATTTTTATTGCTTACATTTGATGTTGAGGTGCAGCAGCACGGGCAACAGCGTTCCTGTGTTCGCTGTGACTCACACTTTACAACCGCGCATATGCTACCCAACCGAGTGCCACCGCTCTCTCTACCACCTACACGACTCTCAACTCCAGTTCTGCAGCGCAGGACACATCGGTCGCACTTCTACAACTCCTCCAGATACCTGTACTGTACGCGTTTGCGAGTAGTAACTGCGACTTCGGAAGGCACGTTGGCGCGGGGATCCACCAGACCATCGAGCACAGTAGCAGGACCGTCTTTATTCAGGCAAGATGGCGTTGAATGCCGCTTCACATAATGACACCGTATGTTCAGTCACTACGTTACCTCTGCCATACCTGACAAGGGATTCGTGGCTAACATTTCGAATTCTCTAGGGCGACACGAACGGACCCATTATCTCCGCACCCCCTCCCGTTGACGCCGCCACTAGACTCGCCCTCGACCCTGGCGACACCGATGCCACAGGCCAAAATGCGCCGGGCCACGATGTCGGAGGGAAGGGTGTAGAGGAGGAGGTCAAGACCGAGAAGGAGCGAAAGAAGGAGCAAAAGAAGGCAGAAAAGGATGCTAGATTCAAGGCGAAGAAGGCAACGCAAGCTGCTGCAGGCGAAGACCGGACTACTGGCAAGAGCAGCGAAAAGAAAGAGAGAACGAAGAAAGTTGACGAGGAGCAGCTCGGCCAATACGTCGAGGAGACCAAGAAAGGCGAAAAGAAGATACTTAAGCCGCTCGATGATAGTCCTTTTACCAAGGCCTACGTCCCCGGAGTCGTCGAGTCTGCTTGGAATGACTGGTGGGATAGAGAAGGTTTCTACAAACCAGAGTACAACGTTGAGCATCGCAGCGAACTTGTCAAGAAGAAGGGCAGCTTCACCATAC
>Ga0247740_1001132_pt1 | contig 11709 bp, 14 predicted proteins | sample UWRJL148409B2_FD_180942 | JGI IMG/M metagenome (GOLD analysis project Ga0247740, IMG submission 180942) | Plant litter microbial communities from Arlington Agricultural Research Station in Wisconsin, United States - UWRJ-L148-409B-2 | ecosystem: Environmental > Terrestrial > Plant litter >...
CATGTCTAGACGTGGAGACAGAGTGGAGCGATTGCCATGGCCGATGGCCGCGTCCGTACAGTTCAGCTGCGTCGGCGCCGCCGCATCGATGCTTTACAGGATAAGGCTGCTGGGGGAGCCCCGAACCAGCATGGTTGGTGGAACTTCAGCGCGGTAGGAGGTCTTGGGAGTTGCAGTAGGCGTGTGTTCAGCTGAGGGTTGATGGGTGGCGTCGTGTGTGGCGCGCGCACGGGGCGAGTACACAGGGATGGTCCGAGATCCGATACAGGGAATGTGTGCAACGGCGAGCTGGGATCCCTCCACCCATTCCCACCTTGCTACCAACCTCGCCGCCATCAGGCTTGCGTACCTCCGTTCCTGCTTTATGCTAGTACGTACAATGCTGAGGAAGACACCCTCAGCTACGTCGGAGACGCCAACCGGGCCAAAATGCCGTATGCGGCCCCCGCGGCTTGTCACCAACAGTACTAGGTGCTAGACACCGAGTATCTCCGTAATAGCGAGAACTAAAAGCAGTATCCACCTGTCAGGCCCTTCCAGCACGGTCGTCGGCATTCCTTTTTATCACGGTCACGACCGCGGGTTCTCTTCTTCCGCTGTCTTGCAAACGCCAGAGCCCACCTCCGCAAGATGATGCACATGGCTTCATCGGAGGCGCTTAATGGCGTTTGGGCTTGCTGTGCTAATCTGGGAGCCGCCCCGGATCGAGACTACTCTTCGTGGCTGCATCTCACCACGCTGATCGACGGCGCTTAGAATAAGCCGATGGAGGATCCTCGACGATCTTTCGTCGTTTCACTTTCATTTCGCCGACTACCGCAAGAAGACTACCGTACTGACACATATTGTCATGTGGTAGCGAAACCTTAGCACGCCATGAGGGCTACACCAATTGTTTGCCGATCTAGACTGAGCCGCAGCGAATGGTTCGTTCTCGTTGGGCTGTCTACGCTGGCCACACTTTAGTACCTTGTGTACCACGGGTTTCTCTGATTGGTTGTCGAATCGAAGATGCGATCCTTCTGCCCTCAGGTTGCTGTTCGCTCACTAGTGTATCGCAGGTGTGGCTGTTGACTTCCTTTGGGCTGAACTCTTCGGAACTTTGGCATAAGACGGCAGCTTCATTAGGTCACCAATGCGATGTCCATCTCTTCTATGGTCCACGGTGATTTCGTGTGGTGAACCTCTTTGCCGTTTACATGCCTATAATAAGAGCGCTGGGCTTATCACTGTCATTGCCAAATGCCGACCATTTCAGTAGTCCGAAGAGCTGATGTTGAACAATACGGCGTCACTGGTGCACTCGCAAATTGCACTGGAACTTAAGACACACCTCGACCATAATCGCTGGCTCCGTAATCTGCTCTTTACCAACGCTACATTTGTCATCACAAGATCCTACGGAGACGCCGTTGCCACTGATGGCACGTGGCCCTTACCATACGAGTTCAACATCTTTCAAGGCTCTCCTTTGCCTTCCAAGTGCGGCAATCTGTCGTGTGATCACTCCAAACTCAATTGCGATGGTACAGTAATCGGCTTCCTGGGACAACTGGTTCTTCGAGTCTCTGCGATACAATTAGCCGGACTTCTCACGCAACTGCATGCATGCACAGCCCCAAACCTACGAGATCTTCACAGCAACCTCAATCGCAACAACGGAGCAACGGTATACAACCGTAAGCTGTTTTGCAGACCAACTTTACTGCATTCACGCCATACTCTTGCACCTCAGCCTCAAAACGACCATATCCACCCTAGCCGATCTTAGACTACGCAAACATGGTAGTGCCGCTTGCTTCGCCTCTCCACGCCGGTGAGACCAGGCATTCATCACAAAATGGCCAGATGTCCGCATTAGTGAATGGGGAGAACGGCGCTTCCACTCCACCATTGCTACCTGTATGGGCATACTGCTTGTCGTCACGTGCCATCTCAGTAGCCAGTAAGGCCACTTCCTCCAGTCGCATCGGCAACTTTCCAGTTTCATCACTAAACGGCACTAGTGGTCTGTTGTTTCGCACAAAGTAATATCCATGATTGTCTCGCATCGAACTAAACAGAAATCACATGCAAAACACCAATGCTCCGCCGACCACTCTTGCCAATAGTCATACAGCAGTACCAAAGCCCACTCAGCATATGGCCTGCCAGTATTCGCCGCTCTTTATGCCTTGCACTGTCCCACCTTTGGTATGTAATACGGCCAGGTTTGTGCTTTCAAGTATTCGTACTCAACCGATGTACGACCGGTACCGAGCTCGGTGGCAGACTGCCATACTCAGTGATTACCATGTTGATGTACTCGGCCGGTGTAACATCATAGAGGACTTGCAAGTGGTGCAAATTCTGCGAGTCCTCGACCCACTTCAAGACATCCAACGGCACAGGTTTAGCGTCTTCAGCAGCTGTCTTGTCGTCGGTTTTGGACGTTGATTTGGGAAGATGAGGGTAAAGAGGCAGTAGCTTGGTACGCTCGGCTTCCGAGAGGAGCTCATCGGAGGGTGCAACTTCATTGCCGACGATAGAGTCGAGTGCTACCTTCTCGGTGAACTTGACTGATTCGCAGAGGACGAGGACGGGAAGCGATTGGGCGTTGGCAAGCATGGAGACGAGCGCTGTGCCGACGCGCGAGTAGAGTCGTCCATTCGACATCATCGCGTGCGCACCTAGGAAAACCTTCGTTGCGCTCTTAACTGCGTGCGAAGCTCCCGTGATGAGGTAGTACCGCACGTTCAGACCGTGGTTGGCTAGCTTTCGGGCAAGCGTCTTGCCTTCGAAGAGGGGTTTTGAGTCGACCACAATGACGGAGAATGAAACGCCTGCTTTGTGGGCCTGGAGGAGCGTCTGATGTACGATGGATGATGAGGCGTATGTCAGGATGACGTCGCCGTCGACAATCTTAGGGGCGGCGGTGTCGCAGATGAGCTTGTTGGCTGCGGTGACGCGCTCGCGGATGAACATATCGATTTCTTCGAGGAGATTGCGTTTCGCTTCTGTTTCTGGGGTTGAGGGGTCGATTTTAATAATGACTGAAACATGTGGTCAGCAACGGTGCAAGTATCAACGTGATTATTAAAGCACATCAGAAAATCAGAACGGAAGTGAACCTACTATCTTTCAGCCATCGAATCGCATTCCCCATGCTGATGCTCAATGGCCGACAACTCCGCAAATAGTCAATCTGCGGACTGAGGTGGTGGTTCGTGAGATGGCGCGCCAGGCTGGTACCGACTGGTGTCTGGTACGACTCAATGACAGCCTTGAAGGCCAATAGCATAGCAACCATACGAGCAGTACTGCCACATATGACGTAGCTGCTGTACTGTAGTCCAAGAGCCAAAACGGCAGGGTGCACATCTTTCGAGGCCCCCACCATAGAATGCTGCCGTGGCTGGCTGTACAGATGGCCAAAGAAGAGTCCGAGCTTGCTTGTGTCCTTCTTCACGTCCTTCTTCTGTGGCGGTGGTGTTGGTGCATTTGATTGAGATGCCCGCCTTCTCAACGGCATCGGTCTAGATTTATCTTCTTTCGAGGCTTGCTTGGGCTCCTTCTGCTGCTTTTGACCCTCTTTTGCAGATAGACCACCATGGGTGGGTGCAGAGCTTGCTTTTACTTGCGCTCGTCGTGCTTGCTTCTCTGCCATCTTTTGCTTCTTCAGTTCTGCTAGTGAGGGCTTCTTTGGTGCGCCATCTTCAGCGGGTTTGGCACCCTTCTCGTCGCTTTTTGGTTGAGCTGGTGGGTTGCTGGGAGGAGCTTCTGCAGATGCAGCAGGCGGATGTACCGCTTCGGCCATGACTTGATCGCTCATACTGTGGGCTTCCTTTGGGTAGCTCACGGCCAATGTCTTTCTCGTCTCGTGGAGGCAGACAAATTAAAATTGAGGTTGGAGTGTAGGTGTCGACAGTGGGGTATGACGGTCCGTGGTCATTTGAAGATGGACGAGAGAGGTATATGCTTCTTTTTCTTCGTGTCAATACTTAATGGCAGTAGATCCGGCGTTCGGGGGCAGGCGAGGAATTGTGAGGATCGAGTGAACGTGATATTGAGTCAGACTTGCGCTAGTCCCTTTTTGCGCACGCGCGCCAAGACTATCCCCCACGTTGAAGCAAACTGAGCAAACACGTCAAGCTGCGTCATCGGAGGTATAGGCAAAGGACAGCATTACGAACCGCAACCATTCCTCCCAACATGACACTGTGCCATGGCCGACAAAGTCACCAATCTCACTGAGCTTCCGCTGGACATCCTAGTCCTGGTTTTCCCGTACTTAGATGCGAATAGCTTCCTTGCTCTCTGCAGCACCTGCAAAGCGTTCCAGCAGCCCTCAATCCGTCTAGACCCTGCATACTGGAGCTATGCAACACGCAGTGTATTCCGCGTACCAAATCAGCCCGTCGTCCAGCACGATGGCGTCCGCTGGCAGAAGATGTACCGTCGTTTGCTGACGCAGAGCCGCGTATATACGTGGGGCAACAACACGCACCACCGTCTGGGACACAGCTACGATGACGAAGAATCTGTGGTGCGGAACCCAAGAGCGCCTCTCTTTAGAAGGTTCCACCAGAACTCGTACTGTTCATTGCCAACTGAAATGGAGGGGACGCGCGAGCTGGGTGTAATAGCAGATCTGCAGTGCGGGTAGGCACATTTCCCTCAGCAAGCCGTACAAGCACCAGCTAACGTACAAAGTGGCTGGTCCACTACCGTGCTCACCTCCAAGGGCACTCTTCACACCGTCGGCGTCCTCAACGGACAGCAGATTCTATATACAGCTCCTGGCACAGACCACTTACAGACTCTGCAATTTCCGGCCGGTTACCTATCCTCCGTCACAGTTCCCTACCACGAGCCGACGATCGCCATCCGGCAATTCTCTGCTGGCAGATCGCACATACTTGGTCTTGCGGATAGCGGCAGAATGTGGTCTTGGTCTGTTGTGCAGAGTCCGGGCCTGCAGATCAAGTTCGCAAATGTCGAGATTCGGGAAGCTCCGTCTCAAGGGTCTACGGCCATATCATCGCTCTATGGTCGCGTCAAGCAAGTAGTTGCAGGTTGGAGCTGCAGCTCAGCGTACATCTACGGCACGGGTATCGTGTTATGGGAGCCCGTCCATCGTGGCCGTAACGATGACGAGGCTGACACGATGCTGGTGCTGGAGAACTTCGAGGTACCCAAGACCAGGTACCAGCGCATCAAAGGCGCTACGCGAGAATCCGAGCAAGACCGAGCTTTAGGCGAGGAGGTTGGTGTAGTTCTGAACTACATTATTTTGGAGAACTTCGTGGTATTTGTCACCGACATCGGCAAAGTCTTCTGCGGCCATCTCGGCAGCAAAAACAAGGTTGATGACGTACTCGAGTTGCGCGCGCTGCGGAACGACAAGGCATCTCCGATGGACGTACAAGGATCGTTCCGGCGCTTCGCCATCTTCAAGAATGGCGAAGTCATCACGATTGATCAAGATTATTTGGACGCTTGCTGGAGTTCGCGCGATACGAACCCTGAGCAGACCGATGTTGAAGGTCTTAAGATGATACCAGCGCTTCAGCAAAATGATGTCATCTCTGTTGCCTTTGGAGACTACCATTTCCTCGCCCTACATTCAACAGGCAGAATCACTACGTACGGCACCGAGTTGCAGTCCTGCGGCGCCCTGGGCTTAGGGTGCGACGGCAACTCACATGGACAACTACGTGGCCTCACCTATGAGGCATTCAATCACAATGCTAGTCTCCTCCCGCAAGCGTATACTCAAGGTCGCCAAGTATGGTTTCGGCCGCAGCAACGAGAATGGCTCAAGTTCCTGATGGATGGTGGCAAGGATCTCGAGGAAGCCAAGGAGAGAATGGCGACTTTTCAGTCTGATCGTATTGTGCAGGGAGAAGTAAGCGAGTGGATCGAGCAAGAGGGGCGCCAATGGGACAAGGATAAGGGCGAAGATGGACTGGGTGCGTATTTTGCGCTGAGGGTCAGTGCGGCAGGATGGCATTCTGGGGCGGTGGTTATGGTCAACGATGAGGTTGCGAGCAAGCCGGAAACGTATGACTGGCGAAACCAATCTTTTCCGCGGCTAAAGTTGAGTGATGGGAGGGAGATGGAGGGTACGGTGGCATTTGATGATTGGCGTGAGGGGCGGGCAGAGTGGCAGCTCGATGTCCAGCTCTGATGCTGTATGAGCAGAGGCTTCTACCAACGATGACTATCTAACACCGGCCCTGTAGCCCACAAACCTATTTATTTATTTCGGATTTGCCTTGTGGAATTTCGTTCTCTTATTTGCAAGAAGAATCCGCACGAAACACGTTAGAGTGCTTACACAGGAAAAATGCTATACTTACACACGATGATTGAACATTAAGAGATTTACACTATCAGTCAGCGCTTTCAGCATGAGATGCTGTTACGGCTGACTAAAGATTCAGACATTGACATAGGTTTGGTTACGTAGATTCGCGAGGCTTGGGCTTCGGAAGCCTCAGGATAAACTGGACTAATCACGTTGGGTCGGAAGGCAAGGCGTGTACGTTGTCTGTGTCGGGCCGCGTCGTTGCACGAAGGTTGGCTGGGTCAGGCCGCGCCGCTGAGCAAAGGTAGTTGGAAGAGTTTGTAAGACTCTATCATAAAAAGTAGTCAACCTAACGCTTTTAATAGCTATTTGTCTCTGGTTCTCGCCCTCTATCTGCTTGTCCTGGGCTCCGCTTCACACCCCTTTCGCTAGCCCAGTCTATTATGGGTAAGCGACGAACAATATATGAACCACACCCTCAGCCTTACCACCACCTTTCAGACGGATCTGCATATTGAACAACTCAATGTCGCCCTCCACGGCCTTACCAGGACTATGTCACCGGTTGGCAAACGAGGACGTATAGAAGTTTGACGCAAAGTCCGGATTTAGCGACGGAAGGCGTCGCCCTGCGTTTGGAGCGTACACGGGCCGATAAGCCTTACCAGTAATTAGTTCCAGGCCCACACGATAGAGCGGAATCGAAAAGGCCGGATGCAGAGTACAAATTACGACGCGTTCTGATCGAGTGATTCTCATCATGTTACCACTTGATTCATCCCGTACATGTCGTCACGATTCTACATTATCGGATCCAGAAAGAATGTCATTTCAGTTATGTACGACAGCTTTCCGCACCTGGGGGTTAGGTCATGCTCTGGACTCAACGTTTCTGTTGCCATATCTGAGCGCCTTGCGTTTAAATACCCTCTACATTATCAAACTCGAGATGATGGCATCTATTAAGGTATTGTGGTGCGACCCCCATGTGCCCTGGTCGACGACTGTCGTCAACTGATACAATCGTTTAACGCACGCCCAGCAATCGTCTTTATATACCGGCCTACTATTTATGATGCATGCCAATACTTATAGTAATCAGATCGATGCGAGGTGACAAATCTCACATTCTTCGCTCAAGATTGACATTCCAACCTCCCTCGTGACAACAACACAAGACTGTTTTGCCGCGCGTTTAATACATACCTTGCTGAGGTACTGCGATTTGCTTGTGCTCACACTTCAACTGATCATGTCATCTTCACTTCACTTCTATATTGGCATCATATGGATCCTTTCTGCTTTCTGCATCCGACATGCCGAAGCGGCAGTCATCTGCGGCAACCTGGGATCTATCGACTCGAGCGTCACGACATTTTATATGGGCAACTTCTTCTTCAAAGCGCCATCGACATTTGCCTTTTGCGGCGACTTCTGCAAGGTCGATTCCAGGTGTAGGAGTTTTCGGTACTCGTACTTTGCGGACGCGGATGCGCAGTACTGCGAGTTTTTCAGCCTCTACTCGTAAGTTGCAACACCAGAAGGTCAGGCAGAAACGAGCTCTGACCCTTTCTACGATAGTGAGGACTACTTCATAGAAGACAACAGCCAACCTTATTACTATTACGACGTCGATTGTCCACTCCCTGCTTACGCCATGGCCAACAGCGGCGACACGACGATTACCACCACGACAACGGCAGCCGTAACCAAAATTTCGTATGTCACACGGGCTCAGACGACGCGCTTGTATTCCACTACAACTGCAACTACAACTCGACTAGCCGGCACTAGAATTTTCTATGTTACACGGACTAAGACGACTCCCTCGTATCTCACTGCGACTACGACTATAACTCGACCAGTCGGTACCAGAATTTTCTATGTTACACGGACTCAGACGACTCCCTCGTATCTCACTGAGACTATAACTCGGCCAGCCGGTACCAGAGTTTTCTATGTTACACGCACTCAGACGACTCCCTCGTATCTCACTGAGACTGCGACTATAACTCGGCCAGTCGGTACCAGGATTTTCTATGTCACACGGACTCAGACGACTCCCTCGTATCTCACTGAGACTGCGACTATAACTCGGCCAGTCGGTACCAGGATTTTCTATGTCACACGGACTCAGACGACGACCTTGTATCTCACCACGGATATAAATGAGACGATGACCACGATGACTGACCCAACGGTAACGACGATTGATCCAACGGTAACAACGATTAATCCAACGGTAACGACGATTGATCCAACGGTAACGACGATTGATCCAACGGTAACGACGATTAATCCAACGGTAACGACGATTAATCCAACGGTAACAACGATTAATCCAACGGTAACGACGATTGATCCAACGGTAACAACGATTAATCCAACGGTAACGACGATTGATCCAGCGGTAACAACGATTAATCCAACGGTAACGACGATTGATGCAACGGTAACGACGATTAATCCAAAGGTATGACCGCGATATCGGTTCCAAAGACCCGTTTGGCCACAATAATGCGAGTGTGCTTAAGGCGATGACGGCTACTGTGGCTAGAAATCAACTAGGACCACTATCAGGTGGGTCTAGGGATAGGATAGAAGGCGGGATGCGGTCGTATACCTTTTTGCGGGGGAATCTGAGAAGGAGTAGGGTATACAAAGACGGTTACGACGAAGCAATAAAGTGGTCATTACGCTCAATCCGCCTTCTCAATCTTGTTGCCCGTTGTGGGATCACTCAGTATTACTTGAGATACATTGCCTTGCTGAGCTTATGGCAATAGGGTCGACGAGACGCATGTAAATATAGATAAGAGAAAAGACACAGAAAACAAGTATACACCGCTAGCTTGACCTAACTCTATTTCAGTCAGACGAAACGACAGAATTGTCCTTGACTGCCGAATGCACGGGGATCTCGGTTTTTCCGTTCGCTTCCTCCTTGCTAATATGCTCTATTTCACCGAGCAGAGTATCACCCTTTGTTTCTGTTACTGTCGGCACATTGACCTTCCCGTTCGTCTCGCTAGATGTGACCTCCCCTTGCACTAACGAGTCCGCTTTCTTCACTGGAACTCCAGTCCTCGCTTTCGCCTCCTCCGCCAAAGCCGCGGTCCTCGACTTGCTGTTGACATCGAAGTAGGGTCTAGGCAATATTAGCTCTACCGAATCGACGCCGCAACATGATACTCACCTCTCCCCAATGCCCACAGCCCTATGTCCAAATCTCTCTCCCAGATGATCGTAATCAAAAGTCGCTGTATGGAACGCACTCCGATTATCCCAAATTGCCAGATCACTGCCAGCATGTTAGCAATCTATCCAGTCTCCACCGTAAAGAACTGTTCTCACTTCTCATTCCTCCACTTGAACCGTACCTGCAAATCATGATTCGTCGTCAGTACAGCTTTGATCTTCTGCAACACCTCCTCACTCTCATCTGAATACAACTCGTTGATCCGCTTTGGGAACGGCCCTAGTGAGAACACGCTTTTCCATCCCGTCACGGGATTTGTCCGCACAACGGGATGTACGCTGAACAAATCTCGGCCTATATTGTCGGGGGAACCGCGTGGTCCTTCATGGATGCTGACTTTCGATGGATTCGTGGCCGCGGCTTTGAGGAAGCCATCGCCGCTGAACAGCGCAGTCAGCGATTCCAAGAATTTCTGATACGCTGGGCTGAAGCGATCGTAGATCTCGTATCCGCTCGCCCAGAGTGTATCACCACCTGTCGGTACACCATTCTCATCCTTGGGCAGCTGTACCAATCGCAGTGAAGTGTAATCAGCTGGCGCAGGCTCGAACTGAATATCCGAATGCCACTGTGCGGCGTCGTACTTTCTCTTATCCTCCGCGAGTGCGTGCGCGAAGATTTGCTTCCGAGCTTCGGAGCTAATCGTGCTGATCTCGTCGTCGCGGGCGCCGAATTCAGAAGTTTGATTGAACACAGGGTGAATGTGGAGGGTTGAGGTGGGAGGTTTGCCTGTTAGGAGGCCGAGACGGTGGATGAGTTGTTTTTGGAGGGTGTTGGTTAAGTTTGTTTGGGCGCGAAAGAAAACAACGCCGCGACGGGAGACTTTTTGCTTATTAGCGATGGAGAGACTTTAGGGAGAAGTGGGGACTACTGGTAATGGCGAGTTCGCGGAGGAGCTCGTCTGCGTCATCGGCATTGAGGAGATCGTCGACGATGTTGAGGGTTGGGAATTCGCGGCCGATGATTGGAGTTACTTCTTCGAAACCGAACTTGTCCAGAACACCGGTTGGAATCAAGGGCTCCTGGGCGTGGGCGTGGAATTCGGAGTCTTGCTTGGAGATCGGGTCGGATAGGACGCCGGGAGCCATAATGTCGAAACAAAGGTTATAATGCTGTTAATGGTTGGCGAAATATGTAACGAACAGAACCAAAGAATGCTTATCGTTACCGCCGTCTTGGAACAGCTTGGTCCAATTTATACCAAAAGTGCGAGCAACTCATTTGCCCGCCATCGATGTTCCTCATAACGCAATCTTCGGCAACATGACGCCAATCTACCCCACCATCCCACCACCATGGATAGGGCGTATCAGAACAAATACCAGCGCCGGGATAGAGACTTGTGCAAATGAACCAGATAAGGTTATTGGGTCGCTGTCCCAGGCGTTTCAGTCTACGGTTGACGCCATCTACGCTACGTGACAGCACATCTGTCACTCTGTACAAGCGTTGGGAAAGGAAAGGTCGCGGTGCAGACCACGTTACGCGGGAATAAGGCGAAAAGATAGAGGACATTAATTGTCTTAAACATAGGGTATACCATTGATCTAAGGTGAGCTGAAGCCTGCAACCATCTCGTCAATCTTTCGATCTTTATAACGCCGTTCCATGAGGGTACCAAAGTAAGGAGTTCTATCAAGCGTGCTGTTCGCGTAGGTATGTTGTTATTACCGCTTGCCCTTCTTGAGCACAAGCCCCTTCCAGCCTTTCGTATCCTTTAGCCTCTTGATCGCCTTCGCGGCAGCAGGATCTTTCATCATCTCTTCTTGGCAAGCCTTCTTGCAAGCTTCATTCTCATGTTCATGCCAATCGCACCAGTCTTTCTCGGCTTTTGGCCGCTCGCCCTTGGCTAGTGTGGTAGCCAACTCGAAGAGGAAAGGCTGTGGGAGCTGTGACCGGAGGGCGGACATACGCTCGTTGTCCTTGTCCGGGTTCCAGTACACGGTGTACATGTCTAGAAAGTACTTGCAAAGAGGCGAGTCGGTTGGGAGGCTCTCGTATGCGTCGATGACGTTGCTGTGGTCGGGCATAGATTGCAATATCTCGTCGTTCGACTGCCATGCCAAAATAACGGCGCGTCGGAGCTTCGGGATCTCGTAGCGGTGTGCGAAGATGTACAGATTGATGAAGCGTCGCTCGAGGAAGCCCTCGAGACCACGCC
>Ga0247740_1001133_pt1 | contig 11708 bp, 9 predicted proteins | sample UWRJL148409B2_FD_180942 | JGI IMG/M metagenome (GOLD analysis project Ga0247740, IMG submission 180942) | Plant litter microbial communities from Arlington Agricultural Research Station in Wisconsin, United States - UWRJ-L148-409B-2 | ecosystem: Environmental > Terrestrial > Plant litter >...
ATCACCCAAGCAGCATACAACGCCTACACTGATCTAGCATTTGTCGCCCCCGAAACAGCCCTTCCTGTCATTGTTGATCAGTTCAGTCGAGATCTAGATCCGCATCAGCTCGAGTCTGTCGGTCCCACTGAGGCTGCTATATTCCGAACCCCCGAGGGTACCGCATACATCGACGTCCTGTCCACGAAAGGCCCCGCTACGATTGACAAGAACACAAAAGATTACGACACGCTGAAGTGGGAAGAGGATCTACGTGCACAGTTAGCACACAAGACAGGGCAGACCAAGAAGCTCACCCCGGACGAGAAGGCCAAAGTCAATTCTCAATTAGCGAAAGAGTCTACTATCAGACGAGAAGTCTCTGCCACTGAGCGTAAGATGAGACGCGGGGTGGGCATCATCCAGAGTCTTGCAGTCGGCCCGCCGACAGAAGCTGAGCAGTGGATGGGTCCAGCAGTAAATCTGCTCATCCAGACTATTCGAGCCGGCGCTGGCTTGTTGCTTGGGGATCTCCCGGCTACCGCTTTCATCCGATGCTCCGAAAGAATCTCGACACGACTTGGAGCTCTGCGTCCCTTTGTAGGCGTCGCCACTTTGCGAACCATTGGCTCCATTCAACTGTCCGAGGAGTATGAGCAAGTAAACCTAGGTGGTAAGTATTTCCGTCATTTCGAAACACCCTACTAACGCTCATTAGACTTGGTAACCAGAGTACTATATCGCCTTCGTTTCATGAGTGAACAGAGGCCGCTAGATCCCGTATCCCTCGCCTATTGCTTCCCCCTTATCTTCCTTGTGCTGGAGAAGGGCGGTATCGGGCGGTCGACCCCCGAAGACGCCGATGAGCAACTCATATTAGCTCTTGAATTTCTGTCTTTCCATGCAAACTCATGTACGCTTAACGAACCAATTTGGTCATCAGTAGCTGACTCAAATAGGCTCCGATGTTCGTTTACCACGATCAGAGTTGATCAGCACCTTGATCTCTTCGATGCAGGCCTACAACCAGCACTACAAAATGATCAAAGATTGCATTCTGGACTTATCCCGCGGTTTGGCGCCCAATATTACCAACGCAGAGCTCGCAACGTTACTCAAAGGCACGGTTGTCCCCGAAAGTGCTGTACGCACGGCCACGTTGCAGGCTATCGATGCCGAGTTGGACATGAACGATTTGACGTTTAGCGAGGAGATTTGGTTGGCCTGTCATGACGACGTGGAAGAGAACGTCGAGCTTGGCCGTACCATTTGGGAAGACAACGACCTCGAATTGAAACCAGATTCAGCGGCTAAAATCACGCCGTACCTCGAATCGCTAGACAAACAGCTTCGGCGAGCTACTGCTCGTTCGATCGGAGAGACAGTTGCCACCTTCCCCGAAACGTTCCACGGACTGTTGGACAGCCTACAAGAGTCCTACAAGGAGATGGCGAAGCCTCGAGTTCCCGAACGAGATGAATATGGCATGCCGCGAAAAGTCGATCTGCGCGACCCCTGGGAAGCAAGAGATGGTACAGCTCTTGCATTCAAGGAGTTGACACCTACTTTCAAATCCAACGACCTGGTCGGTTTCTTGCACTTCATGGTATACGAAGGTCCCTTGGGCGATCGCAATTCCGCTGTTCGCGAAGGAATGGTTGAAGCCGCGACCTCGATCATCACGCAGAAGGCACAATCACAAGTCGAACCGCTGATGGAGCTCTTTGAGAGTGCGCTGGAGAGTCCAGAACGAAAGTCAGAAATGTACGATGAAGTAAACGAGGCCGTCGTCATTCTTTACGGTGCTCTAGGTCGACATCTAAAAGCCGGAGACAAGCGTGTACCGAAGGTTGTCCAGCGTCTATTGGCAACCCTGAGCACACCGTCGGAGACAGTGCAATACGCTGTAGCGCAGTGCCTACCGCCATTGGTCCAAACTTCAGAACAAGAACTCTCTACCTACGTTAGCCAAATGCTGGAGCAATTGCTAGAAGCTAAGAAGTATCCTGCGCAGCGCGGTGCTGCATACGGTCTTGCTGGCATCGTCAGCGGGAAAGGGATCAGTGCACTGAAGGAGTACCGCATCCTCTCCACTCTAAGAGGAGCAGCAGAGAACAAGAAAGAAGTGCGTCAACGACAAGGCGCTTTCTTAGCATACGAACTATTTTCGCTTATTCTAGGGCGCATATTCGAGCCGTATGTCATCCAACTGGTTCCCCAACTCCTTGCTGGGTTTGGAGACTCTAGCGCCGACGTAAGAGAAGCTTGTCTCGATGCTGCGAAAACCTGCTTCTCCACTCTCACCTCATACGGCGTCAAACAGGTTCTACCAACGCTTTTAGAGGGGTTGGACGATCATCAATGGCGAAGCAAGAAGGGCGCATGCGACTCCCTAGGAGCAATGGCCTACCTCGATCCCAATCAATTGGCCTTGAGCCTGCCGATCATCATCCCACCCTTGACAACCGTCTTGACCGACAGTCATAAGGAAGTGCGAGGATCTGCCAACCGGAGCTTGCAACGCTTTGGCGAAGTCATCAGTAACCCTGAAGTCAAAAGTGTTGTCAATATACTTCTCAAGGCTCTCAGTGACCCGACCAAGTATACGGACAACGCCCTTGATGCGTTGATCAAGATTCAGTTTGCGCATTACCTTGATGCCCCATCATTAGCGCTTGTTGTTCGCATTCTGGAGCGCGGCTTAGTAGATCGATCTGCAACGAAGCGAAAGGCTTCTCAGATCATTGGGAGTTTGGCCCATCTTACGGAGCGCAAGGATCTCATATCGCATCTACCGATTCTAGTTGCGGGTCTTCGCGTAGCCATTGTCGACCCTGTTCCGACAACACGTGCAACAGCGTCAAAGGCCCTCGGTTCACTGATGGAGAAGCTTGGCGAAGATGCCTTGCCAGATCTCATCCCAAGTCTCATGACAACTCTGAAATCCGACACTGGAGCCGGCGACAGATTGGGATCTGCGCAAGCCCTCTCCGAAGTTCTTGCTGGACTTGGTACCAGCCGCTTGGAAGAGACACTACCAAGTATACTGCAAAACGTGGTCAGCAACAAGCCGTCTGTACGAGAAGGCTTTATGTCTCTCTTCATCTTTCTGCCAGCCTGCTTTGGAAACAGCTTTGCGAACTATCTCAGCAGGATTATTCCGCCCATTCTTGGCGGTCTGGCGGATGATGTTGAATCGATCCGTGACACAGCACTGCGTGCTGGTCGTCTTTTGGTCAAGAATTTCGCTACCAAAGCCATCGACCTACTGTTACCTGAGCTCGAAAGGGGACTTGCAGATGACAGCCACCGAATCCGTCTAAGCTCCGTCGAGCTTGTGGGAGATCTGTTGTTCAATCTCACTGGCATCAGCGGCAAGGCAGAGCAAGACGAAGTCGAAGAGGGGGCCAAAGAAGCAGGCCAGTCCTTACTCGAAGTACTTGGAGAAGAGAAGCGCAACAAGGTACTGTCTGCGCTTTATATCTGCAGGTGCGACACGTCAGGACTTGTTCGCACCGCAGCCATCAATGTCTGGAAGGCATTGGTGGCGACGCCACGTACTCTTCGCGAGCTCATTCCTACCCTTACTCAACTCATAATCCGCCGGCTCGCCAGTTCAAACATGGAGCAGAAAGTCATCGCGGGCAATGCTCTTGGAGAGCTTATTCGGAAGGCTGGAGATGGCGTGCTCGCGAGCTTGTTGCCTACCTTGGAAGAAGGTCTGCACTCTACCGACACGGATGCTAAGCAAGGTATCTGCATCGCTCTCAAGGAGCTCATCGGTGCTGCGTCACCTGAGCAGCTTGAAGATTACGAGAAGACTTTGATCCAGGTTGTTCGGTCAGCCCTAGTGGACTCCAGCAGCGATGTACGGGAAGCTGCTGCCGAAGCGTTCGACTCACTCCAAGAAGTTATGGGCAAGAAGGCCATTGACCAGGTTTTGCCATATCTGCTGTCACTACTACGGGGTGAAGAGGATGCGCAAAATGCTCTATCTGCGCTACTTACGCTTCTTACCGACAACGCCAGGTCCAATGTCATTCTGCCGAACCTTTTGCCCACGTTACTCAAGTCGCCAATGTCCGGCTTCAATGCTCGGGCTATTGCATCACTGGCCGAGGTGGCCGGCAGTGCCATGACTAGGCGCCTACCGAACGTTCTTAACACCATCATGGACAACATTATCATCTGCAAGGACGATGAATTGAGATCGGAACTCGAAGATGCCTTCGACAGCGTGCTCTTATCCGTGGACGAATACGATGGTCTTAACACCGCCATGAGTGTTATGCTCGCATTGGCTAAACACGATGATGAGCGCCGACGGACGAGAGCCGACGTGCATTTGGCCAAATTCTTCGAAGAGACTGACGCCGACTTCTCTCGATACTACCCCGACCTCATCCGCGCTTTACTCATTTCGTTTGGCGATGGGGATATAGAAGTGGTCAAGGCCGCCTGGACCGCCCTTACTGCTTTGACCAAGCAACTGCGCAAAGAGGAAATGGAGTCTCTTGTCATCTCAACTCGGCAAACACTCAATCAGGTCGGTGTCGCAGGCTCCAACCTTGCTGGCTTTTCCCTGCCGAAGGGTATCAATGCAATTTTGCCGATCTTCTTGCAAGGTCTCATGAATGGCTCTGTTGACCAGCGCACGCAAGCTGCTTTGGCAATCTCAGATGTCATCGATCGCACCGATGCCAAAGCATTACAACCTTTTGTCACCCAGATTACCGGTCCGCTTATTCGTGTAGTCACGGAGCGCTCTACAGACGTCAAGGCTGCTATTCTTCTCACCCTTAACAATCTGCTTGAGAAGATACCTACATTCCTCAAGCCCTTCTTGCCTCAGCTGCAGCGCACGTTTGCCAAGTCTCTCGCCGATACCTCATCAGATCTCCTGCGAGCGCGAGCCGCCAAAGCGCTGGGTACTCTGATCAAGCTCACACCCAGAGTCGACCCGCTTATTGCGGAATTGGTCACTGGGTCCAAGACCAGTGACCAAGCTGTCAGAACTGCTATGCTGAAGGCCTTGTTCGAGGTGGTCAGCAAGGCTGGCAAAAACATGAACGAAGCGAGTAGGAGTGCAATTCTGGGCCTGATCGATACTGACGCTGATGAGGATGGTAAGTCCAACATTCGTCACGGATTCGATGTACAAGCATGTCTAACCCTTTTTAGATGCCATGTCGATCACGAATGCTCGCCTCTTCGGCGCACTGATTAGCTGTCTTCCCGCAGATGCAGCTACCGGTCTCATCAAGAGCCGCGTCCTTACCACGCATTTCACCAAGGCGTCGGTGCTTTCACTTAACGCCATCCTGCTTGACGCACCTGCTGCCCTGACTGAGACGCTCGCCGACGAAACCATCCACGTGATATCTCAGGGCATCGCTCACGCGCAACCTGCGATTTCCGATAATGCTGTTCTAGCAGCGGGTAAATACTTGCTTAGTGAAGAAACGAACAAGACATACGATCACACAAAACCGCTGTTCGATGCTCTGGCGCCAGTAATCGAGCCTGGCCACTCAGCGGATACGCGCAGACTGGCTCTCGTTGTGATCCGGACCGTTGCAAGGGAGCACAACGAGCTGATTCGACCGCATATTCCGCTGCTCACTCCGGCCATTTTCGCTTCGGTTCGAGACCCAATTATACCTATTAAACTCTCGGCTGAAGCTGCCTTTCTGTCTATCTTCTCGGTTGTCGATGAGGAGACAGCCGTCTTCGAGAAGTATATGGCCGGACCTGGAAAGAGTCTGTCGGCGGGTCAGCAGCGCAGTATGGGTGACTACTTCAAGCGTGTTGCGCTGAGGCTAGCTGGGCAAGCGCGCGAGAGGAGGGAAGCTGAGGGTGGCGCCGGAGGGCTTGGATTGTCGAGCGACGAGGTGGAGGATGAGAGAGAGATCTGGAGTGTGGGTATGGTCGAACTTGGTGATGTCTTTGGTGATTCTGCATGATAGGGGAGATCTACATGGGCAGATGAGTCTGCTTAGCTCGTACATCTGAGCTTCTGGAATCACGAGCGCGGCGAAGGAGGCATCGGAAAAGGTTTCGGAGGACATACTCATGGTCTTAGCGGGTGTCGATGTTATGCTTGCATGGCGTAGTAAAAGGTCGAAGTTTTTTTTTTAGACCTACTCTAGATCGCACGGCATGTGAGTTGGTCGATATTGAGGCTTGAAGATGTTGTCTGGGATGTGATGGTCATCGAGTCCGGGTTCCCATGTCGTTCGCTAGCCCGCAACTCCGCAACCCCCGGGGTGACCTTAAACCCACCTCACTCAGCTCGATTCACTACGCTTTCGATCAGCCCGCACCCCGCACAACCCAAATGCATCGTTTGTGAATCAGAATCCATCAGTTCTGGCCACTGCGACTCGCTTTTACGTTCATCATCGGCGCCTACACGCTCCCGTGAAGCCGGAGGAGCTGGCTTCCTGGCACGTCGCGCGGCCCGCAGCCTCGTCCAGGCCCACGCGCGCTCTCCCCAATACCAACCCGCCACATAACCGCATCGGCGCACAACCTCTCCGACTGCCACAATGGCGGGCACAATGCGCCCCAACGAGATGACCGTCTCCACGACGCCTGTCCTCGCAAATAAAACCCTCCCAAACCTCTCCCTCCTCCCGCCGACCCAGAAACCCACCGCCCCACGCGCGCCCCGGATCGACGTCGAGCCCCTCTACACCACCATAAAGTCCGCCATCAGCGATGCGGACTGGACGACGTACAAGACTAGCCTCTCCTCATTCCTCCTTGGTAACCTCAACCAGGAGGAGCTGTCGCAGCGGTTGGATAGAATACTAGCCACCCGGGAACTGGAGAATGCGCACAACAAGTTGATATTAGGGATATACGGGAACCTCTGGAGGGATGCGCCAGAGGCGGGGGTCGCGAGCTGGGTCAGTAGTGGGGATAAGGTTGGCGGGGCCACGGCGGGGGGTAAAGCCAAGGGAGATGAGAGCGAGAAGAGGCTGAAGGGGGAAGTCATGGCACTGAATCGGCGGGAAAGGAAACGTTTAAAAGCAGTGCATATGGGTGGGTCTCTTGAACTGGGTGGGTACGATGGTATCGGGAGTGTCATGCAGGAATACCACGAGGCGCGTCGCGTGAAGTTGCCTGAAGCTGGACCAGCGACAGCGGCGGGTGGGTACCAGAAGACAAGTTCGTTTGCAAATACCCCTTCTCTTCCTACTACGGCTGCTAACCCTGAACTAGACTGGGATCTCGAAATCCGTAAACGCTACACTTCCTCCCTTTTCACCGAGACTCACGAATTCCCCACCGCAACCACGATATCGCACCGCCTCCTCCCCATCTGCTACGAATTCGGACTACCGCAGGGCCACGCCGCCGATGTCGCGGAGTACATGAACGTCGCGACCGAAACGTATATTAAAGAAGCGCTCACCAATTTCTTTCAGCTTGTGAGCTCAAATGGAAATGGCTTCGTACGAACAGCGGAGTACAAACGGAAAGTGGAAAGAGAGGAGCGGAGAGTAGAGAGAGGCGAGCTGCTCAAAGTTAATGGGCGTGAACTACCCATTGAAGCCGAGGAACGGAGAAAACGGAGATTACTGTGCATGGAGGACTTGCGTCTTGCGCTAGAACTCGGCGATTCGTATCTGGGACAAGTACCACTTATATCAGGTGCGATTACGAATAGTAGGTTCCTCGATACGACGGGGATGGAGGAGTTGTATGATGTCCCGCTGCAGAAGAATCTCTCGAATGGACTACCGAATGGGGTTAGTGGACCGAACAACGCTATGAGCAATGGCTGGAATGCGGATTTTGGGGATCCGATGGTGATTGATGAGGAGTTCGCGTGGCAGGGTGGAAGTTTGAGGGATTTAGATGATCTTGATGGGGCATTGGAGGGGGTGCTTGAGTTGGGTGATATCTGAGGCCGTGGTATTCGTGTGGCTTTATGTTTTCTTGTTTTTGATCTTGCATTCAGAGAGGGCGTTTGCGTTAGGCATATGCGGGGTTTCGCATGGACGCGGTGGCGTTTTCTTTATCTTTTGGGATTGATACCCGGCTTTATCGGCGCAGGGACTGAGAGGATCTGATTCTGGCGGGGACTGTTTGGCGTTGGAACATCTATTCTTCGGTGGGCCTTTTTGACTAGCTGTATCTTTGCGGAGATGTCAGTTGATGGTGAAGTGTTGTATTATGACATGGTTACGAATATACTGTGTTGATCAAGGAGTGGTACAGTATTTGTATGGAGCGATGGCTGTGACGCGGTGTTTGAAATAAGTGCGACTTTGGAAGAGCACTGGAGACGTCAAGTCTCGTGGAAATGTAGAAAATGAGAGCGTGGTGGGTCCTCTGCGTTTGCACAGTAGCATTTAAAGCCCGAGCCACAATACTAATACAGCTCAACTACGTTCTCGACGGAGTTCACATACGATGTACGGTCAAAGTCTACGAAGAGTCTCGCACGAATTAAGTAGTGGATTGTCGAATCACTGATGCGGCCAGGTACGCAGTTCGCTAGTCCACACGTCGATTCCTCTCCGTACCTCAGTCGTTCAATATCACAATCCCATAAGGATCCCGATCCACCTCACTAACCACCACATCAAAGTCTCCCTCTGCCAATGCCTCCTTCAAATCCTCGTCCCCGCCCTCCTGTTCGCGGACCTTACTCCACTCCTCCTCCACGGTTTCCTCCAACTGCCCCAACAGAACTTCGCTCAAAAACCCCCTCTCAGAGTTACTGTGAAATAAGTTGATCACCACCTGCCCCTTCTCAATGGCCGCCAGCGCCTCGTGATGGCTCATCTCGCCTGTAAATAGGAGGTCAACATCAAGGTTGGAGAGTAAGGAGCCACCGGAGCCGGCGCATATGCCAACGGACGTTATTTCGATGTCCGAAAGAGAAGCATTTTGGGGTATGGCGATCGGAAAGCCTTTCGGGTTGTTGAGGCCCTTGCCTATGCGATCGAGCAGGGTAGTAAGAGGTTGTGGGGTTTTAAAATTGACGATGCGACCCATGCCGGCGCCGGGATGTGATGCAAGTTCGGGTGATTGAGGAACGACAGGACGGCGCGTGTGCGGAACGGATGTCGCCGTGGGAGTTGAGGAAGAGAGTCTGCCGATGTTGAGAATGGTTTGGCTTGGATGGTGGGCTAGCGTGAAGAGAGGGGGTCTCAAGCCCTTCTCTACAAATGGATCATCTTCATCTTGTGGTTTAGGCTCGTCCGACGGAGTCGGCACATCCTCTTTCTCCCCATCTCCTCCCTGAAAGCTAGGTTTCGTTCCAGTGACTATATTGGCTAACCAGTCTCCCAACCCTCCCGGTGCAGAGTCCACCGCTGTATGAGGACTATACACACTGATACCATGACTTGCCAATTTTAGCAATGTCTGTTGTTGTGAGTTGGCGAGGGTTATGGACTTCAAGCCTCGGAAGATGATGGGATGGTATGCGACGATGATGGAGGAATTGAGCGCGATGGCTTCTTCGGCTACGGCTTTTGTGAGATCGATGGTGAGGAGGACAGTGTTTGCTTGACGGCGAGCGGCGACGAAGGGTGCTTCGAGGAGGAGACCGGTATTGTCCCAGGAGTTGTCTGCAAGGGCTTGCGGGTAGCTGTGGGTTTGTGAGTTTCTAGAAGATTGTAAAGGTGTGTCGACGCACGAACGGATGTGCGAATGAAGCCAGCAGAGGCTAGACTAAACCGGAGATTGCTAAAGGACAGAAGAGCTGTAGAACGAGTCGATGGCAACCGAGCAGCAAGTGTGCAGCTCGGAGGAGAAGACGGCGAGAAAGAGAAAACTTACAGTCTCTGCATAGCCTTCACTACCGCCCTTGAAAAAGGTGCAGAGCTCGTAGTCGCACTCATAGCAAAAGACTGGCGCATAATTGACCGCAACATGCACGACAGAGATCACACTGTTAACAATTGGAACGGGTCGCATGTGCAACTAGCAGATCGACCTCGCGGAGCCAGCTCCCGCACAGACCCCGCCTGCACCCGTCACGTCATCACGCTTAACAGTTCCACCAGTTCCAACATTCAAAACTCCTCGGCCTTTCAGCACGGCCCACGATCTTATCAGATCTGACGATATCGGATCCGAGAGCTTGGTCATCTACTGCTACTGCTTTCCCATGGACCCACGCCACAAACTCTACAAACAACTCGACAGCCTAGCCATCGATCCCGAATTGAGAATGAGTGCGAAGACGGACACCGACGCCGCGCAGGAGGCTGCTAGCTCCGGGATCACGCCGGAGGGGATCAGGACGAGGTTGGAGGAGGGACTGGGAGCTACGCATGTGGAAATCGAGGACATGAGTGGTAGGTTCGATGGCTTCTTAATGAATGGCACAAGCACATCCAATGTTCCCGAACAGCGAGAGTAGACCTCTAGCGATCGCCTGGCCGTGCAGCAGGTCTGCAACTGTAGCAGTGCAGAAAGCGTACACCATGGTCAATTGTACCCTAGAATTCGGGCTGATCAAATGCGTAGGTGGGTGCGGGCAAATGTATGAGGCTATCATCGTGTCACCTCAGTTCACGAAGAAGACGACGCTCGCGAGACACCGGTTGGTCAACAGCGTGCTCAAGCAGGAGATTGCCGCGATACATGCGTGGACGCCGAAATGCCACACGCCCGAAGAGTGGGAGAAGAAGAAGCCACAGACATGACCGACAACTATCACGACTGGTTCTTTCTGGCGTGACGTGCATGAACGAGAACATGTTCACGAACAGTAATCATCACTACACAAGAGGAGGCTCAGAAGACGAATGAAGCGAGAAGAGTAGTACATTTTCTTTCTAGCTTAGCAGCACACGAATCTCTCCACTCGTACGCGGGAACAAATCCCTTAGTGCGGGCGCAGGCGCATCTTCCTCGTCGTCTTCCTCCTTGTACAGCAAATCATCGGCAGCGAGCATCTTGCTCTCGACAAATTCAAAGTCTTCGCAGAACATTCTCGCAGCTTCTTCCGTGATGTCCTGCACAGTCTTGCTATTCCCAAGGCGCTTGAGATTCTCGGCAGCGTCCATGAGCGCAGAAGGAAGAAATTCGTCTAGTTCCTGGCTTGTAGCAACTAGTGCATCCGGCTTGAACGCGTCCAGCTCAGGAATAGTCTTGAGGCTCTCCGTCGAGTCGGTTACGTCGGACAACGCTACAAGAAGGGTGTTGAGGCCAGACGTGTGGCCTAGGTACTGATGTTGGTAGTCAACGAGCTTTGCAATATGCTCAGTGATCGTGTCGTCCATCTCTTGAACGCGGTCTTTCGCGAAAGAATACGGCACGAGAACGTTCTTCACCGCCACTAAACAGTTGATGGCGAAAATATCGCCATCCGGTGCTTGCAAGCCCTTGCACAGGTTCTCGCATCCACTTATGAAAGGGTCCAATGCTTCAGCAAGAACAGACTCGAACCCATTCGCACGGCTGTCCACTGCGGCAATAGAGGTGTCGTAGCTTTTTGCGAGTATTCGGATCATTTGGAGTGCTTCATCCAGAAAGTCCGGAGGTGATAGGTCTGCGGGCGCAACTGCCAAATCGTTCTGCACTGCCGCAACGTGGTCCCTCATGTTGGCGCGGAATTGTCTCATCGCGGAACCTTCCAAAGTGTTGAAAAGCTCAAGCACTTCAGAATCAGACCCCAGAAGCCGGGCAAAGGTGCTCTTGTAGAAGCCGACGAGGTTGGCAATTTTGTAGGCTAGAGTGGCATCGTCATGGCTCTGTAT
>Ga0247740_1001135_pt1 | contig 11700 bp, 11 predicted proteins | sample UWRJL148409B2_FD_180942 | JGI IMG/M metagenome (GOLD analysis project Ga0247740, IMG submission 180942) | Plant litter microbial communities from Arlington Agricultural Research Station in Wisconsin, United States - UWRJ-L148-409B-2 | ecosystem: Environmental > Terrestrial > Plant litter >...
AAAGGCTCTCACCTGCTCCAAGTCGACCACGGAGTGCAATTCTGGTTCCAGGCCAGAGGTCGTACGCCGAGCGATCTCCAACTCTTCCTGCTCCGATGGGTACTCGACGTGAACCTCGAGCAGGAAGCGGTCGAGCTGGGCCTCGGGCAAGGGATACGTCCCCTCCTGCTCGATTGGGTTACGGGTGGCGAACACTTGAAACGGATCGGGCAAAAGGTGCGTGGTGGTGCCCACCGTAACTCGCCGCTCTTGCATGGCCTGCAGCAGCGCGGCTTGCGTCTTGGGCGGGGTGCGATTGATCTCGTCGGCGAGCACCAGATTCTTGAAGATCGGCCCCGGCATGAAGCTCGTCTCGCGCCGCACCAGGCCGTTCTTCTCCACCTCGTTCAAGATGTCGGTACCCGTGATGTCCGCGGGCAATAGGTCGGGCGTGAATTGCACCCGACCAAAGCTGAGCCCGAGCGCACGCGCCAGGCTGCTCACGAGCAGCGTTTTGGCCAGGCCGGGCACCCCGACCAAGAGCGCGTGGCCACGCGCCAGTAGCGTGATCAAAAGCGCCTCGACTACTTCGTCTTGGCCAACCACGGCCTGAGCAACCTCGGACTTGAGTTTTCCGAAGCTCCGCTCCAAAGCTTGGAGCAAGTCGGCATCTTTGGGGGCAGTTACGGAATCGTTCGGGGTCACGTCGGCTTTCCGCTCGACCGGCTCAACGAGAGCGTCGAGGAGTTCGTCAGGCTTCTAGCACGCCTCCGGCGGCGTCCGACCACGAACAGGCCGGCGCAACCGAAGCCGACATTGACGCAGAAAACGGCATCGGTTGCCGGCCAGAGAGCAGGCGTGTAATCCTAAAAGGGATGCTTTTTCGCCACGAAGGGCCGCCCTCCGGCTCCGCGGGATCCGCTGCCCCGAGCGGCTTCGTCGTGGATCGGCCGCCACCCGGGCTGGCTCGCGGAAACTATCCCGCGTCACCGTGGGCGATCCTCGCCCTGGGCGCCGCACTGATCTTGGGCACCGGCATGTACTTCCTCATGCGCCTGCGAAAACGACGCGCATGACCGGGGCCGAGCAGCGGCGGAGGCGTTCGAGCCCGAGCGTACTCTTGCTCGCGGGTTTGCTTTCGAGCGCCTGCGGCGGCGCACAACCCGCCCCGAGCAATCAGGATGCCGCTCGTCCTGCAGCAGCGGTCACGCCAGTGACGGGTGAACCTGGCGATTCGCTCGCCGCATTGCGCACCAAGCTCAGGGCCGGCGTCACCAGCAGCGAGCTGCGCCTGGGCGCCAAGGGCTTCGGACCCGAGCTGGGTGTGGTGCTGGGCGAAACTCAGTCGCTGTCCTCGATCTCGTTGCTCGACGTCAGTGACAATGATCTCGGAGTCGAGGGCGCGCGCGCGCTTTCCCGCTCGCCCCACCTGAAAGCGTTGCGCGAACTCGATTTGGGCGGAAATGACATCGGTGACGACGGCGCCGAGGCGATCGCTCGCGCGACGTCCCTGTCCGAACTCGAGACGCTCAACGTCAGCGGCAACTCGATCGCGAGCCGCGGAGTCAGCGCCCTGAGCCGCGGCTCGCTTCGCCGCTTGGTCTCGCTCGACCTGAGCATGAACGGCATCGGGGACGAGGGCGTGGCCGCCTTGGAGAGCGCCGAGCTACCGCTCAAATCGCTGTACCTGCTGGGCTGCGAGATCGGCCCGAGCGGGGCCAAGCGACTGGCGCAAGCCAAGCGGCTGAGTGGACTCGAAGTGTTGGCGCTCTCGGGCAACAACCTGGGCGATGAAGGCGCACAAGCGTTGGCCAAGTCCGGCGCACTACAGAACCTACAGACCCTGGATCTATGCGCCAACGGCATCGGCGAGGCCGGGGCGCTGGCGTTGGCGCAGTCCACCCGCTTCAAAAAACTGAAAGTACTCGAGCTGTACGGCAACGAAATCGGCAGCCGCGGCAGCGCCGCATTACGCAAGCGCTTCGGAGCCGGGTTTCACTTCTGAGCGGCTCACGGCAGCGCCCGCAGCGACTCGAGGGCTCGCGCAAAATCCGCAGGCGGCGGCGCTTCGAAGCGCAGTGACGCTCCGCTGATCGGGTGCACGAAGCCGAGCACCGCGGCGTGCAGCGCCTGGCGCCCCAAGCTCACAACGATCTCGGCGAGATCGGGCGCCATGGACGGGCGACCGCCATAGACCGCGTCGGCCAACAAGGGGGTCTTGCTCTGCTCGCTCAGGTGCACACGAATCTGATGCGTGCGCCCCGTTTCGAGACGGCACTCGATGAACGCCGCCCGCCCCGAAGCCAAGCGCTCCAAGACCCGCACGTGCGTGACCGCGGTCTTTCCCTCTTTCGTACGCGACGTGAAGCGCAGGCGCGATTTGGGATCGCGGGCGTGCAAGCTCCGGATCAAAGACAGCGTCGGCGTACCCAAGGTCAGCGCCAAATAGGCGCGTTCCACGCTGTGCTCGGCGAGCTGCGTTTTGAGCCCCTCCCGCGTGCGATCGTCCTTGGCCACGACCAAGAGCCCGCTCGTGTCTTTGTCGATGCGATGGACGATCCCGGGGCGCAGTGAGCCTTGCTCGTCTTCTGGGTCCGGAGCGGGTAGTGAGAAGCCGGGCCGCGCCAAGAGGCCGTTCACCAGCGTGCCGGTGCGGTGGCCGCGCGCAGGGTGGACCACGAGCCCCGCTGGCTTGTTCACCACGAGCAGGTGCGGGTCCTCGTAGCAAACGTCGAGCACGACGCTCGGATCCGGGTCGGCCTCGCTCAGCTGCGGCGGCCCGGACTCCACGTCGATCTGGCTGCCTGCGGTCACCGAGTCGCGTGCACGACACGGCTTGCCATCGACTTGTACCCGGCCCTCCTCGATCCACCGCTGAACCGTGACGCGCGAGACGTCGGGTAGTAGCCCAGCTAGCACCTTGTCCAGGCGCTCACGGCGTTGCTGGGCACCGAGCACGAAACGCTGCGCGCTCACGACGACACGGCCTAGCTCGCTCGCGAAGAAACGGGATGAGAAACGGTAGAGCGCGGGGGCGCGCTGCTACCAGATCTTACTTTTGATGTGGCCCTTGGACTTGACCAAGATGTCGACCAACGCCCGATCGTAAAAGTTGCGATGGTACAGATCGGGCGAGACACGGCTCTTGAACAGAGCGCGTCCTTCCTCGATCTCCTCACCGAGTTGGTCGAACAGGGAATCCCCCTCGATGCCACGAATGATTTTTTCCTCGTTGTAGAGGGAAAGATCACTTGCGATGGCGCGCGCGAGGCGACGAGCGGCTTCTTCGGTCTCAATCAGCGGCATCCGGCAGAAACTCCTTCCTCACAGTATCGCTGCTTCTTGGCTCCACTGTCAAAAGAGTCACCGGGCCGGGCGATCGGCTGCTGCGAGGCAGAGCACCGCCGCACACACGAACCCATATCGTCCCGCGCCGAAGAACAGCGCGTGGGTCAGCGCGGTAGCCAAAACCGAACCGGCCGCCAGCGCCGTGATGGGGCGCTTCAGTAACTCCTTACCGGAGAGCGCTGCGCTGGCCACGAACCCCAAGTACCCGACCCAGCCCGCGCGCAATACGGCAAATAGCGCGCTGGCTGCCAGCACCGCCCAGCTCAGCTTGGGGCGCGACCGGCCCTTCCACCCGACGCCGGTCTGCACGAGGGCCAACAGCAACACCAGGCGCTCCCACACGGTCTCGATGCCCCCGAGCCACAACTTGCTCGGCTCGCCAAACGCAGCCCAATTGGACGTGTGCAGGTAGTGTCCTGGCGCCCCGAAGTAATCGAACGTGACCGCCAGCTTGCGCGGCACGAGCGCCAAGAACCCCAGCGGGCGCTCCCGAATGTTCCGCATACCCGCCTGACCAAAGCAGCGATCTTTATCCGCTTCTCCGAAGACGCTGCGGCATTCGACCGGGACCTGCGCGCCTTCGATCGGCATCCACGCGCCGTTCGCTTCTGGAGCCGAGCCAATCAGTAAATTCCAACCCCCATTGGCGCTGACGAAAACGCAGCGATCCATGCGAGCGCAGTTCCGTAGTGTCCACGGCAGGCACACGCCGAGCGAAACGGCGGTTACGAGCAACGCGCGCAATGCCCGCTCGCGGCCGCGGAACGCCGAGGAGTCCAGCGCGAAGAACCCGAAAAACGGCGCGAGCAGCACGATCTGCGGGCGTACCAAGCACAGCGCGCCGAGGCACCCGCCGAGCGCCAAGAGACGCAAAGCCGCACCCGGCCGTGAGCCAACGCGCAAGCACAGCCAGGTTGCGATCACCAGCATCTCGGCCGTCAGGCCCTCGGTCATCAAGGCCGGCGTGTACAGCAAGAGCCCTGGGTGCAGCGCCACGAGCAGGCCCGCGATCAACGCGAAGCGGCGTGAGCTCGAGCGGATCACGGAGCGCTGCGCAGCGAAGACCGCGAGCCCGCCGAGCGCGGCGTTGAGCAACATGGCCACGACGGGCGTGGCACCGAATGCTGCATACGCGAGACCGAGCAGCGCCGGGTAGCCAACGGGATAGTGCGCGGCGTAGGTGACCGCGCCATCAGGCCAGAGCCAAGTGTAGCCTTGCCCGTGTGCGATGCGCTGAGCCACCGCATGATAGAAGGTGCCGTCGTCGGCCGGCGGGAAACGATCTTTCGCCCAGTAAACGACGATCAGCCGCAGCGCCAGGGCGAACGCGGAGAGCCAACACGCATCCCGAAGAAAGCCGCTGGAATCTCGCTCGGCGGGCGCCGAGACCGCCGTGCCTGCCGCGGTGCTCATCGGCTCAGGGGAAATGAGCCAGCAGGCCCAGAGAACGTAGAGCGAGCACGACTTCGCACGCCGGCAATCCGACGACGTTGCTGTACGAGCCCACGAGCCGCTCGATCAAGAATGCCCCCAACCCTTGCGCAGCGTACGCTCCGGCCTTGTCCAACCCCTCCCCGCTGGCTGCGTAGCGCGCGACCTCGTCGTCCGAGGCGGCGCGCAGACTCACCTCGGTGGCGACCGTATGCGCCACGCGAGCGACCGAGGGCGCATCGGGCAAGCTTATCGCGTAGCGGGTGTAAACGGTATGGGTGCGACCGACGATGCGCGTCAGCAAACGAACAGCGTCCGCCGTGTCTTGCGGCTTACCGAGCACGTTGCCGTCGATCACCACGACCGTATCGGCGACGAGGATGGCCGCGTAGGCCGCCGTGGCGCGCGCCGCGACCGCGCTGAGTTTCTCGGCCACGATCCGCGATACATAGTCGAGCGGCTCTTCGCCGAGCGCGAGGTGCTCGGGAATATCGGCCGGCTCGACGCGAATCGGCAGGCCCAAACCGGACAAGATGTCGCGCCTTCGTGGCGAAGCGGAACCTAGGAGCAACGGCGTTTCAGCGCTGATCATCGCGGCCCGGGCTCTTAGCACGTCCGCCGTGTAAAGTGCCGGGCGTGCCTCGTTCGAACCGCACGCTGCTCCGTACAGCGCTGATCCGTTGCCTGGTGCTCGGCGGCGTGGGCGCGCTCCCTGCGAGCGCCCGCGCCGCCGAGTGCGCCAGCGGAGGCGGATTCTCACCCTGCTTCGACGCCAACGCGCTGTGGCTGCCGGCAGGGCGCGCCTCGTTCTCGAGCATGCCAGACACACGGCTCACCCAGCCCAAGCAATTTGGTTTCGGCATTGCCAGCGAATTGCTGCACCAGCCGGTTTTGCTGCGCGCGGCATCTCCCGATCGCGACGGTCGCGACATTCACGTGCTCGACTACGCGGTGGACGCTTCGTACTTCGTCTCGTTCGGCCTACCGCTGAACGTCGAGCTGTCGGCGTTGGCATCGACGCGCGCCCATCAAACCGGTGCGGGCGCCTCGGGCATCACGTCTCAATCCGCACCGCCGTTGCAACACAATGCAGTGCGCGACCCGCGCATCGGCGCGGCGTTCTCGTTCGCCAATGTGTTGGCGGACTCCGGCTTCGGTCTGCGCCTCGCGCTGGATGCCACTCTGCCCATCGGCGATCGCACGGCGTTTGCCAATGAGCGCGGGTTGGTCGCCATGCCAAACGCAACTTTCGGATACCGCCACTCCATCTGGCGCGTGAGCGCCGAGCTCGGCCTGAAGCTACGCCGTGCCGTCGACTTTGGTGGTGTCGCCTTGGGCAACCAAGGCTTCGTCGCCCTCGGCGTCGCCGCCGACGTGCTGCCCTCGGGTTGGCTGAGCGTGAGCGCGGAGGCATTCGGTCTACCTCCCCTCTCCGACAATCGCGGCACTGCCGCGAGCCCACTCGTGAAAGAGGTGCGGCTCTTCCCAGCCGAGTGGCTGGTGGGTGTGCACTCTTCATTCGGCAGCCGGGGCGCCTGGACCGTGAGCTTCGCGGCAGGCACTGGGATTCCCCTATCGAGCGAGACGCGCACGAGCCCCAATGGGTCGGAAACGAGTCAGTTCATGGGGCTGACGACACCCGACTTTCGCTCACTGGTCGTGCTGCGCTTTGCGGCGCACGGTGCCAGCTAGCGGACCGCCACGCGCTGCCCGCTCAGAAAATGCGCTCGTGCACGTAGATGCGGTCGCCGGCTTGCAGGGGCACGTCCGGCGCTTTGCCCTCGCTGATCGCACCCACGTCGAGCTCGACGGTTTGCTGACCCTTGGCGGTTTTGCGCGTCAAATTGACGTGCGAGCTACTCGCCACTGCGGTCAGACCGCCCGCCTGTGAGATCGCCTGGATCAACGACATTCCCGGCAGAAGTGGAAAGCTACCGGGCTTCGCGACTTGACCGAGCAGCGTCACGTGGCGGCTTGCGTAGTCCTTCACCTGGACCACTACGCTCGGGTCCGACAGCACCTTTTCCGCGACCAAGCGGTCGCGGACCAGGCGCGCGACCTCTTGCGCCTCGAGATCGGCAACTTTGATCGTGTGCACGTAGGGGATGTCCACGGTGCCGTTGGAGGACACCTGATACTCGCGGGGCAAGTCTTTCTCGCCCACGATCTCGAGCGTGAACGTATCTCCTGGACCGAGCACGTTGCGCTCGATGGGCGCCGCTAGGTTGCTGCTGTACACGCCTTGATTAGACGCACAGGCAGAGGCCAGTATGACCAGCAGACAACACCCGCCGCGGATGAAGCTCGTCATCCGGCGATTGCTCACGCGCATCATCGATTACGGCTCAGAGGAACCAGCGCGCCCCGATGAACGCCTGCCAGCGTGAGAACTCGAGCGCGTCACCGCCGGGATCTGTCTGGCTGGTCCTGATGCTGACGTCGGTGATGTTGCGGTCGTAGTTCACGGTTGCGTTGAGGCCGAACGTGTTGCTCAGTCGATACTCACCGAACAGGGTGGCGTCGAAACGCTGCACGGAAAACGACGACTGCTGCAAGTCGCCGTTCGCGAAGAACGAGTTCGGAAATCTCAAGTTAGCGATGCCAGCGTTGAGGCTGGTCACGAACACACCGCCGAGCAAGTACGACACGCCTGCGTAGCCGCGATCCTTCTGGAAGAAGTTACCGAGGTAGCTGTTGCCGACGTCCCGCGTGTAGCCGAGCGATGCGTACGAAAGCCCGACCGGCGCCGACGCCGCGTTCAATGTCGCTGCGCCACCGCTGATGAACCACTTGAGTTCGGCTTGACCGGTGAGGGAGTCGAACTGCTGCGGGCCCTGGTTCGGGCGTTGGTCGTAGAAGGTACCTGCCCAACCGACCAGTGCCAGCAACGACAACCGAGTCGTAATCAGACCATTCATGCCGATGCGTGAGCGCGCGATAGCGCCGTCGTTCTGAGACGACGGGTTCGGGTAGTTCACCCACGTGTAGCTACCTTCGTACAGCAGCGCGGTGCGCGGCAGGAATCGCCAACGGCCGCGCATGTTGACTTGATTCTGGTAGTTATTGAGCTGCGAGAAATTGCTCTTCTCGAAGTAGTTGTAGAGAAACTCGTAGCCCACGCGCCAATCGAACAGGCCGCCACCAGGCCGCCAGGTTGCGCCTGCGCCAGCGCGCAAGCTGTCGCGGTCGAACGCGTTCTCTGCGTCCGTGATGTTGGAGGCTTGGGCCTGGCGTACGAAGTTGAGATACGTGTCCGCGCCCACGCGGCCAGTTGGCAGAAAGTTCAGCAGGATGTCGGAACCAACGTCCAAGTGACGCTGTTTGGATACTTCGTCCGAATACTTGGAATCAGCGGCTATTAGCTCGTTGTACGAGACATACGCTCCGCCGCGGAACGTCAACAATGGGGCAGCCGGAGCCGCGCCCAGGCCACCGCGCCGCTGCTGACCGAGCGTTGCCAAGGTGATCGACGGAGTGATGCGCAACCGATACGCGGCAATCGGATCTTCGGACGGAGCCCGGAGGAAGTAGTTGGAGTCGTAACCGACTTCACCCGAAATGCCCGGATGTAGTTCGAGGTTGCCGACCCGAACGCCGATCCCCTCTCCGTACATGCGGTCGGAAAGCCAGGGTTGCTGAGCGTGGGCCTCGAGCGATATGGCTCCGAGGAGCACTGTCGCCGCAAGCGTAAGGCAGAACTTCATAGGACCGATCGGGTTCTTCGGGGGAGTTGAGAGCGGGGAGAATGCCGGTCGGCGTTACTGCGTGGGGCTGCTGAGCACGGGAGGCTGAGTCACCAACGGGTCGTTCGGAAAGTTCGATGGGTCGGTGTCCGGGATCGAGGGGTCGATCGTGACGGTGACCGTCGACTCACCAATGAAACCCGTTTCTTCGCCGATGCATTGATTGGCTTCCGACACCAACGCGGCTGCGCGATCCCTCAGCACCTGGACGATGGTGAACTCGTGCTTGGCACGGTCCGCTTCGTTGTGTTGAACGGCGGCTTCTAGCGCATCGACGCGGCCAGCGGCGGTGCTCACGGCAACGTGGATCTGGCTGAGCTTGTCGCTCAGGCACAGCGTCTTCACTACATCGTGTTTCAGCTTGGCTTCGCTGGCTTGGCGTTGGACGGCAGCGGCGTTGCTATCCATGATTGGCTTGAAGGACCGCGCACGCTGCAACATCTGTGCAGGGGTCAGGTTCACGTCTTGCTGCGAATCGACGCCGACGGCAGTTGGGGGCGCTTCACCGTTCTGCGCGACGGCAATGCCGAAGCAACACAGCACTGCACCCGCTGCTAAAAGTGCCCAGGCTTTTTTTGTCGCTCGCATCGTTTAAACCAAGCCTCCCTCAAAACGGCTCAGGAAAGAGCCCGGTCAGTATATGAACCTTGAAATTCTGTGTCAACGCACTGCGGCTATCAAAAAGCGCTTCGATTTCCAGGAGTTCAGCCGTTCGGCCGGAGCAAAATCGCCACTCCTGTAGCGTGTTGGCGGCTTTATTACGAGTCTCCTGACCAAGTCTCCTGCGCCCGTCTCGGAACGGGCTGAGGAGAGATCGTCAGCCCCATCTGGTGCGCGCGCGCCGCGCGGCGTTCAGCAGGGCTGGGGCACTTCGCTGGACTCACTGCTTGACGAACGTGACCGGGACGGAAATGACGGCGCTTCCGCCTTCCGGCGCGTCGAACTGAGCGGCTTGCGCGCGAGCTTTGACGCACGCGACGACCGAGGCCGGCAGAGTGCCCGACGAACCACTGACGCCCGTCACCTCACCGCCCGCGCCGACGCGGATAGTGAGCGTGATATTGCCAGCGGCGTCGGGATTTTCGGCCAATCCGCGCTGATAGCAGGAGCGGAATCCGGCGCGCATGCCGGCCACGACCCGTGAGGCATTGCCGACCGTGCCGCCGCTGACGTTGGCGCCGCCGACGTTCGCGTTGCCCTTGGGCCCCGCCACCTTTGCCCCCGTGCCCGTGCCCTCGGTGCCGGTCGTACGGCCGCTGGACCCGATGCCAGCCAGGGTGCCGCCCATGCCCGGACGAATGGCACCACCACCCGAGCCGAGTTTGAGGTCACCCGTGCCCGCGCCGACTCCGGCGCTGCTGGCCGCAGCCTGATCCAAAGCGTTGGTCGCGACCTCGCTGCCCTTGAGCACGCCAGCCGTCGCCGGACCACTGCTGGCCAACGCACCGAGCGTTTGCATCTCGAGTTGATCGAGTTCGTTGTGCAGCGCCGCGGCCTGCTTCTCGCTCATTGCGCCAGCCGGCGCTTTGGGGCCGGCGGCGGCCGCTGCCGCGGGCGCGGCCGTCTTCTCGGGGGCTTTGTCCGCTTTCGCGTTTTCGTCTGGTTTCTCTTCCGGCTTGTCTTCCACCGGGGGCGGCGGGGGCAAGCTCTTCAGCGAGTCGATCACACCGGCCACGCTCATCTCGTCGTCGACGATCGGGTCGAGCCAATCGGAGTAGATCGAGCCCAAGAGCAGGAAGTGAAACAGGAACGAGATCGCGGCAATGATCGTCGTGTTCCAGTCGATGGCACTCGCGCCGCGCAGCACCGCGACGGGCAGCTGCGGCTTCGGCTGAATCGGGGGCGGCGCGACGAATTGGAACAAAAACGTGGTGTCGCCAATCACCACCTTGCCGCGTGAGTCTTCCGTGAGTCGGATCTGATAAGCGCCTTGCGAGGTACGCTTGGCCTGACCCTTGAGCACCGAGAGATCGGAGATGCCGGTCGGCAGCGCGATGCGCCCGGTCATGCCGTCGAGGAAGTTCAAGTGATAGTCGTTGCCGATCAACTCGAACACGCGAAAGCTCGCTGGCACGCTCGAGGTCGCGAGCACGAACATGTTCTTCTCGCTCGGGCCGACGGTGACGTGAGTGCGCTGTTTGATGATGCGCTCTTCGGAGACGCGCCCTGCTTGCACCACGCCGATGCGCAGAACCTTGGGGCCCGTAGCGGCTACGGCCCGCATCACAGCTGTCATCTGTCCGGGGCGTTGCGAAGTGCCTGGCTGCTGGAACCCTTGGGTCATTGAAGCTTCCTCTTTACGTCACGGCAGGGCGTCACCGGCAGGTCCACTTGGAATTCGGACACCGGTAACCGAGAACTCGTTCCCACAATCTACGAAAGAGTAGCCCGCATCGGTCTACTCGGGAAAGTCAGTTCCAAAGGAATTTTCGCGTTCTTCACCCTCGGGCGGTGTGCACGCCGCTCGCTACTCAACGGCCGGGCGCGGCGCGATTTGGTCGCGCCTTGGTATCGAGCGACTCGAGGGAGGTGCCGAGCGACTTTCCGGCCTCACGCGAGGAACGGTCCCAAGCCTCGCGAATTTGGGTGCTCTGCTGCTTGGCCATTCGGCCGATGGTGAGCACACCTGCGGCGCCGACCAGCCCGCCCGCTGCACAAGCCGCCAGTGTGAGCACGCGCTCGAGCGCGGGGAGTTCGCTCTCGACGATGTAGGCAAGAAGCGCCAGCCCTGTGCCACTCGCCAAACAAATGCGCGTCAACGCCGTCAGGCGCGCGGGCAGCGAAGCAATTTCGAATGACACATCGGACAGGCGCTGGTTCAGCTCGGCGATCGCCGCGCGCCGCGCGAACTCCGAATGCACGTCGCTCGCGCCGACCTCTGCCCACAATTGCCCGAGCAGCGCCGCAGGCTCGGGGGGATTCACTCGCTGCAGCTGGCGCATCGAGCGCGCGGCGAGCAGCGTGCACGTCGCCGCCACCAACCACGCGAGGATGATCTGCCAGCTCAAGCTCAGAACGGATCGTTGTAGATCGCCTTTTCGATGCGATCCAAAAACGGCTGGCGAAGTTCGGCGAGTGTCAACTTCGGTTGAATGCGGCTCACGTCGACGGCCGCGATCGGCTTCTGCACACGACCGACGATCGTGACCTCGCTGATGGTCACGACGCGGCCTTTCTTCTGGGCGATCGCCGTAGCGGA
>Ga0247740_1001136_pt1 | contig 11699 bp, 7 predicted proteins | sample UWRJL148409B2_FD_180942 | JGI IMG/M metagenome (GOLD analysis project Ga0247740, IMG submission 180942) | Plant litter microbial communities from Arlington Agricultural Research Station in Wisconsin, United States - UWRJ-L148-409B-2 | ecosystem: Environmental > Terrestrial > Plant litter >...
GTTCCACGGCTGCTGCCCCATCGGCTACGAATGCCCCTCCCAATACAACATCGCCTGCTGTCCGTCCGGCCAGAACTGCACCGCGGCCCTTCTCGCAGACAGCAAACCGCTCTGCTCAAACGCTTCGTGGGATCTGTTCGACAACCGCGGTTATTTCTGCTGCGAGCATGGGCTGGCGGGGTTCAATAGCGGCGGGTCGGATGGCTGCGCGAGCCCGGGGTATCGCTACAAGGGGGGTGAGGAGGTGCTGCCATTGATAGCGAGCGGTGAGGAGGGTGCGTTAGTTCTTCTATATTTGAGAGTGGAGTATGTATCATACGTGTGTTGCTGATGTTGGGTCTAGCTTCCTCTACGGCTTCGTCTACAGGATCCGCTGTGCCATCGAGCACACCAAGTCCTTCGTCAAGCGGTGGCCCATCGAACACACCAGATTCTTCATCAAGCGATGGCTCATCGACGCCTGTCGGGGCGATCACCGGGGGAGTGGTCGGTGGCATAGTTGCGATCGCTCTGCTGCTCTTCCTTTTCTGGTTCTTGCGTCGCCGGATACGCCTGAATTCGGCCATTGCACCACACGTTGGGCAAGAGAACCTGGAACACGTGACTGATTCCTCGTCTTACAAACAACAGCTTGGGGTGCAAGAGCTTGGGACGCAGCAAATGGTCCATGAAGCGGATAATGATCCACCTAAGCAAATTTGGGCATCGAGTCGAGTTGGGCCGCCCTTGGAATTGGCTGGACGGGAAGCTTCGTCGTGAGACACTGCTGTTTTGATGAGGCTGAATATGGAGAATTTGGGTGATGGAGGCTATTTGCAAAGTCGAGAGTGTTTATAGAACTAGGATGTACGATATGGGACTGAACTGCCACTGCCGGAAGGCTGATATGGTACCGTGGAAGAGACGAGTAGGGTCCTGGTAACGCTTCGTCCACAAAAGACCGATATGCAGGAATTCATTCCCTTTTCGATGTCAATACCACTTCCGCTCGACTCACAATCCCCTCTTCCTACACACCGTCCACCACCATCATCAAAACAGCTACCACCATCAACCCAGCTGCCACCACCATGTCCTCCGCAACGGCTATCCGCTTCCCGCCACCATATCCTCAGTCGTATCTACCACGCTATCCTATATTCTAGTCTACATGTCCACGGTCATACTGCTTTACGGAGAATTCCTTGCTTGCTACTTTCTACTGGCCGTCGTCTGGTATAAACCTGTTATTTTTCTTAGTAGTTTCGCTATGGAACTCTGGCGACATGAGGTGTTTGATAAGTTCGAGTATGGAGAGAAGTTGGAGAGTGTGATTGTTGTAGCGGCTTTTCACTAATTGGAGTGCTGGATGGGGGTAGAGGCGAAGGTGAGATACATCTGTGCGTGCCCGCTGGTCAGTAACCCTAGTATCACGCTTATGCTGGCCGTCGTTTGCTTTCACCACGGAGCACTAGCGGGTACGGATGTGGCTCGGTCGACGTACTTAGACCAGGTTTCACCGAAGAGCGCGCGCGGACCCAGAACGATACCACTGATATATAGCTTCGTCCACCGATTCTCTCCGTTCTACCCGTTCCGCTTCATCATACTCAACCTGCACCGACAGCGCAACCCAGCACCTCAACACCTAGCCAGTCAAAGTCGCAGAACAAATCACCATGGCCTCCATCATCAGCACCAAAGACACAGCAACATCGCTTGTCAATGCCATTTCCCACCTCTACAACATCACTACGACCCTCGCCAACAACACATCAACAACCCTCATCACCATCCTTTCCCGCCTCTCCAACACAACCTCCATACGCATCCGCGATGCCACTCACACAGCCGAAGAGCTGTACAACACCACCTCGTCCTGCTTTCTGTCCCTCATCATCGACACGCCTGCTGAGCACTGGCTTCTCCATCCGACCGGGCAATTCGTTACTGTTTGTCTAGGTTTTATGATCTTTTCTTTTGCGCTGGCCTTTAGCCTGGGGCTTTGGGATGACATTAGGGAGTTTTGGGGGTGGGTGAGGGGACGGGGGAGGAAGACGGCGACGGTGGTGGTTCCGTTGGCGAGTGTGCACGGGGAGGAGAACATGGTCGGACGCCGCGATCAGGGTGACGAGGATGAGGCCGATGATGCATTCTCTTTCCAGACTAACAACCGCGCAATGTTCACATCCGCGGTCTCGAACACACCCGTCTTCTCCAAACCAACGGGGATTCTCACTCCGCAGATCACCAAGGATCACCGCACCGGTCGCCTATCCACACCAGGCTACCAGACCCCATACACCAACACCAGTGCCAACGCAGAGAAGTTCGCCTCGAACAACCCGTTCGCTGCGAACAAGGGTTTGCCACAGAGGGATGGACTATTCAATAGCGATAATACGCTGTCGCGTGCGGGAGGAAAACGTATCTTGGGTAGGAGCGGAGAGGAGCAGAGGAGGGCGGAGGGGCTGGCGTTAGATGAGAAGGAGAGGGCTAGGCTGAGGCAGACATATTTGGCCGGGATGGAGAAGAGGGAGGCGGGATTGTAGTGATTACGTGCTAGACTTGGATCGGGCTTGAATTTGGGGCTTGCTCGTGCGTAGGGGTTTTGAGGAGGCTCATGTGCCCTGTTGGGTACGGATTATCTTCTATGTGCAGAGACTTTTGCTAGCATATCATCAGGTTCAAATACCTGGGATCCATTTCCAATGACGCTGCGGACGATGTGAGTGCCGATGTGCGGCGTCGCATCTTGCCTGCCTCCAAGTCGTACAGGCACTCATTCTCTTCAAAGACGTGATGCTCGTGAATTAAATCCTGTATTTCGTGTGGAACTCGGAAGGACGGTGATTGCTGCTGGCGTCCATATTGGAAGGTCGCCATGTTGAGACGGCGTTGTGTGGTTTCATCTGAATCTGTGTAGCTACAAAGTCAAACTCTAGCTTTCGACTTGAGGCTATTGCTGCGTTTATTGTGCTCATCTTGTGTGGTGTTTTCGCTTCTCAAAAGAAACAGTATAACAGACTGCAGTAAGCCCGCAAGCAGCTTGTGGTAAAGATATGCCTAAGACTAGTCAAAGCGCAATTTTGTAGGTAGAGCGTAACATTACTTAAAGAGCCTGTGCATGAAGGAAATCGCAGCATAATCATGCTGCTGCTTTCTCTCTTAACTGGCATCTTTCACTCCAACGCTCGTGAACATTTAGCATATGAGCTGATCAAGTAATTTGCAATCATAACAGTACTGGAAAAGAATCCGAGAACTGCCGATGCAGGAATGAGGAAATCTCCTGATGTGCTCGCCTCAGCGTAACGAGATAGTTTGCATGTCATTTGGTGAGGACTCCATTGGATGACAAAGGTGGATCTAGAACGTTGAGGAAGTGGGGAAGTGGAGCAACAGAGTAACTCAACCCACGTGCTTTGGAGGTCCGACGACCATCCGGATTCCGATCTTGTCCAACCACAGAATCTCGAAATCGATAGGAATACTTTCGTGATGGAGGGTGAGAATGCTCGCAACGACTGACCTTGTCAAGATCGCAATCTGATCCGTTGTTCCGCACCGCCTCAGCTGCTCTTCACGATGTCGCATCGCGGTCCTGCCTATGAGCTGGTATGCTGGCATTCTACGATCGGTGACGGTTTGTGACGCACGCAATGGCTATGGGCCCATGGAGAGTCGCCCGTCTGTTGAATACATATCCACACCGAGCGCCGCGACGCTGTGATCGTCGAATCGTAGGGCTGCACCAAGCTTCAACAGGAAGATTTAGCGGAAGTCGGCGCATATAAAGGCGCAATGCGCACCGGAAAAGCCCACAGTCACGCCCGCACATGTCGTGAAGTGCGTGTTTCGATTGAAAATCCCGCACCAGCCCCTATACTTTTCCGTAACCAACATTGGATCCAACTCCAAGATCATGGAAGTCTTCCAATACATGACCTCCATGCCGTGTTGCTTCTGCGGCAAGGCATTCCTACAAGGCAACAGCAAAGTCACCCAGTGGCCATGGTGGGCTGTCTGTCCACACTGCCAACACGATCCGTACGGACAGTGCAACTGCGTACTCGAAGCGAGCGACGACAAGCCGAATGACGATTCTGATGGCGAAGACGCAAGACCCACCTGGTTCAAGCCTCACTTCATCGGCGACACCGTCAAAGGGCGTTACGACCGAAGCATGGAAGAGGTCTACACCCTCACAGAAGCCGACAACTTTGTCAAAGATCTCTGGGCCGCCCTTTTCCAGCTCTGCGACAATGACGATATTCTGGACCCCAAAATAGAGGAGATCATCGACCGAGTTGTCCGATCCCAGGCTCGCTTGATATTCCATCCCCGCTGCCCGCGGACATTCGCTGTCTTTGACAGAATGCTACTTTCGCGCAATCTACCTGATCTCATGCGTGTGGTGAAGAAGATGGTGGAAGAGTTATTTGCGCTAGGAGAGACGCGGCCGCTGCATGATCAGGAAGACAATTTGAGGAAGTGGAGGAATGAGATTGGCCGTGCACTTGGATGGGAGCTGCTGGACGCGGGATACACGGAGTTTGATGAAAGATGGGCGCCCGCTGCACAGTGTCTTTAGAGTCACTGGAGAAGAGTGTCTGGCGTGCGTTGGTGTTTGTGCAGCGATGAAGCCACCCCTACTTCGTCCCTTCCTCAACTTCACTCACCCATTCACGCGTCGCGTCCGCGTCACTTCCATGAACGAACGCTGTCGCGTCAAGTCATCACCCAGACTCCAATATCCATCCTCCAACACCGCTGCGCCTGAGACGGGGGCACCGGGTCGCCTGCTGCAAAGCTCATCCAAAGAGTCCCAGCACGTATTGTCACGAATTGGAGTCCGCGTTACCTCAGGATTACGACGTCGCCCGCACCGTCCCCCACCATGGCCGCAAATCTTCCATCCAGAGACGAATTCTTGCAGAAGAGTCTCGAAGTCATCACAGCCTGCGCTATCTGTCATGAGCCATTCGATGCCAAACACACCCCCGCCCGAATCCGCAGCCCGGACGACAAATGCCAGCATGTTTTCGGCTCGACTTGTCTTCGTCGCTGGCTGGAGTCTGATGCGGGAAACGCAAACACCTGTCCTTGCTGCCGGGCGGTCCTCTTTCGCAAGCACCGGGTCCCCAAGTTCACCGATGCGCCGTCCGCGAGAGCCTTCAATCCCCGCTGGCTTGAGAACCTTACCTCCCGCTACGAACATCTCTTCTTCGTGAAGCACCTTTGGTTCGGCTTGTGGCACTTCTACCACGGAAACAACGACCTTATAACAGATACCGACATCGAGGAGTGTATCCACGAGGCTTTGGCCGACGTCACGAGTGACTTCGGCCTCGACGACCTTCTGTGCGTGAGGTATGAGCATTGGCCAGGCATGCAGGAGGCGGCCAAGGAGATGATACGGGCACACTACCAGGCGGACGAGTTCAAGGAGTTGACCGCGGAGAGCTTCAGGACGATATGGCTGCCCAGATTGGAGGTGGTGCTTGGCTGGAAGGTCGAGATAGACTCGGATGATGAGGAGGACATGGATATGGTCGACTAGGTGTGGCTAGGTCTGTTTCGGGAGTTTTTCAACGGTGTTAAGAAGCTTAGAAGAGGGTATGCTCTAGTCGAGTGGCTGGCACGGGCGCGTGCGAAGACATTGTTGTACTTCGTAGTCTGCATAAGGTCTCAGCACGTAGTATTACACACCGGATTTTCTTAATATCCTGGTTTTACGACGCTTTCTGTACCCTGCATTGGAGTGAATAAACTATCAGGCGGCAGCAACATGCCGCAATCTCGATTGCGCAATCCACTCGTGCAGCCAAACGCAGTGAAAGCCCAGATCTCGGGGTGAAGGTGCGCGAGAGCTCACCTCTTCACCGGACCCACCTCTGCAAGACAACCCCTTCCCTTTTCTACTTCCCGCACCCACCGCACCCCGCCTCGCCACCACTCCACCCAGTCAACCCCAACTGCGCCGACAACAACAATGCCGCGACCCCCTACCCTGCCCACCAAGACTGTCTACCTCGCGAACCAAATCGACATCCTCCGCGAGTGCACCATTTGCCATGACCCCTTCGACGATACAGACCACGCACCCGCGCGTCTCACCGGCGAGGGTAGCTGCCACCATGTTTTTGGCTCCTCGTGCTTGAAGATATGGATGGAGAGCGAGCAGCCAGGGGCGAACAAGTGTCCGTATTGTCGGAAGGTGTTGTTTCGGCGTGAGGGCGAGGGGGACGAGAGCGACGAGGAGAGCGATTATGATGAGGAGAATGACGAAGAATATGATTCGGAGCTCGGATATGAGGGCAACGGGGCGGGTATGCTGCTTGCAATGGGCGACCCATCAGAATCGACGGACACAAGCGAAGATGGCGAAGACGAGATTCCACTTCGTGACGCGTTGATGACATCTGCGCTGGAAGAGAATCATGATGAAGCTTGGTCGATGGAGGAACGTCGGCCTTCGTCGACCGTAGTTGGAAATAGCGATGAAGATCAAGAGATGAATGATGTGGATGGAGCAAGCGATCAAGGGTACCAAGAGACCGACACACAACCGATATCAAATCCTATTCGACAACCGTTCTTCATCCCGGACTACGCTACTACTCACGACGAGCCACGCCTCAGTGGCATTTATCACTACGAGCAAGCGAAGAACGTGGTCAAAAGCATCTGGACTAAACTTTACGAGGCCATTACTATTCATGCGATTTACGAAGATGACATCGAAGTCCGAATCCAAGTTGCAATTATGAATACGCAGCTCACTGTGGTCGATGGCAGAGTCGCGGGCAAGCGGTGGTTGATATGCCGTGAACACTGGCCATCAGTGATGACAGTAGGTCGTGACATGGTCAGGGAACATTACAAAAACGGGGAACTGGTAGCATTTGAGGGTCAATTGGCGTTGCGTTGGATTGGAGAAATGGGAAGAGCTCTGGATTGGAACTTGTGCAGCGATGAGGACAATGAAGGCTGCGCAAGCTGTCTCGCACTTGTTTGAGCAACCGTCTGTTGAGACGAGTCACGAGACAATTGGAGGTGGAGTAGTCTGAGTAATGCGAATGCGTCTCTGCGAGACCTGTCAAGTGATAAACGGTACGCTTGGATCGCAGATGTAAGGCGAGCTTGTTGATTCTAGGACACTCAGGGGGAATATATACTCATAAAGCTCTTGCGCAGGGTCAGAGCCGCATTGGAACCAAAATTGCGAACTGTGTCTCTCTAGACAGCCCCTCCTTTTGTTTCTCGGTTAGGTATGTGTCGTGGATGTAAAAGTCCACGATCAAGAGTACCCCTTATGTAAGCCTGATAAACCCGTATACTTCTGCAAACAGTGCCAATTTCGAAGCAGTCACTCTACCCTTAACGTATTCGCCCATGCCAGTTATGTCTAAATCAAGTATCATTTCTCCCTATGTAAACTCTGATCATGATCTTTAGTCTCTAACACTATCGCTGCAAGTCCTAAGCAAGCTACGATAAGCCTACACACAAGGCCCACAAAGAGCTCGGCTGGGATTTCATTACAATCTGAAGATGTTCCTGAGCAACTATGGTATGAAAGTTCGCTTAATCCAGACCCAACTACGTTGCTACCAAGTTCCCCGCCAATTCCCAACTACGTTGCTACCAAGTTTCCCACCAATTCCCAACCACGGTATGCATACAACTATAATTGGAAATTTCGATTCCGAAAACTATATATCCGCAGATAAGAAGACTCCCAATTGCTCTTTCCATTTCCAAGTTCCATCTCTATCGCCACCCCCACTCCCCTTTGGACCATAAGGCAGCTCAAATAATTGCAAACTCACCCATCTCACACCGACCATGCCAGCAATTCGCTACCCGTGGCGTGTCTGGCATCTCGCCGCTCACGCGCGTCTCACTACCTCACCACGGCAACAACCTCATATCCAGCGCCGCTCCCTTCCAACGCCCATACCAAAGACAATCTTTCCCACCGGCACTGGGGCTATTAACCCTCTCGAACTTGATGCATCCAGCCGGGTTCTCATCGCCATACTACTCATGGGTTCTCTGGCTGCCGTTATCTGTTTGTGGCTGCTCATCCGCCGCCCATCACAGCACCCGCCCCCAATGGCCTACGAAGAGATGCACAACCACTTCACGCACCTCGTAAAAGCTTTCGAAAAGCTACATGTGCAGCGTCTGGCTACTACAGAAGCGGCTTCGCAAACGACTCGATGCGGTGGCGCGCAAGTACCCTCTCCTTCGCTGGGTTTGGACGAGGACGGGGAGCTGGTGAATGAGAGAGTGAAGGAGGAGGTCGAGTTGGAAGAGCGGTATTGGGGTGAGTTGAGGGTATTGGAGGAGGAGAGGGAGGATATGAAAAGGTGTATACTTGAGTTAAGGAGTTTATTTGAGAGTTCGAGAGAGGAGGTGGTGTAGAGATGTCTGGAAGCCTTCAAGGGATGTATATAAGGGGAAAGGAGGATAGATGGATTGTGAGCGTTGACTCGTTGAAGTAAAGAATGTATCGTAAATGACAGACGAAAATTTGTAGTGTTTTAATATAAATTGAACTTGATGTTCTCTAGAAAACGTTCAGACCGGATTTCCTCTTCGTGATACTAGCCCCTGATCCATCTGAGAGTGACGAGAACAGTGCCTCATATCTCACCGCAACTTATGACTGTGCGGCTGTAAAAGGACTATGTGGTAGTTACGTAGCTTCTGTGAGAATATATGCATGCCCTCCGTGCAGTCTTGAACACGCATCATATCTTCAGCAGCCATCCGCAGCGGCGGTTACACAGCCCATGCACGTCGCCGCCATTTGAGCTTGATCCGGAACCTTCCTCCTACGATGGGAAATGCGACTGGCCCCTTGATTCCGTGATATCAAACGATGCAAGTTCCCGTCCTCATGTTCAAACCCGAACCACCTCACCGCTCCCCTCTCTTCGCGAGCATGTGACCATGTCCTCACGGATATTTGACTTTTTTTCTCGCTTGTAATTGTACACAGTATATGATATATACAGCTAGACAAAGTCTCACAAATCAACTCTACCGCATCCGATATAGTCCAGTGGTTAGGATATCTGGTTTTCAGCATACTGAAAAATCCCAGGCGACCCGGGTTAGTACATCTAACGTAAGACATGCATGCAAGCTACCTACTAACTATTCTCAGGTTCGAATCCCGGTATCGGAACATAATACCTTCTTTTTGCATTCTTACGCGTTGATGTTTGCGGAGGGGGATGTTGGGGTTGGATCGATGTTGCGCGGTGATGTGGGTATTCGCTCAATGACTATTCGCATGCCTATCACTTTTTTAGTCAGTTTTGCGCATCCTGAAGATGCGTCCCTGCGAGATATACCGCGGACAGCATCAGCATAGCGTCATCTATGTGCTGCAATATTGCTGGAGCTTGCTTTATTACAGAAGCGAAAGCAATGATCAAATCGCAACAACACGCACAATATACTCGATCCAACATATTAGAGATTATCGAAAGATTATCGACTCAACATATTAAAGATTATCGTAAGATGTACGTCTTCAACCGTCTGCTCGACGATAGCGTCACATCCATGTCTTTTTCTCCAACAAAGATGCATGTCTTCAACCAGTCGTTTTCACGATGGTAGCATCGCATCGTAACCCCCTTCAAAAGAGATGCATGTCTTCAACCAGCCATTGTCACAGCGGTAGCATCGCACCCGTATCCGCCATCCTGCATCCAGAAGGAAACTGAAATGTTCAAGACGCATGTCTTCGATCGCCCCGCGATAGCATTGCGTCTTCCCGCCACTTGCTTTGGACGTATGTCTTCAATCGCTCCGCGATAGCATTACGTCTTCTCTTGCACCTCCAAAATCTTGTTTGGATGCACGTCTTCAATCAGACCCAGCCCGACCAGTCCGATAGCGTTGCACCTCTTTCTACCGCCGCAGCAGTCTCTTTGAATCTAGTATACGTACGGAATAATCCGATACGGCACCATCTCAACATACCGATCCCAATCCTTACCATACTTCTTCCTGCACTTGTCCTCATCACGCCTCTCGCGGTGCACAAGCAAGATCGCAAAGTACACCATGAAGAAGTATGTGAAGATCATGCCCCAGCCCTTCGCCTCGCCCGGAACAACGTACTGCTGGTAAGTGTTCTGGAAGAAGACGGCATTGGACGAAGAAGCGTCGAGCGGGTGCTTGGCCGCGTTGCGGATGACGTAGCCGGACATGGCGGTAGGGAGTACGTACGACCATGACATGAACCAATCGCCGAGATAGTTGATGTGGCGCGCCGTGCCCCACCAGCCGGAGACGAGTAGTTTGGAGCCGGACTCTGTTTCGATAAACTTGAGGTGCTTGATACGGGGGTCGTTGGGATCTGTGCGGAAGCGGTTTTTCTCGTTGTTGACGGCGCGGAAGATGTAGTAGCCAAAAGCCTGGATCGCGAAGATCGGGACAAGCCCGTTCACACCGAGTTCGACAGGATGAGTGGCTAGGTAGCGGGTTTGGATGCTGTAGATGAAGGGGACCCAGACGAGATCACCGAAAGAAAGCATCATACCGAAGCCGTCTTGGATGAGATCGATGGTGGTCAGGATGGCGGGTTCCATGTACAGCGCATCGAACGTGTACACAGCCTGAGCGAACGTAATGAGTAGAATGGAGTCTGTGACTTTGCCGAAGTTGCGGTATTGCTGCATGATGAAGGCGAGATCGAGGATAATCCAGCCAAGCATACCGGGACGAAGCTCACACCAGGATTTGATATCTACTTCGCCAAAGATGGGAAGCGTGACGCGCGGGTTGAGCTCACGTCCGATGAACCAGTCGTAGAGCATATTACCGCTGTGACCTCCAGCGGCGAGCTCACGCATATCAGGGTCCTTCGGGTGCTTGACGGTGAAAGACAGCACGTAAACGTAGGTGGCCATGAAGTAGGAGATGAGAATGTTGGTGGTGAGAAGGCCGACGTAGTTGTCTGAGATGAAGGTCCAGACGCTGAAGTTGGCTCCTTCGACAACGGTACCAGCTCCAAGGATGATCATGGTGAAGATGGCCGAGCTGAAAGCTGAACAGCATTAGCACAGTGTTGGGCTCGTGGCGGCGAAGATCCAAACACGTGACTCGACTTACCATTGAAGCGATACTTGAGCCGACTACCATTGCGAAGCACGGTCCCCTCAGTTTTCGTCGCCGGAAGGAACGCATATAGCGTTAAACTGAGAAGATAGTAGCCTAGGGTACCGAGAACCGCGTTGGTAGTGACAAGGCCTGAGATGCCCGGCCAGCCAACTTCCCTCTTTAACTGCTCCAAGCTAAAGCTTGACGGATGCAGAAGTGAAGGTGCAGGACATCCCGAGATGTCATTGCACAGGAACACGAACGCGTAGCAGAGCAGCGGCAGACCGAAAGAGATGACGAAAGCACCAGGCCTAACACAAGTCAGCATGTAATGTCGTACTCCGGACATTGTACTTACGGGCCTAAGAACTCGTAGCCATGCGGCTCCTCGGCCACCGGTGCGACCTTGCGTTTCGACGACATGTCGACGTGGGCTCAACGATTGACGGATTCCGGTGTTTGTTGACGCGTTGGCGCAACGAATAAGGGGCTGCGTATCGTCCGTGAGATAACTTTCTGAGGCGTCGATCCGTCTCCTAACACAGCCAGCCAGTTGCACACCACAATCTCGTACGGTCAGGAGGGCACGC
>Ga0247740_1001137_pt1 | contig 11697 bp, 7 predicted proteins | sample UWRJL148409B2_FD_180942 | JGI IMG/M metagenome (GOLD analysis project Ga0247740, IMG submission 180942) | Plant litter microbial communities from Arlington Agricultural Research Station in Wisconsin, United States - UWRJ-L148-409B-2 | ecosystem: Environmental > Terrestrial > Plant litter >...
GCAAGAAAACAACATAGAAAGCTACGATACCGAAGATCACTGCTAACACAGTTGGCGATGCGACAGCCATATTGACGGACTGCGCAAAGCTCGGATGACAAGTAACGACCCAGATGTGTGGTACGCCGCCGAAAGAAAAGAAAGACCAGCAATGTGACGAAACAGAAGGACTCTACTTGCACCCAGCTGGAAGATGGGGAAATCGGCTCAAGGGATGGCCAAGACACCCCACCCCACGAGATGACGACCCAGGGACCACTCGGGGAAGGATCGACTTCGGCTGCAATCGTCCGATGTCAGCATTTGCATAATCTATGGCTTCCCACTTCGAGGTAGAAATGGGTGCAAGGAGCCGAGCGTATTGAGGGCCAAGTGTTTCAGTGTAGACTAGGACTTGGGCCCACGTCCCGATTCCCCACGGCTGGAGGCCTGGCCCGCCGTGGCTATTAACCAACCACAACGCGAGATTAAGCTGCGACTATAGCAAAACGAGGAAACTGGCCGATGACGGGAGACGCCAGTCCGTACTCAGTCAAATTGCTTTGCAATCACCAGTCGTTCATCGCCGTGAATCAAACGAGCTATTTGGATATTGAGTATCTAAAGACGTTCAATCGCTACTGATAAAAGAAAATGGAGATCGAATCGAGAAAGTTTTCGCTGTTGAAGGATTCCTTGCACTGGAAGCATGTGTGCAAGCTGATATGCAGCGGGGAATTTTAGCTTCCTGCCGTTGTCGCTACCAGCTGTCATGCCGGACCGCTCCCGAACCCGTTGTGGATGTTCCCGCCAGTAAGCGTTGGGTATCTGGCTGCCAAGCTTGCATGCTTTTTCTCGAAGGATCAAAATCGTATCAGCAGTCAATCTCTCGAGGGAAGATCTGCCCGCGCCTGTTTTTTCGAAGCAGTGAAGCTTGACTCGTGCAGTCGTGGGAAATCGCGGTCAATAGTTGTCGCGCGAAAGTCGCTGCTACTGTACTAGGCGAGAGGGCCGTCACTCCCTGTAAACCGTGTTAACGCTGTAGCGATTTGCACAAACCAGAACAACAAACGTGCATCTAAGGCTAAACCTGCGGGGACTAGCAAAGAAACCTCCTATCTGAGATCCTACGGTAGGTGCTGTCGTGACCCTGCTCGGGTCGCTTTATGTGCTAGTGCACGTCACGGGCAAAGCTGAAGCGAGCGGGCATGAATTACTCAAGGTTTTCATGAGCGCGCTTTCTCGAGGACCATCCATGAATATGTTATAGAGCTGGGCGCGTTTTAAAGCACCATACAAGCCTCCCAGTGCGTGATCGAATAAGACCAGCATCCGTTGCGAAAGAAGGAGCTGAACAATTGCCGCTATTCGTTCGGGAGCGGCTGCAAGGGTCGCTCGGTTGAAATGCCGGCACCCGTATCGAAGCGATTGCAAAGATGAGCGGTGGTTGGTCGAATGAACAGGGCACCGGCCGTCTATAGAACAGGCTTGGGTTTAGCCCCAACGCAGGAACACGGTCTTCCTTGTCTAGAATGAGTCTGCTCTCGAGATCAGGCCCGTTGATACGAAGAAAAAGCTTGCCATAAACCGAGGGGCTTGGTCACCGCGAATGATGCCATGCGCTTCCTCCTCTCGTAGACCAGCCTGAAACCAGAGCGGAGACGTTGGAAAAAGGAAAACCTGACGTCTGTTCTTCCGCGACATTCATCCCGTCTTCACGTCGACACATCCCCGAAGTAAGGCGTTGCAGGTGCTTCGTGGGGTACGCGGGCGATCACTGCACTCTCAAGCTGTTTTGTGACGCTCGCTCGGACATCTCCAGCGATCCGTGCGGGCAGCCTCCTTGATCCACAACCCACGGCTTGTATATAACCCTTGGACGGCAAACGCTGAGCGGTGACATGTGAGAGCCTTTTCTTGTCCACTGTCGAATTTATAGATACAATGAAGCTGCATACCTTCGTTCTATCAAGCATCGCCTTTTTGTGTGGAGTGGTTGCTCAAGACAATCCCTTGGATCGACTACCTGATTGCGCGGTATGCTCTCTTTGCCTTTTCGCAGTGTCTAGTCGCTAAACTTCCATTAAGGCGCAATGCTACCAAGCAGCATTGCCGGTGACGACCTGCAAGTCGGACGATATCAGCTGTCTGTGTGCCGACGTCGCATTCCAGACCGCTGCAGCAACCTGCAATGCCGGAAACTGTACTGTTGTCGAGGGTCTGAGTGCCACCAACTCGACCAGAGCGGCCTGCGGAATTCCCATAAAAGACGCGAGCGTTACAATGGTTGCAATGACTGCGTCATTTGGAGGCCTAGCCTTGATCATGGTCATCATGCGGTTGATTGATCGAGCCGTCTCTGCGCAGGCAAAGCTCGGTTGGGACGATGCGCTAATTGGTCTTGCTGGTGTACGGCCCAAACCTCTCGTGGCTCACACGGTATGCTGACTTGTGACGACTCAGTTCTCATCCGTCGTGCAAAATGTGCCCGTCTTTGTCGGTAGGTCGCAATATCTCAACATATCTCAACATAACCAAAGCAACACTGACCATGCCAGCTGCTCGTCTCGGATTCGGAAAAGATATATGGGCAGTTACGCCCTCTGGGCTTACTGCGAGCTTGAAGTGGCTATATGTCACCTACTTCATGTACCAAGTCGCCGAGGCCCTGTGCCAACTCTCCATATGCGCCTTCTACCTCCGCATCATGACCGATCCAAAGACTCGTGTAGCTGTTTGGGTTCTGATCGGCTTGGTTACTTGCTTCGGCATCGGGAACACATTCGCCATGATTTTCAACTGCACGCCCATTCCGTTCTTTTGGGACGGCTGGAGGGGCGAGTTGACCGGGACGTGTATCGATATTCGTCTGTTTGGGTTCATTCGCGGCGGTATCGAGATCGCCCTCGACCTGACGATCCTGACGCTCCCGCTACCCATGTTATACCATCTGCAGATGTCGATGAGAAAGAAGGTTCAGATCATGTCCATGTTCTGCGTCGGCTTTGTCATCACCGTAGTGAGCTGTCTTCGTATACATGGTTTGATCCAGTTCGGTCAGACTACAAACGCGACATGTATGTGTCCGGTCCTCTTTTCTTTCCGCACTCGCTAACCTAGTACTTCCAGATGACAACGTCCCGGGCGTCTACTGGTGCGTGACCGAGTGCAACCTCTTTATCGTCGTCGCCTGCATGCCCGCTATGCATGCAATCCTGCAGAGAACACTACCAACCATCTTCCCGCGCTCTCGTGACGCGAGCGGTTACGCGCAAGGCCAATACGGGAGCAGCGGTCCAGGAAAGGGCTCGTACTTTAGTCAGACGGATCGAAGACAAAAGTCTGGTGGCAGCTTTCCCTTCGGCGTGATTACCAAGTCCACTGACGTACAGGTTACCCGCGAGGACCGATCGGCATCAGATTCGGATGTTGAGCTGGTGGACCGCCCGCCGTACAAATGAGGGGTCGAGGAGCTTGCGTATGATGGTGGTATGGTGTATGCAAACGGGGAGCAATGGAAAACTTGACAGTGGCACCGACTTGCTTCGCTGTACCTAGCAATAACTTGACATCTATGTTTTTCGCATCTGATGCCGACCACGGTCGGCGGATGCTCGTGAGGTAGATGTCGTTGGCCTGATGAAAGGAGTGGTCCTTCGTATGTAGTAAGAGGTGCAGGTCTGCAACACACGATCTGAGCATGTCCGAGGTGAATGTCTAGGTGTGGTGTTAAGCAGGGAGCAGGACTGAGCAACCGTAGCACTCGCGCAACTTACATACTGAAAATAAGCTTGGTTGCTGTGAGATGTGATCTAGAATCAACACTCGATCGCCGAAGTCTGTGGGTTGTGATGCGAGCATGCCCGATGTGATTCTGTGGTAGGTGGCGCTGGTGATCACGTGATGAATCTGCTCCAGTCACAGTGCATGCGAAGTCCATCCATCCGTTGAGCCTGAGCAACGAGCTACCGAGATGTAATATAAGATTGTTTGGTTCAGGCTTTCTCCTTTCTTACGGATCTTGCATGGTCATGGCTCGACTTCACCCAATCCTTTGTACGGCAAGCTCAGCCTTCTCCCCGGCATAACAGCGCTCCATGGTGGTAAGCTCAGCTTTCATAGCGCCATTATTGTGCTCAAGTCTGGTGCCAAAGGAGGCTTAAAAATAGGGTTGCGAATTGAAGAAGGTTGTCAATTGTAGATGGCTGCTGTACAAATGGAACAATGAGCCGGAACATGAAAAACTCTCTCGCGACGATCACGCACGGTGTGAGATATCCAGCCCCCCCGTGTAATTCGTCACACAAGCCAAAACCTTGATGATATCTGCCAAATGATTAATCGTCGAACCAAGCGGGGCGTTGGAGGTTTGAGATACAATCTCGTTCTGAACTCGGAACATCCGCCGGAACGGCTGCAACCGCACTTCCGTGCCGCGATCAACCTAATTCCGCACTCCACGAAGTCACCTCACGATAATATTGATATCGTAAGCTCTGGTTCTAAGACATGTACCCTCCTTCTCGCCGGTTGCGGCTCTTTTTCATTGGCTCAATGATCTGCTGTGCGTACAGATGTGCAAGATCACCAATGAAGGTCGACCCCATGAGCACATTATAAATGACAAGGGCAGATGATGAGAACATTTTGCCTTGCAATTTGTCAGAAAGACTTCACCGCTCTCCAGGCAGACGTAGTAAATGCATCTATAAAGAAATCGTCAATATTCCCCATATCAAGATCTTAAACACACTACAGGGTCCAACTACAGAATCCGCTTTGTCTAAACTTAACTGAGAAAGATTCCGGCCTGCTTATCGCTAGTATTACTTGCAAAATGGTATTCATACTCCCCTATCTGACCCGTGTCATCGCGGGCGTCTCGGTGCCAGACACACCCATCATCAACGCCTCTATCGCCTTCGCTCGCGCCGAGCTCCCCGACTACGGCTACAACCATGTTATGCGCGCCTGGTTGAACGGCCAAGCACTGATCAATCATCTTCCGGAATCCAACCGCTCTGAAATCGACGCCGAAGCTTTCGGTGTGGCGACTATACTTCACGATCTTGGATGGTTGGTACAGTCATCTTTCACATCGTCCATTGACACTGACAACACATGGAGGAGTAATAACACGGCGATTGTATCCAACGACAAGACTTTCGAAGTCGACGGTGCGATTGCAGCGAGGAACTTTCTGCAGCAGAAGGGAGGAAGCACGTGGGACAAGCATCGCATACAGCTCGTCTGGGATGCGATCGCGCTGCACACAAACAACGAGATTTACCCTCACAAAGAACGAGAGGTCGCCTACACCGCTGCTGGGACCGCAACGGAGTTGTTTGGGCCCGAACTTGCAACAAGGATGCTGGTATGTATCGCCATTATCGGGTTGACGTTTTCGTGCCGGCCTACTACAAGCCATTTGCTGACCTTGCTATTCAGGGAGCTTTTGTAGACATTACTGTCACCGAGGTCGAAACAGATATGATCTTGGCCGAGTTTCCGAAACAGCCTGGACTAAAGAAGTACCTCACAGACCTGTTCATAGGCTTTTGCGTTACAAAGCCTCAGGTTACTTATGCCAATTTACAGGGCGACTTTGGCGAGAGATACGTGCCAGGATATACCAGGGTCGGGAAGCGTGCGATTGATCTTTTTGACGTGATCTTTCCCGACAACGCCACAACAACGTAAAGTTCGGCCGCCGTCTCTAGATCTTCTTGGGAGAGGAACGAATGGCGTGGGTTTGAAGTCAATAAGGAGAATCTTGAACGGCAAAATGAATAATCTCGTTCGAAACGATCAACAGTTGTTTCGTTTCGCTCTTTTGGCTCTCGCTCTCTAAATGAGCAAGAAAATGCATTTACACAACAGATGACGCAACATCCCGGGTCAATGTGCACGTGTTACATCTTCTGAGAGTCACGGCGACCATCGCATTCAAGTTTCCAGTCCATCCAGCGAGTAATATGATTGGGTCATCATTTGCATCCGATCTGAAACTGCACCTATGGCCCTTTCGCAATGTCATGACTCTACGTCTCAGTCTACACTTTCCGGATACCCAATCGACGCCATCCCGTTCTTCACTCATAGCATCATCTTGAAGTTCGGATCCCGATCATCGCCCTGCCCCTCCCAGGCCGCGTACTTCCCACTAGCCTTATCCTGATTAATCTTCTTCACCCAAAGAACATTCGCCGCAATTCTAGTCTCGTTAGCCAAAGCCCCCAACAAACGAAACGAGGTATAAACTTACAGCAACCAAGCCGCGCAAAGCAAACCCAACATAATCTGATGACTCTTATGGAAGTTCGGCCCCTCACTTTTCGGGTACACAAAGCTTGCCACAAACCCACCCGCATTCGCAATCGCAAGCTGCAACGCGCTGGTTGTCGCGCGCTTGTAATGGCCGGCGGAGTTGTTGCTGTTCCACGAGAGAATGCAGGGAACAGAGGAGTACATGCCGGTCGCCATTAGGAAGGTCATACCGTATTGCACTTTTGCGTTCGTGCTGGTAGAAATTACGCCGTAGCCGATGATCGCGATGGGGAGTGTGCAGAGCATGATCGGTCCACGCATTGCCAATTTATCGGAGAGAATGGCGACGAAGACGGTGCAGACTGCTGCGACGGCGTACGGAATAACCGTCCATAACTGAGCTTCGTTGGGGTCTTTGGCGAACTTCAGACTATTAATGATAGTGGGTAGGAACAAGCCGAAGGAGTAAAGTCCACAGAGAATGGCGAAGTAGGCAAGAGCTGAAAGCCACACCTGCACATTGAGAATCCCGCGTTTGACTTCGCCCCAGGAGAAGGCTTCGTGGACTTGGCTTTGTTCGCCTAGACGGTGGATCGCATGGGCTTGTTGCTCGGCTGTAAGAAATCCGGACGTTTCAATCGAGTTGGGAAGGACGAGGTAGCTGCATGTGCCAATGAAGACGGTTAGGAGACCTTCGACGATGAATATCCAGCGCCAGCCTTCGAGACCGCCAGCGGGGCCGATCACGTTGAGACCGCGGGCAAGTAGGCCGCCGAATGCTCCGGATAGAGATGCCGCAGTATAGAAAATCCCGATGCGCAGTGCAAGCTCCGTACGCTTGTAAAAGGCCGAGAGGTAGAGAACCTTCATTTCATTAGGTCTCATACGAGACGCGAACTCGGAGCGCTCACCATGCCAGGCAGAAGTCCGCCCTCGGCTACACCGAGTAACGCGCGCACGGTAACGAACGACCCGAAACTGCGAACAAAGCCCAAGCACATCGTCAGAACGCCCCAAATAGCTGTCAAGAAGGGAAGCCATATTTTGGGCGACATGCGTTTCAGCACGAGGTTGCTCGGAAGTTCACTTGACGATATTAGTGATTTCTAGGAATCAAGTTGAGTTCTAAAGCGCATACCTGGCGATATATGTGGCATAGAAAGCGCACAACCCGATGGCGTATTGATGGTCCGTCATGTGTGTATCTGCTTGCAGGCCGAGGATTTTAGCGTTGCCGACGTTGGTGCGGTCGATGAATGAACATAGGAAGAGCAGGGCGAGGATGGGTAGAATGCTGGTATTCGTCAGTCTTTCTGGCGAGAAACGGTTGCATTGAAAAGATACTCACCGAATGTCCATCTTCCAAAGCACCTGTCTCGTCAACGGCGAGTGCTCATCCGCGACCTCCCCAGCTAGCTCATCGTCCCTCCCATCACGCTCAATCTTCTCATCGCACATCTTATGTGACGGAGAACTCATCTGATGTACTTTGCGACAAAGAGTTCAGAGAAAAGTTCGAGCTGTGTGCAAGAAAGGAACAAAGTACGGCGAGACAAAGAGGAATCGCTGCATTTAAGCAGTTGGACAACCTGGACGCAGCTAGGCGCAGAAATCCGCCAGGTTGCAGCGCCAGCTTCCCCGTGGGGTGGGTACGCAAGGGCCCCGCCATCATCGGTCATGTTTGGCGCATTCGGTCAGCCAATAGAGGTGTGAGATCGTCCCGGGCTTGCCATCGGGGTTACTTCTGTATCCGATGATTACACTCAGCGGAGGGCTACGGCGTCCATCGTGATAATGGAGATTTAGCTGTATAATAAAAGGTCCCGTGGGTGTCGCAAAATCCCCACATTTGGGTTGGTCGAGCGAAGAAAAGCTTGGGAAGGACAAGCATGCCGAAGCTTCGTGGCCGAGCCGCTGCCGAGGCAGAATGTGCGCTAATTGCTGGGCGGGTCCGCGGTCATCCGAAACCGCAAACCATTATGGAGATAGAACTGCGCAGACATACGCAACCAGTGAGGTGTGTCTCGTCGATGAGACCGTAGAGACAAGTTCAGCAATTGGTGACAGGCGTGAGATGCGCTCACGCATCTACTTCACGCCAACCCACAGCTCGCATGACTAAGCGCTCGTGCTTCTCGAGAAGGCCTTGCTATGGTCGACACAAAAACCTTCGCATGTGTACCACTGGTGGTACAATCAACTAGAATTGTAACCTTGCGTTGGTAAGATGGAGAGTAAAATGTCTGAATACAAACGCCACAGTCCATGCGACGCGTACGATCCGGCCCGGAATTCTCTACTGCATCTGACAATCCTCTACTCCATATCCTTCAAGTCACTCGCAACCTCAAACTTCGCATCAGTCTTACTCCTCACATCATCAACACTAATGCCTGGAGCAACCTCGACAAGCGTCAATCCACCCCTCTTTCGATCCACATTGAACACACACATGTCCGTGATTATCATACTCACGCACTTCGCTCCAGTTAACGGCAACCCGCACTCCTGCACAATCTTGCTGCTCCCATCCTTGGCAACATGCTCGGTCGCCACGACAACCTTGGTAGCATCGGGGTTGCCGACAAGATCCATCGCTCCACCCATTCCCTTGAACACCTTTCCAGGGACCATGTAATTCGCCAGATCGCCGGTTGCGCTGACCTGCAGAGCGCCAAGGATCGATACGTCGACGTGTCCGCCGCGTATCATGCCAAAAGATTCGGCGCTGTCAAACGTGGAAGCGCCAGGAAGGAGTGTAACGGTCTCCTTACCGGCATTGACGATGTCGGCATCTACCTCATCCTCCGTCGGATGAGGTCCCATCCCCAGGATACCATTCTCGCTTTGGAGCCACACCTTTGTTCCTTCTGGGACAAAACCAGCCGCCATTGTCGGGATGCCAACGCCTAAGTTGCAGTAGTATCCATGTTTCAGCTCTTTGCCCGCTCGTCGTGCTATTCGGTTCCGTCGAACTGCTGCCTCGTTAGGTTCGGATACCTTTCCGTCCTGTGCTGGATCGCGCAGCTTCTTAATCTCAATGTGCTTCGGTGCAGTGGCAGGTACAACGCGATTGACGAAGATGCCGGGGAGATCGATTTCATTTGGGTCTAGGGATCCGATCGGGACGATTTCCTCGGCTTCAACGATGGTGAGGCGCGCTGCTTTGGCCATGATGGACCCGAAGGCTTTTGTAGTGTATCTAGTAATATCAGCGCTGAAAAACAATGTCGCACAAGGACTTCCACATACCTGAAGACGCAGTTGCCTTCTTCGTCAACTTTCCAGGCTCTTAATATGGCGACATCTCCAGTCAATGCCGTCTCCATAAGATACTTTCGTCCGTCAAATTCTCGTACTTCTCTGGGTGTCCCATAGCCTATCGCGTTGCCTTCCTTGTCGAATTGTGCCGGTATTTTACCCTCCTGCACGAGCGTGTTGACCGCGGTCGGCGTGTAGAAAGCCGGGATGCCCGCACCCCCAGCTCGTATTCTCTCCGCCAGCGTCCCTTGAGGGCAAAGCTCGATTGTGATACCGCCCGAGAGATACTGCTTCTCCAGAGCCTTGTTGCCGCCCAGGAAGCTGATGATGAGCTTGCTGACCTGGCCGGACTTGGTGATCAAAGCTAGCCCTCCGACTTCTTCGATTCCGGCATTGTTCGACACCGCCGTGAGCGAATGCAGCGATCGTGCACCCCGGTTTTTGATCGCCTGTATCAGAGTCTCTGCCACGCCGCATAGGCCGAAGCCTGCGCTGAGCACAGTTGAGCCGGATTGAATGTCTGCCACGGCTTCATCGGCAGAATTGAAGAGCTTCGATCGCGAGCGGTCGATGACGGGCTCGCGGGACACCTGCGCGCTGATGTTTCTTTTCTGAGCTATAATTCTCCATCTTCTATCCAGATTTCGCGCGGCGCGAAATTGCGCGGGTATGGGTCGCGCCGTGCATATCCGTGAAGGAAGAGTAAGTAGCAGTCGAGACGCAGACGGGAGGACATCCATGGTGGGCGAAGCAAGGAACAGAACGTAGAAAATCTAATTAAGCCGATGAATCGGATGTGTGATGAGATGCGCGCGCGATAGAAGGGCTGTGAGCTCGGGTCTTGTCTGTAGCTATGACGCATGGACGCCAGCCGCGGTCGGAGACAGAAGTAGCTCCGAAGTGGGGAGACGAATCGGGGATCGGCACGGCACGAGCGGGATTTCGGCTGCAGACTGCAACCTAGGATACCACCGTGGTAAAACACCGCTGGCGTCGAACTTGGTCGTTGCGACACTGCACTAATAGTACCAGTCGAAATCGGGTGAGGTCATGTGAGGTCAAAGACTCGGCCTACCGGACTCTTCGGCAGCACTTTTGACCCCGGGTTCAAGGCGCCCCATATGCGACGATACTATGGCTGCTACGAGGTAGCGTAGTAAAGTTGCGTTAGCAGAGAGACGCTGTATCTCTGCTATCCAGATGATTGCGGACAAGAACGACCGCTCATCTGGACTTTCTCATAGTTGAAGTCCCGATTCGAGTGGATTGATCCAGTCCATCCACATGAAGGAATTCGCGTCGTGAATTGGAAGGTCAAACAGCGAAAAGTCGAATTCACCAACATTCATTACTGTCTCGATGACCTCGTTTCCGGACATGGTAGAGAACTGGAATGGGTCCTCCCACGAGGTTGGTACCGCATACTCTTGAGGTGCTGGAGATCGCAAAAGATCGGTGGCTGATGCGAAGAGTGAGCTGGGAGGTAAGACCTGAGAAGAATGGTGGGTCGATGTGGTATTTTGTGGTGCAGAAAGGTCTGGAGCCTGCTTGACAAGTTCACGCAGATAGTTGCCGTAAATGACCGATGCACCATTTCGATGGCTTGGAGTACTTCCAACTCGCCCGAGCACGGTTGCAGTCTCTTCGATCAGGTTGCGAACACTTGGTGCCAGACTGTGATTTCCGCCGGAGGATGGTGCACCCAACGTCAGTGCAATGCAGGCGGCGAAACAGATCATCGTGACGGTGTTGTTGGGCATCGACTTCAGACGAGCTTCGCCTTGGATGGCCGCCCGCATGACATTAAGGGCCGACGATAATGCTGAAGCACGGAAGAGACGCTTTACCTCGAGCGGGGCGGTCGGGTGGTTGATGACGCCGCTGTAGGTGGAAAGCCGGGTATGCGTGACGAGAATCTCCACATATGGTGGGAGCGTCCTCTGTTCTCCTTCGCCGATGGCAGAAGTCCACATCATCAACCAATTGCTGAAAAAACTGTCAATGGTTGTTTCAATGTCGCGCGCAACTTTAGACCCCACGTCAATCGTCCGGCAGGTATCACACTTCCTCCGAACGGTGCTGAAGAGATTGTCGAGGTCTCTGCGAAGCACGGCCATTGAAATGAGGGGTCCATCTTGATTGTCGGAAGCGGCTCCAACATGCCATTCGTCGCAGTACGTGACCAGAGGA
>Ga0247740_1001138_pt1 | contig 11696 bp, 13 predicted proteins | sample UWRJL148409B2_FD_180942 | JGI IMG/M metagenome (GOLD analysis project Ga0247740, IMG submission 180942) | Plant litter microbial communities from Arlington Agricultural Research Station in Wisconsin, United States - UWRJ-L148-409B-2 | ecosystem: Environmental > Terrestrial > Plant litter >...
TAATGGTGGAGCCGTCGGTGAAGCCATACTGCATGCCAAACACGAACTTCTCCACCCATGGAAGAACGCGCGGAACATATTGCGAGATCCACAGCAGAATGTGATATGTGTGGTAGCCCACACTGCCACCGTACCAGTTGTACGCTGGCTTCACAGGTGCCTTTGTCGTCTTGTCCGCCTGCCACACAATGGCCCGTTTCATATACGGCAGCCACCAGACGCGCACAAACTCATGCGAGGTCCATAGACCGTTCTCCCATCCCGCGAGAACATCTTCTATGGGCAGTATGGTCTGCACCCATTCGATGTTGCTCGCATCCACCATCTGGAACTCGATCTCGACTATGATGCCCAATGCGCCGAGCGACGCCAGTGCTGCGCGGAAGAGGTCGGGAGACTGAGACGGCGAGCATTTTACGGTCTGTCCGTTTCCAAGCACGATGCGTAGGCTGCGGATGGCGTCGGAGAGGAGACCATGCGACATGGAGCTGCCGTGTGTAGCGGTGCCAATGGCACCAGCCAGCGACTGGTCATCAATGGAGCCCAGCGAGGGCATAGTAAGACCATGACTTTTCGCAACCAGATTCATGGCATGCATGCGTATGCCTGCCTGCACCGTCATCGTCTTTTGCTCCTCGTCCACGCCCAGCACCTTGCCGAAGTCATCTAGGTTTACCATCCACGCCGAGGTGCAGGTGAGGTCTGAGGGCGAGTGGCCACAGCCGACCGTCACGACCCGCCGCCGCATTCGCCGCGCAAGGGTGATGATCTTCTGTATCTCGGCGATGCTCTGCGGGCGGAGGTAGAGCTCCGGGCGCGAGTGGAAGGTGCGCGCCCATGTGTGGTGGATGTGGGACTGCGAGGCGCGGAATGGGACGTCGGGATCGAGCCTGTCAAGCTCAATCAAAAACTTGGGCGGCATGCTGAAGGACGAGAGGGGTGAGTGCGCCATGCTTGCGGCGGTAGTGACAGGCTTCTCGACCTGGGTGGAGTGGCAGGTGGTAGTGAAGGTCGCCTTCGCAGCGGCGATGCCTCACAGGCGTGTGATGTGCGTGCGTGCTGTTGACTACACTCTGTAACTCTGTACCTCTGTAAGCTTAGCGAGCTTAAACAACTCGGGCAAAAGGCTCAAGGCTTGCAGAAGAATCGACGCTGCGATGCCGCGACGGAGGCGCTCGCCATGGTGTGGCGCTAGTTGAAGTCGAAGACGCGTGGAGGGGCAGTCGATGCGCGGACCTGATCTAGGCCTTGCCGAAAGTGGGTAGCTGCCGAGGTTCGACGGCACGGTACCTGCATTCCCCGGCCCCAAACCTCCCCTCCGCCTTTTCTAACTGTACCTACAAGTACAATACCTATCCCTTCAAGATATGCGGAGCTCTACTTCCATGGGCTCACGACTCATGCACCAGTGAGAATGTGCGTCATAACAGAGGCCCGGGTGTCGCCTGGTGAGGCAGCGCAGTAGGCATCCCGCAAGCAGGCAGTGTTTGAACGGACTCCATCCCGTTCAGTCACTACAACGTCATTTCAGGCCTCCTCATTCCACTCGTCAGCCCTACGATCCACTATATTCGCGCACGCACTGATGTTCCGATACTCACCGCCCTGTACGGGGTGCGACCACAGCAGCTGCGCAAGCGTGGCCAAGTGTCTGTCGGCCGCCGAAAGGACCCACTACTACAAAGCGCACGACCTTTGCTGCGGCTTGCAAGCCTTCACAAAACTTGATGTATTAGGGGCTGCGCTGAGTTTATACTTTCCTCCGCGACCCAGTCAGCAAGAGGCCGACTTCTACATCACATCATCACGTTAAGGGAAATCGCTTACTGCGCTACGCCCGAAATCAGCAATCAGCCCCAAACTGTATCTCAACCGCAACTCTTTTACTAAGCTCGTTATGGCTTCCTCCGACCCGACTTCCGACTACCTCATCGCCCTGAGCGAGACTGGCGACCGCGAGCAACTTTCCACAGCTCTCCAGCAGCCCGCAACAGTCAAGGTAGCGCTTAGCACCGAAAGCATTCTCGTCGACGCGCAGACTGGTGTGCGGGTGGCGGAATTGAATCTGAAACGCATGGTTGAAGCTGCTGCTAGATCTGGGCATGCAGACACCGTGGAAACCCTCCTAGGCTTCAGCCAGCAGCACAGTGTGGCCGTAAGCGACGTAGTAACCATGGACACTATAGGCGCCGCCCTAAATGAGAACCCTCTCGAAGTCCTCCTCAAGTTCCAAGCTGTGGACCCAGACGTCTTCTCTCGCCGGCTTCATATTGGTGGAGACTTGCTGAGCGCTTCGAGCCACGGTGGGCCAAACACGGAGGATCTACCGCGCTCGAAGTACCTCGGCCTCGTACAGCATCTCTTGGACGCAGGATTCGACCCGAATCCCAACGCGAAAGGAGCATCTCGTCGTCGAAAGCTCGAGTACCCGTTGTACTCGGCATGCTGGCAGGCTAGCTACGAGATCGTAGAGTGCTTCCTTGCGCATGGTGCAGTAGTTCAAGGATCCAGGGCCATGCGTTCAGCGAGTTACAATGGCAGGATTGACTTACTAGAGCTGTTGCTAAAGTATGGGGGAGACGTAAATGAGGCGGCTGAAGAGGAGGATATTGATGGTCCGCCTGGTACGCCACTCCATATTGCTGTGGCTGAAGGGAAGGAGGACGTTCTGCGATGGCTTTTGGCTCATGGGGCCGATGTGACCGTGAAGAATTGCGAAGGGAAGGTGGCGAAGGATGTTCTGGGAGAAGATGGGGATGATGTCATTCTGGGACTTCTAGGAAACGCACATGCGGTGTAGTATATTTGCACAGCCTTCAGCCCACCATTCTTTTTAACTCGCGGCGTTCTGTTTCCGTACTCCGGTACTCTGATACACTCAGATCTGCACCAACATACGCAGAGCCTCTTCGGAAATTCTTTAACCCTTTCTTCAGTGGACTGGCCAAGGTTTGGGTCGTTTCGAAACATAGACCGGCGTACGGCTACCGCCATCAATGGGATCGATTATGCTGAAACCTGCGATTTTGTACGATTACCCGGATAAGTGGAATTAAGCACACCCATGGAACGACTATTTGAATCGACCGAGTCCACTGGTAAGGCTTTCTGACTATATTAGCCTCCTTTACAGCGGGGCCTTATACTTCGTAGTCCGGGTTTTTATTGGCAAACCTTGGAATTCTGTATAGTTTAGTGGGTAAACCTTGGAAGCCCAGTCGGTTAGCTGTGCATCCACCAATGCATTCTCCCTAATGGATACAGCCACATCCGCTTGCCTACTAGTAGTCGGAGTAACGAACACCGAACAAAGCCTTGCCCCCACGACGCCGAAGGCACGATGTTCACGTCCGATGAAGCCTAAGCTACATCCGATGACCACGACAAGCAGTCGCAAAACGACTAGCAAATAGAGCACACGATGAACTCCGAACAGAGCACTGCCCTCCCAGACTCCGGGGGCACTATGGTCATGGACGATGAAGGTTGTTTAAAAGAGACGCGGGAACGCTTTGTTATGCTTCATCCCATCACTCTAGCATCTTCTCTTCCATTACTCCTTGCATCGTACAGTACCAGTTTCGATTCTTCTCGTGCAGAGCACATTAAGCTTCATCGACACTTTTTCCCGTCCACTCTTTTCTGCCTTCCTTCCTCACTTCATCCATTCAATCGCAATGCGTTTCTCCCTTGTCGCCCTCGCAGGTCTCGCAGCCTTCGGCGACCACCTCAGTGTGCAAGCTCGCGCATCCTCCAACGAGTTCGCCGTCACTTCCACTCTCCCCACCCGCAACGATGCCCCCTTCTCCATCCTCGAAGACATGAAGCGTCGCCTCGTCTCTGTCCTCCCTAGAGCCCCTGCTGTTGTCCCGATGCCCTTGAAACCAGTAGTCGTCAAGCCCCCTCCCATCCGCCCCGGTACAGGCGACCCCTCGAGCGGGCCCCCACCAGCAGTCAAACCGATCCCTGGCAACGACGGTCCCGATGGACCCGCCAAACCCGCCCCCCTCAAGCCCGTAAACGATCCGGTGGACAGCGGCGCTGTATGCAAGCTCCAGACCAAGCGCAGCAGGCTGCTTGGACGTGCGACATACACCAAAGCCGATGCTAGCAACCCCGCAAAGATAATGGAATGGTTGATCGAGAACGAAGAGTACTTAAAGACTAAGAATAATGGCGTCACCAAGAATAAACTCGTTTTCTTCTCTACGGGTTCCAACGACATGGGTGAAACCATGGCCAATAACTTCATCGACAAGAACCCCGGTTATGGCGCTTTTGACGACGTCTTCGGCAGCAAGTTTTCCAAAGACTTTGGCCGGGTCGCCCCGCGGGAAGGTGATGTCGGTAAGGCAACATCAAAGGCTCTTGCGCAATGGGCGAAAGATCCTATTGTATTCAACACTAAAGCTGGTAAGTCGCCATTCCCCCTCTTCTGATTATTCAACAGCACAGTGGTCTAACTACCTTTCTTACAGCAACATCCTCGAGCTACTGGATCATGTATGAGCTTCCCAACTTGTATGATGCTGGCACGATCACGAAGATGCAGGATAATACCGTTCTTTTGTCCAAAACGGACGGCAAGATTCCTCTTCCACCAAAGCCAAGCTGCTAGAATAGCGTGTTACTACCTTCGTGTGACACGTCTTGGAATACGAGGACACGTACCTGGGTTAGGCAAGAGCTCGAAGTCATCCACTGGATGGTTGGCTGGTGCATGTACAACACGGCGCAAGGGATTATGGACTTATAGATTTCTTTAAGAGTAGCAGAATGTAACAACGGATTTTCAATGATCTCTAGCAAGGCATGTGATGTTCAGATCTGTGCTTTGCCTTGAAAGATTAACTGCCGTGGTTCGCAGCAGACGTACTGGAGTCTTTAGTCCGCAGTCTTCCCTTCGTCATACTAGCCGCAGCTCACAAGAAATCGAATGCAATGATCCAAAGGCAGATACTGTGGCGTCTTCCATCGGCTCCCATGTTCTATATCTATTCCTTATATTATTCTTCAGTACGACCGAACCACGCGTTCTGCACTTCCGAGGGACTGCATACAAAGTGGCTCAGCTCAAGGTATTGGTCAGTCAACTTAGCCCCAACAGGCGATGGTTTGCCGGACAGGAGAGTTATCAGGATATCCGGTGTTGAAGTAAAAGGCAATCGTTGATTACGCACCGTTGATTACGCACCGTTGATTACGCACTTGATCATGAGACAAAGCACCAGAACAGACGCCTTCGCGTACCCGAACTGCAGTTGGGGCACATGTTGTGCGAGACAGTACTTGTTTCGTTCGATGTACACATCTGGCAAAAGATGGCGCAGCTGCGCTCAGTCAGCAGCACGCTTAGGCGAGCTCGTACATCAGCCTCGTACGGACGTCAATTTCGCTCAACCGCGTCGTGAAACCTTGTATCTCCATCTAGCTTCAGCTCAAGGACTGCATAGCAATAATTCCGGTTCAAATCTTCCGCACAAAGCATGCGGTTGCTCGACACGAAAACACTAGAGCTTGTAGAGTTCCTCTCGCGTCCACCGCCATATGCTATTCTCTCGCATACGTGGTACGCAAATCCCGAGCTATCTTACAACGTATCATTGTGTTAATCTAGTAACAGGGGAAAGGAGGAGGTTCTTTTCTCGGACTTTCAAGCCGGCGATCCGTCACGTAAGAAAGAAGGCTATGCAAAGGTCAAGAATTGCTGCGAGTTAGCCATTTCGCAAGGCTATCAATATGCCTGGATAGATACGTGCGGCATTGATAAATCGTCCTCCGCAGAGCTGTCCGAAGCCATAAACTCCATGTTTGAGTACTACCGTCTCTCGCATATCTGCTATGTCTACCTCGATGTCGAAGTTCCGGACAGTGCGCTCGTTACCGCCAGGCATCTGGATCAAGCACGCTGGACTACTCGTGGCTGGACTCTGCAAGAAATCATAGCGCCTGAAAACGTGGAGTTTTACACAAAGTCATGGAGATTTTGCGGGACTCGCAAGTCTATTGCTGTTGACCTCAACGAAGTGACTGGCATCGACACTAAGCTATTGAACCGCACCAGTAAAATGGAGCCTCTCCAGCTCGAGCGATATAGTGTTGCGCAGCGAATGTCGTGGGCCGCCAATCGAAATACTACGAGACCAGAGGATATCGCGTACTGTCTTTTGGGTCTCTTCGACGTTCATATGCCTCTACTCTACGGAGAAGGTCAATACAAAGCCTTCCTTCGTCTTCAAGAAGAGATCATGAAGCATTCGATGGATCATTCGATCCTCGCCTGGAGCGCAGGAAGCGGCATTCCACGAGCAGAGTCGAAAGGATACGGCGTTTTGGCACCATCACCCGCTCTATTTCGCGACAGCGCCGATGTCGTCACATTCTGGGGCAACGAAGAGCCCTTCGAAATGACTAACAAAGGTCTACGCGTCCGGATCCCAATTATTGATAGCCGTACCTTGGGTCCCGCCATCGCGGTTCTCAACTGTCGCAATCGGTCTGGAGTCGGCGAAGCTCTCGGTCTCCGACTCGTACACTTGGATGATATCGCAGCAGAAGACTCAACGCGAGAGGTCTACTATCGCCAGGCAGAAATCGAGGAACTAGAAAGTTGGGAGATCTTTAACTCGCTGAGTATTCGGACGCTCTACCTCGCTCGCTCAACTCGTACTCCTTGGGAAACTCGTGAGCGTTCGGACAACGTAGTTTTCTGGTTTCGCTTTCGATCTATCGACGGTACGGATGGCAACCGAAGCTTCCATCTCTCTCAACCATCAATAGGCACTTGGGACGACTCGGCGCGGGTACTACGGCTGTCCCCCGAAGAGGCAGACTTCCCGACTTTCTCTCTCTGGCTGTTTGAACGGGCTAAGACGATTGGAAGACCATCAATAAACCTGGGAAGGTTTGTCGTCGAAAGGAACAACGTTTTCTGGTGCACGAAGAGGAAGATCTTCCCATCTTACAAGTGCTCTCTCACCGATGATATGAACCCCAATTCCGAATGGATCAGCATGTTGAACTCGGAAACACCACACTACTATTTCAATCTGCGGGTACACACTAGCGGTCCTCCGAATGTCATCATGGACGAATATGTTTATGAATTCAATATAGACCTTCTCATCACTGCTTGGAAAGATGATGATTCCGAAGTGCAGAGCTACGCTTAGCACCAAACGCAGCCGGGAGTGGACAAACGCAGGCCGACACCAGTACCAAATAATGAGACGTCCAGGGTCTGAAGTTGTTATGAGCCTCGGTGTCACGTCCAACGCACCAATATCATGCGCTTCCTTTGGTACGAACGTCGAAATTGTGGGAATCCGGTGTCAGAAACGTCTAATAGTGTTGTGTCTTGCAGTAGCTGCTACTGTTTGCACTGAACTGCGTCGCAGTAGAGACTTCGAGGGCACTGATATGAGACATTAAGTGCGGAGACCCCTCTGGACAAGCGTTCCAGACTACTTTTGTACCCCGACCTCAGTCTTTACCAATCTCAGTATGACGTGTAGTAATCGATTTCGAGATTGACTGCGATGGTTGAATACTTGAGATGCAGAAGCCACGATGGTCAGCTGATGACGTCATCACTCGAAATCTGGAAGCAAGTCCTCGACATTCTGAAGAGCACCTGGCTGAAGGCGGATTGATATGGACAGATTGAGACTGCTTAATATCACTCATATTCCGCCTTCGGCAATGATAACCTGACTTCTCGATCGTTGGACCCCAGCAGAACAACATGCCCCACTATCGTAGGGCGACCCCAATGCGTCGCCGACGCGAACCTTGTTGTTTTAGGCTATGCTGCTTGACGCCGAAATAAGATCTATCGTCGTTCGATTGTCATCAGAAATTTGATAAAATGTGTCAATCTTCATTGACGTTTTGTGTCACTGCTATCTGCCTTCCTAATCGCGTATGACCCTATCCCCGGAGGGTTTATCGTCGATCTGCATCTTTGGGCCCCAACTGTCATACAAGTCTCTGTATGACATGGGTAGGACCCTTATCGCTCCACCTCACGGGGTATCTCCACGGATCAACGCCGACTTATCTTCATTTCCCCAACCTATCTTCTCCAACATGGTGAGGAATTGGATCATGATGAGCACAACTGCCGTCATTCTTTCGGATGCGGTCTTTTACCGATAGACGTGGAGGAGACAGAAATTTACGTTCTCGGTAGCGCTATGCGGGAGCGATGGTCACAGAGTACAAGATGGTAGCTCCATGCCACTTTCGACTGCGACTTTTGAAGGGACCTTGATCACATCTTCGAATCTGACACAATGGCAAGCTCTACTGCACCCCCACTACCCGTTGGTGCTGGATATGGTAATTCATCGGCGATTTTGTTCATTGCAAGTACTGACGAGAATTTAGGCGTCGTCGTCGGTATCGGATTCTTCTTCGCGTTTCTCATGATGGGGATTTCTTGGCTGCAGAACCGATACACAATGTACTCCACGAAGCAATCCGAGGAATTTAATACCGCCTCTAGATCCGTCAAGCCTGGTCTGATTGCTTCCGGAATCGTGTCAGCGTGGACATGGGCTGCTACTCTCTTACAGAGTTCAACTGTAAGTATACTGTCTTGAGGTTCTTCAGTCTGGCTCATTGAAGACAGGTCGCGTATACGTACGGAGTCGCAGGTCCCTTCTGGTATGCCGCTGGGGCAACAGTACAGATCTTGATGTTCTCGGTTTTGGCTTGCAAGACGAAGCAGAACGCACCCCGATGCCATACCTTTCTCGAGATTATCAACGCCCGATACGGAACAGCCGCGCATCTCGTGTTCATGCTCTTCGCTTTTGTCACCAATATCCTTGTTGGAAGCCAGCTTCTGCTTGGTGGTAGTGCTGTCGTCACATCACTCACTGGCATGAACGTATACGCAGCTATCTTCCTCATCCCAACAGGTGAGAATCGATGTCCATGACCAAAATAACCGTAGCTTACGCGACTAGGTGTCTGCGCATACGTCATTCTTGGTGGTCTTCGCGCTACCTTTCTATGTGATTACTCTCACACTTTGATTCTAATGATCATCATTCTCTACTTCATGTTCAACGCATACGTCGTTAGCCCGCTCATCGGATCCCCAGGAGAAATGTACGACCTACTCAAAAAAGCTGGAACACTTAGACCCATTGAGGGTAACCAGGACGGCTCATACCTTACTCTCAAATCGAACTTTGGCCTCATCTTCGGCGTCATTCAGCTCTGCTCCGGATCCGGCACAGTGTTTCTCGACCAAGCCTATTGGCAACGTGCGATCGCGTCGCAACCTACTACAGCCGTACGTGCATATCTGATGGGTGGTCTTGCATGGTTCGCCATCCCGTTCGGATTCTCGACGACCATGGGACTCGCAGCCGCGGCTCTGACCGATAATCCAAGATTCCCCACGTATCCCAACCCCCCTACTTCTCAGGAGATTTCATCTGGCCTCGCGGCAGCCTACGCCGCGGAAACACTGATGGGTCAAGGCGGTGCTGTGGCTCTCTTGATCGTACTTTTCATGGCGGTCACGTCTTGCGCCTCTGCCGAGCTGATTGCCGTGTCTAGTCTGTTGACCTTCGATGTATACAAAGCATACATCCAGCCCAAGGCAACGCCCAATCAACTCATCTTTGTCTCGCACATTATGATATGCGCTTTTGGTATTACCATGGCGGTCTTTGCTTGTATTTGGAATGCTGCGTCCATCGACTTGGGATGGTTGTTCCTGTGAGTCGCGTCCTTGATCAAGATGGTTCCTTGTTTACTGATACATACTTCAGAGTTATGGGGCTTTTGATCGGAGGCGCTGTCTTCCCGACTGCTTTTTCAATTACCTGGAAAAGACAAACTCGAGCCGGTGCTATATCTGGCTGTCTATCCGGCCTCGCCGCTGGAATTATTGCCTGGCTCACAACGGCGAAACAATACTATGGCGCAATTAGTGTCGCTACAACCGGGATGGAGTATCCAACTCTCGCGGGAAATCTGGCGGCCATTATGACAGGCCTCATCGTCACTGTCAGCGTATCCATGGTGAACCCGGACGATTTCGATTGGGAGGTCACGCGAGCTATCAACGCTGTTCCAATCACTCAAGGGATGGCACCAGAAGGTTCAACTACGCCTAAAGAAGACATAGCTGCTCCTAATGAGACTGAAAAGACCGACGAGAAGGTTTCATCCGCCCCAAGCCCTACACCCAGCTTTCCCATACCACCTCCCCACGCCCCAACCATATCTACGGAAGAATCTGCGCTCCACATCTCTATCGGCGCCTCAGACGAACCTCATAAACTCCGCGCCGCGTTCAAACTCGCAGTCATCTCCGCCACTGTCATCACATTTATAATGGACTTTCTAGTCCCGATGCCGATGTTCTTCTCGCACTATATCTTCAGCAAGGGCTTCTTTACGGCGTGGGTGGTTATTAGTTTCATCTGGGTATTTTGCTCGAGTTTTATTAGTTGCTTCTTGCCGATTTGGGAGACGAGGGGGTTCTTTGGGGAGTTGGTGGGAAAGATTGGGAGGGATTTTGGGGGTAGGAGGAAGAGGGGTACCACCTAGACCGGTTGGTCGGACGGCGAGTTCAAGCATCCAATGACATCGGGAACCATCTCCAAATTATGTCTAGCAGCACTAATCGTAATACACGTTCTTCTGCTCTCGCCCACAAGATGGACACATCCACAAACCCTCCCTTTTCGTCACACCTTCGATACATCTCTCTAGACACCTCCAAGTTGCATAACCAACAGCACCGTACGTCCTACGGTAATCATCATATTCCGGCCAAGCCCGAGCAGTACTGGCCACCTCTCTGTTATTCAGCTTCGTCTGTTCTGCCTTCATTTCTTCTAACAAGAGCTTGAGCTCTTCTTGCGCGTACGCTCATGTTCTTTCGATTGCTGGGCGAAGAGGGGGCCAAGTGGGCGTTTTCCATAGCCCCGATCTACTATTGTGTCAGGTTGAATGCATCGACTTGAACATAGTCTACTAGCTATCGCGACACCAATGGAAAATAAGCTAGACTTACAGGCATGTCAGCTGTAGAGGCAACAGCCACTGCACAATTCAACTGGCGTTGGATTGGTACCGCGGGTGCCCATTCTTGATTTTATACGTTCCACATCTGGTAGCGTTGATGGTCCGCAATCCAGGTCAACGAGCTGCCCACTCAATCACCAGCCATCTGTATGAAATAAGTTGGTAGAGTAAAAGCTACAAAGAGATATGGGGTAGAGGCTTTGCGTTTCCGGTGTGTGCCCTGCACGCACCAATGGGATTCGACAACGATTCAGTATTGCAAGGCGACAATGCACGAGGTCGAACACCGGCAGACTGAAGTGGCAGTTGCTGAGCCCGATGAGTTAGCCCACCATCGGGCTCAGCAAGTGCTACTCAAATGTCGATTGCGTGCAAGCATGTAGTTCCCAACCTGAGGGCATGAGATGCGTCGTGATTCGTGGACAGCGCAGCCTTTTGCATGAGTTATCAAGTACTGAAAATCCCGAATGAGCTTTGCTAACTTCCGTCCACGAACTCGTGGCATATCGGTGCGGATGTTTCGGACCTTCACGCAGTGTCGTAGTGATACTCCAACCGACGCTTTTGCAGAACGGACAGACCAGGAAGGCGACTGGTAGCTTCTAGGGCTAGGTACTTTAATCAGCGATGGCCGAGCGATGGCC
>Ga0247740_1001139_pt1 | contig 11696 bp, 10 predicted proteins | sample UWRJL148409B2_FD_180942 | JGI IMG/M metagenome (GOLD analysis project Ga0247740, IMG submission 180942) | Plant litter microbial communities from Arlington Agricultural Research Station in Wisconsin, United States - UWRJ-L148-409B-2 | ecosystem: Environmental > Terrestrial > Plant litter >...
CGGTCTTGTTGACGAGAAGCGTGTGGTGATCGGGAAGTCGGTGCGAGAGGGGGTCGAGCCCGAACGCACTCGCGACCATCGAGAGGTCGCAGTTGAGCGAGAGCCAGCCCATGACTCGCTGGCTCGTTCCCGGGTCGACGACCTCGCCGCGCGCGAGGGCACCGAAGAGCCAGCTGATCTCGGCGGTTGAGCCGACCGATAGCTGAGGCGCGTCATCCGGCCCCCGGGAGTCCCTGACAACGTCGAGAAGCGCCGTGCGCGTCAGGCCGAGCGCCTCGGTGCGGGTGCGAACGGCCTCAAGACCGATTCTGCCGAGCAAGAGGTTTGTCGCGAGGTTGTCGCTCGTAGCGCCGACAAGGGTTGCGAGGTCGGCGACCGGCAGGGCCGGAGCCTGCATGTGCTGCCACACGCCGCTATCGCCGACGAGGTCGCGCGGCGTTTTGTCGAGAATGCCGTAGCCCGAGAAGTCGCGGCCGGTGAGCCTTGCCGAGACCTCGATAAGAAGAAGCACCTTGCCGATGCTCGCGGTCGGAAGCACGATACGGTCGTCGATCGACAGAAGCGTCTCGCCCGACTGCAGGTCGAGAACGTTTGCCGAGACCTGGGCACCGTCGTAAGCCAGCTTGCCGAGCGCGGAGAAACTCGCGCCGAACTTCGCCTCGCGGGCAGGGCTCAGGTGACGACCGCCGCGCGCGACTCGCACTCGGTCGGAACGTTCTCGAATCTTGGCTAGATCTGCCACTTGTGGCCTCGGGACGACTGAACTCAGGCGCTGATCACCAAATGGTGACGCGTTCGCTCGGGTCCAACCAGAGAGCATCAGAGGCTGTCACGCCGAACGTTGTGTAGAAGTCGTCAATGTTACGCACGATCTGGTTGCAACGGAACTCATTGGGCGAGTGAGGATCTATTGATATAAGGCGGATTGCCTCTTCGTCGCGAAGTTTGATTTGCCAGGCCTGCGCCCAGGAGAGGAAGAAGCGCTCGGCGCCGGTCAGCCCGTCGATCACGGGCGGCTCCTCGCCCTTGAGCGAAAGGAGGTATGCCTTCCAGGCGATGCTGAGCCCGCCGAGGTCACCGATGTTCTCGCCGATCGTGAGAGCTCCGTTGACGTGGTGGTCGGGAACCTGCGCGGGGGCGAGCGCGTTGTACTGCTCGATGAGGCTCGAGGTGAGCTTCTCGAACGCCGCCTTGTCGTCGGCCGTCCACCAGTCGGTAAGGCGCCCGTCGCCGTCGTACTTTGCACCCTGGTCGTCAAAGCCGTGGCCGATCTCGTGGCCGATGACCGCGCCGATCGCTCCGTAGTTCGCTGCCGCGTCGCGGTTCTCGTCGAAGAACGGCGCCTGAAGAATCGCTGCCGGGAAGACGATCTCGTTGAATCCCGGGTTGTAGTACGCGTTGATCGTCTGCGGCGTCATAAACCATTCGTCACGGTCAAGCGGCTTACCGATCTTGCCGAGCTCGCGCTGAAACTCGAACTCGTTCACTGCACGCACGTTGCCGAGCAGGTCGCCCTCGGTGATTTCGAGCGTCGAGTAATCGCGCCACTTGACCGGGAATCCGATCTTCGGCGTGAACTTCTCAAGCTTCTCGATCGCACGGCCGCGAGTTTCCGCGCCCATCCAGGTCAGGTTGGTGATGCTGTCGCGGTACGCGTCGACGAGGTAGGCGACGAGTTCGTCCATCGCGACCTTCGCTGCGGGCTTGAAGTGGCGCTCGACGTAGGTGCGGCCGACGGCCTCTCCGAGCGAACCCTCGACGAGTGAGACGCCGCGCTTCCAGCGGGCACGCATTTCGGGGGTGCCGGTCAGCGTCTTTCCGTAGAAGTCGAAGTTCGCTTCGACGAACGCACTGCTGAGGTAGGCGGCGTTTGAGCGAATGACCTGCCAGCGCAGCCAGTCCTTCCAGCTCTCGAGCTGGTCATCGACGAACAAGGTCGTCACGTCATCGACAAAGCTTGGCTCGCGAAGAACGAGCTCGTCGAATGAGCCGGACGGGACATCCATCGCATCGATCCAGGTTTGCAGCAATGGCGACGTCGCGACGACGTCAGCCCACGCGACGAGGTTGTAGGTCGCTTCGCTATCGCGGGTTCTGACGTTGTCCCAGTGGTGCGAGGCGATCGCAGTCTCGAGCTCGAACACTCGGGCGGCGCGCTCAGCCGCATCGTCGAACCCGACGAGCGTAAACATCGTCTCTACGAAGGCAACGTATGCGGTGCGGATCTCAGCGAACTTCTCGTCTGAGTAGTACGACTCATCGGGAAGTCCGAGGCCGCCCTGCTCGAGAAAGACGAGGTAGCGCTCGGGGTTGCCCGGGTCGTTGTCGACGAACGCCTGAAGAAGGCCGCTCGTGCCGCCACGCTCGAGCCGACCGAGCGTCGCGAGAAAGTCGGGGATGGATTCGACGCCCGCAACGTCGGCGAGCAACGGAAGCAGCGGGGTCGCGCCACGCTCTTCGACGGCTGCCTCATCCATAAAGCTGCCGTAGACGTCGCCGAACTTGCGCTCTTCGGTTCCGGGTTCTGCGGTCTGCGCCTCGACGATGATGTCGCGCACTGCCCGCTCGGCCTCTTCGGCGAGCACGTAGAACGAGCCGTAGCGAGCCTTGTCACTCGGAATCTCGGTGCGATCGATCCATTTGCCGTTGACGTGGCGAAACAGGTCGTCCTGGGGCCGAATCGCTTCGTCGAGTTCGTCGGTGTGGATACCAGAGGGCAGTGAGGCAGCGGTCATGGCACAAGCGTAGCCGCGACCGGCTGACAGGTTTCAGACGTGACGGCCGTGTGCCCGCACGGGCGGTGCCGTCGTTGCGCCCTCGTGAAACTCGCTCTCGAACGCAACGGGCAGAGCGTCGCCGCCCTCGATGAGCGCAAGAACGGCGCGACCGGCAGCGCGCCCCTTCTCGAACGCCGGCTGCACCATCGTTGTGAGGTCGTGTGGTGCGACACCCTCGAGGCGGATGCCGTCAAAGCCGACAACGCTCAGGTCACGCGGGACGTGCAGCCCAAGGTGCAGCGCCGCGCGAATAACGCCAACCGCGAGCAGGTCGCTCTGCGCGATGATCGCCGTCGGTTGTCGACTCTCGAGTAGGGCGAGGCCCGCGGCGTACCCATCATCGATCGAGCTGTTGGATGCCACGACTCCGCCCGCCGTCGCGAAAACGTCGCGCACGCCGAGGATCCGCTGGGTTGCCGTGAAGCCTTCGCTCGTCGCTTCGAGCTCGGCGCTCAACGGCCCGGTCGTGTGCGCGGGGTCGAGCGGAAGCGTGACCATCGCGACTTCGGTGTGCCCAAGATCTCGCAGGTGTTCAGAGAGGGCCCGCGAGGCGGCGCGGTTGTCGAGGTCGATGGCGACGACGTCATCCATCGGCTCTGCCTCGACGGCGACGATCGGCACCCCGCGCTGGCGAAACACGTTGACCGATGCCGCGAGTTGTGTGCTGCACCCAATGAGGATGACGCCGTCGACCGGTGCGTTGTAAAGGTTGCCCTCGGCGTTGCCGGTGAGAAGAAGAAGGCTCGCACCCTGTGGGCCGAGTTCGTCGGCGAGGCCGTCGAACATCGCGACGTTCATCGGGTCGCGAAAGGCGTCGCTGAGTCGGTCTTCGATGATGACTCCGACGATGCCCGAGCGACCGCGCCGAAGACCTTGGGCTCGTGGATCGGGGCCAGCGTAATTGAGGGTCGCGGCGGCGGCGAGCACTCGTGCCTTCGTCTTCTCCGAGACCGGTCCGGCACCGCTGAAAGCAAGCGATGCCGTCGAGGCGGAGACCCCAGCGAGCGCCGCGACGGTAGCGAGGTTGGGTCGCGCGTCGGGTGTGCTTGCCGTGGAATCCATGATTTGGTAGCTTAGTCGAATCGATTTGATCGAATCGATTCGACCCCGGTTGCACACAGGAATCCCATGACAACGACGCCATCGACAACGCCGCTTACCTACCCCGGTGGGCTCACGCGCAAACAGGTCGTCGCATGGCGCAACGCGATGTTCGTCATCTTCGCGATCTGCGGCATGGCGATGGCCAGCTGGGTGGCTCGAGTTCCCGCCGTGCGCGACATGCTCGGAGCCTCGACTCTCGAGATGGGCGTACTGATCTTCGGTATCGCCGCCGGCTCGATCCTCGGTCTTCTGGCCTCGAGCCACATCATCGCCCGCCTCGGCGCTCGTCGTACGATTGCCCTCTGCCTCACCGTCGCCCCGGCCGGTTTTGTCGTCGCGGGATTCGCGGCCTCATTCGGCTCGAGTTTTGTGCTCGTCTTTATCGGTCTCGCGATCTTCGGAGCGGGAGCCAGCGTGTGCGATGTCGCGATGAACGTCTCCGGCGCCGCGAACGAGCGCGCCCTTCGCCGCGCGATCATGCCGATCTACCACGCGTTCTTCAGCTTCGGAACGATGCTCGGCGCAGCTCTCGGTGCTGTAGCCGAGCACGCGGGGGTACCGATCTGGGCGCACATTGGCGCCATCGCGCTGATCATGTTCGGTGCAGCCCAGGTCGCCGTGCGCTTCGCGCAGTCGGAGCACCTGGTCGAGGACGGCGAGGAAGAGATCCCCGCTGACGACCACTCGAAGAGCTGGCGCGGTCGCCTGAGCATCTGGCGCGATCCGCGCACCCTCTTCATCGGACTCATCGTTCTCGGCATGGCTTTTGCAGAAGGGTCGGCCAACGACTGGCTCGCTCTCGCAATGGTCGACGGTCACGGGGTCGATAACGCTTCGGGCGCGATCATGTTCGGCGTCTTCGTCACTGCCATGACCGTTGGTCGCCTCAGCGGCGTCATACTTCTCGACCGGTTCGGGCGCGTTCCCGTGCTGCGCGGTTCCGCGCTGCTCGCGATCGCTGGACTCATTCTCGTCATCTTCGTTCCGAACGCGACCGTCGCGGTCGTGGGAATCGTGATGTGGGGCCTCGGCTCTGCCCTCGGCTTCCCGGTAGGTATGTCGGCGGCGGCCGATGACCCGAAGACGGCTGCCGCCCGCGTGAGCGCGGTCGCCACAATCGGCTACTGCGCCTTCCTCGTTGGCCCACCCGTCATCGGTCTTCTCGGCGAGCACTTCGGCATTCTCAACGCGCTTCTCGTTGTGCTTGTACTTGTCACAGTGGCCGGAGTCGCGTCAGGCGCGGCCCGCGAGCCGAAGCTCGCAACTAAAGCGTAATCACTATCCGCTAAGCCGTGGGAGCAAATCTCATTAATTGAGCGATAAATCATCACCTGTCGGATAGCGCTCGATTGAATCGATATTCATCGGCTTGACCGGCTTTTTCTCTGACGAGTGGTCGCTGGGCGCAAGCTGGGAGTCATGAATAGGGCTCATTCAGGGGTAGACAGAAGATTCCGTTTAGTCATACCGTGAGGCTACGCATCGCCCCGGAGGTGACTTCCCATGCAGCCCGCAGCTCGACCCGCACGACGTAGTTTTCTACGCCTTGCCATCGGAGCGCCTGCTGCAGTGCTCGGCGGAGTCATTCTGAGCTTCGCCATCGGAACCTCGTCTGCGAGTGCCGACGAAGCACCCGAACCGGGGCTTCTCTCCTCCGTCGTGAGTGGCACCGAAACGCTCGTCAAGGATGTCGTCAAAGACACCACGTCGACCGTCACCCAGGTCACTAAGTCGACATCAAACGTCGTCTCAACGGTCGTCAAGCCCGACAAGAAAAAGCCGGTCACGAAGATTGTGAAAGCGGTCGTCGAAGTTGTTCCCGCCACAACGAAGAGCGTGACGGACACCGTCGAGAACGTGCTCGACAACACAACAGACCTCGTCGACGACACGACCGACGCGGTACTTCCCGAGGCTCCCGCGGTGATCGACCCGATCATCAACCCGGTGGTTGCTCCCATCGCTGAGGCCGCGACATCCACTCGCTCGACCGAGGTCGCCACGCCCGCAGTTTTCGTCGTTCCGACCGTAGGGGCCGCGACAACACCGGCACAGCCGGTCAGCGTTGAAGCAACGGCCTCGACCGCACCGCTCACCCCCGAGCCCCTCGTTTTCAGCCCCGAACCGACCGCATATGCGGGCTCGGCCGGCGGCTTCTCGCCCAGTGCCGCGACGACGACCGGGGCAAGCTACGCCCCCGCGATCGCTGCAACGCAAGCCACCCCGGAGAACGACGTGCTGCCGTCGACTCCGACCTTCGATACCGATACTTCTCCTGACTAAGTGAGGTGTCCCCTGCCGTTCTGAGGCAGGAATACGACACCCGCTCCCGCAACCGCGGGCAGCATCCTTAGTTACTTCTTTTGGAGAAGATCATGAATAAAACAGTCAGAAATGCGCTGTGGGGGGCCGGCTTTATCGCCGGGCTATCCCTCCTCGGCGTCGGTGCCGCAAGCGCGGACACCACCGGCGAAGACGGGGTTGGCTCAGGCAACCAGGTTCTCGGCGGAATCGAACTCCCCATCTCGGTCGGAGGAAACTCGATAAGCCTTTTGGGCGACTCGAGTTCCTCGGGCAGCTCGTCGTCGACCCCGGCGAGCTCAGGGTCAAGCGCTCCGGCGAAGACCTCGGGCTCAGAGGGCACGGCAAGCGGCAACCAGGTGAAGCCGGTCGTCAAGGCTCCCGTTGCGGTGAGCGGCAACGCCGTCTCCGTGCTGGGTGACTCAAAGAGCTCGGGTTCGAAGAGCTCGACCGGTGCCGCTCCGGCCGCCTCGACAAGCGAGCCCGCGGAGACCTCGGGCACCGACTCGATCCTCGGTGGAACTCAGGTTCTCCCGGTGGTCAACGTTCCCATCAACCTCGGTGGCAACGCGATCTCGGTACTCGGCGACTCCGCAACAACCGGCTCGACAAGCTCCACTCCCGCAGCGGGAAACGGTGCTTCATCGGGCGGAACAACCTCGGGTGACGACGGCGTAGCCGGCGGCAACCAGGTCTCACCCGAGATCACCATTCCGGTGAACCTCGGCGGCAACGCCATCTCGGTACTCGGTGACTCGAACAGCTCAGGCTCGACGACAACCACCCCGTCAACCGGTGGCAGCGCCGGCAACGGCAGCGAGACCGATGGCACCGACTCGATCCTCGGTGGAACTCAGGTCCTCCCCGTTGTGAACGTTCCGGTGAACCTCGGCGGCAACGCGATCTCGGTACTCGGCGACTCGTCGAGCACGGGAACCACGAGCTCAACTCCCGCAGCAGGGAACGGCTCGACCTCAGGCAGCAACACCTCGGGTGACGACGGCATCGCCGGCGGCAACCAGGTTGTTCCCGAGGTCACCATCCCGGTGAACCTCGGCGGCAACGCCATCTCGGTACTCGGCGACTCCGCAACAACCGGCTCGACAAGCTCCACTCCCGCAGCGGGAAACGGTGCTTCATCAGGCGGAACAACCTCGGGTGACGACGGCGTAGCCGGCGGCAACCAGGTTGTTCCCGAGGTCACGGTTCCGGTCACCGTCGGCGGCAACGCCATTTCGGTACTCGGAGACTCGTCAAGCACCGGATCCACGAGCTCAACTCCCGCAGCGGGCAACGGCTCAACCTCAGGCAGCAACACCTCGGGTGACGACGGCATCGCCGGCGGAAACCAGGTTCTTCCCGAGGTCACGGTTCCGGTCACCGTCGGCGGCAACGCCATCTCGGTACTCGGAGACTCGTCAAGCACGGGCACGACGACTGTCGTCCCGGGCACCGGTGGCTCCACCGGCGGCGGAAGTGAAACGGACGGCACCGACAGCATCGGTGGCGGAAACCAGATCATTCCCGTGATCGACCTTCCCATCACCATCGGCGGCAACGCCATCTCGGTGATCGGTGACACCGAGACCACGGGAGCCGACGTGATCGTGCCGGTCGACCCGACGGACCCGGTCGACCCGACCGACCCCGTGGACCCGACCGATCCGACAGTCCCGGTGGACCCCACCGATCCGACCATCGTGGCCGGCACCGATGGAACCATCACCCTCGCGGCGGCGGGCGACACCCTCGCCATCACCGGAGCAGACCCCTCGTTCTCGCTTATCGCGGCAGCGTTGCTCCTGCTCGGTGGTCTCGCGTCGCTGCTGTTCGGACGCCGGGCTCGCCCGGTCGACTCGGTTCTGAAGGCTCAGCTCTAAAGAGAACTGCATAACCCTCGCGCGGGTGCCGCCACCTTCCCTGGCAGCACCCGCGCAATGGGGCGCCCGCGTACACTCGTCAGGTGCGCCTCGTCATTGCAAAGTGTTCCGTCGACTACGCAGGGCGGTTGAGTGCTCATCTCCCCCTCGCGACTCGGCTTCTTCTCGTTAAGGCCGACGGAAGTGTTCTCGTTCACTCCGACGCCCTCAGCTACAAGCCGCTCAACTGGATGAGCCCGCCGTGCTCGATCTCGCTCGTCAGCCCAGAGCAGGAACAGTTGGATGCCGGTGTCATCGAGATCTGGAAGGTCGCTGCCGCGAAGACCGCCGACCTGCTCATCGTGTCGATCCACGAGATTCTTCACGACTCGTCGCACGAGCTCGGTATCGACCCAGGGCTGCAGAAAGACGGCGTCGAAGCCCACCTGCAGAAGCTGCTCGCCGACCACATCGACCTGCTCGGCGAGGGTCACCGGCTTGTGCGGCGCGAATACATGACGGCCATCGGCCCCGTCGATATTTTGGCGACGGATGCAGCGGGCAAATCGGTCGCGGTAGAGATTAAGCGTCGCGGCGACATCGATGGAGTCGAGCAGCTCACGCGCTACCTCGAACTCATGAACCGCGATCCGCTGCTCGCCCCGGTCACCGGAGTCTTTGCAGCACAGGAGATCAAGCCGCAGGCGCGCACACTCGCCCAGGATCGCGGAATCCGCTGCCTGCTTCTCGACTACGACGAGATGCGCGGCCTCGATGATCCTCACAGCCGGCTCTTTTAGGCCGCTCTCTCGTAAACTTCACGGAGATGACATCTCCATACACAGCAATACTTTTTGACCTCGACGGAACGATCGTCGACTCTGCCCCCGGCATCACCTCGTCGCTCGCCTACACGTTCGAGACGCTCGGCCTGCCGGTTCCGACGCCTTCCGAGCTTCTGCGCTTCGTCGGCCCGCCCATTCTCGACTCCTTCCGCGACCTCATGGGCTTCAGCCCCGAGCAGTCGCAGGCCGCGCTCGAGATCTACCGGCCGCACTACCTCGAGACGGGCGTGTACGACGCGGCCGTCTACGCGGGTGTGCCCGAGGTTCTTCACGCGATTCATGCGGCGGGCGTGCCATTGTCGCTCGCGACATCCAAGCCCGAATTGCCTGCGACGCTCATTCTCGAGCACTTCTCTCTCGCCGCGCAGTTCGACATCATCACCGGTGCGTCCGCCGACGAGGTGCGCAGTGCGAAGGCCGACGTCGTCGCCGAGGCGATTGTTCGGCTCACCGCTTTCGGCGCCGACCTGTCGAACCCCGTGATGGTGGGAGACCGCGAGCACGACGTGCACGGTGCTGCCGCGCACGGAATCCCGACGATCTTCGTCGAGTGGGGCTATGGTTCGCCGGCCGAGCAGGTGGGAACCATCGCGTCGGTGGCGACGGCCGCAGAGCTGCGCGAGACGCTCGGCCTCTAACCGTCGAAAACTGCTCCAACCGTCAGCGCATAGAGCAGTTTTCAACGATTAGGCGGGGCAGTACATCCGCGTCGCCGTGTGATCCTGGCTGCGGTCGAACTGGTGCAGGTCCATCGCCTTGCCACACAGCGGGCACGCCTTCGCGGCCGTCGGCGGCAGCGGCTCCTCGCCGTACGGCCCGAGCGGCGGCGGCCCGATGTAAGGCACAAGCGCGCGGTTGAGGCGATCCCACCAGGAGGCTGTCATATCGTTAGTGTACTAACTATTAGTAGACTAAGCGAATGGATGCCGACCCTCTCGCTCTCGAACGCCAGGTGTGCTTCGCTCTCGCCGCCGCGTCGCGCAGCGTCATCGCCGTCTACCGCCCCGTGCTCGAACCGATGGGGCTCACGCATCCGCAATATCTTGTGATGCTCGCCCTGTGGGAGCGCAGCCCGCGCTCGGCGCGCGACATCGCCGACGCGTTGCTCCTCGAGCCTGCGACGCTGACGCCGCTTCTCAAACGCCTCGAGGTCGCCGGCCTGATTGCCCGAGACCGCAGCGACATTGACGTGCGCGCCCTTGCCGTGCGCCTGACCCCGGCGGGCGTCGCCCTGCGCACCGAGGCAGAGAAGGTTCCGGCGCAGATCGTCGAGCGGCTCGGCGTCGACGTTGACGAGCTCGAGCGCGTGCGCGACTCCCTCACACGCCTCATTTCTGCGGCGACCCGCGCCTAGCTTTCAGTTCCCTTGGGATCCCAACCCATGTGGCGACACCGGCCCATTTTGTGCCTCACACTATTGGTGCGATCCCACGAGCATCGAGTACCGCGCGATACCAACGGATCGCTCACATTCGGGAGACAGTCGAACGCTGTCACGTGAAGTCCAGATCGGACTTGGTGTTGGCGTTTAACGCTGATAAAGATTGCACATGACACGTTTCACTAAGGCTGCAGCCGCCGTTGTCACGGCATGCGGTTTGGTGAGCGCATTTATCCACCCGGCAATCGCCGGAGACACGATTCCTCGCTCGACACTCGAGCAACTCGTCGCCCTCAACCCGGGCACGACAACGACCGACATGATCCAATTTATGGATGCCGCGGCCGACCGTCATGGCGTCACCCCTGGTCAGTTCGCCGCCCGAAGCCTCGCCGAAGCGCTGGCATCGGCCGAAGCATCCAAACCCCTCGACAGGGGAGTCACAAACAGGGGGGCCACGATTCGCACCGCCTCCGCGACCTCGGGAACCAAGCTCGGCGCTGCCGCGCACAAGGGCGACATCTTCACCGCCCCGTCGACCACGCTCTGGATCGCCCACGGTCACTCGGGCATCTACTCCTCAACAACCACAGTCGTCGAGGCACCGGGGCTCGGTCGCGTTCTCAAGAAGACCGCAGCATCGTCGATCTACGTCGACCCCGGGGCCCGCAAACTCTCGATCGCGACGACCCAGAAGAACCGCAACGCTGCCGCCGACTGGGCCGAGTCGAAGGTCGGCGCGAACTACAACCTGTTTTTCGCCGACAACAAGACGATCGAAGACGACGTGTACAACTGCTCGCAGATCATCTGGGCCGCGTACATGAAGGTCGCGAACATCGACCTCGACGACAACGGCGGCGACAGTGTTTTTCCGGTCGACCTGCGTGATTCGGTCAACGCGGTCAGCTACAAGCTGTTCACTTAGATCGTGAAGAAATTTCTCGCGGCGAGCGCCGCGGCTGTCGCGCTGCTCTGTGCGTTGAGCGGTTGCGCGACAGCTGAGCTTCCCGATGCTGCCGAGGGCACACTCGACGACTACCGGTATGCCGTCGCCATGTCGCCGTCGTTCGCGAAGATCATCGAGACGACGACCGGCGGCGAGCTCGTCTTCGTCGACGACAACGGCACCCTGAGCGCCATCGCAACCGAGGGCATCGACGGCTCGCTCCTCGCTATCGACGACGACACCCTGTACTTCACCGACCAAAACCACGACTACGCCTTCTCCGACACCCTCACCGAGTCGAAGCGCGCAACCCGCGAGTACTCGCAAGAACTTCTTGTGTCGACAGACGACGGCTTCGTCTCCGTTTTCAACTCGAACTATGCCGACGACGGGCTCACCTACCAATACGACGTTTCGGCGAGCGCGGGCGGCGAGCGCCGCTACCCGCACTACTTCGAATTGCTCGGGCACTGCGGCGAC
>Ga0247740_1001140_pt1 | contig 11685 bp, 28 predicted proteins | sample UWRJL148409B2_FD_180942 | JGI IMG/M metagenome (GOLD analysis project Ga0247740, IMG submission 180942) | Plant litter microbial communities from Arlington Agricultural Research Station in Wisconsin, United States - UWRJ-L148-409B-2 | ecosystem: Environmental > Terrestrial > Plant litter >...
ATGTATATGAACAATCTTGGCGCCAGCGGGCTTAGTCCATGTGCCGTCAGCCGTGAAGACCTGAATGTTAGCGGAGGCCGCGTAACCAGCACCACCCCCACCGCCAGAGCCAGCGCCCCACGCGGGGAAAGGCGGGTAGTGGTTAAGCGAACCGGGATACTGAGCCATTAGTGGTTCACCCTTCCAAACGTCCAGTCGCCAGCGACCAGGTCGTCCCCGTTGGTTGCTGTAGGCGGGTACACCGCCGTAACCGCAGGGGTTCCGCTACCACCGATGCTAGCACGAATCGAAGCGGTAAGCGTGCCCTTGAATCCGGCTACGGCGCTAGGGATGTACGTAAGCGCAGACCACGCTATCTTAGCAGTGCTACCCGTGGGAGTCACAGGAGAGTCACCGGGAAGAGTTTTGAGGATGTCAAGGAAGGTACGGTTGGTGTTGGTACCGAACGTGTACTCCGGGATGAAGCCTAGCACCTCATTGTTCCATCCGGTGAAGTACCCACCTGCCGCAAACTTGGCGCCCGTACCGTTGACATCATTGAGTACGTAGTGCGTCAACTTGGGGGACATAGCGCCCAAGTCCTTTACGAAGTACGAGGGGTCGTCTGCTTCAAACTTAGGCCCGAACTGTGTAACTGCCGCCATCCTATCACATCCTTCCGGCGCCAGTGGCGCTTACTACGGCTAAGGTCGGAATTGCACCAACTACGGTTAAGCGGATAGTAGTGTCTACGTTTCTACCCCGCAAGGCGCTTGAGTCTCTACAGTTCACGGTAGCCTAGTTGCTTATCCTCTACCGTTCGCTGTTTCTCTTGTCGTTCCGTCCAACTACGGCGTGTCACTGTCCACGCTGATTAGCCTACAAATCTTAGCCGGTGGCGGGGTGGGTGAGACGCCACCGGCAAGCAAACGTTCCAGCGAGTCGAAGCCCGCGTACTAGTCGGCCTATACTCATTATACCACAATGTCTCGCCGCCCCTCTGGTGTGAACCATCCTAAGTCAACTGATACCCCGTACTCCCACCAACCTTTCCTAGTCCACTTCTCGCAAAGATAGGCCGTTCTCTTCCAGTGCAATCCTAACTCCAATCCTAAGTCTCTAGCGAACTTATACGGGTATCTGGCATCGTCTGGAATTTCAAGCAAAGCTTTCAGTAACAATTTTTCGTCTTGTTTCATCATCCTCTATCTCTTAGATAAACTTTACCATCAACCACTTTCACAATACATTCGTATCTTAGTATGTTAACCGCCTTCTCCACGGTTGAGCGCGTAGAGTTGAGTAGGTCTGCCAACTCTGCTAGGGTTAGTCCTTCTCTTTCCTGTACCAATACTTCGACTTGATTTTCCATGCTTCTATTATACCATTTCGGCGCCAGTGGCGCTCCAACCATACCTAGTAATTGTACCAGAAAGCACTCTTCTGGAAAAGTGTGGTAAAATGGGGAGTGTAGCGAGGGAGGAGCGTTCTTATATACGTATACTATGCTAATTGATTTATTAATTTTATACTACGGGCTTTATTTTCATTCCGATGGAAATAAAGGGCGAGGGGACTTTGAGCATAGTAGTATTGCTAGGTATGCTAATGTCTACCTCTCTGTCTACGCATAGGTACAGTCAACGTTAAGCAGTCCACCTATTGTAACCCTACGTACCTTACTCCACCCACACTAGACCACCCACCCCTACCGGTCTTCACAACAGACCCGGAACCCTGGAGGTGGTGTGGTGAATGTCATCGCTCCATTGAGGGCGAACTCTCCTCTGTCGTCCAACGTACGTCGCTCCGCTGTTCCCTTACCTGTAGGCGCCAGTGGCGCTCACCTATACCGTAAGCGTAACGTATGGGCGGCGAGCCTAGGCGAGCCGGTGCGGAACTCCTCCCTATTCGCCACGATGTGCAGAAGCTAGACCACCCATCGTACACAGCACACCAGCAAACTCTACCGAATCGAAACGTACCCTTAACACGTATGCAATGGCCGGTATCATGTATTACCTTTACCCAACCGAAAAAAGTTTTCAAAAAATTTGCGCGGCGTTTTTACTGGTGGCCCAAAAAATAAAACTGAAAAATTTGCGCTGAGAGCACCCACCCCTCCTCAATTCACGAGACCCGATTTCACCCCGACGAAGCCCAAAGTGTTCGCACCACACGAAGGGCCAGCGCCAATGGCGCCGTAACTGTTAGATGTACCTGTTTTTAGCGTGATTTAGCGGCAGTAACTATCAACAACAGCACACGGCACTTGCGCTATATACATACTGTGGTACAACGAACCGGGCGATAACATCAAACAAACGCAGGAAACTGCACCGCGCTTTCAAGTTCCACGCGATTACATCAGGGTATGGGCTTAGACGTGAAAGTTTTCAAAACCGAAAGTATACCGACCAGTTTACTTTGAGAAACCCGCGCAAGGGGACAGAGTGCAGTATTGCCTCCTTTGCTAAGTGCCTCACAGACTACCCGGTATCAATCGCATAGCCCGGTAGAGCGTATCTACCTATAGGAGAGTTACAGACGTACCCGCGACGACGCTTTAGCAAGCGGAGCAGGACAAAGGCCGCGACGATACGAGCGTCCCCGATGAAAGTACCTCCCGAAAAGATAGATTCCCATACCCGATACGTAAAAGCGTACACAGACGCGCAAGCCGTTTGACGGGATTAGGCAAGTACGCTAAAACTTAGCCGACATGGCGCCAATGGCGCTCGTGGACTTTCCGAAGTTCCACAGGAGTTTCTACAATGGGTTATACATCTATCGCCTCCCTCTCCCTTTCGTCTCTTCCTGCAGCATGTACGGCTATGATTGACAAGGTGAAAGAGGCGGAAACCATCCTCGCTACCTGTACCCTGCAGGCAATCGGTAAGACTAACGTCTTACTGTTTGACCCGACGGCTACGGATGTAAAGGACGCTGTTCTGCTTGACGTTCCGGTAATTGCGGCACGTGACAAGAACGGCGAAGTCGTCAAGACCATCGAAACCGTAGCCGAAGGGCTTGCCAACCGCATGCAGGCAAAGCGGATTAAGTTCCTGCAAGCCAATGACGCGGAAAGCGAAGGCTTACCCGCAATCGTGGTACTCGTTTACACGATGGAAAACGTTACAAGTGTAGACGCCGAAGGCAAAGCGACCGTAACTGGTTCACGTCCTAAACTGTTACACTTCGCGGTTTGCCCTGAGACGGGTTATATCAAACGTGTAGAGAAGGAGGAGAAATGAGACGCGATTCTATGTGTGAATTCGACTAATCCCGTAAGCGTTGCACGTCTGGTATCCTCACAGTACGATACCAGACGTTTATAGGTTCTGCCCCGTAGGGCGAAAGGGTACCGCTATGAATCCTGTGTATACGGTTTACTGTGTTAGTGGTACGGATTGTATCCGTATGGAAAACTTCCCGTATGAGGATATGGCTATACGGTTGGCCGATTTGTTCGCTACTGCGGGTTTCCGCTCATGGGTTTACCGGGAAGCGGGTAGTTTCGGAAGTAAGTTCCTCCGCTTTTAGTGTTGCGCCCTTGCTATCCTCACAGCACGATAGCAAGGGCTTTTCCATTACTACCCATTAGGAGGAATCTTATCAATGTCAACCCTATCGCCCCCACTGTCACAGCGTGCTAAAAAACGAGCTAACCGACAAGAGAGGGAACGCCTCCTGCTAGAACAACAGGCAAGGGAACGCTTAGACGCTATCACGGTCAAGTCGCTACCCACTGTCAAGGTTTTCCATAAGCAGAAAACCTACGCCAAACCTACGCAGGAACCTGCTAGCATACGGCACGGCTTAAACGTCGTTACCAGTTCCTACGAAGGGCTATCACCCGTCAAGTTTGGCAGGAACGCTACACTACGAACGTACACGCTACCCGACGGGCGCATAGCCACACTCAAAGAGTTAAACGACGCGATAGCACACGCCGTTAAGAACACTCCTGCACAACCTTTACCGTCCAGCAAGGGTAAACCGAAGGCAGGAAGGAAGGGGGAGGGTGCCATCTCCCGTATTCGCTCAAAGTCCCACTACACTATCACGACTGGCCCCGGCTAAACCCGGTAATTCGGCCTAGACCAGCTCCTCCCGCGTTCGGGAGGAGCTTTTTTTGGGTCTGGTTGACTACAAATGTAAGCACCCAATGTGTTATGCTAGTCATTGGAAAGGTTAATGGGGATGACAGTTAAAAGCCTAATATACGTTCTGTCTCGTCATAATGGCATTACGTTGATAACGTCATCTAGCTTGCAAGTGGGAGATGATTGGATTATAGTATATCCAGAATCCCTCTACTTCGTAGACGACCCCGCGACAGTCGAAAGGTTGTCTGCTATGGACTGGTTTGAGGAGGAAGGTTCGCACGAAGGCGAAGGCATTCTAGTACCTATGCGAAGGTACGAAGAGTTCGGTTAGCGCCAATGGCGCTGGAAAGGTATCGTCATGAGCAATTTCAAAGACCTTGTGTTCCAACCGCATAAAGCCGGTCTAGGAGGAAAACACGCAGTCCATAAATTCGACAACGGGTACGGCATCAGCGTCGTCATTGGTCGTATCTTCTACAGTAACGGCGTTGACACTTACGAGGTGGCCGGTATCAAACCAGACGGAGACTTAATCGGTTTACCGGATTGGGGAGACGACGTACAGGGCCACCTGACAGAAGAGGAGGTTTCAGAGGTTATGGCTAAGTTTGAAGCCATGCCACCGATTTCCTAGTCTACCTGTTTTGTCTACCTGTAGACATCTATACACTACGCCCCGTCTGCCTGTAAAATGGCGGGCGGGGCTTTTTTTGTGTTAGAATGACAGTGTTTGTAATGCTATCGTCATTGGAGGTGGTTATCATAGAAGTGCCAGACGGTATCGTGTACGTTGTCATTGAGTACAACGACAGAGATGCTAGATTGAAAGGTGTGTTTTTAACCAACGCGGCGGCGGCTAGTCTAGCTAGAACTCTGGGAGCGGCAAGTGCCTACAACCAATACAAGGTAGAAGCGTCTTATATAACAGACCAGCGCCAGTGGCGCTAAGAGAGGAAAGCTTATGGAAAAGCCTGTAATTAGGTACACATACAATGCAGAGGCCGACGTGGAATCGGTGAATCTAGTCATCAACTCTCTGCAAACGACTATGCCGGAGTACGACATCCTTCCAACGCATTGGAATGTGGAGGAGAAAGCCATTGCGCTAATCCTCTTCATCGCCGAATCAGGTTTGGATGAACCTATGTGGTTCGCTCTGCGTAATGCTCTGCAACTTGGTAGCAAGATACTACCAATCCACACGCATAAGCAAGCCTCTAACCCTGCCATCATAGCAGACCTGAAGCCCGGTTTGTTCTGGAAAGAGCCTAACCGCACGATAGACGCCATAGAGCAAGCCATCAGGAAGACAGCGCCGGTGGCGCTAAGAGAGTAAAGCTATGAAAACTAAAAAGGTTATCGTCAACGTGACAGCGGCAGACATAAAGCACGGTCAACGCATGGACTGCCACTCGTGTCCCATCGCTAGGGCTGTGTCTCGCCGGTTGAAACCCGGCTATCGTCTGTATATGTGCCGCACGTACTACTACATAGAAAGAGTACACCGTAGCGGCGGTTGGCGAGGCGAACGTGTTACGGATTGGCTGGCAACGCCGAAGAAAGCGGAAGAATTCGTCCGTCTTTTCGATTCATGTCAACAAGAGGAGAGGGATAAAGCGAAACCCTGCCGCATAACATGGGAGTTACCAGAGGAGTTTCTACTATGACATCCATTGCAGAGCAATCTCCTAGCTTTGAACCCGGTTGCTGGTTGCAGACCCGCGATTGGGGTATTAGTCTAGGCGAGGCGATTATTAAGCTGGCTATAGAACACGGCTGGCTACCTTTCGACTTGGGTTATAACATCCACGACTTAGAAGTTGACACGGCTAAGTACGACGACGAGGGAATCCATTACCACGACTGTTGGAACGACGCCGAACAGTTCTTAGCCAACCTAGCCCCCGAAGGCTACTGGATTGGCTCCAACGAGAACGGGGACTTCGGTATGTGGGAGGTAGAACAAGACTTGCCTATACCGGAAGTTTATTGGGACGGTACCGCGAGTTAGCGCCACTGGCGCCGGAGGGTTGACATGAGAGCGTTTTGGCGAGGCTACGAAATTATGATTATGCCACATAGGGAAAAGGTGGCTGGTAGGAGGCAATGTTTAGCGGTTTTACTAGAGAACGGCAACTTTCTAAGAGAGGGGCAATCTTTTCTAGTGTTATTGGAATCGGTGGAAATCAGACCCTAGTATCTATACCAGTGTTTCACGTGAAACGTCAAGGCGTGGTGGTAAGTATCAGCAAGTGTCAATAACGGCAACTACTGGTATTTACTGTCACGCCTTTTCTGCGTTGTAACGAGTATCAATAAGTGACAGCTACTATCAAGGGTTGTCATTGGATGTCAACTACTGTATGTTTCACGTGAAACATGGTGGCGCCACTGGCGCTGAGGGGAGACGTATGGAACTTGTAGAGATAGGTAAACTAGGTCAAGACAGACCGGTAGACGGCAAGCGTTACCTACTACGCTTTAACCTCGTCGATGGCGTGGTTCGCTACGAATTGGGCGTCTACCGGGGGGAGCATTGGTTTAAGTCCAACGCCTACGAAGTTAGAAGCGGTAAAAGCTCCACGATGTTCGACGCCGACCGCGAAGACTTAAAGGTTTACGAATTACCGGAGGGATGGGAATGAAACCTAAACTTGCTCGTAGATTGGTACACGGCGAACAATATCTGGTAGCCGTGCGGTTTGGCAACGGCGAGATAACGTGGCGCGTTGCAGAGTACAAGGCTAACTACATGGGCCTGCGTAACGTCATGGTGTACATGGATAACGACTACTACGCCTACTTCTACCCTGACACAAAGGTAGAGGATACGAAGTACTACCACTTGCCGAGGAGAGTATGAGTTACAACTGGATGGAGATGGCTAAACTACCGCCTAAAGCGGTTGAGCCTAAGCGAGAGTACGAGAAGCTAGAGCCGTTCGTCAAAGACGAGAAGGCTTTAGACGACATCTTTGGCCCGCTGGTGAAGTTCCTGCCGACGTTTAGCCGGTTGGAGTGGAAGATGGGGATGGCTCCCGTTGGCAGTGATGCCGACAAAGCCATAGGCGCGGGTAAAGTGCCTCTACCGTCCGAGTGCGATTGGCACGGGAAGTTAACCTTCAAGAACCGCTACGGCGTGAACATCACGCTACACCCCACCAACGACTACGAGTTTGAATTGATGGACTCGCGTATCGCCAATCGTATGCGCATGGAACCGGTGATAGGTGAACACATACCTAAAACGGCGAACGGGTGGACGTGGACGATTAAAGGTCTCACGGCGGAGAGGGTGGACGCGCTGATGAAGATAGTGCAGGCTCTACCAGACATAGACAAGCCGGTTAAGCGTAAGGCCGGCACCAGTGGCGCCCTGAACACCAGACAGAACGGAGTGTAAATGAACGCGTTCACATTCAACAACCATACGGCGCATCTACGCTTTGCGTGGTATCGCATGAACCAGAGGATTACCGGGCGGCTTATCGTACAGCGCCACTGGCGCTAGGAGAACTTTATGTGGATTGTTACTTGCGCCATGACTGGTATGAACTGGCTCTACAACACCGAAGAAGAGGCGTGGGCTAAGTTCTGGTATCGCGCTCAGATGAAGGTGTCAGACATCAAGTTAGAACACACCGAAACCGGTCACACCCGCAGAATCGTCGCTCAGTTCTTGAAAGGGTAGAATAGATGGAACGTTACTTTATCGTGAATCGTTGGGGCGTCGTTCGTGACGCTAAGGGTGCTACGCTCCGCTTTATGGTGGAGAAGGGCGCCGAAGAGATGTGCGAGGCTTTGAACTCGCTTGTGACAGACGAGAAGAACACGTATAGAGTCGTGTTGGGGGTAGGGTAATGGGTTGGAACTGGAAAACTAACCTGCGTATACGTTGGCTCATGGCGAAGGCTTTGCTGAAACCTAGAGACGATAAAGAGTGGGCCGAATCCTACCGCGAGATGATGCTAGAACGTGGTGTCAACGCCGAACACGTAGAGAACACGATAGCCCGTACACAGTTTCGCAACACTGTGTTGCCCTACCTACACATGGGGTTAGACAAGTACGCGGAGAAGTACGGGAGGTCTGAGTATTTCATGTTGTATCTACAACGTAGGCTAGACATTTACGTTGAGAACCATTTCGATGATTGGTACAAGCAGGTGATGAAAGATGGGGAGAAAGACCTATGACGCCAGAACTTGAAGACATCACAGAGGTGGAACTGAGACGCCGCCGTAAGTTCGGAGAGGTAGACGTAACGTTGAATGGTAGGCCCGCCCGCGTGGTGGGCTACCGTAACAAGTTTGCGACTGTTTGGACTATGGACGGGTTAACCCCACAAGAGGCTAACTTCTCATGGGCGGCGGTTAAACACGTCATCGAAACTAACGCAGGAGGGTTTGTAGCATGAGGAAAACTGTGCTGGTACGCGAGGAAGAGATAGTCAACGGCAACGTTTCCGGTTCGTCTTGCCCTATTGCCTTGGGGTTAGCCAACGCCGGGTTCGCGGAGCCTTGGGTTTTCCCTGATGGCGAGGTGTCGGTATCGTTAGTACAGGTAAATGAAACAGACTTCGATGCGTTCCGTCCTAAGAATGATAACTGGTCTGGTAGATTCGCCTCTTTCGTTTCCGAGTTTGACCGGGAACGCGGCTGGCGAGACTCTGAATCATGGGAGAACTGCTGGAAACAATACGTACGACCTTTCCAGTTCGACGTCGTGGAAGAGGACGGGGAGTGGAGGATAGAGAATGTCGTCAACATATAGCGCCAGCGGCGCCATCACGCTAGAACCGGTAGAAGAGAGCGAATTGGAGACCGGCGTGTATTATCTGACACGCCGCAACGACTACCAGTGGCAGGTCTTGGAATTCAAAAACAGGGAAGGTCAAAGAGTTATGTCTGCTAGTGTATACCACGGCATACCTATCTATAGGTTCCAAGCTATTTACAAATTACCGGAGGGTTCCGTAGGATGAAGGGTTTCACGGTAGAACTATCCGACTCGGCTAGCCTGTACGATTTCGTGGCGTCTTTGCATTACAAGGGCGCCGTATTCGGTAGGGCGAGATACAGATTCGCTCTTAAAGAGGGGGGTGTTGTGAAGGGCGTGGCTATGTTTGGCGTCCCCTCTTCGCCTAACGTGTGGAAGGCGCACGGTTCCAGCGGGAAGGCGGTGCTAGAACTACAGCGCCTCGTCTGCGTGGATGATACGCCACCTAACGCTGAGTCGTTTTTAATCGGCGCTTGTCTACGATGGTTGAAGGATAACACAGAGGTTGAGTGTGTTGTTAGTTACGCAGACCCGGAGCAGGGGCATCGTGGGACTGTGTACAAAGCGTCTAATTTCAAGTTGCTAGGCCGGTCGGAGCCGCGCCGGGAGATTGTCATAGGCGACTTACGTTTCGATAGACGCGAGATGTACCGCAAGGTGGCTGGTAAGACTCTCCCTAAAGCGATAGAACTGAGGACGCTGTACGAAGAGGCGAAGCGTTCCGGTAACGTGAGAGTGATACTGTCTGAGAAGCTGGTGTATCGCTACCAGCTACGACCAGCGCCAGTGGCGCTACCAGAGGTCAGATTCAAGGGTAAGAGGGCTGGCGACGCGGTGAAACCTATCTACACCAATCCATTTAGAGCAATCTTCTCTGAGTCTTCGCCGCAGTTTAGCTGTGGTATAATATAAATAGGGGAGGGGAGTTGTTATGCTTGTTGAGGGGGAGCCGCTATACGTCGTGAAATGTTGCTTGAAGTCTAAACCAGAAGAGGTTAAGGGTGGGTCGCCTATAGATAGGGTCTCGGCAGAAGCGTGGGTTAAGAAGCTAAACAAGGAATACCCTGCCATACGACATTGGACGGAGTTGGTTGACCGGCGCCACTGGCGCTTCACAGGAGAGCGTAACGATGATTAAGTGGGTGATACGATGCCGTTTTCAAGACGGCGGCTACGACATGAACCGGTATCCTGCTACCAAAAACGAGGCGGAGAAATGGCTAGCCGAACTGAAAGAACGCTGGCCTAACATGACGTTCAGATTGGAGATGCTATGAGGGTGGTGGTAACACAGGAAGACATCAAGAACGGTCAACGCAAAGAGGAGAAGTTCTGCCCTATCGCGCTGGCTATCAAGCGCCAGACCGGCGAAGAGAGGGTGCGTGTCTATGGGGCTAGCATCTATATAGGCGATATATCCTACCAAGGGTTAGGCACCGGCGATTTCGTGGAGGACTTCGACAACGACGAAGAGGTGGCACCACAAGAGTTTGAACTGGTGGAGTACGTACCATGCAAGGACGAGTTCACCGAATGAAGATGCGAGACCGCAACGAGTGGATGTGGTGGTCTGTTAACTGGCGCTCGTGGCGCAGGTTCGACCCCTTCTTCTATAGGTGTTTGCAGGCGTGGCTATTCGCCGTGTTCACGCTGGTACTGTGGTGCATAGCCAACTGATTTAACGACTTCGGGTTACACGTTACCGGAGAACATAAACATAACGTGGGCGTAATAGCCAGAGAAAATACACACAACAACGGCGACCCCTCCCTCCTGATTGTACACCACCAGCGGGAGGGGTTTGCTGTGGCGCCACTGGCGCTGAAAGGGTGGGCCAATGAATTTCAGTCAGAAGAACTACGACATCATACGAGGGTGGTGGGCCGGTGAAGGCAAGGGCGAGAACATCATCGGGAACCTGTACTGGAAACGTACAGACAAAGGTGTTATCCTGTATAGCTACGGCGAGTGGTACGAGTTGGCAAAGCGGGGGACACCTGATGGTGTGAGGGTGAACAGCAGAACGGTATCGTTGACAACGACACGCCAGCGCCAACAACTAATCTCTTTCCTTAAAGAGAACGACGTTAAGTACGTAGAGGGGGAGTGGTAGTGACAGACGGAGAGTACATCAAGCTATTATCCAATGAGATACGTAGGCTAGCACTCTAAGCAAAATCAAAACGGGGGTTCAATGGAAGACTGTAAAGTAGACTTAGACATTCTAACTGCGCCGATGCCCAAGGAGGCGGTCAAGCAGAGGGTTATCGGCGGTGGTATGAAAGCCGACTACGTAGACCTAGCCACCGTTGTACGCCGCTTGAACAGGGCTACAGGTAACAACTGGAGCAACACCATCGATAAGGTTTGGATGGAGGGGAACAAAAGCCTAGCCCTTGTCACTATAACCATACCGGGGCTAGGCTCGCGTTCTCACATAGGCGTGCAAGCGGTAGACGCCAAGGCAGGCGAAGATGCGGTAGCCAAGGGTGCTATATCAGACGCCATCAAGAAAGCCGCTACACTATTCGGCGTGGCGTTGGATTTGTACGGAGAAGACACGGAGAACCCGCCGTACAATAGAGACAGGTTCGACGCCGACTGCAAGAAACTTAACGTCAACCCCGGCGAAACGTGGCGGGGTATACGCGACAAGTTCGCCCCCAAGGGCGCTCCCATGACGGAACAGCAAATGTGGGAACTGATGGAGTCCAAGCTAGAGGAATACGTTAGCGCCACTGGCGCCGGAGGAAAGCAAGATGCGGATACAAGTGACGCAGGATGACATAGACAGAGGGGTGAGACGTAGCGCCTGTGCT
>Ga0247740_1001141_pt1 | contig 11682 bp, 11 predicted proteins | sample UWRJL148409B2_FD_180942 | JGI IMG/M metagenome (GOLD analysis project Ga0247740, IMG submission 180942) | Plant litter microbial communities from Arlington Agricultural Research Station in Wisconsin, United States - UWRJ-L148-409B-2 | ecosystem: Environmental > Terrestrial > Plant litter >...
TTGTTGTTAATGTAATACTCATAGATGCTGGTGCAGGGCAAGCCGCAGTTGCAGCAGCCGGTGAACCCAAATCAAATCCACTTGGAAGCGGAACAGTAGCTGTCCACAAACCTCTTCCATAAGTAGCGGCTAATAAAATACGATCTGCTGCCCTGTACTTAAGCATGGTAGTTCTTACCGTAGGGAAGCTTGGACTAGGTGTCCATACTGTACTTGCTCCATTGATCTGATCTGTTTCCCACACACCTGTTTCGGTAGCGATGTACATTTTATTATTGTCATCAGGATGAAATACAGCCCAATAAACCGGCATGTTGGGTAAGTTGCCATCAATGGCTGTCCATGCACCCACACCGCCATTAGTAGAAATAAATATATTGTTTATACCATAATTAGTAAAAGTGGCTACCAGGTTATTCTCGGTGCTGCCCATATTGATAGAGTTCAGATAAGCACCTGCCGGGAATCCGGCACCGGTTGAAAGAACCGTACCTGTTGGCGTTGCATTTGCATCATCAGCCCTGGCTAATACTCCGGAAGTGGTACCAAAATAAACACGGTTGGCAACATTTGGGGAAACGAACGCAGATGCAATTGTTCCACCACCTAAAGAAGCAAAAGGTACTGTTGTATAGGTAAAGCCTGCTTGAGGATTTTCCCATCTTAAATAACTACCAGCCGATGTTGCAGCATATACTCTATCATTGGCATCATCATAATCATAAGGGTTGATAAATTGACCTGTATTATTAGAAGGGCCTTGCGACCAGTTGGCACCACCATTAGAACTTCTTCTGAAATTACAATAGACATAGGTAGCGGTTTGAAACTGCGGTTCATCCTGATCAATTGCCACATAACCACCATCACCACCGGTAACTTCTATAGAGCCGGTAAGCCCAGCGCCATTTAACTGATGTGTACCATTATCCTGTGCGCCTGCCAGGAAATAATTGGTAGAGGTAGGATGAATATCGCAAGCATAAAACTGTTTCAAACGCAGACCAACGTTTCTATCACGTATCGTTACTCCTTTATCAGACGAGTAGTGAATACCACCATCGCAGCCAAATAGCAATTTGTTGCCGTTGTCATACCATATACTTGTATGCTGATCGGCATGCACATATTGGCCTGTCGTTCCTACCCAGGCGGATATGGTAGTCCAGCTAGTACCTCCATTGGTAGTTTTTGCATTATCTACACCGCCAATAATACATTCATCGGCATTGGCAGGATTAACAGCAACAGCCAGATCATAGAATCCCTGGCCATTCGCAAATGGTTGTCCGGTTGACATAGTTGGGGGTGCCCCGATATTAGTCCAGTTTACACCACCATCTACAGATTTCCATATTGCAGGTATCTGATTGTTTATTGAAGGTAAACAGTATAATGTATTTCCATTAGAACCAATTTCTGCCCTGTTTGAACCTGAAGAAAAATCAGTAGTTGGAGCTGTCCAGCCTGCAGCCGATGTTGCAGTGGCTGGTATATCCGTAAAGCGATATCCCTGGTTTGATCTGGCGGTCATGTGTAATCTGCCCGTAGAACTTAATTCAAGGTCGGCCACATTATTAAAGCCTGTTGGTGAAATATTGGTCCAGGTAGCTCCACCATCGTTGGACCTTTGTAAACCAAGTCCAACACCAACAGTTCCTACATAAATATTTCCTGCATTGTCGCAAAGCATTTTACAGGTATAGGTAAAACCGGCTGTACTTGGAAGCAGGTTCCAGGTAACACCGTGGTCGGTACTTTTAAATATGCCAATACCTCTTTCCGAACCAACAGCGGCTCCAACCGAAGTAAAACCTTCACCTGTAGCAAAGTACATCGTGTTAGAGTTGGTAGGGTCTTGCGCAAAAGCAGAAACGATAAGGTTACCAAAAAAGTCATTTACTAAGGTCCAGTTGGCAGGAGAGGCTGTAATGTCGGTGGTTTTCCAAACACCGCCCATATCACCTCCTATCCAAACAGTTTTTCCTGTTGGATCTCCCATATCAACTAACATGGCATCGATCCTGCCAGAAGTTACACCACTGTTTGCCCTGGTATTTCCATTTGAAGGTCCTACTGCATCTCTGTCCGGGCCTCTTTCTGCCCAGTTTAATGCATCAAGAATATTAGAGGAGTTTGCGACGAATTCTTTTTGCTGGTTCGTCTTTACTACTGCCTCCCACATTTTATCCATCGGTACTTTGCCAGTTGATAAATCCCTGGTACGAAGTGTTTGAAATGCATCTGCCTCACGGGGATGGTCATATCCGTCTTTGTTTTCCTCGTTTTCTTCTCCTTCTTCATCATCCATGGCTATAGCCATACGCTGATTCTCTTTATTACTATTTTTCAAAAACACAAACCAGGCACCCGTCAGCAAAATCACCAGTATTGCTGCCGCCGCTATCAGGTTTGATTTTCTCCCCAGCACAAATGTTTTGGGTTTGCTTTCCTTTTGAAGGGATTCTTTTAAGCGGGTCAGCATTTGTAATTCAATGCTCTTTTCGGTTTCTTCTCCAACAGGTACATTGACGGCCGAATCGTCAAAACTATCGTACCAATCATTCAACTGTTGTTTTTCCTGTTCTGTTGCTTTGCCGTCGAGGTACTTTTGCGCCAACAGAAAAAAGTCTTTTTTACTCATAAACGTCTTTTGGTTTTTAAAAAAATAGCAAAATTCCACTTCTCTTACCAGTAATATTATCAAGCAGAATATGGGCAAATGCTACGTATCGAACCGAACCCTGAAAAGTCCGTTAGCTAGCTAACAGCAGCTGATAGTAGTACTGCAGCCTGGCCCAAAATTGTCTTTCTACTTATATTTTCTGGTAATAATACTTTCTTGCGGATACTTACATATCATGCAAAACTGTACTATATCAGGAAGTGTAAAGAATAGCAGTTTCCCCTACCTATGTTAAAAGAAAAAGTTCATAAAAAGCAAAAGAATTGGCGTAATCGTTTTTTTAAGTCTATCACGCAATTTTTTGATGGCTTTTGTGATATGTTTTTCCACAGATTTTTCCGAAATATCCAGTTTACCTGCAATCTCCTTATTGGATAAATTATGCTGGCGGCTATATTCAAATACCAGTCTGCACTTTTGGGGGAGTTGATGTATCTGTTCCTGCAAAAGCTGATTGATAAATCCGGTATCAAAATCCTGCAGATAACCTGTTTCTGCCTGGGAGGAAATGGGAACAATTTTTTGATTTCCAAATTTGGCTAATTGGCGAAAAACTGAATAGCGGGTAGCTGCAGAAAGCCAGGCTTCGAGGTTTTCAATATCGGCTTCTTTTTTTCTTTGCCAAAGTCCCAGCATTACTTCCTGTACCACATCTTCGGCAGCCTCCTTTGAGTTGAGCCTGTTATAGGCTATGGCGTACAGTTTGGGCCAGTAAGATTTATATATATCTTCAAAACCCACCTCATCTGAATGGGATGCAGTAAACTGCTTTTCTGTATGGGAGATGAAAACGGACACAAATATGTTTACTTCATTTTTACTAGTGGTGAAATTAGCGAAATGAAGCTGTATTCTGATAACAAAATGAGCAAACGATTGATAGTTTAGCTGGCTGCGATTATACTTATTTCTACATTCACGAATTTAGGGAGTGCCGATACCTGGACAGTTTCCCGGGCCGGAAAATCACTTTCAAAATAACTACCATACACTTCGTTTATTTGTGCAAACTGGTGCATGTCGGTAATAAAGATGGTCGTCTTCACTACATTGGCAAATGTCAGTCCTGCTTTGTGCAAAATTGCCTGAAGGTTAAGCATAGCCTGGTGCGTTTCTTCCTGGATATCTTTATTTTTTAATTCTCCTGTAGCAGGATCAATACAGATCTGACCGGATATAAACAATAAACCACCTGTAAGTACCGATTGATTATAAGGGCCGATAGGTGCCGGGGCATTTTCTGTATTAATGATCGTTTTACTCATAAGTCAATTTTATAAATTCAACAGGGCGAATTTAAGTTTATACGTTTTCTTTGCAAAAAATACTATTATGCGGGTGGTGGTTATTGCCAATCAATTTCAAAAAGAAGAACTGCTGGCGCAAGGGTTGAAAGATGATGTGGATGTGCATTGGCAGGAAGAAATAAAAAGCGTGCCAGCTACAGATTGTTATATTGACTTGCTATTTACTGCCTCCGAAAAAAGAATTGAATTGTTACAACAACTGCGGCCCGCACTTGTTGTGGTGAATAATGTAGTTGCAATAAATATGTTGCCCAACAATTTTATCCGCATTAATGGATGGCCTGCATTTTTGCAGCGGCCCATAGTAGAAGCCAGCGGATATGATGAAGCAGCAAAAGAAAAAGCAGCAAAAGTTTTTTCAGGCTTTCATAAAACTATCAGTTGGGTTCCCGGTAACAGTGGTTTTATTACTGCCCGCATAGTAAGCATGATTATTAATGAAGCCTATCTTGCATTGCAGGAAGGAGTAAGCACCAAAGAAGAAATTGATATAGCGATGAAGCTCGGCACTAACTATCCCTACGGGCCTTTTGAGTGGGCTGCTAAAATCGGAACCAGGAATGTGTATGATTTACTATCAGCATTAGCAGCAGAAAAATCACATTATTCACCGGCAGCATTATTAAAAAAAGAAGCAGAGTGAAAATTATTTGTTTATCAGCAACATTAACACAGATGATCTTCTGTTGCGTCGCACACTTGTACGTCCCGTTCTTTGGGCATCTATTAATACAGTCTAAAATCCAGCGGTCTTTCTGATGGCACTTATATTAAATATCGATACCGCCCTGGATACAGCTTCTGTATCACTCGCAAAAGATGGTTTGGTATTACAGCAAGCCATTAGCGAAAATCAAAAAGACCATGCAAGCTGGTTGCATATTGCTATTGAAGAACTCTTACAAAAAACAGGACATACAATAAAAGAGGTGGAAGCAGTAGCAGTAAGTATTGGGCCTGGTTCTTACACCGGCCTGCGGGTAGGTCTTGCATCAGCAAAGGGTTTATGCTATGCATTGAATATTCCACTCATTGCTATCAATACTCTTACCTTAATCGCATTTGCAGCACAAAAAGAAGCACAAAGTGACGATTTAATATGTCCTATGATAGATGCCAGAAGAATGGAAGTGTTTACGGCCCTCTACAATTCGGAGTTGCAGGAAATTGAAAGTGCCGATGCATTGCTTATTGATGAAAATAGTTTTGCTGAAAAACTACATTCTAAAAAAATAATTTTTTGTGGAAACGGCAGCAAAAAACTGCAACAAATAATTTCTCTCCCCAATGCTATTTTCTCCGGTATCGTTGCCGGACCTGCCGATTTGGCCCAATTGTCATATAAAAGTTTTCGAAATAAGGAATTTGTAAGTCTTGCCTACACAGATCCTTTATATATAAAAGAATTTTACTCTCCAACCACAAGGCTGGTTTAAAAAATGCGTCTTAATAAGTTAACGTTAAGGCATATACCTATTTTTTAATAACCAATTGGGTTTTTACCTCTTACCTCAAATTGATTAATGCAATGAACAACTACTCGCTTACACTAAACACACCCACTGAAAACGGAACACCCCTGAAAGTAGAATTACTGAATGTAAAAAAAGCAGCATTGATTCTCAGGGCAGTAAATCATAAGCTGCGACAGCAGATTTTGAAACTGATTGATGAGCATGGAAAGGTAACAGTAACCGAGTTGTACATGAAACTCCGCCTTGAGCAATCTGTAGCCTCTCAGCACCTCGCTGTTTTACGCAAAGCAGGTTTCGTTACCACTACCCGTGATGGCAAATTCATCCACTATTCTGTTAATGCAGAGCGTATGCTTGAATTAAACAGGTTTGTAGAAGAATTATTAAACTAATTATCCCAAACTGAAAATTTTTGAAAAGCCCCGAAACCTTCGGGGCTTTTTATTGTTATTAAAGTAATTTTGCCTTACCTTTTTAGAGGTAATAATTATTATATTTTATGTACATCAAACAATTATACACAGGCTGCATAAGCGAGGCGGCTTATTACATTGAAAGCAATGGAGAAGCTGCTGTAATTGACCCTTTAAGAGATATTGATGAATATCTGCAATTGGCCAATGAAAGAAAAGCTAAAATCAAGTATATTTTTGAAACACATTTTCATGCAGATTTTGTAAGCGGCCATATTGATTTGGGCAATGCTACAGGAGCCCCGATCGTGTATGGTCCCGGTACCAACACAAAATTTCCGGTGCATGTGGCAAAAGATGGTGAGACTTTTAAAATAGGCGATCTTACCATTGAAGTATTACATACTCCCGGCCACACTTTAGAATCTACCTGTTATTTATTAAAAGATAAAGATGGTAAAAACCATTGCGTATTTACTGGCGATACTTTATTTGTTGGAGATGTAGGCCGCCCCGACCTTGCACAGAAAGGTGAAGACATTACCATGAATGACCTGGCAGGGATGATGTATGAAAGCATTCATGCAAAACTTTTTCCGCTGGCAGATGAGGTGATTATTTATCCGGCGCATGGCCCCGGCAGCTCCTGCGGAAAAAATCTTGGGCCAGAAACACATAGCACTATTGGTGAAGAGAAACAATCCAACTATGCGATGAAGGCAGCGAGTAAAGAAGATTTTATTAAGCAGGTAACCGATGGTATTGCTGCACCACCTTCTTACTTCCCTATCAATGCAAAAATCAATAAAGAAGGATACGATAGTTTGGATGATGTATTGTTACAGGGAATGAAAGCATTGCCGGTAGAAGAATTTAAAAAAGCAATTACAGACGATACTGTATTGCTCGATACACGCAGAGCCGATGTATTTACACTGGGTTTTGTTCCGGGTTCTATATTTATTGGACTGGAAGGCCGCTTTGCAGAGTGGGTAGGTAGTTTAATTTCTTTTGATGTGCCTATACTTTTAATAACAGAACAAGGACAGGAAAAAGAAACCATCATCCGTATGGCGAGAGTAGGATTTGATAAAGTGAAAGGATACCTGGAGGGTGGATACGAAGCATGGAAAAATGCAGGCGAAGAAATAGATATGATTATAGATGTAGAAGCCGATGAACTGATGATGGATATACCGCACGATGATAACCTGGTAGTGCTGGATGTACGCCGCCCTACAGAATTTGCAGATGGACATCTTGCTGAATCAGTAAACATTCCTCTCAACGAAATGAACGACCCCGGAAGCATGGCCAACCTGGATGATGCACAAAACTTATATGTGCATTGCGCCGGTGGTTACCGCAGTGTTATTGCTTCTTCTATATTAAAAAAACAAGGCTTCCATAATCTGCGCAACATAGTAGGTGGCTGGGGAAAAATTAAAGAGCAGGAGAAAGTGGAGATTATTAAGGAAAAGAGTTTGTTGAACTAGGGAGAAGTTGCCGGTTGCCAGTTCCTAGTTGCTGGTAAGGCGTAATGTATTGGAAATACTGAAGAAGGTGCAAGGAGCAAGGCACAAGATACAAGTCGTGCCATGCGGAGATGTTGATAAGAATTTTGGTAGTCGCATATGCTCATCCGTGTTACTGCAGTACAAGTGTGCGACGCAACCACAGCTGATAGTAGTAATGCAGTTGACTAAAAAATTGTATTCATTCTACTTGTTCTAACTTTTTATTTACCAGGCTTCAGTTCCCTGAGCATCACCTGTTGCGTCGCACTCTTGTGCAGCATATCGCTATTCGGCTTGCTCATACACCCTGCTAAAAAGCACAGATTATTTTTTGCATAAAAAAAGCTGCTTGCGCAGCTTGTATTAATCCTTTTCATCTTTTCTAATCTTGTAATCCGTGATTATAGTTTTGATTCCACCCACTTCTCCAGCTCCGGCGTACTCTCTACACTAATGATGGCGGCGTATCTCGACTTGGTTCCATTATGTACACCCACATGCCAGAGGCGTTGTGAATCTACAATGAAGTGTGCGCCTTTTGGCATCGGCACTCTTGCTTCGGATTCTTTGATTGGTAAATTATTTTCATCGCTATCATACAGCAACATGTAGCTATCAGGATTGTCTGTAAGTTCTATCCACATGCGCACTACCCAACCTTCATCTTCAGGGTTAAGGCGGTTGTTATCATCACGGTGTACAGAGCGGATGGCCTGGTCGTGGGTTTGTGGTTCGAGGCGGATAATTCTTACACGTCCAAAATTAGCAGGAATGGATTTTATATAAGCCATCAGGTTAGGACATAATTCCGAATTGGGAGTAAAAATAGCATCCTTATCCGTTTTACCATTTTCCCAAAAACCTTTACACTCATTGGTACCATCGCAGGAAGCGAGTGGGGCAAAGTTGGTATCGCCACCACTTTTCCAATCCATATAAGTAAGGTTTTCCCACTCGGCAGGAGGAATATGATCGATGTTTAATGTTTTAAGAATTACATATCCTTTTGCATCCATACTGGGCATACGGTAATGCGGACTTTGTAAAGGGATTTTTACTGACCAATGCTCGCTATGCGGCCAGAAAATGGCAGGAGTTGCTGATGACATACTGAATGAATTAGGTTTAATAATTTCTTGCGCTGCTAAAGTAGGAAATATAAGAGAAACGCAGTATGACTTTGATTGTTAAAAAGCATATTTCCGTCAGGCGAGTGTAACTATTCCGTTTTTAATGGAAAACAATACCAGACCTACCCGGCTTTTGATATTGAGTTTATCGAAAAGCGCATCCCGGTAGCCATCGATAGTGCGGGGGCTGAGGTTCATTTGCTCAGCTATTTCTTTGTAGGTAAGTTCGGTGGCAATAAGTTTCATAAACATCAGTTCACGGTCGTTTAAACCAAAAGCATTTTTAGTACTACCGTCTTCTTCATCCATGGCATTGATTGTGTGGATGAGTTTTCCGGTAACCATTTCTGAGTAATAAAATCCTTTGTACAATACCGATTCGATGGCTGCTTTTAATTCAGCCGGCTCGGCATCTTTTAAAATATAGCCTCTTGCGCCATTCTTCAGCATACGTATAATTGCATTTTCATCATCGTACATACTAAGTGCCAGTATTTTTATATCAGGCTTATTTCTTTTTAACCAAAGGGCAGTATCGTAGCCATCTTTTTTGGGCATGTTGATGTCGAGCAATACCACATCCGGATCTGAATTTGTTTTTAATTTTTCAATAAATTCTTCGCCATTATCCGCCTGGAATAAAACCGTGTATCCCAATTCGGAAACAAGAGAAGCTAATCCTTTTCTGAGCAATACATGATCATCGGCCAATGCTATGGTGGGTTGTGGCTGCATACTTTACAAATTATGAATATTAAGGGGAACAATCAAGGATACTGTGGTGCCTGCGCCTATGCGGCTGTTCATATTGAAATCGGCACCAATCAATTTTGCCCGGTTGTGCATATTGCGGATGCCAAGGCCAAAATCGCCACCTGCTTTTTCATTGAGCGGTGTAAGATCTACGCCTCTTCCATCATCATTGATTGTTAATTGAAATTTATCGGTAGAGTAAACCATGTTTACTTTAATGGTTTTTGCTTCCGCATGTTTAATAATGTTGTTCAACGTTTCCTGTACAATGCGGAAAAGAATCAATTCTTTCTGCGGTTCCATTTTTATTTCTTCGCCGCTTACTTCCAGGTAGGTTTGAAAACCTGTTTTGCGAATCATGTCTAATTCGTAACCGATAACTTTCAGCAAGCCCATGGCGGCAATATTATCGGTGTTCAAACTTTTGGAAAGGTCTCTCAAATCCTGGATAGCTTTGCTGATAAGTACTTTTGAGTCGGTAATTTTTTCTTTAAGATCGTCCGGCTTTTCCAAATCCATCCGGTTCAGGTTTAGCTTGGTAAGGCTGAGTACCTGTCCGATATTGTCGTGAATTTCCTGGGAGATATTTTTGAGGGTTTGCTCCTGGATTTCGAGTTGGGTGTGGAGGAGTTCCCGGGAGAAGGATTCTTTCAACACAACCACTTCTGTTTGTTGTTTAAGTTTACGTTTTTGAAATAAGGTGATAAAAAATATTATCGCAGTAGCTAATAATGTGAAAACAATTACGCAAACTATTATCACATATCTTATTGCCTCGGAGTCTGGGGTCTGCATAAGTAAGCAATTGTTAAAAGTATATATAAAATAATGTTTAGAATTTTAATTACCCATATAAGTCCCATAGCCACTTTTAAATCATGTGTTACAAAATATGGAAGTAATAAGGTGTATGGAATTTCTATAATAAAAAACAGGAAAAAAGCACAGCTAATATAAAATACAGGTTCCCTGCTCAGTATAATTTTATTTTCTCCGAATAATACTTCTTTATACCAATTGCCAATTAAAAACAGCACAAACATTATACCTGCCAGGTAAGCATACGTATTAAAAACATATGGTGTTTGAATAAAAAAATAATTAAGTATAAAGAATAGTGGATATAAGATTAAAAAGTATTTTATAGTAAGTTTTACTTTATCTGATTTTGTAATGAGAAAATAGAAATAAGGTAAAAAACAAAATTCAATAAGTGTGTAAGCATTATATAACCACAGGTTATTAATATGGAGTTTTCTGGCCATATACCATGCTATCCATTCAACAGATATAGTCACCAAAAGAAATAAGGAAAAAAGTTTAAGATAGCGGGCACGGTTAAACACTATGCTGGTTAAACTGATTAACCAGCATAGTGAACCAAAAATCAAATAACAATCCTTAAACTTCATTATGTATTAAGCAAAAATCATGGCCATTCAGGATCCTGATCTCCACTGCAATCGGGGGGACATGGTGTGCCATGATCAAGTCCTAATATTACCAAAGGTTTACCGTCTTCATTAGTTGGATCCGGACGGTTTTCAAATCCACTTTGCTCTTCTATAAAAAAATCTTTGTGCTTAGGTGACTCATCTGTACCAATGTTTTCTGTCAATACGAATACAACACCCATCTGTTTTTCAAATCTTGACCCAGCCCGGTAGCTGGTAAGATAAACTCTGGTTCCTGACACATTTTTCTTATTGTTAATAGTTTGAAAAAGGATTTCTTCCCATAATTCCTGCATTTGTTCAAAACTAAACCATATAGATTTAGTTTCTTCTTTTCCAATTACCTGGCTTAGTAAGGTGTGTTTACCGAGTCCGGTTCGATAGTATTTAATGTCCTTATCGATTTCAGATTTAGGTTTTAAATGTGCGGGTTTTGGTTTTAGTTTTGCCATGATTTTTTTTTGTGGTGAAAGAGAATATAAAATACCACCCAAATCTCACATTGTCAAGCCCCTGTTCAAACAGTTTTTTGTCCTTATAATTAGGGTGTTTTCACCCGTCGCATGAATCACCTACTTACATCCTTAGAATGAACCCTTTTTTCTCCCAATAAAAAGTTAACGTCCCTGTTTTTTAACCATTCGTCAGCAGATTGTCACCGATTAGATAATTCAGCCTTTTCCAGCCCTTTTGCCCTTCTATCTTCGCCTACGAACTTATTTGTAGTTCTGTAGATAAACCTAAATCAACCAGTAACATTTTAGTAGCTGGTACGTCATAACCGCTGATTAAAGTATAGTCATGAAAATCAAAACCATTGCATCCCTTGGGATAGCCTTAAGCTATTCCTTGTTTACTGCTGCCCAAACTACTGCCCCGGTACCCAAACAACTGGCAGCCAAAAGAACTACCCAAAAAGTAACCATAGACGGAAAACTGGACGAAGC
>Ga0247740_1001142_pt1 | contig 11674 bp, 6 predicted proteins | sample UWRJL148409B2_FD_180942 | JGI IMG/M metagenome (GOLD analysis project Ga0247740, IMG submission 180942) | Plant litter microbial communities from Arlington Agricultural Research Station in Wisconsin, United States - UWRJ-L148-409B-2 | ecosystem: Environmental > Terrestrial > Plant litter >...
CGGATCGCAGCTCGAGGGATAGCGACATTGCCCGTTGCGACCCTCGCGAAAGCTCAGCCCATGCTCAAACTATTCACGCAATTTCATGTTCTGATAAGCCTGCTCGGCATTGCCTCCGGGTTCGTCGTCGTCTTCGGCATGTTCACTGGCGACCCGCTGCCTGGGTGGACCGCGTTCTTCCTGGCCATGACGATTGCGACGAGCGTGACCGGGTTCATGTTCCCGTTCCAAAAGCTGCTGCCCTCGCACATCGTCGGCATCATCTCGTTGGTGTTGCTGGCGCTGGCCGTGTACGCGCGCTACGGCGCGCAACTCGCGGGATCGTTTGCCTGGATCTACGTAGTGTGCGCGGTGATCGCTCAGTACCTGAACTTCTTCGTGCTGGTCGTGCAGAGTTTCCAGAAAATCCCAGCGTTGAAGAAGCTTGCTCCGACGCAGACGGAGACGCCGTTCAAGATCGCTCAGGGCGTCGCGCTGTTGGTCTTCATCGGTATCGGGGTCAAGGCCGTGGCCGCGTTCCCGGGTTGAGCGCCGGCTCGACAGTGAGCGCTACCTCAACTTGACCGCTGAAAAAACCAGCCCAGGGACGGTGAGCCCCGGCCCTTGCGCGGGGCCCTTCGCGGTCAACTCGACGAACTCGGTATGGTTGGCTTCGACGAACCGAGGGGCGAACTTGCGGTTTCCCAGCTCGTAGGTCACCACGCTACCCCCGCCGAGCCCCGCGGCGGGGAGCATTTCGACCTCGGGCTGCTCGCCCGGACTCAACCGGGCCCAGCCCCAGGAATTGGAACTCGCCAACTGACGCGGTCCCTCGAGCGCGGCGGCCGACGCCGATGACTCGTCGAGCACGCGCAGGAAGGCTCGGTTGTTCGGCCCGACGACGAGCGAGCCGGCAGCACGACCCTCGAAGAGGCTACCGAGCTCGACCTCGAACTCGCGGTCGAAGGTCTCGCTCTCGAGGTCGAAGCGCAGCAGGCACGGCTTTGGATTTCGAATGTCCAGAAATTGCGCGGCCGCGCCGAACGCCTCGGTAGCGACGTAGAGCTTGCCGTCGTCGGCCAACACGCCGTCGCGCACGTAGCCGCAGCGGGTATCTTCCGCGATAGTCGCGGTGTCGGTCGCGCTATCGACGACTACGACCGCAGCGCGCGGAATGATCGAGACGCCCTGACGCCAAGCAACGAACGTGTAGAGCTTGTCACCGCGCCGAATCGGGGCCGCCGTGAACGACAGGGTGAGCTTGGCGACCGCCAACCCCGGTAGCGGCATGCTTCCGGTGACTTCCATCGTGCTCGGGTTCCAAATGACGATCTGCGCCGTGGGGCCGTCGAACCAGTACGCTTTCTCGGGCGAAATGTACTGCATCTGGCCGCCGTACTCGCCGAACGCGGTGACCCCTTTGCTCAAGAAGCTGACGCTCGACGTTGCCTCGAGCCGCCCTGACGGCATGAGCTCGTAGCGAGTGACTGCGGGGTCAGAGTCGTTGGCCACGAACAAAGCTCCGCCGCCCTCCGAACCCGTGCCCAACGCACGCCCCGCGATCTCGACTACGCCGTCCTCGATCTTCAACGTGCGATTTCCCTCCAAGCTTGGCGTCAAGATCACGTAGCTCTGGCTTTGGTCACCGATGATTTGGGTGGTCAATGCGTACAGCGCGTCGTCCACTGGGTCTACGCCGGCCTCACCCGCAGCTCCGCCCTCGCCGCCTTCTGCCAAGGTGCCGGCTTGCCCCGCGTTCGCTTCGCCCTCCTCCGCGCGCCCCGCGGCACCGCTCGGCCGTTCACCGCCGGCCGCCGCGGCCCCCGCCGCTGCCGAGACTCGAGACGAATCCGAACCGCACGCCGACGAGGTCAGGGCTGCCGTTGCGGCGACGAGCAGCGCGCTGCCTAGACCAGTAAACATCGTTTTCATGGCAAATCCCTCATTGGTAGTCGAAAGTCATCTTCCAATGAAAGCTCCGACCGGGGCGCTGAACGCCGTAAAAGTCGAACACTTTCTCGTTGCTCAGATTCTGAATCTCGAAGCTGCTCCCGAGCGTCGATCGACCGCGCGGCAACGCATAGGCCACGAGCACCGAGTGGGTGGTCTGGTTCGGCACGTCGAGCCGCTTCGCGTCCGTCGCCGCGCTTTCCCAGCCGAGCAAGAACCGGCGCACGTGGCGCACGGTCCAATCGAACTCGAGGGAGTCGTTCGCGCTGAACAGCGCGCGCAGCCGCAGGTAGGCCGCGCCGCCCGCCTGTAAGTACGGCTCGTTCGGGATGCGATCGCCCCGAAACATCGCGAAGCGCCCGGTGTGCGACGTGTTGCGCATGTCTTGGTAGCTGAAATTCAGATCGATGCCGAACAGGTCCTGGACGCTGGACCAGCCGAGCCCGCTATCGACGCCAAGCACCCGCGCGGTGAGGGCATTTTCATACTTGAAGTACGTGCCCGTGTTGACACGCATCACCAGGTCGTCGACACGCCGAAAGGCTGCGCTCAGTTTGGCGCGCAGCCTGCCGATCGCCGTCTTGCGATCGTCTACATAGGCACCAAGGTTGTAGTTCTCGCTGCGTTCGGGTTCGAGCGTCGAGTTGCCGAGAGTGAGCCCTCCGTCGCCGAAGCGTTCGTCGAGACTGGGCAAGCGAGCCGCGTACTCGTAAGATGCCTTGAGGTAAATCTGCGGCGCAAGTTTGATACGTACGCTGTCCCCTGCGCCGAACGACGCTTCGTGCTTCTCTCGGCGGCGCGGCTGACCATTTGCAGCTTGCTCTTCGCTAACCGCGCTCTGCTGATAAAGCTTGGCAAAGGCAATGCTGCCGAGCGAGCCCGCGTCGACCTCGTATTCAGCGCCCAGTACGCCCGTCAAGAGGCGCCGCTCGGCGCGCAGAGGGTCGTACACCTCGGCCGCGATCTGACGATCGTAGCCGGAGCGCGAAGCGAACGTCGGTGCCAGCGCGAAACGAACCGTGTGTCCGTCGGTCGGGCGCAGCGTGAGCTGGCTCCGAACGAACAGCCCATGATCGTTCAGCACGCGGTCGGCCGGGATGGAATCGAGCTCACCGGCAAGCGGCTTCACGAAAATGCAGCGCCCATCCCAATCATAACGACAGGCCGACGAGTCGCGAAAGCGAGTGCGCCGAAACGAATAGCCGAACACGGCGTCGAGCCGCCCGGAATCGGACCAACCCTTGGCGTAGCTCACGCTAGCTCCCAAAGTGCCTCGGCCGTAGTCGACCTCTCCGTACGGCACCGTCATGCCGACGTTGTGCTGTACGTCTCGCCGATGGTCGGCGGCATACGCTTGCAAGACGAGGCGGTCGGCCCATGAACGGTCGACCAAGCCCACCCCGACCGTCACTCCCGCCGCTCGATAGCCATCGTGAAATCGACGCACGGTCGCCGGCGATAGCTTGCCGCGATCGTCAGTCAGCTCCACATCCACCGGGTAATCGTTGCGGGACGTGTCGAAGAACGCGGAGGCTTTGGCGAATGTGCGATTTTGCTCGGAATACTTGAGCCCGCCCAGCGCGATGCGGTGGCTTCCGAACGAGCCGAGTTGGTAGGACGCGCCACCTCTCGACACGCGCACGTGTTCGTCGGTCACCAAGTTCACCGCGCCGCCTAGGGCGTCCGCGCCGAAGCGCACGGGGACCACCCCCTGATACACCTCGACGCGGTCGATCAGATTCACGGGGACGTTACCGACCCCCATCTGGAAGCTCGAGTACTCGAGCGGCACGCCATCGATGAAGAACCTAACGCGGTCGCCCGACAAACCGTTCAGTGAGTAGCGACCGCTCGACCCGAGACCACCTTCGCGCTGCACACGCAAACTGGTGTTCCGGGTGAGCACCTCACCGAGGTCGGCAGATCTCTGCTTGTGCTGCGCGAGCTCGACGACCTCGACCGCGAGCGGCGAGCTTCGCTGGCGTCGGGCGATGGAAGCACCGCGCACGGTGACTTCGACCTGCGGCGTCAGCGCCGGCGGGACTCGTTCAGGCTCGACCAGTGGCGCGTCGATCGGCTGTTGCGCTATTCCAGCGCGAGCAAGCAACAGCCCCGCCGCCAGCGCAAAAACAGCCGAGGGCGACGCAGCGACCACCGGCGAGGATCTACATGATAATGATTTGCATATTCAATAGCAAAAGTGAAGCTTGTGGAAATTGCCGGATAGCCGCCGGTTGGGCCGCCCCCAGGCGTCCTAAATGACGGATTCCGGGCCCGCGTTCGCCGAGCGAGCTTGAATAGCGCGTCTTCATTCCCCATGCTTCCGGGGTGCGACCAGTCAAAAATCCCTCAAAACTGGATGATGAGGCGCTAGCCCGCGCGCTGGAGCAACTACACGCGCTGGTGCGTCATCGCGGGTTGAAGGCCTCGGGTGTTCGCGAGGCGATCGCCCGCGCCGCGCTCTCACACGGGGGCCACTTCACGATCGACGAGCTTGCGACGCAGTTGCCGGGAGCTCACTCCACGACGGTGTACCGCACCATCCCGCTGCTGGTCGATGCGGGATTGTTACAGATTGCTCCCGGGGCCGAAGGCGAGGGTCGACGCTACGAGCGCGCGTTCGAGCGAGAGCATCACGATCACCTCGTGTGCACCAATTGTCACAAGGTCGTCGAGTTTTGCTTCGAGGCGATCGAGATGCTGCAGCGCGACGTCGCCGAGCGTTTCAACTTCAGCTTGACCGGCCATGTGCACGAGCTGTTCGGTACCTGCAGTGAATGCCGTGGGCGCGCGTCACGTTGAACCCGTCGGTTCTTTATTGCAAGTGATTCGCACTTTCACTAGAGTCGCGAGGTGCGACCGAGGGCGTTACTTTCAGCCATAAGCCGCTTCAAGTGGCTGCGACTTGCTCGGCGCGTGCACCTGTACGCGGGTCTCGTGCTGCTGCCTTGGCTGATGTTCTTCGGCGCGAGCGGCCTACTGTTCAATCACCCTAACTTGGGCGAGCAGGTGACCGCTTTTCGTTTGGGGCCGGAGCGTGTCCGCGAGCTGACGGGACTTTCTCCTTGGAGCCTCGACCAGGCGGCAACCGAGGTGGTCGCCAAGCTGAACGCGACTGCCGGGCGTCAGGCCTACACGCTCGACTCAGGGTTCCCAGCTCGCTTACAGGGAGCCTTGGTCCTCAAAGCGCCTGCGCCGCAAGGTCAACACCTGCTGCTGTTCAATCCGGAACGAGCCATGGGCATCGTGGCGACCCGCAGGGCCAGGCCAGAAGGCGAGCCCGCGCCGTTCGCCACCTCGCACCTGGATCTGCCGGAGTACTCGCTGGCCGAGCTGGAAGGCAAGCTGAGCGAGCTCTTGACCAAGACCAACACCCCCAGCCCCGCGCGACTCCAGGGCGATGCCAAGCTTTCGCCCACGCTCGAGCTGCGCCTCAAGGATGAACGAGGCGAGCTGTGGAACGTAACCTACGCAGTCGGGACTGGAAAGGTCGGGGGACGGCGCACCGACCAACTCCCGAATCTAGGTGTGAGTCAGTTGTTCGCCGCGTTGCACATGACGCATCACTTCCCGATGGCGCTCGGCGCGCGTTGGTTTTGGGCTCTTTTTCAAGACTTGTTGGGCATAGCGATGGTTTTCTGGGGGCTCTCCGGGTTGATCATGTGGTGGCAGCTCAAAGCGACGCGCATCGTCGGTGTGATCTCCCTGCTCTCGGCGCTCGCCATCACGGGCGTGGTCGCCTACGGCACCGCGAACGACCTGTTGTTCGGCGATGTCGCGCAAAAGCTCGGACCGGGCGATTGAAAGCGCGGCCATGAATATCCAACCGAGATTTTTACCGGTTCAACTGGCAGACCTGGGTGCGCTGCGAAACGACTACCTGGACCGTCTCATCGCGGGGCAAGAGGCGTTGCTCGAGGTTCTCATCCAACGAGCCCAGTGCTTCTCGATTTTCGCCAAGGGTGAAACTGCGGGCTATTTCATCGTGCATGACCGCGAGGGCTTGCTCGAGTTCCACGTACGGCCCGAGTTCCAAGCGTACGCGCACCTGCTATTTCGCCGGTTCGTACTCGAAAAAGACGTCCGAATTGCGCAGGTCAAATCCTTCGACCATCTGCTGCTCGCCTGCGCAATGGACATTCAAACCAGCGTGCGCGTCCGCGGGATCTTGGTCCGGGATTTCATCCGCCGCCCGCTGCCCGAGATCGCGCGCATTCGCTACCAGGAGCGCGCGGCTGAAGCGCGTGATCTGCCGCGCGTTCGCGCCATCGATCAACGAGTCTTCACGGATCCGGAACGGCTCGCCGCGGTCATCGACGCGGGCGCGATGCGCCTGTTCGAGCGGGACGATCAGCTGGCTGGTTTCGGCATCATTCGCCCGGTCATCGCGGGCCGCCCCGAGGTCGACCTGGGGCTCGCCGTCGATGCGGCTTTCCGCAACAAGGGCTATGCCGTGTACTTCCTGCGTGACATGGCCGAGTGCTGCTTGCGCCGCGGGCTCGTACCAATCAGCGGTTGTGCTGCAGATAACGAAGCTTCGATTCGTTTGGGATCACGGGTCGGTTTCGTCTCGCTCTATCGATTGCTGGACGTGCGCTTTTGACCCGGGCTGGCGAGGAGTTCAGAGCGTCTCGAATAGCCCCGCGCGCTGCATGGCCGACAGACTGTCCGCTGCGGCCGCTACCGTAAACTCGATTTGCTCCTCGGTGTGCGCGCCGTTGATGAAATTGAGGTCACGCCGCAACAGCACGCCGCGCTCGGCCATCTGCGCCTGAAAGGCACGCATCAAGGTTGAGTGGCGTGTCGGCTCCCGGTCGAACGAAAAGAGTGGGATCGGATCGTAGCCCAACACGCGTAGTGGGGCATTGGCGACGCTGGCGGCGGCGTTCACGCCATCGCGCAGCGCACGACCGAGCCTCGCCAATTGGTCGATGTAGTCCGTCGATCGGTACACGTTCAGCGTAGCTTCGCACACGGCGAGCGACAGCAGCTCTCCGCCGAAGGTCGTGGAGACTTGTAAGGTGTCCATCACCTTCAGGTGTTCACGCCGGCCAACGACCGCAGACAAGGGCATGCCCGCGGCGAGCGACTTCGAGAAACAGGCGATGTCCGCCTGCACGTCGAAGTATTGGTGCGCGCCGCCCAACGCCAGTCGAAAGCCAGTGACGATTTCATCGAACACGAGCAGCACCCCGTGCTGCGTACAAGCTCGGCGCACGCTCTGCAGAAACTCGCGCGACAGGGGGCGATTGTAGGGTACGGACAATAACAAGGCCGCCAAGCTTCCGGCTTCTTGCTCGATTGCCGCCAAGAGCGGGTGTTCGTCGGCCGGCGTGAACAGGGGCAACCGGCGCGTCAGCCCCGCGAGCGCTTTTGGCACACCGGGCGTGTCGAACATGAACTGATCGTGCCAACCGTTGTAACCAACGGCGACGATTCTCTCCTTGCCGGTGATGGCGCGCGCCAGACGGACTGCGGCCGATGTCGCGTCAGCGCCGGTCTTGAAAAAGCGGGCCATCTCGGCGCCGGGAATGGTGTCGACCAAGAGCTCGGCTGCGGTCACTTCCAGACTCACCGGCAGCGAGTGAATGAAGCCACTCTCCAGCACCGAGCGCGCGGCTTCGATCAGCGCCGGGTGCTGATGACCCAGCGCCGTCGCGCCCAACCCGCAGATGAAATCGACGTACTCGTTGCCGTCTACGTCTTCCACCAACGCGCCGCGCCCGCGGCTCAGAAAGACTGGGAATGCGCCCGGGGCAAAGTGCTCCGGACGCTTCATCATCGACAGCGTCACACCCGGGATCACCGACCGCGCTCGATCCAAGAGCTCGCGCGAACGCTCGAGCACGAGTGGCGATGGATTGCGGCGAGGCAGGCTCGCGACTGCGGCAGCGGCGGATTGGGTCATTACGGCTTCGAACTCCAACCGCGAGTCAACTACTAATGATTCGCATTTTCAATAGCAAACAGATGATTTTTGGTTTAGTTGTCTGTGACGGCCCTGCGGGCGGCAAACGCCCGCCATGTTGCGAGTTCTGAGCGATGCGATCCCATGAATGACAAGCTGCTGAGCCAGGCCGAGCTGGGCGTTTGGCTTGGGCAGCAGGCTGCCAGCGACCCGTCCATGTATCTCGCCGCGCAGTATCTGATCTTGCGTGGTCCACTCGACCGTGAGGCGTTCGCACACGCGCTGGGTGCCGCGCTACGCGAAGCCCGCTCGCTTCACGTCCGGTTCGGTGAGCATCGGGGGACGCCGGTCCGGGAGCGCATCGGCTACCGGGGACCTTGCCTCTCGTTTTCGGATCTACCCCCGTCGTCGGACGTGCGCGCCCAACTCGAGGCCCATGCGCGACAGGCATTGGCTCAGCCTTTCGACATCGAACACGGAGCGCTCTACGCGCATCAACTGCTCCGACTCGCAGATGGTCGTCACGCTTGGCTGCACATCGCCCACCACGTGGCGCTCGACGGCTATGGCTTCAACCTGATCGCTCGCCGCACCGCCGAGCTGTACGCGGCGGAAGCGGGGCAAGCTCCGGCGAAAAGCCCCGCTTTTGCCGAAATTGACCCCGTACTGCAGGCGGATATCGCCTACCAAAGCTCAGGCGCACGCGAGCGAGACCGACAATTTTGGCTCTCCGAACTCGCTGGTGTGCGCGGCGCCCGGCTCGGCGCGCGCTCGTTCCCACCCGCGAGCGGCCTGCACGTCACACGCCTGTTCCCCCCGACGCTCGCCGAGCAGCTACGCTGCGCGCCCGCTTCGCTCGGCATTGCCTGGACCGAACTCGTGCTGGCCTGCACCGCGCGGTTGGTTCACGACCGCACCGGAATGACCTCTTTCTCACTTGGCCTGCCGGTCATGCTGCGTTTGGGCACCCCAGCCCTGCGTGTCCCGTGCATGGCCATGAACATCACGGCGTTGCCCGTCGAGTGCCGGCCAGGGTCGAGTACTCTATCGCTCGCGCGACAGATCCGCGACTCACTCCGGCGACAGAAGAGCCATCAACGCTACCGCTACGAGCACCTCAAAACCGACCCGGCCTTGGCCGGCCGCCGCTTGTTCGGCCCGCTCGTCAATCTCATGCCTTTCGACCTGTCGCTGTCTTTCGGCCCATGTAGCGCCGAATTGCTCGACATTTCGGCGGGCCCAGTCGAAGACATTTCGTTCGCGGTCTCGCCTCGCCAAGGCACCCTCGAGCTCTTGGTCGACGCGCATCGAAGTTCGTTTTCGTTGCGCGAGGTCGAGGCGATCGCCGACCAGTTCATGAGCGCGTTGACACTCGGCGTTGCCGATCCAGAGCGGGTCGTGATCCCTGATGCACCGCGGCCGCTCGAAATCCCGTCTCCGGTGGATCGTATCCGAGCTCACGCACGCAGCCGTCCCTCGGCGGTGGCATTGGTCGCGGGGGAACGCCGCTGGTCATACGCCGAACTCGATGCGGCGGCCCAAACCGCGGCCAACGAGTTCCAAGCGTGCGGATTGAGCGGGGGAAAGCTGGCCGCGCTCGACCTGCCCCGCAGTCCCGAAGCCGTCATCGCCATCTTGGCAACGCTGTACCTCGGCGCAGGCTACGCGGCGTTGGACGCCAAGCATCCGCTCACCCGCCGCCAGCAGATCTTGGACGAGCTCGAACCGTGCCTGCTGCTGAGTCAGCCCGATGCGCAGGAGACACTGCAATTGCCAGTGGGAACGCGCCGTTGCACGGAATGGAGTGTGCGCAGTGCAGAGCCTTCGCCGGCTCCTCACCGTGTGCCAATCCCGGACGAACGACTGGCTTACGTGGTGTTCACGTCCGGCTCCACCGGCGAACCCAAGGGTGTCACCGTCAGCCATGCGGCGCTCGCTCACTTCGTGCAAGCGGCCGATACCCGCTACCAGTTCACGAGTGCAGATCGCGTGCTCCAGTTCGCTCCGCTCTCGTTCGACGCCAGCGTTGAGGAACTGCTCGTCACCTGGACGACTGGCGCCGCGCTCGTCTTGCGCGACGACGCGCGCCTCGACAGCTTGCGCGTGTTCTGCGCCGCCTGCCAAGACGAGCGCATCAGCGTGCTCGACCTGCCCACCGCGTTCTGGCATGAGCTGACCCTCGCGCTCGAGACGGGCACGGCTCACCTCTGGCCGAGTTTGCGCTTGGTGATCATTGGCGGCGAGGCCGCGCTGCCCGGCCGACTGAGTGCCTGGAAGCGGCTGGCACCCCGAGTCCGACTGCTGAACACTTACGGGCCCGCGGAAGCCACCGTGGTTGCGACGTGCGCGGACCTGAGCGACTGGACGGAGGGCAATGAAGTGCCAATTGGCTCACCACTGCCCGGCGTTCACGCGCTGCTCGTCGACGAGCACGGCCGGTTGATCGAAGCGGCCGAGACGAGCGGGGAGCTGTATCTCGCTGGGCCGACCCTGAGCTCCGGATACCTTCGAAGGCCGGACCTGAGTGAAGAGCGCTTCGTCGCGCTAGCGGGACACGCACGCGCTTATCGCACTGGTGACCGCGTGGCGCGCGCGGCAAACGGTCATCTTTCATTTCTCGGCCGCGCCGATGACGAAGTCAAAATCAGCGGCTACCGCGTAACGCCCGCCGAGGTCGAAGCAGTGCTGTCCAAGTACCCACTCGTGCGTACTTGCGCTGTGCTCGGCGAGAGCTCGAGCGCGGGGCCACGACTGGTCGCGCACGTCGAAGCCGACGTGGAGCGCGTGACCGCGGCTGCCCTGCGGCAATTCCTGTTGCAGTCGCTTCCCGCACCGATGGTGCCTTCTCTGTTCGAAATCCACGCTCAGCTGCCACGCTCGGCCAACGGTAAGCTCGACCGGAGCTTGCTGCGGCGCGCGGCGCTGCCCGACGCCATCGCGGAGCCGCTCTCACCAAGTCAAGAACGGGTGCTCTCTGCCTGGCGAGCGGTGCTCGGTGTCACGCGCGTCCGCCTCGACGACAACTTCTTTGCGGTCGGGGGCAGCAGCTTGCAGGTGATTCAACTCGCCAATCGCCTCAGCGAGGCGGGCATCGAGCTTGGTGTGGCGGCAATCTTTCGCAATCCGACACCACGCAAACTTGCCGAGCTACTCAATAGTGAGAGCTCAGCGGGGGTTCGGGCGCCGTTCACGCCCCGCCCGACAGCGCTCGATGAAGGTCGCTTCCCTCCTTCGCAGTTCGTCGCCCGCCCATGCCGGCGCGTGTTACTCACCGGAGCGACGGGCTTCGTAGGCGTGCACCTCCTCGCGCGCTTGCTGGAAGAGCCAGAGTGTTTCGTGGTCTGCGGGGTGCGAGCGCCCGATGCGAGTGCCGCGCGGACGCGACTGCTGGGACACGCCCGCGAGTACGGTGTGGATCTGGAGGCGGCAGCCGCACGCTGGGAAGCCGTGACGCTCGACCTGTCAGCGACCGGCAACGCCGACACCTGGGCGGAGACCATCGAGCCATGCGCGTGGGTAGTGCATTCCGCGGCCCATGTCAGCCTCACGCGCGACTACGAGAGCCTGTATCCGAGCAATGTACTCGCGACACGCACCTTACTTCACCTCGCCTGCAGCTGGGGCAGCGAGTTTCATCACGTGTCGACCATTGCTACGCTACCGATACACGCAGGCGGAAGCGTTTCCGAAGAGTTTTTCGCCGTCCACCCGGGACTCGCCGACGGCTACCAGCAGTCCAAGTGGCAAGCGGAGCAGCTGTGTGCGGAAGCCGCCGCCCGCGGGTTGCGCACGGCGGTCTATCGTCTGGGGCGAATCACGGGAGCGCAGCGCCGCCCG
>Ga0247740_1001146_pt1 | contig 11643 bp, 14 predicted proteins | sample UWRJL148409B2_FD_180942 | JGI IMG/M metagenome (GOLD analysis project Ga0247740, IMG submission 180942) | Plant litter microbial communities from Arlington Agricultural Research Station in Wisconsin, United States - UWRJ-L148-409B-2 | ecosystem: Environmental > Terrestrial > Plant litter >...
TTTCACTAATTCAATTCGCCGCGAGCAGACTTTCACACTGTCGCCCAAGCCTCCTGAACGTGCAACTGCAGCACGAAGTGGATGCAGCTGTGCAGGCGACGGTCGCGCACCCGTTCCGTCAGGGGAAGCCCGGACCAAATCAACGGCTTTCGACCTGACGCCCAAGTACAGGCGTGATCTGGTTTATGGGAGATCTAATCTAGTGGTCTCTCTTGATGGCGTTTACACCAGGCCATCATTTCCGAAATACTGCGTCGGATTCCGAGCCGGCCCTTCGGCACTGGACTGTGGTGGGGGTGCTGAAGGACGGTCGATCCGGTTCACACGCGTCGTTCGCGTGATGGTGCTGCACGACGACGTAACGACTGGAGAGGGTCCAGGAGGTGACAGGATGTTGAATCTGTGGAAATCAATATGATCCCCTTGAGGCCACAGAAGTCGACAATCAATACGCCAAGCAGCCGCCATGTCACCGTAGGCGCCAACAATCCCGACTCCCTTCCTCTATCTCCTCTGCAATCTTTTCTCGTGATCGTACTGCATACCACACCCGGTGCTCCTAAACGTACAGCGGTAGCAAGCACTGCTCCAGCGCAGTGGGGACGAGAGTCGTCGCCACCCCGAACAGTATGATGTCTCAAGGCGGTATACCAGCAACCAACAGCGCTACACAAGATCTTGCTGGCGCACGGTGGAGACTAGATAACCCCAGTGATTCATCCTCGGAGCACTACACGAGAACATTATACAAGAAACACCGCAAAACCTTCCAGTCGATAGCTGCGGCTTGACTCTATCGCTGCACACGTTCAGCCTCGGAGCCGGAGGAGTACGGGCCGGGTGAGGCCGTCACGTGGAATACCGGCCCACGTATCTATTTCGAATACTAACGTTGAACAGACAGGTTCGATGACAACGGAATCTATACCCAAGACTCCCCCAGCAGCGATGTCGAAATATCGCCACACAAACTACTCGACATAGCTCGCCATACTTCACCCAGGAGACGACAGCAAAGCCACCGCTCATACGACCCCACTGTAATCCAGGAGTATTACAAGATAACACAACACCCCGACTGTCCCTCGCGTGGACGTCCTTCCTGCACATCCGGCCCACACTGGCTCACCTCATTTATATCTCCCGCATCACCGGCACCCGACCGATCCGTTCTCGTCAGCGCATCCGGCCCACACTGGCTCACCTCATTCATACCTCCCGCATCACCAAAATCGCTGTCTAGGGGCGACAAACTTATTTCTGAAGACCATTCCTGCTCGTTGCTTAGAGGTGGCCCTTTCTGCTCGTTGCTTAGAGGTGGCCCTTCCTGCCCGTTGCTTAGAGGTGGCCCTTCCTGCCCGTTGCTTAGAGGTGGCCCTTCCTGCCTGTCGCTTAGAGGTGGCCCTTCTTGCCCGTCGCTTAAAGGTGGCTCTTTGCTTAGAGGTGGCTCGTCTTCTAAAGGCGAAACATCATTATATTTTTCAGCTTGCCCCTTGTTCGCATACGGGTCGATGGATAGACGCTTGCCGCCTCCACCCATGCCTTGAACGTTTTGCCCGTTCATCGATGCACTGTTCACGCTGCCGGGAAAGGTTGCTGTCGTGCTGGACAACGGATATCGCGTTGGGTTGAGTGATCGTTTTGGGGTCATCAATGGCGCGGCTTGGTACCTGTCAGGGTACTGGTATTGCAACGAGTCTGAGTGTCCAACTCCGAGTGTGGGGGATTGAGAATATTCTGCTTATTGTTACCCAGTTGTTTTTGTTGCTGCTGCGGTCGCTGTTGTGGGAGTGTGAGGGCGAGCGTTCCGAAACCTCGAGATTTTGTACTCCATCATGACTCCTCCATCGACTCACACCCTCCTTACATGACCCCACAACAACACCTGCTCCCCCTCCCCCCCACCTGAAACTCCATCTCCGGATAAACCCCCCAAACTAACTTCCTTAATTCATCCACCTCCGTCCACCGCTTCCCCGCTCTCATCTCTTCATCCGCCACCCTGCGCTCCTCCACAAGCCGTCGACTCTCACGCTCGAAGCGTTCCGTCAACGAGTCGCCATGGGTGCGACGGCCGGTTCGGTAGCGGCGGTCGAGGGCGAGGTCGGTAGATGAATCCCATGGAGGGGTGCGGGCGCCCCGGAGGGTGGGGCGGGATATTTGTTCGTAGAAGGGGGATGGAGGTGGTTGATGTGAAGGCGAGGAGGAGGGTAGAAGAGGTAAGGGATGATGCGGAATTGGTAAGGTGAATCTGACGTGTGGTGAAGGTGGTGGCAAGGGAGACTCACAGTGTTGCGAGAGCTCTCCGTAAGTTCGATGTGTGTGTTCTGCCTCCGCTTCTCTCCCATCGTTCTTATGGATAGCTCTGGACGCCACAGGGAAGCGGCTCTTGCGTGGAAGATCGGCGCGGCTATCATATAGTACGTCGCTGGTCGTATACGATGAGTCCGACAAGGGGAGTAACAGGTTGTCGACAGCAAGCGGTCCCGGCCGTATATGCTTCGAGGTACCATCGACGTCCGATCGAGGGGCCAGTCCGCCTTGCGAAAGAAACTTATCCGGGTTGCCGTTCTGGTGAGAATACGAGTCGACATGCTCCAGCTCCTCGCCCGCGAATGTTTGCTCCAGGATCCGCCCTCGTCTATCCACCCCGCTCTCAGCCAGCTGCTCGCCTTCCCTATTTTCAATATCATCTCGCGATCTCGGTGGCAGCGGCGGCAGTGGATGCGCCACCATCTTTCCATAGCGAGGGTGCGAAGATTCGCGAAACACCGCATGTTGACAGCCATCGAAAGAACTATCATGTCACACTCGCAGTGACGTGTAGCCATGCTCGTCTTCATCCGTGTTCCTCACGCAATCTCCTACCGGAGGTACGGGTGATACTGTGCGGTATTAGTGTCCGGGTGTTTGTTCGTGGTACCAGTAGTTTCGATTGGATTTGCGCTGTTGTTGTGACTGCGGCCTCTTTGTTCATTGGCCACGCTGTGGGATTTGTTTGCTGTTGGGGCTTAGCATAACGGAGATATGCTGGGAGAGGTGTGCCAGATAGGGATGCATGTAGAAGGCTCGAATGAATAGAATGATAGTGGTTGCTCGAGGCAAAAAATTGAAGATGCAGTGCGTCAGCAACACATGCTGCACAGTCCATACCACGCAGTGCTCCGATACAGCGTCTCCTTAGATCGAATATAAATGCAGTAGTAGCTTTTTCTACATACAAAGAACAAACCGTTTCGTCCTCGAACCGTCTGGGTCATTTCTCGTTCACGCTCAAACGCCGGCAAACCTCATCCCGGGCTACCTTCCATGCGACAGCTGTAACAACCCGTTCGCAGCATTCCCCTTCACCGCAGAACTTGTCAAGTCTCCTTCCTGAAATCGCGACTGCAACCTGTTTGGGACCGTATCCTCTCCAGGCTCCTCGTCAGTCCTTATCCGCTTCGGCACAGGCGTTCTGTAGTTCGCTTTTTGTCTGACGGGCGACATCAGCTGCTCAGGGGATATGGCTTGCGGTGGCGATGACGGCAAGTGGTAGTCGTAGTTCATCCGTGACGAAACAGCAGTGGGAAGGAGGACGGGAGCTGGCGTCAGCTTCCCGATCGGACGAAAAGGGTCGAGATTCGCTTTCACGAAGATGGGCTGCGCGTCGCGATGGACAGGGGAGAGTGTGATGTCTGGTACGCCGTGTGATGTTGTTGACTCGACTGAGGATGTGATGGGCATCGATGTCGACGCGACGGTGGAGTATGACGACGATGTCTCCCACGTGGAGATGACCTCGCTACCGCGCTTGGAGACCTGGTTGGTCTCGACCTTGTAGTAACCAAATCGCAATCGTGTACGCAGCAGCTCGGCTTTCGACTTCTTCTTCTTCTCCTCTTCCTCCACAGGCGGCTGTTCTTGTTCGGTGGTTTCCGGCTGGCTCCCTAGCAGCTCGGTGTTTACGAAATTTGAGAAGGAGAACTGGCTGGTCTGTGTGTTTTGCGACTCGTCCTGAACTGGCAGCAACTCGTCTAGAACTGGCAGCAATTCCGGCTCGGGGCTCGGCGTGTTGCGCTCGGTTGGCGACCCAGGAATTGGGAGGTCGACGGTGGTGATGTCCTAGACCGTGTTAGCGACGTGACGGACGCGTCGACCTAGAGATGAGAAGTACCGTATGGGTCTGCACCGCCGCAGCAGTCAGGCCGACTGGCGCTCCCGAGATGACCTTGTCGCGTGCTCCAAACATGGCCTTCGCGATTTCGACGTTCTCCGCCTCGTCCACCTCGTAGATGCTCCTCTTGCGGCCTTGGGGGTACGCGTTCATACTGGTGATGTTCTCCTTGTCCACGCGCAGCTGCGGCGAAAGCGTAGTGACCTGTTTCAGCGGGCTCTGAGCTCGCAGCATCTCAGACGCCTCGAGGGCGGCGGTTTGCTTTGACGGCGTGTTGATTGCGTTGGGCGCGAGGTCTCCCAGGACGCGACGAGGAGTCGTTTTTGAGGGACTGGGGGCAGGCATGTCTGCACGGCGGGGTGTGGTGGCGCTCATGCTTGCTGTTGACAGCTGCACTTCAGAGACACGCGTTGAGACGGGACCAATGTTTGGCGGGCGGGATTGCGGAGGCGTCGTGCGAGCTATAGTAATAAATGGGTATGGGTAATTTGTTGATAATACGTTCTTCACGACTGACGCGATCGGACTGAGCAGAATCAAAGGGTGGTGGGTTGTTGATTGTTTGAAGGCGGATGTTTCGCGACTGCGCGTAGAGATGGAGGTAGGTGCGGCTCGGACAAGCCACTTTCCTGATTGGTTGACCAAGCTAGTCTACCGACCAGCCCCTCATACCTCCATCGTCGCCATCCACTGTCTGTCTATCCTCTACCATCTTGCCAAATCGAGTGCTGGAATTGCGTGTACGTCCTCGACGTAATTTCGCACACCACCGGCAACACGACTTTGTACCACCTACGCATGCATCCGATATGCAGCACATTGCGGTTCTACCAATCCAATGCCACAGAACCCATCCAGGAGCCTTCCGTGACCTGTGACTTGACTAAGACGCTTCGAAGCAGTTCATTCTGGTTGCAATACTCAAAACGCAGCAGTGATGCGCTCTAAATTGATCCCCAATGTGTTTTGGAAAAATGGCTCTCTTCTGTGGCAGCGCCGGAGTACTGCTCGAAGGCATAAGTCTCCGAGGGAAGTCCGCTCGTGGAAGGGTTGTAGTCGCCTCCATACATCACCCTTCATCCACGTGCAACTGCAAGGCTGCGCGGCTTCCCAGGCGTGTTTCGACGCGTGCAGGTACTCTGCAAGTCGATCTACACCTCGTTTTCTTCTCCTCATACGTACATCTACCGCCATCATCGTTGCCCGACCCGCCCAACCTTCACATTTCGTTCTCCTGTCCTTGCGTCTTTATCAACCTCAGCAGTCTGAGCTATCTCTATCTCGACACCTGTGTTCCAGGTAGTGTCTTACCAACGTACACATTCCGTGTTCAGTAAACAGTCAGGGGAGTATCCTTGATAAAACATCGAGAAACCCAATTTCACCAATTCTCATCGCCAGTTCATGACCATGGCTCAATGCTGCGGTGGGTATATGAAGTGAGTGCAGAAGACGGGTTGGAGAGCGGACGGCGTAGCCGCCAGGATGTGTGGCAACGCAGCAAGATGTGAACGTTTCGGACTCGATGCTCAATTTATAATGCTCGGTCAAGGGGCACCGGCTACATGTACAAAGTGACCACTCGCATGACAGCACTTCTCCATTCCCCCCCTTACAAGAACCATCTAAAATCCGGATCATTCGGCCCATCCCTCAATTTGGCCGTACTAACATCCCTCGCCGTCAAATTAACACCCTGCTTCCTATTCCTCCTCTTGTTATCAAACACCATATAGCAACCCAGCAACGTCGCAAAGAAGCAGCCCGTCGCGCCAAACGCCGCCGTGGTGATTAGCGCAGGGATGTACTTCGGCTCGTCCTGGGGTCGGAAGATGTTGGCGCTTACTACGCCCATGAGGTTGGCGAGCGGTACACCGACGGAGGTCAGCGTCACGCGCCGGCCCTCGTGCGCTACATTGTTGTTGTACCATGTGGAGAGGAGGACGGAGGGTGCGGATGTGCCCCACGTCATCATGAAGCAGGCGAAGTAGGCGACGCGGAGGGAGTTTTCGACGTCGATGGTGGCGTAGATTATGAAGCCGATGAAGGTCAGGAGGAAGCCTAGGGCGATGAAGGGGAAACGCAGGCGCGTGAGGTCCGACGTGAAGGCGAGGATGAGCAGGACCACGGCGCCGACGATGTTGGGAGCTACGGTGTAGAGATTGGTCTTGATCTTGTCGTACTTGAGACGAGCTACGATCTGTGGCAGGAAGAGCGACACAGACTGAAGAGGGACACCGAGGCAGATCTCGATGGCGAGGAAGCCGTAGGTTGACGGCAATTTGAAGATCTGGAGGGAGTCCTTAAGATTGAATTTCTCGCCGACAATGGAGGACGAGTCGATCTGGATACGCGTGTAGGCGAGGCGTTTCTCTTCTTCGTTCAGGAAACTTGCTTCGTATGCTGATTTCGGCAGGTACCAGTAGGTGAAGAAGGAAAAGAGGACGGTTAAGCTGCCCTCGATGATGAAGAGGTAGCGCCATGCGTCGAGGTTTGAGTTGATGTGGAAGACGCCAAAGGCTAGGAGACCGGAGAAGGCGTTTGCGATGTTAGAGGCGGCGTAGAAGAGGGCTAGGCGTCGTGCAAGCTCGCCACGGCGATAGAAGGTGGTGAGGTAGTAGATGACCAGAGGGAAGAAGGCGGACTCGGCCATTCCTGCTAACTGTCAGCTGATGTCCATAGATTATGCACCGTATGCGGGGCTCCAAGCTTCGTTGGCACAACGCCACAAGCTTGATTCCGCCAATGGAGCCACTCACCCAAAAACCACCTCAACGCCATCATGCCACTCCAGTTCTGCACACTCGCACTCAGCAGCGTCGCCGACCCAAAGCAGAACATCATAATCGGCAGCACACGGTGCGGTCCGTACTTCTTTCCGAGCATGCCAATTGGCGGCGCGAAGATGACGTAGGGCACGTAAAAGATGCTCAGCATGGTGTTGTACTGGTTGCCCTTGAAACCGAGGTCCTTGTCCATGTTGTCCGTCTTTCTATGATACATATCAGAAAATGTTGAAACTGGCTTGGAAATTGGGCACATACGCATTACCGAGATTGCCCTTGTCGAGCGCGTTGAAGAGGTACCTGCAAAGTCAGCAAAGCTCATCCAAAGCCCAGGACGCGATGCGCAAGACACCAATTCGTGCCGCAGGACTACCTACATGAGTGCAAGACATGGCAAGATGCGCACATCGAACTTCAATGCGAGAGCCTGTTCATGCTCGAAAGAGGGCAGGTGTTCGGTCTGGCCCTCGCGGGGAATAGGATCGTGATCGTGGTCGTGATCCTTGGAGGACGAGTTCGACGCCGTGACCTCGAGGCCATCCTTGATGAGCTCGGACGGGGGCGCCTTGATGTCGGCCATGATAGCGAGACGGGGGTGGCGGGAACAAGCTTCGCGGTAGACAAAGGCGTCGCAGCGGTGAAGTCAGGAAGAAAGAGGGCTCACAAAGGCGCCGCGTGCGGCGTCTCTGGCCTTTGTATGTCGGCCGTGACGTTACAGCTCAACCTCTCATCCGCCTCTGCATCCTCCTAGCCTGCGATCACCACGGCCATGTGCAGGATAAGCACACGCGCAAGGCCAGGAGCAACGTTGCAGGGCTACGGGCCAGGATATGGCGGTGCATCGAGGACAGCCGTTGGACGGGTTCTGGAGGCTAGGCCGCTCGACGTGTAACCCTGGTGCTCGGCGCGATTGATAGGCGCATCAGCCAATCTGTGCGTGACGGTCGACGAGGGGTCGGTCGCTATGAGTGGCCGGCGGGCGCCTGCGAAGCGTGATCGACGGCACCCTGACGTTGAACTTCGTATCTGGCTTGATAAGGGATGGCAATGCTCCGGCTCGGCTGCTTCGAGTAGCCCGGACGCCCCGGCTGTCTGTGTTGCGACGGCGAGACTTGGTCGCTTCAGCCGCCTGCTTCACGGTCGTGTTGCGCTGGACGCTCGTATGTCTTAGAGATGCGATGGCCTGGCCGTTGGCTCCTTCCTCAACCAGCGCGTCAGGTTCCAGAGGGCAAGGGTGCTCCACTCTATCCCCACAACCCCGCATTCGGAGCCTGGATGCATGCCTGCCACACCGCGAACACCAACCTTCAGGACGATGCGCGGATGCTATCGCATGCCTGTGCCGCGCTCGTATTCAGGGGCCGGAGAAGGTTCCGAGGATGGCTTCTACGAGGAGAAGTCTCGTTTGGCTCTTCGGAAAGCCGTGACAGGCAGACTTGCGAGTGCTGCTTACTGTCTCCCACCTTCTCCTTCCCCTCGACCCGTTCACCGTCGTATCTGGGCGTAATCTTCACGATGCAACGTATACGCCCACTCGGCTTACCGTTACGTTATCAACCAGAGTCTCTCTCACCATTGAGGTCTACTTGGGGTACGGTATACTGTCACGCGGCCTGTTGATGTGTATGCTTTGGTGCAGCGCGGCATCCTCGTTGTGGCTTGCGCAGCCTGGAACTTTCAACCAAGGGCATCATGGAAAAGATAGGAGTCCGAAAAAAGCATGGAAGCATGTTGGTCGGGACAGGAGAATATAAAATCCGCGATCCAGGTTGTTAGATCTCACTGCTGCGTCCCCTAGGCATTTACCGTCCACCGTCGCAAGAGCACACGACGTTGAAAACCGCCACTCGAGCAAAGCACCTACCACGCATCCATCGCACCCCTTCACCGTCATTCCACCTACCTATCCCGACCGTCAACGGTTGCCAGCACTTCCAAAACGCTATCGATCCGACTTCGCAACAAAGGTCCACAGCCACCGCCGTTTCAACGCACCGTTATCGCAAAGATAACAACCCAGCCCATTACATACATGGCCCCCCGGCCAAGCACGGAGCGTCCGATTCGCGTCTTCGTAAGCTAGCCTGGCCACGCCTAGCTACACAAGTAGAGATAAGTAGATATGTACCTAGCCATCTGCCAAACCGGATACACCTACATGTCCGTTCTGTGAACGAGGCCGAGGGTAGCCCGCTGCCCGACGATACTCCGGTGGGGCACGGGCTATCAGAACAGGGGCGCAGTGTGGGGTCCTCTACGCACGCTGCACGATTTGAGGCATTTGATATGCAATGGTGGGTGGGATCGTGGGATAACAGATATCGATAGATAGGTGCCTACACCTCTAGCTATTCGTACACATGTAACCGCCCCTGTGCACTGCCCCAGCTCACCAGGCCGTGTCCGCCGCGGAGCAAACTCACCCCGAGAATCTATCCGAAACAAACAAAGAGAAATCGTCGGACCAAATGGAAATTAGATATGCCACGGTCCAAATCGAGATCGAACGTGATCGTACAAGAACGCCATGTGGGTATTCCCTCCTGCCGAGGATTTTCGCTAGAACGCCTCTATGTGACCCCAAAACATGGCAAAGGAAAGCACAAATGAAAAGAAAAACCGTCTTGTGTGGCTCGCAATGATGATACAACGTGCTCACGATCTCGAGCTAGAGTCGTGAGCCGCCTCCTTGCCCTTGGAGTGAGGGTTGAGAAGTGCAGGCCGCCACTTGGAAACGTTGAAGTGCAGTGGCTCCTTGGGGCCTTTCTCGCGGACGGGCATCTTCCGCTTCGAGCGACCAGAGACGTACATGGGCTGCTGTACGTGGCCCGAGCCGTTGACGGCGGGCATGGACTGCTTGGTCCGGAGCTTCGGCTTCTTGTCGCGATGTTCGTCGTCCGTCTCATCCGTTTGCGACTCGAAGCTGCGCAGACTGCTTCGCTCCGACGAGTAACGCGTAGACAGTGAGTGCACCCGCTCGATAGGGCTGAGCATGGAGGCCGAGTCGGCGAGGACGTCCAGCTTCGAGGGCGCCCTGTCGGCCAGCGAGTGAGTTCGAGATTGATACGTGGGTGGAGGGTCCTGGTAATCGTACATGATCTCAGAGTCCAGGCTCTTGTACTTGGCATGACCGTCGAGCTCTTCGTCGTGTTGCCAGCAAGCCTCGTCGGCGCCAACGACGGGAGGGAGAAAGCGGATCTCGTTCCACGTTACATCCTCGTATTGTAGAGTGACGTACAGCACATCGCCTTGCATCTTGTCGTGTGCGATGCAGTGGTCCTCGAGGAACGGGTAGTCCCACACGTCGCGATGGATAAGGTCTTGCGGGAGTAGTGTGAGCGCCATGCGACCAAACGGCTCGTCTGCTGGGCGATGAGCGCTCATGGGCATCCATGGGCGGGCGCGCAGAATGCCCTTGAACGCGTTCTCGATACGATTCGCAAAGCACGAGCTGTCTTGGCTGGGAAAGTCCAGGTTTTGCTGAAGCTTGCGGCTGGCACATCGCCGGTAGCCGTTGCTGTCCGGGTCGTATGCGTACTTTTGAGCCTTGCGTGGCACGAAGATGACGCGCACGCTCCAGGAAAGTGGATACTTCTTGTCGGTTCGGATAGGCAGTTGACCCAGCATGTGTTGTGGCTGCATGAGCAGTGGCAGCGGCGGGACCGGAGGGGTCTTGGGTGTAGACACGAGTGCCTTTGGAGTGGACGCTCCAGGAGTCGCCTCTCTCGAGAATCCCGCGTTGTTGTCTACGCGGTCGAGTCGGTTCTCTAGGTCCATCGAAGCCTCGTCCACCATGAACATCCTCTCCTGAAGGGCCTTGATCTGGTCGTTGAATTCTTGCGTCTTGTCGACCACAGCCTCCACCTTGTCGTCAAACTGCACCTTCATGTGCAGCATGTTTTCGTACATGCGGGCCTCTATGCCCTTGTAGATTCGGAAGTGTTCTTCTCTTGCCATCCTCTCCTTGAGCAGCTCCTGCATCATGTCGCGCTCAAACTTGTCGCGCCGCTTGGCGTCCAGCTTCAACTGCTTGACCTCCTCTATGACGTGCGTATACTCGTCCTGCAGCACCGCCGACAGCGGCTCGGCTTCGTGAGTCCATGCCTGGTGCCCGCATCCGCAAACCGTGCGGACTACGGCGCTGGGATAGAAGGTGCGACATGGACACCTCTGCTGCGCGCCCCCGGTCTCAGACCCAGGCAGAATCTTGGTGCATTCCCCACGGGGTAGCGGTGCATCGGTGCTCGGGGCGGGCTTGCCAGGCAGGTGGACGAGGCTCTGGTGGTTAGGGTTATGGAACATGGGTGGTCGACCAGAAGGCGTGGCCAAGTTGTAGTACCGGAGCGTGGGTTGGGCGGCGCATGAAGGCCGACGCTATATCAACTAGTGATGGAAGGAGTGTGGAGAGGCAGCAGACAACAGGGCCAAGCAGCGACAGGGAGGGCGGCGATATATAGGAGAGCGACGGTGGGTAAGCTGGATGAGGCTGGCGCACAAGATAAGACGGCCCGCCCACTACCGCTCACTACCAAGCTCTCGGGTCAGCGTCGGGGTCGGTGTCACAGAGCAAAAGGAGCGAGTGCGTGGATCGTGTGCGACGGCTGGTTTGGGGGTGGAGGAGGGTGGGTTTTGAGGACGGGCGACGTGCAACGCGGAGGGCTCTGGTCTCTGGCCTCTGGCCTGTTCCGTGCAGCAACGGGC
>Ga0247740_1001147_pt1 | contig 11639 bp, 10 predicted proteins | sample UWRJL148409B2_FD_180942 | JGI IMG/M metagenome (GOLD analysis project Ga0247740, IMG submission 180942) | Plant litter microbial communities from Arlington Agricultural Research Station in Wisconsin, United States - UWRJ-L148-409B-2 | ecosystem: Environmental > Terrestrial > Plant litter >...
AGCGTGATGCTGTCCAATCGCAGATTTTGTGTCGTCCGGGGTTGGTGCGCGTTCATAGCGGATTTTTGAGAGTGACTGGATGAAGTAGGAGTATATATTCGTGTGGTCGCATCTTTCAATACACACATGCATATTCTCTGCCTCACATTCTGGTTTCCCCCTGATACACTCTCAACACCGTCAGAGTACTCTTCCAACGTTACAACATTGCCTCACACTATTTCAACTCAACCTGAATCCTTAACGCCTTCAAGACCATGACAGAGCAACGCAATATCGTCGTAGTAGGTGGCGGGTTTGCCGGTCTCCCAGTTACGCACTATGTCATGAAGCACATCATTCCCGCCCTCAAAGCAAAGCACGGCAACGCCAAATACCACGTCTACAACCTCAACCCATCATCCGACTTCTACTTCCGCATAGCATCGCCACGCGTTGGTACGTCGACTACGCTCATGCCAGCCGAGAAAATCTTTGGGTCCCTCACCGAAGGTTACAAGAACTACTCCGCCGACGAGTTTACGTTGATTCAAGGCTTCGCTACTGGTCTCGACACAAGCGCAAGGAAGCTTTCGTACCAACGGAGTGGGCATCAACCCGAGGAGCTGTCATACCATGCACTGGTTGTAGCGGCGGGCAGCAGAACACACCACCCAGCCTTCTCCATGCCTACTACTAAGGAGGCTACCGTGGACGCCATCAAAACGATGAACACCAAAGTTGCCGCCGCGAAAGATATTGTCATTGTCGGCGGTGGGCCCACGAGCGTCGAGGTCGCTGGCGAAATGGCCGAATTCCGCAACGGCAAGCCCGGCTGGTTCAGCCCAGCTCCGCGCAAAGTTAACATCACACTGGTCACTGCTGTGAATCAACTGCTGCCCGCTCTCAGCCCCAAGATCGCAAAGATCGCGGACAAGAAGCTCAAGGATCTGGGTGTTGATGTTGTATACCAAACGCGCGTTACCAATGTCTCAGAGTCGCAGGACGGGCGGACGAAGGTTCTGCTCACAAAGGGAAAGGAGTTGGAGGCTGATCTCTACATCCCAGCTTACGGCGTCCTTCCCAACTCTACATGGCTACCCTCCAGCCTACTAAACGACACAAACTACCTCGTCACCAACCCACAAACCCTCCGCGTCGACGCAGCAGGCCCACGCGTCTACGCCACGGGCGACATCTCCTCCGCATCCCGCAACATCGGCATGGATATCATGGACATGACCCCCGTCGTCATGGTAAATCTCAAGCGCGACCTGCTCTCCTACAACCCCGCGGCACCCACTGCTCCAGCGCCTGGGAAAGATAGGATCTTCACACCCAAGGCGAATCTTTCCATGGTCGTGCCTATCGGAACAGGTGGTGGCGTGGCGGGTATCATGGGGTGGTCGGCTCCTAGTTGGTTGGTTTGGTTGGCGAAGGGGAGGGATTATTTGGTAGGGATGGGTTTGAAGCCGGCGCTTGTGGGGGACAGTGTGAAGAAGGACTATAAGTGGAAAGTGGGGGAGGCTATTGTGTGAGGGGTGTAGAGCGTTTGGTGGTTGGAGTTCGTGGACTCTGGTTTATTGTTCGGATATGAGCGTTAGTCGTAATAATATTAATTTCCCATTAGCCGGGTTTCCATTTCAGAACCCTCAAGAACAGGATGTTAAATCTATTATTCAAGTGAGTGCAGGTGTGTTTGAGGCTACAAATTATAATGCTAGCCACAGTCATCAACGTGCCACTAGCCGCGGATGGTTAGCACACCGCTGCTGACAGGGGATAGAGCGCTTAGGCGGGGTGAGATCTAAACTATCGCATCTCCTCCATAGCTACCTCCCTACGCACCGCAAAGCTTCAGATTGAGAGGAGACACCAGACTCATTCCAAAGTCCGATATCGATCAAAGCATGCCAGAGGATGCGCACACATCTGAATTATGACAGACTTGCTACCGTCTCCGTCGGACACGCCGTCGTCATGTCCAGTTTGCCGCTATCCAGCGTGGACCGCCGATCATGGAGACGAAGAGGAAATGGAAGTGATCATTAAGTCGTGCTCTGCTATGTACGTAATTGTGGTAAAAGCGCATCATCATACCTCGCATTAGTGCTACTTTCTGGTGCTGACATTATCTATAGGCAAGCCTCGGCAGATGGAGGGTGCCACGGCTGTATCGTACTACACCACGCATGGGTCTATGCAAAGCCTGACTTGGAGTCTCGGCGCGACTCTCAGCTTGACTTCAATAAGAGCACGGGAAATTTATGGATCCATATCTTCAACACCGGCGTACGCCAAAGCGGCGTGACGGCGATAGATGTGTTTACGCTACCAAGTGAGTGAGCTTCTTTCAAACACTCGCCTCAGAAGACGGGTTCAAGCCTAGGTCGGAACTGAGACGAGTCGTCAGACACGCCTACGTTCAAGCATGTGCGAACCGGAAGTCCACTACCGCCAAGCACTCATCTCCAACACACACTATCGCAGATCCAAGGCTGGTTGCTCAGCTGCCAGGAAAACCATACGAAATGCCAGGAATCAACACCTTATACGCCTCATCGACTTATTGACATCATGGGTGAGGATTCATCGAAAGTCAAACTCGTTGAAGTCTCGTCCAATGAGCATCCACCACAGTACGCATGTCTCAGTCACTGCTGGGGTAAGACCCGATCAAAACATACAACTTGGCAATCCACCATTCGAGAGAACCTCGAAGGTATCCCAGTATCCCAACTTCCGAAAACGTTCAGGGATGCTATTGCGATTGCACGCGTGCTCCATATCCGCTATTTATGGGTTGATTCGCTGTGTATCGTACAAGACAGTGCTTCAGACTGGGCAAAGCACGTCTCGAAGATGGCCCAAATCTACCAACACGGACTCCTCACACTTGCAGCCGGCGCAAGCTCTGACGACGACGGAGGTTTCTTCGCCGAAGTACCGGAAAAATGGAAAACGCAATACAGATTTCAGCTCGATGTTGAAGATGCACAGTACGAATTTCACTGTCGCCATGTGGTAGACCATCCCGATGCAGGGTGGCCGTGCAAAGAGACGCTTCCACTGATGGAACGTGGCTGGTGTTTTCAAGAGCGCCTGCTCAGCAAGCGGTACCTGTGCTTCGGCAGTAAGGAGGTCCTCTGGGAATGCCAAGAAGACGTCGCCTGCTCCTGTTCTACTGGAGTTGGCTCATTTAGTACGTGACTCTGAGGAATGAACGAACTGCGTCGCAGTGGCAAGACAGTGCGACCTTCTTGTCCAAGACAACAGGCGCCGTAGTCCCGTATGGATGAGATTTACTGACCAGTTAACACAACCTTTAGACCCACGCGTGACCGAAAAACCCAGCTTCCCAGGGTGTATAGCAACAAGGTGGCAAATTGCTCAACTAGACGGCTTCCAGAAGTTGGACTTTGGCGCTGTATGGCGCGATACGGTAACGGAATACTCCACACGGCAGCTTACGTTTGCCAGCGACAAGTTGCCTGCCCTTGCGGGACTTGCTGATGCGTTCCGACGAAAAGCCAACATTGGAACGTATTTGACTGGCCTTTGGAGTCATTCGCTCCAACAGGACATTGCGTGGCGTTCCTACGGGGACGATTCACCGTTGGGTCGGCCACGCAAGGAGCCCTCTTGGACGTGGGTGTCAGCGGGCGATGGAAGAGTGGAATGGCCATCACTACTCTTCCATGATTTGTATACAGTCGAGCCTGTCATGTGCACGGAACATCAGCCAGAGCCGCACGCCCATTGCTTGGAAGTCTCAGGTCTACTCCTCCCCGTGTCGATGCAAACTCACGCCGAACGAGATGACTATGAAACAGATTTCCCTCTCAGTCGTCACGTCAATGTCGTTCCATATACCCGGCGCCACTCCGAACCACAACTCCAGGCTGTACAACACACATCTCGACTCGTGGATACATTACCAGAATATTGCGGCTCCACGCACGATAAGCGAGTGCAAACGCTAGAACATATTACCCCGACACCGCACTCTGGAACCTTCAATGCAGATTACAAGTTCTGGGACAAAGAGGAGGATCTGCAAGAGGCCTTGCAACACGCTGTCTTTTTGTTCATTGGCACGGAGCCTGACATGTGGGGAGAAAGTGGGAGGTGGGGTACGAGCTGGGCAGGTGGTATTTTGCTGAGGCCGATAGATCGGGAAGGCCCGTCGATGGACCGTTTGTGTCGGTATGAGCGGATCGGATGGTTGAGGTATTGTACTTTGAAGTCGCGGGAGGAGTGGAGGCCGATGGGAGTTAGATCGAAGTTCCTTATGGTTTGATGCGGAGACGGGATGGTGTATGAAGACATACGAAGACGTGGGCAAACCAACTGTACGTACAGATCATCTAGAGAGCTCCCAGTGCCTGATGTAATACGGCACAGGTCGCTAACAAATAGACACGACATGTTTGTTAACCCAGCCCAAAATGCACTGATTCAATTCTCAATATAACCCCACTCTTTCTAACCAAAAGTTATCTCTAGCGTTCACCACGGCAAAGTTGACAAGTCCCGCCCCTGTTCCAAACTTCCGCCTTGGGGTGTTTATCATCAATGAAGTGCATGCCGTAATAAGCCATCTAAGCCTTATGGTTGAAATCGCAGGTGGTGTGCTCCATAGGACACTTGACGTGGGTGTACTCCTTGAGGCACATAGTGCAATTTGAGGGCATGTGGGGTGGTCGCTTTTACTCATCCTCTGTATCTCTGTAGAATATTAGTGAGTACACGGTAGGAAGAAGCAGATGAACGTACCTCTTGGCGGGACGACCAGTTGGGTTAGTGGCGGGACGGCTGTCCGTGTTGGCGGAAGGGAAAGGATGATGGAAATTTTCTCATGACTTTGTGCACAATCATTTGAACATTTCTCACAGGTGTTCATTGGGTTTCTTTTATCATCGGTAGGAGCTGGAGAGACAAATAGCTTTTAGTACTGTCAAGCCCAATTACATTCACGCTCATGCCTCTTTTACTAAGCCGAGCACGCATAGTCTCACAGCCCCGTACAGAGCTGGTACCGTAAGGAGAGAGATAATATCCCACGAACACCGTTAACCAGGACCGTCGAGGCCAGGGCAGCTATTCTCCAAACCACAATCACGTCTTTCAGAGCTCCGAGCCATACCATGTCTCATTTGTGGCGCGTGCTCTCTGGTCAATGGCGCAAAGCATAAAACGGCCATGCATCCGCTCTACACAACACCGACCTCGACGCCCTCCAGCTTCCCGTCCGCCTGCCATCTTTCCAGCATCCTCGTGAATGAAACAATCCCCTCACTCCACGACGCCCCTCTCGCCTTCTTCATCATCTCCATCTGATCTCCGGGCTTCAAATATTCGCCCTCAAGCGTGATATAGCTTGGCGTGCAAACAGCCACCGCGCTATAGTAAGCAGCGCCTTGCATGAGCTGCATTGCATACATCTCTTCAGCCGCCTCCGAGGGCTCAATGACAACACGCTTGTCCTTGTCGTCAGCCGGGATGCGCTTGTGCGCTTCGGCGATGATGTAGGTGACGTGGCGACTCATGACATCAAGAGTGTGTGAGAAGTTTGCGGTCGTTGCTGCTTGAGATATGCTGAGCCAGAAGAGGTTGGGGAAACCGTTCATAGAGCAGCCGTGCAAGCTTGTTGCTCCTTTAGTCTCGACTTTCTCTGTGAAGCGGAGGTTGTTGCGGCCGGTGATTTCAATTCCGAGGCGAGCAGATTGGTCCGCGACGGCGTATGCTGGAGAGCGGAAGCCAGTTCCCATCACAAGGATGTCGACAGGGTACTCCTGGCCGTTGGCTATGACTCCGTGTGGGGTGAGGCTGTCAACGCCTTTCCCATCCGTGTCGACGAGGTGGACATTCTCGTTATTGAAGGCCTGTAAGTAAACGTCGCTGAATGTGGGTCGCTTGCACCATGTATAGTACCATGGCATCATCTTATCGGCTGTGTCTTTGTCTTTGACGATGTCGGCTATCCGCTTGCGGGCTTTCGCAGTATCATCTGCGTCCATTGCCTGAAATTTTGCGATGTGCTCAGGGATCTTGTCTAGTGCAACGGGGTTGAACTGCTTACTGCCTATAATGGCACAGTAGGCTTTCAGCTTCGACCATTCGTCGTCAACCAGATTCACCATGTCTGGTGTACCATCGCCGGAAAGGCATTCGGCTAGGTTTTCCATACGTGCGGCCTGCCAGCCGGGCACAGTTGCGATGCGCTCACGCCACTCTTTGGGATCAGTATTCCGCTGTCCTCGAGTGAAGACCTGAGAGGGTGTACGTTGGAAGACGTATACTTCCTTCGCGTGCTTGGCCAACTCTGGAACAATTTGTATACCTGTTGCCCCCGTGCCAACGATGCCGACTCGCTTGCCAGCCAATTTGTGCATATCTGGAAAAGGAGTGTCGCTAGAGCCGCCGGTGATGTTGTAGTCCCATCGCGCGGTATGGAATATGTCTCCCTCGAAGCCCGCAAGTCCAGGTATCTTGGGCACATGCGGATAGGGAAAGACACCGGACACCAGGATCGCAAAGTCAGCGTTCACCCACAGTGCTCCTTTGTTCTTACCATCCGGTCCTCGGCTCGTAGTCATGTCTGCTCTCCACTTTTGCGTGCTGTCATCCCATTGCAGACCACTGATCTGTGTCCGGTAGAGTACTCTTGCAGAAAGTCCAAACTGTTCAAGCAACTGTACCAGGTAAGAGCGAATTTCGACTCCCGAAGCGTACTTTTGCGTAGGGGCGTAGCCCGTCTCTTCAAGTAGGGGCAGGTAGACATATGACTCTACATCGCAGTGAAGTCCGGGATATCGATTCCAGTACCAGGTGCCTCCAGCCCCGCCGGCGGTTTCCACGATGAGAATCTGATCCGGAGTAAATCCAGCTTTGACTAGCCGTACAGCATTGGTGATGCCTCCGATACCAGCTCCTAATATAAGGAATTTGATGCGGTCGCCCGAAGTGATGGGTGACACAAGCTTGTCCAGCGCCACGTGGTCGGCAAATGGATCATCGACGAGACTACGCAAACGCTCGTTGTCGCTGCAGTGTAGGTCTTGGTATTGCTTCGACCCATCTGATCGCAAACGTTTCGCAGCTTCTTGCGCATACTTGAGCTGCTCCTGTGACATGGTCGCTGTTGGATTCATCCTGCATCAAAGTTTGGATTTGGTGGAGAAGGTGTTCAAAGGATTAGGGCATGAGATGGGTTTTGACGCTGTGGGAAGATAAATACCACATGAACGCGAGTCATCACAACGTGCGGGGCCCACGGTGTACATTGTAGGGCGTCGCGTACACCAGTGACGCGTATTGGTCGGCCTAAACCCGTTTGCCAAGCTGGGCTTAGCTTCTGCAACGCTGTATAGTGCTTCATGCACCCGGAAGAGGAACACAATAAGGTGGGGTTAGCCTTCAAGAACCTGCAGGGGCGCGCAAAGTCGGGGCTTGAGATACAAATACCTCGTATACCACGCGGTCCTACTCGCTCTGCAACCACCGCCGAGCAAACGAGGGACCCTTGTCGCTTGATAGCCAACCTCAGCGTCACACCAAAACAGCTAAGTTTGGTCGAACAACGTCCCGCCGCACAAGAAGTTGTACAATTGAGACTATCACGACCGCCATGACTTCCACGAATTTGCCTGATTTCGATGACCTGCCACCGGTTACAGGAATGCCGCGGGGTTGCGCATGGGGTGTATTCGACCAGGCCGGTAAAAAGGATCTGCGGGGCACGCTGAACATTCTCACGCCGTCTGTTGTGGCCGAAGCGTGCAAAGAGGCACGAGATGGTATTAGTATCTCCTTGAAGTGTGTATTCGGGCGAGCTAGCCATGTCTAACCTCGATGTGGGAAATGCTGATACCAACAAGTTGGCCCCTGAACGGCAACAAAGTCCCCATGGGCAGAGCCCAACCAACGCACGATGTAAAGAAACTCAGCGAAGTTGGGCTCGCCAAAGGTCATGGTTGGGATGACGAGCTTACTTTCAACACGCAAGTCAGTGTCCGGGAGCATCCCCAGGTGCGAATGTAGATTGATAGCCAACTAGGTCAGTTCTCAATGGGACAGCTTGGTCCACTGGCAGCACCAAGAGTCAGGGCTAGCGTACAACGGTATCGAAGTTACCAAGGATGGACTTTCCGCCGCTTCGACCGATGAGAATCAGATGCCGACGCTGGATCATTGGCATGCAAGAGGCGGTCTCGTTGCACGTGGCGTCCTGATCGACGTCAAGGCTTGGTACGAGGCGAAAGCGCGTGCAAATGGAAAGATTGGGGATGATGCAATTTTTCATCCATTCGAAGAGCATCGCATTACGGCCGCGCAGATCGAGACCATTGCCAAAGACCAAGGTGTCGACTTCCGTCACGGCGACGTCCTCATCATGCGTACGGGTTTGACGGAATACCTTGAGAATCCACAGCCCGCAGATCTAGCCAAAGCGCAGAACTTCCAGCTTGCGGGAATGGATGGTACGCTCGATTCCGCAAAGTGGCTTTGGAATAAGCACTTTGCGGCTGTCGCTGGCGATGCGATCGCCTTTGAGGCTTTGATGCCTATCAAAGAAGATGGATCGGTAGGCGTTCCAGATGACTTGGGTAAGTCACTACAGCTGAGCTATGGTGAGTCTTGCGGAGTTGACAACTGTGCACAGTTCTACATCCTTGGCTGCTGTCAATGTTCGGCATGTCTATCGGGGAGCTGTGGGATCTGAAAGCCTTGTCAGCCCATTGCAAAAAGGTCAACAGATACACTTTCTTACTCACATCTGCACCGCTTCACATTCCAGGTCTAGTGGGATCACCACCAAACGCGCTTGCCATCTTCTAAGCGGCACAAGACTGCGTCTGCACATGTGCTTTAGATAACGTCTAAATGAAATCTACGGCCAAAACAACTCAATTTTCTCATCTTTGACCTTGGCGTTGAACCACTCATATAGTTCGATATCGCCCTCTTGCACCGCTCTCGCTCCTTTTAGTACACCACTGCGCACTACCCTTTCGGTCGCCAGAACTAGCTCCACTGTCGCAAGGTTCCGAGCAATGCAAGCGCGACTGCCAGCACCAAACGCGAACCAGTACTTGCTCATCCCGCTGGTTGCGTCAAGCCATCGTTCTGGCTTGAAGCTCCGAGGATCCGGAAAGATTTCAGGATTCATGTGTAGCTCGAATGCAGAGCAACCTACGACAGAGCCTGAAGGAAACTGCGTGTTCTTGAAAGTCCAGCCGGTAGGAGGAACGACGTGCGGGAGTCGGGTTGGGTTGGCCATGCTAGTCCGCAGACCTTCTTTGACTACAGCAGAAAGATAGGGTAGGGCCTGTGGATCGACAGCGCCGATTCCAAGCTTCGTGTTTGCACTGATTTCTTCGCGCAGTCTGTCGTATCTGTGTAACGTTTCAGCACCTTCTCCAGAGACGATGAGCAAGTACCCTACTGTTCAGGATGCAGCGCGAGGTTGCGCAGAATCGTCGCCAAATTCATTCCCGTTGAGTCTGTTCCGGCGAATAAGAGGTCCTTGCATTGCGCCTTCACCTCGGAGCTATCTAACCCCGCAGCCAACATGCAGCCTGGATAGGTGGTTGACTCTCGCGTCGTCTTCTCCACAAGCTCATTCACAAACCTGTCCACAAGCTCCATGCTTTCGTTCGTCCCCTCATCCGACAGATACTTAGTGGCTGCCCATTCTAGCCAAACGAAAGCCGTATTGGGCAAGTAGAAGAATCGTCCGACAGCCACGAATGCGTCCACAAAAGCCGATGCGGATAGCGTCTCTCCCTTCTCGGACGTGCCATTGTAATTTTCTCGAAATAGATGTGTGGACACAACATCGACGGCCAGACTCCTCGTAAGATTCAGCACATTGACAGGCTTCTTCGTCGCCGCTTCCTCCCTCACCCTCTCCACGAAGCGGTCTACGCATGCATAGATGGCATCCGCGTTATCACGGATGCTCTTCGTCGAGAAGAGCGCCACTACTGCTTTCGCTCTGGGAGCGCGGTGCTCATGGCTCGTTGTGGAGAAGATAGTCTTATGGCCATCAATGTCGAAATTGCCATAGCACGGTGCTTTGGGAAAGCCGCCTTTCGATACGTAGATGGGTTGGATAGCATCTGCATCGCTGATGTCGACTTCTTTGGGCGTGACGCGCACCAACGGACCATACTTCAGGTGGAGTCGATGGATAGAGGATGCTTCGTCCCCAATATAAGCGTGGTAGTGGAGCCAGAGCGATGTGAGCTTCGGGAGGAGAGGGCCGGGGATGTGCGCTAGTGGGTGGAAGTAGACACGGTAAATGCAACGACCGAGCAGAAGCAACAGCGGTGCGACCAAAAGTAGAATAAGGGACATGACGAGAAGCGTGGCCTGGGGTTACAGATGTCGTTGACGGTGTTCAAATAGTTGTTTGTTGGTTGGTTGGTTGACTCACCACAAAGTGGGGCCGGCGATAACCACCGATAACAGAACTATCAACAACGAATTTTCTCATACCCGTCATGGCGATTGTGCCTGCATACATATTGCGTCTAGTCTAGCTCAGCTGGGCTGCAAGAAGCCATCAATTCCACGTAGAGCTATTACGAAGAGTCGAACATTTGCTACGTCTATAGGGTAGATGTACCAGAGGCGCGACATCAACAAAAGCGAGTGGTTCACGCGTAGATGGACTACCCTGTAGGAAATGATCGCTCCTGTATATGTTGAAGTCCACCCAGCCTTAACATGGCATGTTCGCTACCTTTTTACTTGCAAGCCAGCTCAGGGCTGTATCTATATGGTTATTTCCTCACCATTGAACACACCCGCAGCCAACTCATGATTCATTTCAAGCTTCTCTTTCCAGCCACGGTCGTCAATTCGAGCCTTCCGAGAATCATCCTCACTTTTCAGCTTCGCAACCTTGGATCTTGTACAAATTAGGCAGTTTGTCACGTTGTGACGTCGCGATGTTAGGACGTTATAGCGCACAGTATAAGACATACCACACCAACACATCTCTGGGTAAATCTCGCTAACGTCATTCCTAAACTACTCACTTCTCTATCTCTCAAAAACGTCCGAAGCCCACTCGTTGATCAGATCAATCCCCGCCTTCCTCCAATCGTCCGTTTCCGCATACCCCAACCCCGTAACATTGGCATCGAACACCCAATCCTCACCACCCTCAACCTCATACCTGGGCCAGAACTCCCCCGGATTCAAGTCATGCACGAAGCTCACCCATGCTCCACTCATCATCTCCGCTAGTTGGAAATAGCTCTCAGGCATACCCTCGAAAGGCTTCTCGCTCACACCAGGGTATCCGTAGCCGAGCCCGGCCTGGTTATTGAACACAAAGGCAACTTCTTGGAAGTGCGTAGCGCCAACGGATGCAGAAAGACCGTGAGGGATTGTGTTGAAGCGGTAGCAATAGGCATCTAAGTCGGCTGCGGCCCAGGTTTGGCACGTCTTACGGCGCGAGGCGATGAAGGAGAGGTCGCCATAGTAGGCGTCGCTACGGCGGCTTTCGGGGCCATTCTTCGGGGGTGGTATGTAGCTGGTAGGTTGGTTTGCCGGGACGAGAAGGTCGGTACTAGCGTTGGTGACCGGGGGGTAGGCAGCAAGGACTTGGGCGGCTTGCTCCGCGGTGAGGACGACGGGATTGGGGA
>Ga0247740_1001149_pt1 | contig 11631 bp, 9 predicted proteins | sample UWRJL148409B2_FD_180942 | JGI IMG/M metagenome (GOLD analysis project Ga0247740, IMG submission 180942) | Plant litter microbial communities from Arlington Agricultural Research Station in Wisconsin, United States - UWRJ-L148-409B-2 | ecosystem: Environmental > Terrestrial > Plant litter >...
CGCGGCGGGAATCGCCGCGTCATCCGACGCCCTCGCGCTCACGCTGCTCGGGCATACAAACGTCGCGCTCTACGACGGTTCGTTGAGCGAATGGGTCGCCGACGAGGCAGCTCCGGTGATCAGCGCAGCGAGCTGATCCGCGGTCGTCACGGGGAGGGCGCACACGAAGTCGGTGCACAGATAGGCGGTGCTGACTCCTGGTGTTGTCGCGCGACCTTCGAACAGTTCGAAGCCCGCCGACGCAAAGGCTTCTGCCTGTTCGCTCGAGACGATCGCCGTGACGGATCCCGAGTTGTCCCAGCTGCGGGCAAGGTCGGCGGGGCCGCCGTCGCCCACAACGACCAGCTGCCGCACCTTTTTCGTGAGGGCGGCCGCGACACTCAGTGCGGCCCCGAACGCGATGGGCTGTGCGACAGCGAGACTGGCTACCGACTCGATCGCGGCGCGGGCCGCGTCTTCGTACCGGCGATCGGCGCTCAGCAGGTAGAGCCGGTGTGCGGCATCGGCCATCGCGCTGAGCCCACTCGGGTAGGCGCCCTCACTCGGGTCGGAGTCGATGGCGATGCCATGCGCGGCGAGCACGGGGTCGGGGCCGCCCGGCACGGTGAACCCGCCGCCGTCGCCGAGCGTTGCGTCAACGAGCGACCGTGCGGCGGCCGCGTACCGCACCTCCCCCGTTGCGAGCGCGAGGTCGAGAAGACCACCCGCGAACATTCCGTAGTCTTCGAGGGTCGCGCGTGCGGTCGAGAGCCGCCCGCCGATTGATGCCCTAATGAGCACGCCGTCGACGCGATGCGTGTCGAGCAGGTAGTCCGCTGCCCGGGCAGCGGACTCAACCCAGTCCGCGCGACCGAGACGAGCGCCGGCCCTCGCCAGGCCGCCAATCGCGAGACCGTTCCACCCGGTGAGGATCTTCGCGTCAACAGCCGGGGGCTGCAGAGTGGCGCGAGCCGAGGCATCTAAGCGGTAATAGCCTCCCTCGTTGCGCGAACCGTCGATGACGCTCTCGCTGTCTTGTGCTGAGCCGAAGGCACCGCTCGGCTGGCGCAGCACCGTGAGGAGAAATTCGGCGATGCCCGTTGCAACGTCGACCCGTCCGACGCGCGCGTACGAGTCGATGAGCAGCGCGTTGTCGTAGATCATGCGCTCGTAGTGCGGGTCGCCCCAGTCGGCGCGGGTTGAGTACCTGAAGAATCCGCCCTCGACCGGGTCACGAAGGTCGGAGGCTGCCATCGCTGCGAGGGTTCGCTCGGCGAGTTCATCGTCCCCGAGGTCGAGTAAAAGCGAGACGACGGTCGCCACCGGAAACTTGGGTGCCGCTCCGAACCCGCCGTGCGTTGTGTCTTCGTACGATTCGAGAGCCGCGACGACGCCGTCGAAGTCGGTCGGCAGCGCACTCGAGGCGCGGTTGCCCAGGGCGCCGAGTGCCGACGCGATGTGTGCAGCGTTGGCCTCCGCCTCGTCGCGACGGTTTGTCCACGCGTCAACGACGGCCTCGAGCACGGTGCTAAACGCGGGATGCGAGCCGACCGGAGCGGGAGGAAAGTAGGTTCCCGCGTAAAACGCCTGCCCGGTCGGGGTGACGAACACGTTGAGCGGCCAGCCGAGGTTCGAGGTAAAGGCACTCGCCGCGGCGATGTAGCTCGCGTCGACATCGGGGTGCTCTTCGCGGTCAACCTTGATCGCGACAAAGTGCTCGTTGAGCCACCCGGCGAGCGCGGGATCACTGAAACTCTCGCGCGCCATCACGTGGCACCAGTGACAGGTCGAGTATCCGATCGACACAAGCACCGGCACATCGCGCCGCCGAGCCTCGGCGAAAGCCTCGTCACCCCACTCGAACCAGTCGACGGGATTATCTGCGTGCGAGCGCAGGTATGGACTCACTGCAACGCCAAGGCGATTGGGCATAGTCTCAGGGTATGTCGACGACGATTACCTGGATAGGCGGCCCCACCGCACTCATCGAGTACGCAGGCTTGCGCATTGTCACTGATCCCACCTTCGACCCGCCGCAGGCGTACGTCGAGCCCGGCAGCACAACGCTCGTCAAGACGACTGGCCCCGGCGTCGAGCGTTCCGATCTGGGCACCGTCGACCTCGTGCTTCTCAGCCACCACGGGCACAAAGACAACCTCGACTGGGAAGGCATGGAGCTTCTCGCGACGGGCGTCACAACCATCAGCACCCCACAGGCGGCGAGCGACCTGTTCGGCGCGCGCGTTCTCGGCTTCGACGACTGGGAGACCTTCGAACTCGGCGACCTGACGATCACAATCGTTCCCGCGCTGCACGGCCCTCCCGGAAGCGAGCGACTCGTCGGCCCCGTCGTCGGCTTTGTGCTCGAGGCTCCCGGAGAACCCAGGGTGTACGTGAGCGGCGACAACGCCTCACTGCCGCTCGTCGAGCAGATCTCAGAGCGTTTCGACGGCGTCGACATCGCCGTGCTCTTTGCGGGAGCCGGTCGCGTGCCCGGAATCGATGGCAACCTCACACTCAGCGGGGTGGATGCCGCGGCTGCGGCCGCGCTCTTGAAGGCGCCCATCGTGGTCGGCCTTCACACCGATGACTGGCAGCACTTCAGCGAAGCGCGCGAGTCGTTCGACGCGGCTTTCGCCGGCACGGGCGTGCTCGTGAAGACTCCCCGCGGGGAGCGCACCGTGCTTGTTGACTAAACTTGCGGCGTGACGATCTCTCGAATAGGCGGCATCGCCGCTCTTGCCCTTGCCACCACTTTTCTCGCCGGCTGCTCGCTCTTCGTCTCCGACGCTGAGCGCACTCCGGTAGCGCCAGAGGCCGGTAGCCCGGTCGAAGAGGGTCCGTTCCCCGAGCACACGGCGACCGAGTTGCCCGAGTTCGAGCGCAGCACCGACCCGCGCATCGTCGCGGCGCACGACCTCATCGTCGCCAACTACGAGGCGATCAAGGCAGAAGACTGGGCGCTGGCCTGCTCGATGTATTCCGACCTCTACGTCGAGAAGCGGGTCGTCACGATTGCCGACGCCCCCACGGGTAGCTCGTGCGAAGAGGCTCTCGAGTACGCCTTCGGCGGAGCAACCGAGTTCATCGAGTCGTTCGACGAGGGCAAGAACGCGGAAGGCCTCTACCTCGAGCAGCAGGTGATGCCGTTCTTCTACACTCCCGTCGCAATCACGATCGACGACGCAGAGCTCACCGCCGACAACGACCAGCTCGTGTATTCGACCGGTCTCGCCGTCTACGGCCAGAGCGAGTACGCCTTCAAGGACGACTCGGGTGCCACGAAGCGCGCGGGAAACTCGGCCCCCTGGCAGGCCGTGTCGACGTACTTCGCACTCGTTGATGGCGAGTGGAAGTACATCGACACGACCGAGAAGCTGTCGTTCGACTAGTTGACGTCGTCGGGGTGCGACCCGACTCGGTTGCCCGCGTCGAGGGCGTCGATAGCCGCGACCTGGTCGGCGCTCAACTCGAAGTCGAGAACGTCGAAGTTCTGGCGATGCGCACGGCGCTGTTCGACTTCGGGAACACGATGATGCCGTGCTGCAGGTGCCAGCGGATGACGACCTGCGCCGGGGTCTTGCCGGTTGCCTGAGCAGCAGCGGTAATCGCCGGGTTGCCGAGCAGGTCGTACTTGCCCTGGCCGAGGGGTCCCCAGGCTTCGATGTGGATGCCGTTCGCGCTCGCAAACTCGCGGATGTCGCGCTGCTGGAACTCGGGGTGCAGCTCGATCTGGTTCACTGCGGGAACCGTGCTGCTACCCGCGATTACCTCTTCGAGCTGCGGAATCTGAAAGTTCGAGACGCCGATCGATGTCGCCTTGCCCGCGGCCTTGATCTCTTCGAGGGCAAGCCAGCTCTCGAGGTAGAGGCCCTTGCTCGCGACCGGCCAGTGGATGAGGTAGAGGTTGACGCTCTCGAGACCGAGCTTTGTCAGGCTCTCGTCGATCGCAGCGTGTGCCGACTCGGTGCCCTGCGCCGTGTTCCACAGCTTGGTTGTGATGAACAGCTCGTCGCGCGCGATGCCCGACTTCGCGATGGCGCGACCGACGCCCTCTTCGTTGCCGTAGATCGCAGCGGTGTCGATGTGGCGGTAGCCCGCTTCGAGCGCGTCGGTCACGATGCGCTCGGTCTCGGCGGGATCGACCCTGAAGACGCCGAAGCCGAGCTGAGGAATTGAGTTGCCGTCGTTGAGTGTGATGGTGGGAACAGTCATAACTCAAGCCTAGTTAGCGGTAGCGACGGCCCTCGTCTCGACGGAACAGAACCAACGCAATCGCGAGCAAACCAAACACCCAGACGAGAAGACCAATCCAGGTGAGAGGCGCGAGATCCCCGCCCTCAACGGCCCAGATCACAAAATCGCGAGCCATGCGTGAGGGTAAAAACTGGGAGATTGCATTGAGCCAGTCGGGAAAGAGCACGGGCGGCAAAAACAGCCCGCCACCGAAGGCGAGAGCGAAGAACGTCACCTGGATAACGGCGATCGCGGCCTTCATCGACATCGCGTACCCAATACAGATTCCGAGCAGCGCAAACGGCAAGGATGCGACGGCAACGGCGAGAAGACCGAACACAAGTTGCGCGGGCGTTGCCGTCGCCGCCGTGAGCAGCCCGCCGACAATGAGCAGCGGCACGAGTGCCACGAGCGACATCAGCCCGGTCGAGAAGATGTGCCCGAGCACGCGCACGATGCCCGGTGCCGGCAGCGTGCGCAGGTACGGGTCCCACGGCTTCGACCGGTTCTCGGCGATGCCCAAGCCGAAGCTGAACAGGTTGCCCACCATCACGCTGAAGACACTCATCGAGATGACTGCCTGGGTTGCATACTCCGCGTCTTGCGCGATCGCCGGCTGGGGCACAACGAAGAACAGCAGCGACAGCGTTGGAAAAACGAGGGTACCGATGACCGAGATCGGAACCCGCATCGTCTCAAGCAACGAATACTTGGCGTGGACGAGTGAGAGAGTTGCGACGCTCATGCTGCTACCTCCGTCAGGGCGAGAAATGCTTCTTCGAGGCTCGCGCCACGAACGGTCAGGTCGCGAAAAGCAAGACCCGACCGCACGAGCTCGACGAGAAAAGCGTCGGAGTCGTTGACGAAGTAAGTGCCGGCGTCGTGCCTGATGACACCGGGGAGAGCGGCAACCGCCGCGGGGTCGGGTGAGTCAAGCCGCACGATGCGCACGCCGACGCGGTCGAGAACGCCCGGCAGCGAGTCATCGGCGAGCACCCGCCCGTGTCCCATAACCACGACGCGTTCGGCGAGCGCCTCGATCTCTTCAAGGTAGTGACTCGTCACAACAACCGTCGCGCCCGCCTCGTTCTGCCGACGCAGCGCTGCCCACAGCGTGCGACGCGCGTCGACGTCGAGACCCGTCGTCGGCTCATCCAGCAGCACAAGCTTCGGGTTGCCGACAAACGCGAGGGCGACACTGAGCCGACGCTTCTGCCCTCCAGAGAGGGCACCGGTCTGCTTGCGCAGAAGGTCGCCGAGCCCGAATTCGTCGGCGAGCGCTCCGGTCGCCGTGCGATCGGCGAAGTGCGAGCCCACAAAGTCGATGACCTCACCAACCCGCAGTGTCTCGGGCAGGGCCGTCTCTTGTGGGGTGCTTCCGAGAAGACGGCGGCTCGCGGCATCCACCGGATTGTTTCCAAAGATTTTTACGCTGCCGGATGTCGGTCGCCGAAGCCCGAGCAGCATCGAGATCAGCGTCGTCTTGCCCGCCCCGTTCGGACCAAGAAGACCGAGAATCTCGCCCGAATTGATTTCGAGCGTGACGTTGTCGACGGCCGTGACCGCGCCATAATTGCGCGATACGGCGTCGAGGGTTGCGAGTGTGCTCATGATGCTCCTCCTAACAGTGTCTTGAGTTGTTCCATGTAGTCCTCGAAGGCGCGGCGGCCGCTCTTCGTCGTCGCGACGAAGGTCACGGGAGTGCGCCCGCGAAACGACTTCTCTTGAGAGACGTAGTCGGCGTCTTCGAGCTTGCGCAGGTGGGTCGAGAGGTTGCCCGCCGTCATGTCGAGAAGCTCCTGTAGCCGCGGAAAGGCGATACTGCCGTCGGTGTCGAGAGTCGCGAGGGTCGCCATGATCCGCAGTCGCGCCTGCGCGTGAATGACGGGGTCGAGCTCAGCCACGAGACACCTTCTTGCGGCTGGATGCGAGGCCGACGGCTAGTGCGACGGCGCCGACTGCGAACCCGCCTCCACCGAGAATCGACATCAGGAGAAAGTTACCCGGGTAGCCGAAGAACGGCGCGATGCTGCCGACGGCGATGATCCAGACGCCGAGAATGAGCTGTCCCTTGTCACGCCAGATAGCGGCACCTGCGAGGTAGATGATCCCGACGACGAGGCTGTAGATCGCCGGAAAGAAGAGCCCGGCGAGCTCTGACGACATGCCCGCCCTGAGCAGCGCGACGCCAACAGCGGCTGCGCCGAACGAGGCAATCGACCAGGTTGCTCCGTAGACGGCTCCCGCGTAGTTTGAACTGCCACGGATGCCGCGGTTCATGCGGATGCCGAGTACGGCGCACGTGACGCTCGCGCCAACGATGAGCAGCGCGAAGATGATCGTGGCGGCTGGTTGCGGAACGAACACGGGCGACTCGTTCTCCGGAATGCCCGACCAGAGCACAAGAAAACCGATGCCCCACGCGATAGCCCAGCTGGCGAGCATGGCGACCATCGGTTTCGCGTAGCTCGTGTTGACCTTGGTCTGCTGCTCACGAGAGAGCGCGAGCATCGCCGCGGGGTCGAGGGCATCGTCGAGCGCGTCGTCGAAAGCGTCGTCGCCGGTGTCGTAACTGGTCATGAGTACTTTGTAACACAAACCACTTTGCGCTACAAGGGCTAGCAATGCGCTTACTCGTGCGCGCTCAGCCACTTCGCGAGCAGCAGCTCGAGCTGCGCGGCCTCGGCCGGCTCGAGCGCCGCAAGCAGTCGGCGCTCGTTCTCGAGGTGAGCGACGAATGCCGCGTCGATGACAGCCACCCCCTCGGCGGTCAGTCCGACCACGCGACCGCGGGCATCCACCTCGGATTGCCTGCGTGTCACGTACCCGGCCTCAATGAGCCGGTCGATGCGCTTGGTGATCGCTCCGGTTGTGACCATCGTGTGCTGAGCAAGCTCCCCCGGTGCACGCTCGTACGGCGCGCCCGCCCTCCGCAGGGCAGAGAGCACGTCGAACTCCCCCTCGGTCAGTCCGTATTCTGCATAAAGCGCGACGAGTTCTTCGGTCAGAGCGCCAGCGAGCCTGTGCAGTCGCCCGATCACTCCGATCGGGGCGACATCGAGTTCTGGGCGTTCGCGGTTCCAGTCGGCCTGGATGCGGGAAACGTGATCGTCGGTCATGCTGCCAATATATCTTCCGGGGAAGCTATATTAGTTTCCGTGGAAAATATTCGCGTCAAGTGGCTTCTCGTGGCCGCCATCGCGCCCGTTGCCTGGGGCAGCACCTACTTCGTTACTCGACAGTTGCTGCCGGCAGACATTCCGCTGTGGGGCGCAGTCATTCGCGCACTGCCCGCGGGACTCATCCTCCTCGCCATCGCCCGCGAGCGACCGCGCGGCTCGTGGTGGTGGAAGTCGCTCGTGCTCGGCACCCTCAACGTCGGCGCATTTTTTATCCTCGTCTACGTCGCGGCCCAACTGCTGCCGACGAGCGTCGCCTCGACACTGATGGCACTTTCGGCCGTTGTTATCCCCCTTGTCGCGTGGCCGCTGCTCGCCGAGCGCCCGCGACTCATCGCGCTCGTCGGCGCGGCTATCGGCTTCGGCGGTGTTGGACTCATGCTGTTCACGGATGTCGCGGAGCTCAACCCCTGGGGAGCACTCGCCTCCGTCGCCGCAATGGTGATGTCGTCGATCGGGTTCATCCTCGCGAAGCGCTGGGGTACCGGAACACGCGCACTGTCGATTACAGCATGGCAGCTCATCGCGGGTTCGCTGCTTGTCGCGCCCGTCGCCGTGGCCGTCGAAGGGCCGCTGCCGGCGCTCGACGGCCCCGCGATCCTCGGCTTTGCCTACGTCACGATCGTGGCGACTGCCATAGCCAACGTGACCTGGTTACTGGCGCTGCGCAATCTGCCCGCGACATCCGTCGGCCTTATTGGACTTCTCAACCCCGTGACGGGCGTCGCGCTCGGCGTGCTCATCGCCGCCGAAGTATTCGGCATTCAACAGGCGATCGGTGTTGCACTCGTTCTCGCAGGGGTGTTGCTCGGCCAGTACCGCCGGAGGCCTACGATAGAAGGCTATGTCCAGCCCAGAACTCGTCATCACCTACCCGGCTGATCTGCCCGTAACCCAGCGCCGTGACGACATCATGCGCGCCATCTCTGAGAACCAGGTCGTCATCGTTGCCGGTTCGACGGGCTCGGGCAAGACGACCCAGATTCCGAAGATGCTGCTCGAACTCGGCCGCACGAGCATCGGGCACACACAGCCACGACGAATCGCCGCGCGCACTGTTGCCGAGCGCATCGCCGAAGAACTCGGCGAGGAGGTCGGGCAGACAGTCGGCTACCAGGTGCGGTTCACCGACACCTCGGGCAAAGACAGCCGCATCAAGCTCATGACCGATGGCATTCTGCTCAATGCAATTCACCGCGACCGCGAACTGCGCAAGTACGACGCCATCATCATCGACGAGGCGCACGAGCGCAGCCTCACCGTTGACTTTCTCATCGGCTACCTCAAGCAGCTTCTACCCCGGCGCCCCGACCTCAAGGTCATCATCACGAGCGCGACGATCGACCCCGAGAGCTTCGCGCGCCACTTCGCCGATGCCGACGGAACACCGGCGCCGATCATCGAGGTCTCGGGGCGCACCTTCCCGGTCGAGATTCGCTACCGGCCGCTCGTGGGTGAGGCCGTCGACTCAGAGGAGGGCGCCGATTCGGTCGCGCCTTCGCTCGACCCGATCGAGGGCATCAACCTAGCGCTCGACGAGCTCGCGCGCGAAAGCTCGGGCGACGTTCTCGTCTTTCTGAGCGGCGAGAACGAGATCCGCGATGCCGAGGAGGCGATCCGCGGCCGCAATCTGCCGTTCACCGAAGTGCTGCCCCTCTACGGTCGCCTATCCTCCGCAGACCAGCACAAGGTTTTCCAGCCGTCAGCGACCGCCGGCACACGTCGCCGCATCGTTCTCGCGACGAACGTCGCAGAAACCTCGCTCACGGTTCCCGGCATCCGCTACGTCATCGACGCGGGCACCGCACGCATCAGCCGTTACAGCGTGCGCTCGAAGATTCAGCGCCTGCCGATCGAGGCGATCAGCCAGGCGTCGGCCAACCAGCGCTCCGGTCGAAGTGGCCGCACGAGCGACGGAATCGCCATCCGTCTCTACTCGCAGGAAGACTTCGACGCGCGGCCCGAGTTCACCGAGCCCGAGATTCTTCGCACCAACCTCGCGGCAGTCATCCTGCAGATGATCTCCCTCGGTCTCGGCGACATCCAGGCCTTCCCCTTCCTGCAGCCACCGGACTCGCGCGGTATCAAAGACGGTCTCGACCTGCTGAAAGAACTCGGCGCCGTCGAAGGCGAAGCTCGCATCACCCAGATCGGCAAGCAGCTCACCCTGCTGCCGATCGACCCGCGCTTCGCCCGCATGATCATCGAGTCGAAGAAGCACGGCACAACGCGCGAAGTTATGGCGATCGTCGCGGGGCTCAGCATTCAAGACCCCCGCGAGCGCCCGCTCGAAAAGCGCCCGCAGGCCGACCAGCAGCACGCACGCTTCGCCGACCCGACGAGCGACTTTCTGTCACTGCTCTCGCTGTGGAACTACCTCGAGGGTAAACAGAAAGAGCTCAGCGGCAACCAGTTTCGCCGCCTATGCCGCAGCGAGTACCTCAACTTCGTTCGCGTGCGCGAGTGGCAGGATGTCTACCGCCAGCTCACCCGCATGGCGAAGCAGCTGGGGCTTCACGTTGGTGAACCCAGCACAAATCCCGACGGCATCCATCGCTCGATTCTTGCCGGCCTGCTCAGCCAGATCGGCATCAAGGATGTCGCGAAGAAAGACTTCGTCGGAGCCCGCCAGTCGCGCTTTGTGATCTTCCCCGGTTCAACGCTCGCCAAGAAGCAGCCCGCCGCGATCATGAGCGCCGAGCTCGTCGAGACGTCGCGGCTCTTCGCTCGCACAAACGCCGCAATCGACCCCGCGTGGGCAGAGCCGATCGCGACGAACCTGGTCAAGCGCTCGTACTCCGAGCCACACTGGGAGAAGAAGCAGGGCGCCGCCGTCGCGTTCGAGAAGGTCACGCTCTATGGGGTGCCGATCATTCCGCGCCGCCGCGTGCAGTTCGCGCGCATCGACGCCGCCTATGCGCGCGAGATCTTCATCCGTTCGGCGCTCGTCGAGGGCGACTGGGACATCGACCGCATCTCGAAGAGCGTCACAGCCTTCGACCGCGCCAACCGTGCGCTGCGCGCGGAACTCGCCGAGCTTGAAGAGCGCACGCGCCGCCGTGACATTCTCAACGACGATGAAGCGGTTTTCGAGTTCTACAACCGTCGCCTGCCGCACGACATCGCCTCGACCCGCACCTTTGAAGCGTGGTGGAAGAAGGCGCGGCAAGAGACTCCCGACCTCCTCACGATGACCGCAGAGACGCTCGTCGACGAAGAGTCCGATGCAACAGTCGACGAGAACGCATACCCGACGACGTGGACGCAGGGCGACCAGCGCCTCGAGCTCAGCTATCGTTTCGAACCGGGCGCCGAAGACGACGGTGTAACGGTGCGCGTGCCGCTCTCACTGCTCGCGACCCTCAAGCCCGCGGGATTCGACTGGCTCGTGCCCGGGCTGCGTCTCGATCTCGTTATCGCCCTCATCAAGAGTCTGCCGAAGGCGATCCGTCGCAACGTTGTTCCCGCTGCCGACTGGGCAAACAAGCTGATCGACGCGATTCCCGAAGACGCCGATCTCACCGAACTCTCGATCACCGAGTACCTCGCCCAGCAGATTCGTCGCCTCACCTACACACCCGTCGAGCCCGACGACTTCGAGACCGACCGCCTGCCCGATCACCTGCGCATGACTTTCGCCGTCTTCGACGATCGCGGCAAGCAGGTGGCCCGCAGCAAGAACCTCGGGTCACTGCGCGTGCGCCTGCTCAGCCGCGCCCGTGACTCGGTCGCACGGGTCACGGCTGCGACACCCAACGCCATCGAGCGTGCCGGGCTCACCACGTGGGACTTCGACGAACTCCCCCTCACCCTCGATACCAAGCAGGGCACAACGACCGTGCGCGGCTACCCGACGCTCATCGACATGGGCTCCTCGGTCTCGATTCGGCTTATGGCGACGGCCGACGATCAGGCGCGCGCCATGAAGGCAGGCGTTCGACGGATGCTTCAGCTCGCGATCCCGTCACCGACGTCGTACGTTCAGGATCACCTGACCACCCAGGAGAAGCTCTACCTCGCGGCGAGCCCGTACCGCACCACCGCAGAACTCTTCGACGACTGCATGGCCGCGTGCATCGACGAGGTCATCGGCGGCGAACTCATCCACACAAAGGCGCAATTCGAAGAGGCCCGCAATCGTGTCTCGGCGACGATTCTCGACTCGATGTTCCAGGCCGTCGGCCAGGTCAGCTCGGTGCTGCGCGCGAGCCGCGAGGCAGAGAAGGCGATCAGTGCG
>Ga0247740_1001150_pt1 | contig 11617 bp, 7 predicted proteins | sample UWRJL148409B2_FD_180942 | JGI IMG/M metagenome (GOLD analysis project Ga0247740, IMG submission 180942) | Plant litter microbial communities from Arlington Agricultural Research Station in Wisconsin, United States - UWRJ-L148-409B-2 | ecosystem: Environmental > Terrestrial > Plant litter >...
TATGCTTTGCTCATCGTAACCCTGCAATAAACTCCAACTGCGGGCGTAGTCGTTGATAACGGAAATGACCGCTTCGCCTTCGTTATTGATCAACTGCTGGTTACTTAATGTTTGTGAGAGCAGATTAAGCACTTGCTCGAATTCTATGCCGCGCTCTTTTAGGCGGTGTTGGTTGAGAGTGTAGCCTTGTACCAAGTGTTGTTTCAGGGTTTGGGTTGCCCATTGGCGGAATTGAGTGGCTCGCTTAGAGCTAATACGGTATCCGACGGAAATGATGGCGTCGAGATTGTAGTGTTTAACCCCTTTTGTTTGCGTCTTATCCTGTATTGCTCCATGTGCAGTGGTATGTTCCAAAATGGAACATACCACTTTTTCTTGCAGCTCTGAGCTACTAAAAATATTGCCCAGGTGCTTGGTTATAGCTGGGCGTTTTGTACCAAAGAGTTCGGCCATTTGTGCCTGGGTTAGCCAAAGAGTGTCGGCACTTTGTGTGACCTCCACACTAATTTGACCATCTTCAGAAGTGTATAGCTGTATTTGTTGATTAGTCATCTTTAAGCACTCCTTGCTGTTGTTTTGATGTGATGAATTGTTCCAGTTGTTTCTTTGCTAATTTCGACGGTTGCGTTTTCGTGTTTTCCCAGCGATTTACCGTGGCGAAGCTAACGCCTAGTTCTTTGGCTAAATCTTCTTGGGAGATGCGCAGCTGTTCTCTCAGTGATTTAATTTTTTGTGCGAAGTCGCTTGATGTAGCCGTCATGTCTGCCTTGATTATTTTGGTCTAGAGAATAGGGCGCAAATATAACATCTGCTATGACAGGTGGGAATTTTTGAAGAGTTGCGCGGTTACTCGCGCGGCGGCACTGTTTGAATAAAGTCGACTACATCGTCTAACACAGGCGCTACACGTTTAAGGGGGGCAGAGAAGGCGCCAAGCAAAGTCGTGTGACTTGCGTGTTCGTACATATGCAGAGTGACTGGTGTTCCGGTTGCGCGGAGTTTGGCGGCAAGTGATTGCGTGCTTCTTGTTGGGCTTACGAGTTTGTCGCTGATACCAGAAGCTAGAAAAGTCGGAATGGCTTTTGTGGAAGCGAATTCAATGGGCTGTGCGTTGGCGGGGTAGTTTGGGTGCGAGAAAACGGGTTGTGCGTCTGGGTTAACTATAGGGAAAAAGTCGTAAGGGCCTGCCAATCCGATCAAACCTGCAAGCTCTTTGTTGGAATGATCATTCATTGCTAACCATCGCGGGTCGAGCGCCAACATGGCTGCGTTGTATGCGCCTGCGCTGTGGCCCATCACGAAGACGCGTTTTGGATTGCCTCCCAAATTAGCGGCGCGTTCGAGTCCGTAGGTCAACGCAAGCGCGCTATCTTTAAGGAAATCGGGATAACGGACTTCGGGATAAAGTCGATAATCTGCAACCAGGGTAAGTATTCCGCGAGACGCCAGTGCGGCACCTACAAACTTGTAATCACTTCGCTCACCGGTGTTCCATGAACCTCCGTAGAAGAATACGACCAGCGGCCATCCACCGTTGGGCGGGGACTTTTTAGGTGTATAGATGTCGAGCTTTTGCCGATCCAGCGGGCCGTAGTCAGCACTTTCTACTTTGTAACTTCCACCAGCGCTTGCGATTAAATTGAGGAACTTGACTGGGGAACATGCGACAAGCCCTGAAAGCGCAATTACTACAATCGATAACCTAAAAAGTGGTTTCGGGACGGGCATTTTGATTTCTCATAAGTTTTGATTTTTATCACGTTATGACGTGATACGGTTTAAACAATCTTTTGGATGTTTAGAAAGTTAGGTTTGAAAGTAATTAGGAGTTGGGGGAAATAAGTTAAATGGAGAATGAGCGATAAATTAAAAGTTCTACAAACAAAGTTCGTTGAATACTTCTCGACACCCAACTAGAGTTAATCAAAACAACTGTGGTTTGTTTTGCCCCTTCGGGCTTCGGAGCTTTGCTCCTGGTTTTAACGCGGTGCGTTTGTGAACCAGGCACTTCTAAGAGCGAGGTCAAATTGCGCGAACGCGTTAATAAAAAAGCCCCGATAGATTTTCTATCGGGGCTTTTTTATTAAGTGGTGGGCCCACCCAGACTTGAACTGGGGACCTGCCGATTATGAGTCGGATGCTCTAACCAACTGAGCTATAGGCCCTAAATAAATTCCCGAGTTAATCACAACAAATTGTTGTTTGTTTTGACACTTCGGGCTTCGGAGCGTTGCGCTCCTCGTTTCAAACGCGGTGCGTTTGTGAACCAGTGACCTGCCGCCTCCTATCTCAATGATCAAGGAGTCGGACGCTATAACCAACTTAGCTATAGGCCCCAAAAGAGGTGCGAGCTGTTCTTCGCGAGCCGCGCATTATAGGGGCTTGTTTTGGATGTGGCTATAGTCTTTGTGCGATGAGGTAAAAAGTTTGTAACTTATTGTTTGTCTGGCGGATTTCGCCGAAGCGTTCGTGTAGTCGACTCATGAGATGCAAAAACGGCAGCACATAAAAGGCGTATGTGCTGCCAAGGTATCACCCACAAACTAACAATTAACGATTACTTGTAACCTAGAACTGGAAACGCAAGCCAACGCGATACATGCGACCGATTAGGTCATAAATCATCGGGTTAGCCACTGTGCCTGTTCCAGGTGATACGGCTGGGTCTTTGTTGAGCAAGTTATCGACTTTGGCGTAGCCGGTCAGGTTTTCAGTGAATTTGTAGCTACCGCCGAGATCTATTCGGAATGTACCGTCCATATGGTTGGTATTTACCGTTGGGTGAATCACGGTACTTACGGGGCAATCGGTTTGACACACGATTACTTCGTTGCTGTAAACACCATCGCTGATCCAATGTTCGGTCAAGCTAATACCCCAGGTGTCAGTATCCCAACTTTGAGTGGCTAACACTTTCCAATCCGGTGTATTGCCTACGTTCACACCAGCACTATCCACCGGAATCGTATTCAACACGCCGGAGTCGGTGATGAAGTCGAGCGTACGAGTTCCCAAGGCACGTAAAGTGAGTGTGCCTGGACCTACATCTAAACGGTAAGATGCTTCGATGTCATAACCTTTGGTCTCGATAGAGGCGAGGTTGAATGCTTGCAAACGAACATAGTTGGTGTTTGGAACGGCGCTGGTCAGCAACATCGCATCACACAGTTCCTGATTGCCTGCGACGCAAAGGTCAACTTCTTGCTGGGCAGACAGCTTTGAGATTACGCCTTCGACCCTGATGTCGAAATAATCAAGGGAGAGGCTTAGCCCCGGTGCCCAATCGGGTTGCGACAAAACGATACCGAATTCATTGTTACGAGCTTCTTCCGGGCGTAAATCGCTATTGCCTATATCGCGCTGTTGAACAGTAAGGTTATTGCCGAGGTAGTTCACGGTGTTGTTAGTCACGATCTCAGCGGCAAAGAGTTCGCTTAGGTTTGGTGCGCGTACGTCTTTTGAGGTTACCGCGCGGAAACGCAGACCGCTAATACCGGTTTGCCAGGTACCACCTAATTTCCAAGTATCCACTTCACCAGCGGTACTGTAGTCGGTATGACGCACAGCCGCGTTTAGGTTAGCCTCGCCCAAGGTGTCTGAATCAAGAACAGGTACGTTCAATTCCAGATAGCCTTCTTTTACATCGTACTCACCTTTCGCATAGTGGAAGTTACCTGCGAACCAGTGGTTTCCGATGGGGTTTGTCAATACAGGATCAGCTGGATATTCCGGTGTATTGGGGCTCTCAGGGCGCGCACCATTACCGTATGGATCGCCATTAACCATGTATTCCTCTTTACGGTATTCAAGACCTGTCGCTATCGCAATAGGGCCTGCCCAAGACGAGAAAGGTTCACCGGTAACGTTAAAGCTGGCCACGTTTTGTTTTTGCGGGGAATACTGATGGGGGCCATTTTCCGGGAATACATAATTGTAAGCAGCATCACTTGGTGCAACATTGCCGAAGATGTTCATGGGAACGCAACCGCTCGCACGCGCAGCCGGGTCACGACAGATGATAGTGCCGTTCGGGCCTTCAATTGCATCAATAGACGCGTTGTAGCGGTTGTTGAGCATGATGTCGTGAACCTTAAGATCAGTCTCATTTTTCCCGTACTGATAATAAGTGTCGTAAGTCCAGTCGGTATCAAACGCGTTGAACTTACCGTTAGCACCCAGTACAAAACGCTCTTGTTCACGAGTTGGGTGAACGTTTTGAAGCGGCGTTATTTGCGCATTCACTGTGCCGTATTGGAATTGCGTAATGTTATTTGTAACGCATGCTTCCCTAACTGATTCAGGTAAATAAGGGTTGTCGCACTTCATGGTCAAGTTGGCGTTTTTAGCGGCTCCCGCAATGGGGTAGTTCACTGACTCTACGCGCGCTTTGTTAATCGTGGCGTAAATTTCGGTGTCTTCATTGAGATCGAAACCAATTCGGGCATAACCCACATTTCGCTCTAGTTTGGATGCGAGACTTTTGCCCCCGCTATTCAAACCACTCAAATCCCCGCCTTCACACAGGTTAGCGACACAGTTCTTACCGTATTGAAATTCATAAGGTTCGCCATTTTCACCAAACGCGATGCCTTTTAACGGGCCTGCGGTAATCAAACCATATTTTGCATATTGGTTATTCTGCGCGCGGTCAATTAAATAACGTTGTGGTTTGCCGTCGGTAGTTTCGCTGATTTGGCGGTTCGCAAATTCAGCGCCGGTATACCAGTCACGACCACCTGCACCTTCTAAGCCAAAGCCAGCTGGCGGAATACCATCTTCTTTGCCGTGTTCGCCGCTCAACTGAATATGCAACCTGTCATCAAGAAAGCTGCCACCCCAGGCTAGTTGTCCGGTGAGACCTTCGTTATCTGCGTAGGCGGATTGAGCGGCTTGGATATTTCCTTTAACGCCTACGAATTCTTTATCGGTGATGAAGTTCACTACACCGCCTACGGCGTCAGAACCGTAGGACGCTGATGCACCGCCGGTTACAACATCTACATTTTTGATGAGGAGTTGAGGAAACTGGCTGATATCTGGAACCCCAGTGACGTTCGCGCCAACCACACGTTGGCCATCTAACAATGTCAGGGTGCGAATAGCACTTAACCCGCGCAAGCTAAATGAACTCAAACCCTGCACACCGCTACTGGTACTGTAGGTCATAGCCTGTGTGCCCGTACTTCCTTGAAGTGATGGCAGCTGTGCGATAGCGGTAAAAATATTTGGTTGCGCTGTCTTTTGGATATCTTCGACAGTCAGTGATGTTGTCGGGGTAGGCTGTGTAAATCCGCTCGCAATAATACGAGAACCGGTAACCGTAACTTCGGTAACTTCATCTGCCTTTTTTGCTTCTTGTGCGTAAACATTAATGCCCATACACGATAGGCTCGTCAATGCTATACAGGCTGGCAGCAGTTTGCGTTTGAATTGTTTATGTGACCTCATCTTATAATCTCCGAAAATTTTTATTGTTAGTTAGCGCGATCCGATTACAAATGATTGCGCTACCATTTGATAATCAAAAAAAATGGACCTGTTTTTTTATTGATTAAACTAAGCCCATCTCTTTGACGCTTTAAAATAAAACCCGCGTGATGCGGGTCATATTTTATTCACATTATCATACTAATCATCTTTTAGTCATCTAAAAAACTACGCAAATGGTCGGAGCGGGAAGGGTGACGTAATTTACGTAAGGCTTTTGCTTCAATTTGACGAATCCGCTCACGCGTTACATCAAATTGTTTGCCCACTTCTTCCAAAGTATGATCGGTGTTCATGTCGATACCGAAACGCATACGGAGTACTTTTGCTTCGCGAGCGGTAAGGCCTGCAAGCACTTCGCGTGTAGCTTCCATCAAGCCTTCCATTGTGGCGGATTCAACCGGAGACACGATGGTGGTGTCTTCAATAAAATCGCCCAAATGCGAATCTTCGTCGTCGCCGATGGGGGTTTCCATGGAGATAGGTTCTTTGGCGATTTTCAGCACTTTGCGAACTTTATCTTCTGGCATATCCATGCGTTCACCAAGTTCTTCCGGCGTTGGCTCGCGACCCATTTCTTGTAACATTTGACGCGATACACGGTTGAGTTTGTTGATCGTCTCAATCATGTGCACTGGAATACGAATGGTGCGCGCCTGGTCGGCGATAGAACGAGTAATCGCCTGGCGAATCCACCATGTTGCATAGGTAGAAAACTTGTAACCGCGACGGTATTCGAATTTATCCACAGCTTTCATCAAACCGATGTTGCCTTCCTGAATCAAATCGAGGAATTGCAAACCGCGGTTGGTGTATTTTTTCGCGATAGAAATAACGAGACGCAAGTTTGCCTCAACCATTTCTTTCTTGGCACGACGTGCACGAGCTTCACCAATCGACATGCGACGGTTAATGTCTTTAATACTGGCAAGGCTTAAACCGCTTTCTGCTTCAATGTGCGCCAAAGCTTGTTGGCCTGCGATTACATCGGGCAAAACATTTTGCAGTTTTTCAGCGTTTTCGGTTTTAGCTTTGATTAAATCCGGTAGCCATTCTTCATTGATTTCGTTGCCGGGGAATTCTTTAATAAACGTTTTGCGTTGCATTTGCGCTCTGCGCGTACACAAATCCATTACCAGACGTTCAGCTTTACGTACCTCTTCAAGAGTTGCACGCGCTTTGCTATACAGAGGTTCAAACTGACGTGTTGGGATTTTGAAAAATTTGAACAATTCACCCAGTTCGAACAATTCTTTCTCAGCTTGCTTACTGCCATAGCCATATTTAGTCAGCGCTTTAGTAGCCTTTTCTTGCTGTTTTTGCAGCGCTTCAAAGCGAACTTTGGCTTCTTCAGGGTCTACACCTGAAATAGCTTCTTCTTCATCTTCTGCAGCGCCTTCTTCCTCATCGTCATCGCCAGCTACTTTTACGCCAGCAACAGGAGCGACTTCAATTTCTGCATCTTCGTCAACCAGTGTTGCTGGAATTTCTTCAACTGGGTCGAGCCAGCCGATGATTACATCTGCCAGGCGACGTTCTTCTTTAGCAACTAACGCGTACTCGTCGAGGATTTTTTGCACGGCGCCAGGCCAATAGGCCACGGCGTGCATTAATTCGCGCACGCCTTCTTCAATGCGTTTCGCGATGACAATTTCGCCTTCACGGGTTAGCAGTTCAACCGTCCCCATTTCGCGCATGTACATACGCACCGGGTCGGTGGTACGGCCAGCTTCGGTTTCTACAGCGGCCAGAGCGGCAGCGGCTTCGGCAGCGGCAATTTCGTCGGCGGCCGAATCGCCATCGGTCATCAATAAGGTATCGGCATCGGGCGCAGTTTCATATACGCGAATCCCCATGTCGTTAATCATCTGAATGATGTCTTCAACCTGATCTGGATCCGAAATATCTTCCGGCAAATGGTCGTTAACTTCAGCGTACGTGAGGTAACCCTGCTCTTTACCGCGGGCTATCAGCTCTTTAATACGAGATTGTTTTTCTTGAGCGTCATCAGACATTAAGTGACCCTGTAAAACGTGAGTGAGAAATGCAAAGCGCGGGATTATAGCGCAATTGCGCGCGCGGATTCTAGCAAAGCTGACCGCAAATACCCCGAGCAACCCATGATGGGGTCTAATTTGGGGATTTAAATAGGTGAAATCAGGGTTGAGTCGTTTTATTTGCCAAAGCTGCAAGCACCAACTGATCCCGCTCCGCCTTTGAGAGTTGAGTAAAGTCGGTATTTTTAAGTTTTTCCAAGGATGTTGCGGTTATTTTTGCGGTTTGATGACGCCGAAGTGTTTCGATGCATCCGATAAAAGCAGCGCCAGTATCATAATCAGCCTTTGCAGCTTTTTCGTCTTTCGTAATGCTTAATGCATTTGCCGCTTGCAAAAGATCACTGCCAGCAATTTTGGCCAAATGTTCAGTGGCTTCTTCGCCGTAAACTCCTCGCCAATAGCCTATTAAATGCGACAAGTTGTAATGTGGGCGCTCATGAAGAACTTTTAACAAGCGACCGAGCATTTGAATATCTGCATCGTTATTTTCCAGCCAGGCATCATGATTAGGCTCAAACGCAGCGAGTGCAGGTGTGGCCACCAAAAGCGCAACAGCTTTTTGTGCAGGTGTCATTAACACACGATTGCTGGTGCTATTCCATGATGATGTTTGTTCTGCAGCTGGGCGCGTATTGTGGCCGCTGTAATATTCCTCGTAATTCGGTGGAGGCGCTTCGGTATCGTACTCGCTGTTGTAATGATCCGACCAGCCTGAATCGTCAGCGTATTGACGGGGTGTCTGGTTTTGGACGGCTTGCGGTTGAATCGCTGGTTGAATATGGATTTGTTTAGGTGCCGTTCTTATTTGTTCTCGCGCGATTTCCTTTGGTAGGTCGGGTTTCGGTTCTGGATTCTTCACTGCTTCGAGAATCAAATCCTGCAAAATGTTACGGCTCAGGCCGGTACGGGTTGCCAGGTTTTCAAACATTAATTCGCGGAAAACGCTTTTCGGTAGCTTATCAAGCATAGGAGCGGCACGTTTGCTGAAAGTGGCGCGGCCTTCCATAGTGCGGATATTGAGGCCTTCGGCAGCAGTATCGAAAAGCTGGTCTTCTAGCGGCACCGCCATGGAAATCATAGTTTCGAATTTTTCCGGGCCGATTTTTCGTACCAAAGTATCCGGATCTTCGCCTTCGGGTAAAAACAGAAATTTCACAGTTCGGCCATCGGCCATAGTGGTGAGTGATGCATCCAGCGCACGGCCTGCAGCGGCTCTGCCTGCTTTGTCTCCATCGAAACAAAAAACGACTTCATTAGTGTATTTAAAGGCTTTATTTAGATGATCTTCGCCACACGCAGTGCCGAGTGTGGCCACCCCATAACGAATATCGAATTGCGCCAGGCTCACCACATCCATATAGCCTTCGACTATCAATAAACGCGGCAAATCACGATAGGCGAGGCGGGCTTCGTAAAGGCCGTAAAGTTCCTGGCCTTTATGGAAGATGGGCGTTTCGGGTGAGTTAAGATATTTCGGTTTATCGTCACCCAGGACGCGGCCGCCGAAACCGATAGCCCGCCCGCGAATATCGCGAATCGGGAACATAATGCGATGACGAAAGCGGTCGTAAAGTTTTTTATCCTGATCATGATGAATCAGCATGCCGCCCTCAATCAGCAAGTGCTTATCTTCATCATTAGTTGCCAGCGCTTTAAGTAGGTTATCCCAACCAGGTGGCGCGAAACCCACGCCGTAGTCTTTCGCTGTTTTGCCATCCAGCCCACGGCCTTTAAGATAATTAACGGCCATATGTTTGCTGGGATGATGGCGAAGCTGATGTTGATAAAACTCATCGGCTTTTTCCAGCAAGCTGTAAATACTTTTACGTTCCTGCTCTCGCTTGATCTGCGCTTCAGTTTGAACTTCACGGGGAACCGTTAATCCCGCAACCCTTGCTAGTGATTCGATGGCTTCAGGAAAACTCAGGCGCTCGTAATCCATAATAAAACCCAACGAATTACCGCTCGCGCCACAGCCGAAGCAGTAATAAAACTGCTTTTCCGGGCTTACGGTAAAAGATGGGGTTTTCTCATCATGGAAAGGACAGCAGGCACTGTAGTTCTTGCCGGTTTTACGCAATTTAACGCGGCTGTCTACCGTGTCGACAATATCGATACGGTCGAGCAGGTCGTCAATAAAGCTTTGCGGGATCATGCCGGACATAAGAAGTTTATGGGTATCGGTCAAAAAGAATTAGAGAGAATACTATAAGCAAGGGTTAAGAGAATCGACTTTAGTTGGGAATTGTAATCCTGGCAGGGATTCAGTGACTGTTTTGTTATGTGACATCGCTGGATCCCTACTGGATGACGACTCCCTGGTTAAAAGATTTGGCTTTTAGCTGGGGTAGCTGCTGCGTACCTTGAAAATAAAGACCGAATCACAGGCAGCAAAAAACCGCGATGTATTTTACATCGCGGTTTTCAAGTCATCATTTAAGTAGGTTTAGCGTAGCTTCAGTAGCTAGCAAACCAGTCAAAAATTAATACAGACGGGTAAACTTTTTAGATTCGCGTTGAACCTTTTTAGCGTGGCGCTTAACAGCTGCAGCAGCGTCACGTTTACGAATAGTGGTTGGCTTTTCGTAACATTCGCGAGCGCGAACGTCAGCCAAAATACCTGCTTTTTCACAAGCGCGTTTAAAACGACGTAAGGCTACGTCAAAGGGTTCGTTTTCTTTAAGTTTTACTGAAGGCATTGTTTTGACCTGTTTGTTCTGAAAAATGATGTCTTGGGATTCTCGTTATCGGCCTGTGCAACCATGTAGGTAACCATGAGGCGGTAATGTATCCGAGGGGTGCGGATTCTATACACTTATGATTTAAGCTGCAACCTCGATGCTTCTCCTTTATTATGGCGGGTCCTGATTTTGAGAGCTATTTGACCTCCATGCGAATTCTCGGCCTTGAAACTTCCTGCGATGAAACCGGTGTTGCCGTCTACGATAGCGAACTCGGCCTGCTATCGCATACCCTCTATAGCCAAATTGCGCTGCACGCGGAATATGGCGGCGTAGTTCCAGAGCTTGCTTCGCGCGATCATGTGCGCAAAATCCTGCCGCTTATTAATCAGGTTTTGAAAGACAGCGATTCAAAACCTGCAGATATTGACGGAATTGCCTACACCGCTGGGCCGGGTTTGATCGGTGCGCTTATGGTGGGTGCGTCCATGGGACGATCACTCGCATACGCCTGGAAAATTCCCGCAATCGGCGTTCATCATATGGAAGGCCATTTGTTGGCGCCCATGCTCGAAGATACGCCGCCAGAATTTCCGTTTGTTGCCTTGCTGGTTTCGGGCGGGCACACGCAGCTAGTTAAAGTCGATGCAATTGGTGTTTACGAATTGCTAGGCGAATCCTTGGATGACGCCGCCGGTGAAGCTTTCGATAAAGCCGCTAAAATGCTCGACCTGGATTATCCCGGCGGCCCACAAGTGGCCAAGTTGGCGGAGTCTGGTGTTGAAGGGCGATTTGTTTTCCCACGCCCGATGGTTGATCGCCCCGGTTTGGATTTTAGTTTCAGCGGACTAAAAACTTTTACGCTTACCACCGTCGCCAAACACAAATTAGAAAACGGTTTGCCCGACGATCAAACCTGCGCGGACATCGCCTGCGCATTTCAGACGGCGGTAGTAGAAACGCTCGTCATTAAATGTAAACGCGCACTCGAACAGACTGGGTTAAAAACGTTGGTGATTGCAGGCGGTGTATCCGCTAATAAAAAATTGCGCAAAGATCTGGAAGTTGCGCTCGCAAAAATAAATGCAAAAGTATTTTATGCTCGCCATGAATTTTGTACCGACAACGGTGCAATGATTGCCTACGCTGGCTGCCAACGTTTATTGGCGAACCAACACGAATCGCTTGCGGTAAATGTAAAAGCGCGCTGGCCTCTCGATAGTTTGTCTCCACTTTAGACTTTTCACTTCAATTGCACGTGGCGAATAATCTTATGGATATTGTTTTCATCCGCGATTTGCGCGTTGACACCATCATCGGTGTTTACGATTGGGAGCGCCAAATCAAGCAAACATTAATTATTGATGTTGAGATGGCGACTGATATTCGCCA
>Ga0247740_1001151_pt1 | contig 11611 bp, 2 predicted proteins | sample UWRJL148409B2_FD_180942 | JGI IMG/M metagenome (GOLD analysis project Ga0247740, IMG submission 180942) | Plant litter microbial communities from Arlington Agricultural Research Station in Wisconsin, United States - UWRJ-L148-409B-2 | ecosystem: Environmental > Terrestrial > Plant litter >...
TCCACCGAGGTGGCGCCGAGGAAACCGGAACCAGTGATGGTGACAACCGTGCCACCGGCTTCAGGGCCAGATGCCGGGTCGAGCGAGTCGGCCACGGATCCCACCGGGATGTACTCGTAGTCGAGCGGGCCGGAGTCGCCACCATCGGCGTCGAGGACCACCACGTCGACGAGCCCGGGGTCGTGCGCCGGAGTGGTGACAACAATCTCCGTGTCGCTGAGGATCTCGAAGTCGGTACCCGCTTCACCATCGAAGGTGACACCCGTTGAGCCGAAGAAGCCGGTGCCATTGATGGTGACCACGGTTCCACCCGCTTCGGAACCACTGAGCGGGTCGAGTGCGGTCGCCACCGACGGGGCGTCGGTGAACTCGAAGGGCAGCGGGTCGCTGTTGCCCGCGGGGTCAACCACCACAACCTGGGCGATGCCGGCCGTGTGGGCGGGAGTGGTCACCAGGATTGTGGTGTTGTTCACCACCGAGAAGCCGGTGCCCAAGGTGCCGTCGAACGTCACACCCGTTGCTCCCAGGAAGCCCGTTCCGGTCAGGGTCACCTCGGTGCCACCCGACTCGGTGCCCTCGGTGGGGTCGAGTGAGGTGAGCACGGAGCTCTGGGCGAGGTACTCGAAGTTCACCGCGAGCGAGTTACCCGCCGGGTCCTGCACCACGGCAGGCACAATTCCGGGGGCGTGCTGCGGGGTGACGACGGTGATCTGTGTGTCGCTGAGCACCACAAACGAGGTGCCGGGGAGTCCGTCAAACGTGACGCCGGTGGCGCCGAGGAATCCTGCACCCGTGATACTCACGAGGGTGCCGCCGGTTTCCGCACCTGTCGCCGGCGCGAGGCTGGCGACGGCCGACCCGACCTCGATGAACTCGAAGTCGACCGGAGGAGAACTGCCGCCCGCGGCATCCACCACCACAACATCCACAAGACCCGCAGCGTGCGGCGGCGTCACCACAACAATGGTGCCGTCGTTGACCAGGTCGAAGTCGGTCACCAGGGTGCCGCCGAAGTCGACACCCGTGGCGCCCGTAAAGCCGGACCCAATAAGGGTGACCGTTGTGCCGCCCGCTTCAGAACCGGAGGTCGGGTCGATCACGTTCACCACGGAGGGCTCAGACTCGAACTCGAAGTCGACCGGGTCGGAGTCGCCCGCGTCGTCGAGCACAACCAGGTCAACAATGCCGGGCGCGTGTGCCGGAGCCGTCACCGTGATGGTTCCGTCGTCGACAACCACAAAGTCGGTACCCAGGGTGCCGCCGAAGTCAACACCCGAGGCGCCAGTGAAGCCGCTGCCCAGAATTGTGACGGTGATGCCACCGATTTCGGGTGCGCTGGTGGGATCGATGGATGCCACGTCGGCAGCAACAGCGAGATAGTCGAACTCTGCTGCGGCCGAGTCGCCGGCAGCATCGATAACGATGACGTCGACGGGTCCGGGGGCGCCACCGGGCGAGACCACGGTGATGGTGGTGTCGTTGACGACGGTGAACGGAACGTCGACGCCACCGAAGCTGACGCCGGTTGCTCCGGTGAAGCCGGTTCCCGTGATGGTGACCGGTGTGCCACCGATCTCGTCACCCTCGTCGGGGTCGAGCGCGGTGATCGCGGAGGCAACGGCGAGGTATTCGTAGTCGATGGCCGGTGAGTCGCCTGCGGGGTCGAGCACCACAACACCCACGATGCCGGGGGCCTGTGCGGGCACCACCACCTCGATCTCGGTGTCGCTGATGACCTCGAAGTCGGCCGGCAGAACGGCGACCGCTCCGAAGTTCACTCCGGTCGCTCCCGTAAAGCCCGTGCCAATGATGGTCACGGTGTTGCCACCGATCTCGGGGCCCTCGTTGGGGTCGAGCTCGGCAATGGCGGATGCCGCGGCGATGTAGCTGTAGGTCAGGGTGCCGGAGTTGCCTCCGGCCGCGTCGATGACCTGCACCAGTACGTCACCCGGGTCGTGGGACGGGGCCGTCACGGTGATCTCCGTGTCGCTGACGATCACGAAGTCGTCGGCGGTCTCCCCGTCGAAGGTCACGGAGGTCGCCCCGGTGAAGCCCGACCCGGTGAGTGTCACGGTGTTGCCGCCGAGCACTGATCCGCTGGTGGGGTCGAGGGAGTCAAGCACGGAGGCGTCCGCGAGGAAGGTGTAAGTCGCAACGCTGAAGCCTCCCGCGGGGTCAATCACCCGCGGCACTGTGTCACCGGGGGCATGCGCCGGGGTGGTGACGGTGACCTCGGTGTCACTCACAATCTCAAAATCGGTGCCTTCAATGGCACCGTTTCCGTTGACGAATTCCACTCCAGTTGCGCTGAGGAAACCGGAGCCCGTCAGGGTCACCACCGTTCCACCAATCTCGCTCCCGGAGATCGGGTTGATGGAAGTGACAATCGAGCTCTGGTTCACAAACTCAAAGTCGAGCGGATCGGAGTTGCCACTCGGGTCGACCACAATAACGGGCACAACACCGGGGGCGTGTGCGGGAGTTGTGACGGTGATCGAGGTGTCGCTGACGACCACAAAGCCGGTGCCGAGAACCTCGTCACCGCCCACGTCGAACAGCACTCCGGTGGCACCGGTGAACCCGGAGCCCGTGAGGGTGATGAATTCGCCACCCGCCTCGTCACCCTCGTCGGGGACGATGGCGTCCAGGTCGGATGCTTCGGCGCCGTACTCGAACGGAAGAGGGGCGGAGTTGCCTGCGAGGTCAACAACAACCACCGGCACAACACCTGCCGCATGGGGCGCGGTGACGAAAATGATCGAGGTGTCGCTCAGTACAGCGAATCCCGGAACGGAGACACCGTCCACGGTTACGTCGTTCGCACCAAGGAAACCACTACCCGTGATGGTCACCACTGTCCCGCCGGCTTCGGTGCCGCTGATCGGGTTGAGCGAGTTCGCCACAGACGGGTCAGCCACGTACTCGTAGCCATCCACCAGGGTGTCGCTGCCCGCGGCATCCTGAACCACCACGTCCACCAGCCCCAGATTCGGGCCGGGGGTGGTGACGGTGATTGAGGTATCGCTCACCACAACAAAGGCGGTGCCCGCGATGCCGTCAAAGGTGACCCCGGTGGCGCCGAGGAACCCGGATCCGGTGAGGGTCACAGCGGTACCACCCGCCTGCGAACCAGAAGCAGGGTCAATCGAGACCAGGTCAGAGGCAATGTCGACGTACTCGAACGGCAACGGGGCGCTGTTGCCCGCAGCATCCACCACCACAACATTCACGATCGCAGCAGCATGCGGCGGCGAGTTCACGGTGATGGTGTTGTCGTCAACCACAACAAACGCGGCGCCGGGAGTGCCATCGAAGGTGACCGACGTGGCGCCCGAGAAGCCAGACCCGAGGATCGTCACATTGGTGCCGCCGGCCACTCCCCCGATGTCGGGGTCGAGCGAATCGGCGACCGCGGCGATGTTGTTGTACGTGAACGGCAGCAGGCCGGAGTCGCCACCGTCAGCGTCCAGAACCTGCACGTCGACGGTGCCCGGGTCATTGGCCGGGGAGGTGACGGTGATCTGGGTGTCGCTGACCACTACAAAGTTCGTGCCGGGCTCGCCGCCGAAGGTCACACCGGTGGCCCCGAAGAAGCCGGAACCCGTGATGGTGACCGGGGTGCCCCCGATGTCGGGACCACTCGTGGGGTCGAGGGAGTCGATGTCGGATGCGGCGGGCAGGTATTCGAAGTCCTCGGGCGCGGAGTTGCCGGCCGGGTCTTCGATGATCACGTCGACAACGCCGGCGGGGTGCGCGGGTGCGATCGCGGTGATGGTGGTGTCGCTGATCACTACAACGGTCGGCGACGGCACGCCGTCAAACGTCACACCGGTGGCCCCGGTGAAGCCGGTTCCCGTGATGGTCACGAGTGTGCCGCCGGACTCCGAGCCCTCATCGGGCACAAGCGTCGTCACAATCGGCGCGAGTTCGTTGTAAGTGAAGGGCAGTGCAAGCGAGTCACCGGCCGCGTCGGTGACAATCACGGCGACGAGGCCGGGAGCGTGGGGCGGGGTGACGACCGTGATCTCCGTGTCGCTGACCACCTCGAAGTCGGTGCCCGGGGTGCCGTCGAAGGTGACTCCGGTCGCGCCGAGGAAGCCGGTACCGGTGATCGTCACTGGTGTTCCGCCGGCCTCATTTCCATTGTCTGGATCGATGGATGCCGCGTCCGCAGCGATCGCGAGGTAGGTGTACGTCGCCGGTGCCGAGTCGCCGGCGGGGTCATCAACGACGACCGAAACGGGGCCTGCCGCGTGTTCGGGAGTGGTGACGGTGATCTGGGTGTCGCTGTCCACCGAGAAGGCGGTGCCGGGGAGTCCGTCGAAGGTCACACCGAGGGCACCGGTGAAGCCGGTACCGGTGATGATCACTTCGGTGCCACCGGCTTCCGTTCCCTCTACTGGGTCGAGGTCGGCTATCTCGGACGCGACGGCGCCGTACTCGAAGTCGAGCGGGTCAGAGTCGCCGCCCAGTGCGTCGAGCACCACCACGTCGACAACGCCCGGTGCGTGCAGCGGGCTCAGAACGGTGATGGTGGTGTCGTTGACGACGCTGAAGTCGATGCCGGCAATGCCGTCGAATTCCACACCGGTCGCGCCGGTGAACCCGGAACCGGTGATGGTGACGGGAGTGCCGCCGGTCTCCGGTCCGCTGGTGGGATCGAGAGAGACCGCAATGGACGGGTCACTGAGGTACTCGTAGTCGAGCGGGTCGGAGTTGCCACCGTCCGCGTCGATAACCACTACAGATACAACACCGGGCGCGTGCGCCGGCGAGACAACCGTGATGGTTTCGTCGTTCACAATGGTGAAGCCCGTGCCGGGGGTTCCGTCGAACTGCACCGCGGTGGCTCCCGTAAAGCCGTTGCCCGTAATGGTGACGAGAGTGCCACCGATCTCGGATCCCTCCGCGGGGTCGAGAGCGTCAGCATCAGACGCCTCACTCTGGAACACAAATGCCAGCGGTGCCGAGTTGCCCGCAGGGTCGGCGACCACAACGTTGACCGAGCCTGGTGCGTGTGGGGGTGCGATCGCGGTAATCGAGGTGTCGCTGTTCACGGTGAACGACGCGGCGGGCGTTCCACCGAAGTCAACGCCGGTCGCGCCTGTGAAGCCCGTGCCCAAGATAGTGACGGACGTGCCACCGGTCTCGGGGCCTGCTCCGGGTGTGAGGGATGCCGCGACCGACGGCTGTGCCTGGTATTCGAAGCTCAGCGGGCCCGAGTTGCCGACCGGGTCGGTGACAATCACAGGGACTGCGCCCGGTGCGTGCGCGGGGGTGGTGACGGTAATGGTCGTGTCGTTCACCACGGAGAACGCGGTGCCGGGGGTGCCGTCAAAGGTCACACCGGTGGCGCCGAGGAAACCGGAACCGGTGATCGTGATCTGAGTTCCGCCGAGTTCCGGGCCAACGCCGGGTGTGAGGCTTGCCGCGGTAGCTGCCTGGCCCACGTAGGTGAAGGGGCTCGGCCCGGAGTTGCCCGCCGGGTCCAGCACAACTGCGTTCACTGCACCGAGCGCGTGCGGCGGGGTAGTGACCGTGATGGTGGTGTCGTTCACAACTGTGAATGCGGTGCCGGGGATGCCATCGAAGTTCACACCCGTGGCCCCGAGGAAGCCGGAACCGGTGACGGTGACCCCCGTTCCGCCCACGACGGGTCCGGTGTTCGGCACTAGCGACGTGATGCTGGAGGGAATCGCGAGGAATTCGAAGTTGCGGGGAGCGGAGTTGCCTGCCGGGTCAAGAACGACCGTGCCAACAACACCGGGCGCGTGAGCGGGGGTGGTGACCGTGATTGTTGTGTCATTCACCACGGTGAACCCGGTGCCAGCCGTGCCACCGAAGGTGACACCCGTTGCGCCGGTGAAGCCCGAGCCAGAAATCGTCACAGCTGTGCCACCGGCTTCTGTTCCCGACGTGGGAGTGAGCGCTGTGGTGGATGAGGCGACGGCGAGGTATTCGTAGTTCACCGAGTTCGAGTTGCCCTGTGGCGCGTTGACCACAACTCCGACAACCCCCGGCGCGTGCGCCGGGGCGGGGAAGGTGATGCTGGTGGGCGTTTTGGTGATGTTGGTCACCACGTTGCCGCCGATGGTGACAGAGGTCGCCGCAGAGAAACTGGTGCCAGTAAGCGTGATCGTATTACCGCCGATATCCGGGCCATTGGGCGGAGATATGGCGGTGATCGCGGGACTCGGTATGGCGTTGTTCGGCCCCACCGTTGATGTCGCGAGGTTTCCGACGAGGGCACCGGCCAAGGGCAGAACTGTGACCTGGAGCGCCGTTTCAGAGAACACTCCCCCGACGTTCGACTGCACGTTGGCGGTCAGGCGGAGTACGGCGTTAAGCACTGGGCTGATGGCGGGAACAACAAGATTCACCACGGGTGTGAGCACCAGTGGTGTGAGGGTTCCCAGCACATTTCCGAGCGGCGCGAGCACCGGCTTGAGGATGCCGAGGATACCGCCGAGCGGGAGGCTAAGTCCTGCGACCACAATGCCGGTGGTGCTGTCGGCCAGAATGGCTCCCACCGAGCTGTTGATACCGATTAGCTGAACTCGCGGGCCTCCGAGGAGGCCGGGAATGGTGACGCTCGCGGAGATTGTGATCCCGTTGAGGGCGGTCTGCAGTGCGGTAGCGACCTGGGTGTTGAGGCTGGTGACGAGTGCCGTGACGTTGGTGGTGATCGCGTTGATCACCGCGGGCGACAGGATGTTGGTCGACGGTGGCAGGTTGTTCAGAGAGGTGATCTGGTCAATGTCGACGGTGATTGTGCCGGTGGCGAGGTTGATACTGACGCCGCCCTGGCTGAGTGGTTGCGACAGGATCGGTGCCACAACAGCGCTGAGGTTCGGGGTGCCCACTGACACATCCGCTGTCGCCAATGGTCCGACCAACGGGATATTGAGTAGCGATGTCTGAAGACCAACCTGCAGGCTGCCGACAACGGTCTGCAGGGCAGCAACCGTGTTGTTGATGGTTGTGGTCAGACCTGCGACGGTGTTGCTCTTGAAATTGATACCAAGGTCGGCGATTTCATAACTGCCCACGGCAGCGCCGGGCGCTGCCTGGCTCGCGCGCGACGACACCGCGCCGACGGTGAGGTCGAGCTCGGCTACTTCGCTGATAAGTGCACTCGCAAGCCCCGCACCTCCAACGACAGAGTCGAGGTTAAACGTGAGGTTGCCGGGTACCTGGTTGGCCGGCACATTTGCGATACCGATCTGGCCCTCGTTGGAGACCGCGCCGGTTGCTCCGACTGATGAGGCGTCGGGGTTGGCGGCGGCGTACTGGGTAATGGCACCCGCCTGGGCGATGTCGAGCGGAAGCTGGATGCCGCCGGGGAGCTGAATCCCGACGGTGTTCAACAGAGACAGGTCGATGTTGTTGCGGTTCACGACGCCCGGCGGCACACCATTGCTGGTGGCCGACGCGCCACCGAGACTAATGGCATTCGAGAGGGGCAACGAGAATAGCGAGCCGGACAGGAACTGTCCGGTGGCGCGTGAAGTATCACCAGGGGCGGCCTGAGCGGCACCGATACCCGTGGTGAATGCGAGGAGGGCGCCCACAGTGAGGGCGCTTGTTGTCGCTACTAACTTGGAAAACGGTCGGGCAGATCGAATGGTTCGGGAATTGGTGCGACGCGCAGACGATGCGCGTGCCCCCCACGAGATAGGCACAATAGTGCTCCCCGCTGGTACCGTGCACTCGCGACTGCTGGGCCCCCGCCCCGCGAATTACCGGCTATTTCTTCAGCTATTTGGTCACATTAGCGGCGCTCAACTGCGGTGGTCAACAACTCCAAATACCTAGGTATTTGGTACCACTACTGAGACCCCAGTTGTTGTCTAGTCGCTAGGTCCACATCCCGTCTGTCGCGCCACTATTCGGCTACCGACCTTCGTCGATTGGCCGCCACACTGCGTCGCAATCCAACTGTCTCCAACTGTCCTACTTCCCGGGCCCATCGCCCTGCATCGCAGTACGTCCGCCCTACGTCATCAACCGCGCGCGCCGCACCACAATCCGTTCGGGCGCGGTGGTGCTGTCTGGCTGTCTGGGTACCGATGTCACTGAGCTATCGATTCGCGCCTCGAGCGAGTTCACTAGAAGGGCAGGTCGAGCGCGTCTTCTAGAACGGCAGGTCGGTGGTGTCGTCTCCGGTCTGGGTTGTGGCACTGTCTCCGCCCTGGGCTGCGGGATCGGCCCAGACGCTTGCCCCGGTGAACCCCAGAGGCGGCTCGACCGGTGCGGCAGGTGCAGGTGCAGGTGCGGGTGCGGTGGCCGGATCTGTTGCCCGGACCGGGATCAACCGGTCCAACCCACCCACCACATTCGCCGGCTCCGTGCGATGCGCCCGCCCCAATGGCGACGTCCACTGCAGACGCCCGTCACCAACCTGTTCGACATCCCACCGGGTATAGGTTTTCAATTTGTGGTGCCGCTCACACAAATGAGCCAAATTATCGACCGCCGTGTGGCCACCGTTGTGCCACTCGACAGTGTGATCCAGATCACAGTTGCGGGCCTGCCGGTTACATCCCCACGCCCGACAGGTCCCGTCGCGGAACTGCAGGTAGCGGCGCATCGCCTCCGGGACTTTGTAACTGGTTTGCCCGACCGATAACACGGTGCCGGTTTCGGGGTGGGTGAGGATCCGAAACCACGACTTCGCGTTGCCAGCCAATTCCCGGGCGGTCTCCGCATCGATCGGACCATACCCCTCCAACGTCGCCGGCTCCTCCGACAACCCCAGCAAACTCAGCACGGGAACGACGACCATCACCGTGGGGACAATGCCCTGCGGGAACTGGTGGGTGGCAGCGGTGGAGTTGGGGTGCTCCGGGTCGGCCAGGGTGGGATCGGCATGGTTGGGGTCGGTCGGGGTGGGGGTGCGGTGTTGGCCGTTGAGGAGCAGATCCGTCGCCACATCCAGACGCAGTTGGTCCAGGGTGCGCGGCTCGGCCGGTCCCGCCAGTGCCCGGGCGGTGTCGTCCAGGCGGTTATAAATCCCGAACGCGTCCGCTGCTGGCATCAGCAGTTCGAGCCGCGCCATGCCGTCGCGGGCCGGTTCCACACATACCCGCCGGTCTGCTGCGGCCCGCACGTGGCGTTCCCGAATCGATTCGGGATGCATTGTCTCCCGCACCGCGCGCGCTTTGCGGCCCAGCTGCACCGCGGTCATCTGCCGGGCCCGGGGTGCCATGTCCGCATCAAAGGCGGTGCGGGCCTCCACGGGGAGGCTGTCGGCTTCCTCCGCGATGACGGTCGCATGGCGGAAAGAGATCGCCCCGTCCTGCAACGCGGTGAACGTGGCGGGCAGGTGCTCCTCGAGGAGGCGGCACTGGTGGAACAAAATTTGGGTGGCACCCTCACTGATTTTCAGGACTACCGCCGCATCCAACACCAGTTGGGAGCGTTGGATGACATCGTCGGTCCACCCGGGGGTGGGTTTGGTTTTCGGGCCCCGCTCCGGGTCCAGGCAGATACCGGTATCTGCCTCGATGCGGTGCCGGATCGTGTTGATCAGCAGTACTTTGCGGGCCGACTGCTGGTTCACCAGACGCTCGTTGGTCTCCAACTCGTCGAGTAGCGCGGTGGCGGTATCCGCGGCGATCGCCTGCGGCCACCGATCATCCCCACGCAGGTCAGAACCGCCAGTGCTGTGGGCGGGGATCGCCGTGCTGGGAGTGTTGGAGGTTGGGGTGAGGTCGGGGTAGTACCGCTGGGCGTCGGCGGGGAGATCTCCGGGGTCGGTTCCGCGGCGGATACGGTCGGCGAGCTCGGCGAAGATCCGATCGACGTCGACGTCGTGGGGTTCGTCGTCTGGCTCCCACGGCTCCCATGGTTCGCCGGGGTGGAGAGCGTCGTGGTGTTGAGCGGCGCGCGCTTCGTCGATGTCGAACCAGGGTGGATAACCCGTGCCGGGAGGAGATCCCGATGAGGAAATAGGTGTGGTGTTCTCTGTCATGAACCAAGCCAACAACCACCCACCGACATCACCCCGCTAACAGTGGTGGGGGTTGACTAGGGCCCAAAAAAGCTACGGAAAACCCTTGCAACTGCTGCAAAACACGGTCAGGAGCGGGAGGCAAACACGGTCAGAAGCGGCAGGCAAAGGTGGTCAGGAACAGGAGGCACGACGTGGTCACGCGCAGGAGGCACGACGTGGTCAGAAGCGGCAGGCACACGTGGTCGGGACGGGCACGTGGACGCATTGGGATGCTGGCGCCGGAGCATCCCGCCAACGATCGAAGATGCCCCGCAAACCACAAACGGGCCGACACAACGACCCAGGATGAAACTCCCGGATTGCTGTGCCGACCCGAATTGAGGCGACTAAATCGAATTACGCGAGAAGCGCTGCCGACTGGCGAGCGATCTCGAGCTCCTCGTTGGTCGGAACAACCAGCACCTTGACGGGCGAATCCGCCGTCGAGATGTAGCGAGCCTTCTTGGAACGAGGCGAGTTCAGAGCCTCGTCAACGTGAATGCCGAGGAATTCGAGTCCTTCGAGAACGAGCAGACGCATTTCGTCGTCGTTCTCGCCAACACCAGCGGTGAACACAATCGCGTCAACACCCTTGAGGTGCAGGATGTATGCGCCCAGGTAACGGATGATGCGGTGACGGTACACGGCGAGCGCTGCAAGAGCGGTCTCGTCACCCTCCCACGACTTGTTCTGCACATCGCGCATGTCACTCGTGCCGGTGAGGCCAAGCACACCACTGCGACGGTTGAGCAGGGTGTCGATGTCGTCGAAGGACATGCCAGCCTGGCGGTGCAGGTGAACGAGAACGGCGGGGTCGATGTCGCCCGAACGGGTTCCCATCACGAGGCCCTCCAGCGGAGTCATACCCATGCTGGTTTCGATGCAGACACCACCATCAATAGCGGACAGCGAGCCACCGTTACCGATGTGGAGCACGATGATCTTGAGCTCTTCGAGCGGGCGACCCATAAACTTCGCGGTCTCCTCGGAGACGTACTTGTGCGAGGTGCCGTGGAAGCCGTACTTGCGGATGCCGTGCTTGGCAGCGAGCTCGGCGTCGATCGCGTACGTGTACGCCTCGGCCGGGATCGTCTGGTGGAACGCGGTGTCGAAGACAGCAACGTGAGGCACGTCGGGGAAGGCAACCTTCGCGGCACGGATACCGAGGAGGTTCGCCGGGTTATGCAGCGGCGCCAGGGCGGAAAGCTCATCGATCTGAGCCTCTACCTCGTCGTTGATGAGGGTCGCGGCGCTGAACAGCGAACCACCCTGAACAACACGGTGGCCGACGGCAACGATGTCGTTGTCGGTGCCGAGCTGCTCGAGAACAAACTTCATTCCCGCAACGTGGTCAACGATGTCCGAACCGGGCTCGCCGATGCGCTCGACGATTCCGCTGAGCACGGACGCCTCGGTCGCGATGTCGACGAGCTGGTATTTGATGGAGGAGGAGCCGGAGTTAACAACAAAGATCTGGGTCATACAAAAGTCCTAGCGGGTGAGGGCGAGTGGGATAAATATCACGCGTGAAACAGGAAGAGTGATCTAGGCGATCGGGCTCGCGGCCTGGATGGCCGTGATTGCGACGGTGTTGATGATGTCCTCCACGAGGGCACC
>Ga0247740_1001153_pt1 | contig 11608 bp, 11 predicted proteins | sample UWRJL148409B2_FD_180942 | JGI IMG/M metagenome (GOLD analysis project Ga0247740, IMG submission 180942) | Plant litter microbial communities from Arlington Agricultural Research Station in Wisconsin, United States - UWRJ-L148-409B-2 | ecosystem: Environmental > Terrestrial > Plant litter >...
CACCTGCCCGGCGGCAAGAACATCGCCGTCGACGCGAAGGTGCCGTTCACCGCGTACCTCGAGGCCAGCCAGATCCCGGTGACCGCGACCGGTGAGGAGGGCGCGAAGCGCGAGGCGCTGATCAAGCAGCACGTGAAGGTGCTCCGCGGCCACATCGACACCCTCGCCAGCAAGGCCTACTGGGCGGGCCTCGATGCCTCCCCCGAACTCGTGATCGCGTTCATCCCGAGCGAGTCCCTCGTCTCGTCCGCCCTGGAGGCCGACCCGGGCATCATGGACTACGCGTTCGGTAAGCGCGTCGCGCTGGCCTCGCCGGTCACCCTGTGGTCGGTGCTCAAGACCGTCGCGTTCTCCTGGCAGCAGGACGTGCTCACCGACCAGGCCAAGACCCTGTTCGACCTGAGCAAGGAGCTGTACCAGCGCCTCGCCACCCTGTCCGAGCATGCGGACAAGCTGCGTCGCTCCATCGACTCCACGGTCGCGAGCTACAACCAGTTCGCGAACTCGCTCGAGACCCGGGTGCTGGTCACCGCTCGCAAGCTCAATGCGCTCGACGAGTCGAAGGTGATCGGCACGGCCGTCACCATCGAGACCGCACCGAAGCAGCTGACTGCTGTCGAGATGGAGCTGGCGGCACTCGACGAACTGGAAGGGGTCGCCCGCGACCCGTTCGCCGGCGTCGAGCTCGAGATCCCGTCGCTCGATGTAGCCAAGAAGAAGCGGGCCTAACTCAGTCCAGCCACTTCTCCGCGAGGTGGTCGGCGTGCACCCGCCGGATGGTGCCCGAGTGCGAGCGCAGCACGATGGACTCGGTGCGGATGATCGGGCCGAGACGCTTGACCCCGTTGACGAGGCCGCCGTCCGTGACTCCGGTCGCGACGAAGAACGTGTTGTCGCTGGTCACGAGGGTGTCGGCGTCATAGACGTGGTCGAACTTGAGTCCGGCATCCAGACCCTTCTGCTTCTCCTCGTCCGTCTTCGGGTAGAGCATCGTCTGGATGACGCCGTCCAGGGCCTTGATCGCGCAGGCCGTCGCGACGCCCTCCGGGCTGCCGCCGATGCCGACGCACATGTCGATGCGGGTGCCGTAGAGCGCGGCGTTGATACCGCCGGCAACATCCCCGTCGAGCATGAGGCGAGTGCCGGCGCCGGTGGCGCGGATGTCCTCGATGAGCTGGGCGTGGCGGGGGCGGTCGAGCACGGCGACGACGATCTCGTCGACCGGTTTGCCCTTTGCCTTCGCGAAGGCGCGGATGTTCTCCGCGATGGGAAGCCGGATGTCGATGACGCCCCTGCCCTCGGCGCCGGTGACGATCTTCTGCATGTAGAACACCGTGGAGGCGTCGAGCATGCTGCCCCGGTCGGAGACCGCGATCATCGAGATGGCATTCTGCCGCCCCGCTGCGGTGAGGGACGTGCCGTCGATCGGGTCGACGGCGATGTCGCAGGCGGGCCCGTTGCCGGTACCGACGTGCTCGCCGTTGTAGAGCATCGGGGCGTTGTCCTTCTCGCCCTCGCCGATGACCACGAGCCCGTCGAAGTCGACGGTGCCGAGGAACTTGCGCATGGCGTCGACCGCCGCGCCATCGGCGCCGTTCTTGTCGCCCTTGCCGATGAACGGCACGGCGCGAATGGCCGCGGCCTCGGTCGCACGGACGAGCTCCATCGCCAGGTTGCGGTCGGGATGCAGGAAGAGGGTTCCGGTTTCGGGGTTCACCACAGTCAGAGAGTCCTTAAGAATTTGACGAAGCGCTGTGGTGGAGATCCGTCGGAATCAGCGTCTACAGCCTAGTCAGTAGACTTTCTCCCGCCAGCCGCACCAGAGGAGACACGCCATGCCCGTTGCCACCCCAGACCAGTACGCCGAGATGCTCGACAAGGCGAAGACCCGTGGGTTCGCGTACCCGGCCATCAACGCGTCCTCCTCGTCGACGATCAACGGCATCCTGCAGGGCCTCTCCGAGGCGGGCTCCGACGGCATCATCCAGGTCACGACCGGCGGCGCGGACTACTTCGCCGGCCAGAGCGTGAAGGCACGGGCATCCGGAGCGCTGGCGTTCGCCGCCTTCGCGACCGAGGTCGCCAAGAACTACCCGGTGACGGTGGCGCTCCACACCGACCACTGCCCGAAGAACGCGCTGGACGACTTCCTCCTGCCGCTCATCTCCGCATCCGAGGGCGAGGTCAAGGCGGGCCGCAACCCGATCTTCCAGTCACACATGTGGGACGGTTCGGCCGTGCCGCTCGACGAGAACCTGGAGATCGCCAAGCAGATCCTGCCTCGAATGAAGGCGATCAACTCGATCCTCGAAGTCGAGATCGGCGTCGTCGGCGGCGAGGAAGACGGCGTCAGCGAGGAGATCGGCGAGCACCTGTACACGACTCTCGACGACGCCATCGCGACCGTCGAGGCCCTCGGGTTCGGCGAGCAGGGCCGCTACATGGCGGCGCTCACCTTCGGCAACGTGCACGGCGTGTACAAGCCGGGCAATGTGAGGCTTCGCCCTGAGCTGCTCAAGGAGATCCAGGACGGCCTGAGCGCGAAGTACGGCAAGGATGCCCTGCCGCTCGACCTCGTCTTCCACGGTGGCTCCGGCTCGACTGACGAGGAGATCGCGGAAGCGGTGCGCAACGGGGTCGTGAAGATGAACATCGACACCGACACCCAGTACGCGTTCAGCCGCTCGATCGCAGACACCGTGCTGAAGAACTACGACGGCTTCCTCAAGATCGACGGTGAGGTCGGCAACAAGAAGATCTACGACCCGCGCGCCTGGGGCAAGACCGCGGAATCTGCGCTGGCCGTGCGGGTGGTCGAGGCGACGAAGCAGCTCGGGTCAGCCGGTCACTCCGGCAACTGATCCGCGCCGCTGAACGACAGTCTCAGCAGGTTGTCCTGGTCGATCGTCAGGTCGTCGAAAGCGGTCCGCAGCGTCAGGTAGTACGGCGCGAGGTGCATGATGCGCCTGCCCTCGGGTAGCGCCATATCGAGGCTGACCGCGACCGCCGTGGAGCCGCTGTCCGCCTTGCGGAGTTCGACCATGAGCGAGCCGCTGTCGATTCCAGGGGTGTCGACGATCGCCCTGAGCATCGCCCTCAACGCCGTGCGTTGCGCGTTGTTCATCCCCTGCGCGCGACGGTCGGGGTCGACGACGACGAGCCGTGACTCGTCGGCGATCGAGTCCAGCCAGCTCAGGTTCGACTGGGTGACGAGCTCGTCCCGCAGTCGCCGGGCCAGCTGGCCGGCCAGCGCGCGGTCCGTCGGAGTGATGCGGCCGGCATCCGCGATTCCGTTCAGGAACGGCACGGCTCGCGCGCTCAACCGTGCCACGGTGACGCTCTCCACGCGTGCCGCGGCGGCGTCCCTCACGCTCTGGCCAGCGACCATGATCCGCGACGGGCTCTCGAGCATGTGCAGCATCGTGCTCACCACCGAGTACGAGAACACCGCGGTCGCCGCCGTGCCGAGAATGGGCGGGTAGGCGATGATCACTGCGGTACCGACCGGACCCCAGCCCTCGACCGTGGGGTGCAGGATGCCCAGGGCCGCAGTCACCGCGACGACGGTCGCCCCTCCCCCGAGCGCCAGCACTTTGCGCACGGGCAGGTACGGACCGAGGCTCGCGATGGTCAACGCGAGCGCGCTCGGTGCCCACCAGAACTCGATGGAGAACGCGGACCCGCGCGCCCACCAGAACTCGACGGCGAACGAGGTGCCCGCGTACCCCAGGGCGGAGACGGCGACTCCGGCGACCGACGGCAGAAGCAGCGCGGCGCCCAGCAGCCAGCCCACCGGTGGACGGACCGGGCGGGTCGCGACGTGGATGCCGATTCCGGCACCGGTGCAGAGCAGCACCGCGAGTACCTGCAGCAAGGGCTGCGAGGTCGCGCCCCAGGTGTAGGCGGTGAGCACCGCCCCGTAGACGAATGCGAGCGCGGCGAAGGCAATCGGCACGAGCGGCCCGGTGAACCAGCTCAGGGGGTCGACCTGCTGGGCGGAGAGGACGAACGAGCGCCTAGTTGCTGCCATGGGTCGACTCCTCGTGCGCGGTGATCTTCTCGACCACGGGGACGCGAATCACGACCGAGGCACCCGACCCTGGCGACGACCAGATCTTCACAGTGCCGCCAACCGCTCGGATCCGTTCTGTGATCGAGACTCGAAGGCCCAGGCGATCCGCCTCGACCTGCTCGACATCGAATCCGCCGCCCTGGTCGCTGATGATGAGGGTGATCTCGTCGTCGGCGTAGGCGAGGTCGATCTCGGCGACAGACACCCCGGAGTGCCTGAGAACGTTCTCCAGGGCGGCCTTCACCGCGTCCAGGAGAGCCGGGGCCGTTTCGGGTGAGAGACGGTAGATGCCGGAGCCGCTACCGGTCACGTGTACGGTCAGCCCGCGCCACTGCAGGTCGCTCACGATGCGCATCAGCTCGTTGCGCAGCTCGGCGTCCTGGTCGTCGACCACGATCGTTCCGATGGCAGGGTCGGTGCGCCACTGGGCGCTGGTCAAAGTGCTGATGTCCTGGCGCAGCCGGTCGGTGGTGCGTTCGTCGAGTTCGTCCGGCGCGTTCATCACCAGGGAGAGATCGTTCAGGAGGGTGTCGTGCACGATGGCCGTGACCCTCGACCGCAGGCCCTCCTCGACGGCGAGCTGGCGAGTCTCCTCCTCGAGCTGCTCGAAGTTCGGCACCAGGCGACGCTGGCTCGCCTGGATGCGCGCGAGAACGAGGTATGCGGTCACGTAGAGCGAGAGCATCAGTAGCGGTCCCCAGCCGGTGCGCAGGGGCGTGCCGCTGAGCGCCGCGACCACGCCGCTGACCACGGTCGAGGTGATGAACCCGATTCCGGTCCATGCCAGCCCGGTCATCCACGTGGTGGCGGCGACCCCGATCAGCACCAGGGAGACAGCGGGACGGTTGAGGACGAAGAAGCCGTCGACGAGGATGCCCGGATAGGCGCCGAGCAGCACCAGTTCGAACAGCACCGTCCCGGCGGCACTGACGAGCAGGAACCCGATCACGACCACCGGCACCGGCCGGAACGCCGCGCCGACCGCCAGCACGAGCAGCCCGGCGAGGATTCCGACCGGGAGCGGTGCCAGATCCAGTCGACTGTGGCTGGCAAGGTACTCGATCAACAACGGGATGGTCAGCCCGAGGTTGGCGGCGTTGACGGCCCAGGCGGCGCGGGCGATTCCGCTCGTGATGACCTTCGCCGCGACGGGCCTGGGAAGTATCGCGACGCGCATGGCCTACTGGCCGGTCTGGGTGAGCACGTAGTCCGTGAATGCAGGATCCTGCAGGACCACAGCCAGCACGCACGCGAGCACGACGAGGCCCGAGACGGCGGCACCAGCCAGCGGGATCCAGAACGCCGTGCGACCGCGGGCGAGCTGAAGCAGGGACAGCACGGCGACTACGGCGAACAGGATGATCCGCACGACGTTGATGACGAGCCCCAAGCTCGCGGCGAGGGCGGAAGAACCGAACTCCCCGATGCCCTGCACGGTGTACGCCTCCTGCAGGGCAGACCCCAGGTCCGCGAATCGCGGGAAGGCGGTCGCCACGTCCCAGGCTGCGATCACCAGGAGGCCGGCGGTGAGCGCGACATCCCAGGTTCGGCTGCGGCGCGGAACTGCGGGCGTCGCAACGGGCGCGACGGGAGGGGGAAGTACCGGCTGCACCGGACCGTACTCGCCGTACTTCGGGCGGGGGCGTTCGTCGGTCATGCGTCCTTCTGCCAGTCCAGGCGCTTGACGCGCCCGCCGAGACCTCGCTCGTCCGGGTTGCCGTTCGCGTCGGTGCGCAGTTCTTTGGGCAGGGAGAACATCAGGTCCTCCTCCGCGGTGACGACCTGGCTCACGTCGCCGTAGCCCGCGTCGGCAAGGTCGTCGAGAACCTCCTGCACGAGGACTTCGGGCACGGATGCCCCGCTCGTGACGCCGACGGTCGAGATGCCGTCCAACCACTCCTGCTTGATCTCGCTGGCATAGTCCACGCGGTAGGCGGCTTTCGCGCCGTACTCGAGCGCCACATCCACGAGCCGGACCGTGTTGGAGCTGTTGGCGCTGCCGACGACGATGACGAGCTCGGCATCCTGCGCGACCTTCTTGATCGCGACCTGGCGGTTCTGGGTGGCGTAGCAGATGTCGTCGGAGGGCGGGTCCTGCAGGTTCGGGAAGCGCTCGCGCAGCAGACGCACCGTCTCCATGGTCTCGTCGACGCTCAGTGTGGTCTGCGACAGCCAGACCAGGTGGTCGGGATTGCGCACCAGGACGTTGGCGACATCCTCGGGCCCATTGACCAGGGTGGTGCGCTCGGGAGCGTGGCCCATTGTGCCCTCGACCTCCTCGTGGCCGGCGTGGCCGATGAGCAGGATCTCGAAGTCGTCACGAGCGAAGCGGGTGGCCTCGCGATGCACCTTGGTGACCAGCGGGCAGGTGGCGTCGATGGTCAGCAGCTCCCGGTCGGCAGCGCCCTGCACGACGGCGGGCGAGACGCCGTGCGCGCTGAACACGATGTGGGAACCCACCGGAACTTCGGCGACATCGTCGACGAAGATGGCACCCTTCTGCTCCAGTGTCGAGACGACGTGGATGTTGTGCACGATCTGCTTGCGGACGTAGACGGGTGAGCCGTAGTTCTCGAGAGCCTTCTCGACAGCGATAACTGCACGATCCACCCCGGCGCAGTATCCCCGCGGAGCCGCGAGCAGCACCCTCTTGGGTCGGGGGGCCGGGGTATCCTTGAGCCGGTTGCGCAGGGCGGGCATCCTCGGCATGTCGAGCGCCGCGGCGCCGCCGTTCGAGATGCTGGTCACGGCGTCGATTCTACCCGTGGGCACTGTGCAGACGCTGGCGCGAGCATGGACAAAGGACTGGAGGCCGGAGTGACCATCGAGGTCCCGCCTCCCACCGTCGATGCGCCGTGGGGCGTGTCCCTGTTCTCCAGCAAGGTGAAGGGCTGGATCGAGCGACTCGGTACCGCCTGGGTGGAGGGCGAGATCACCCAGTGGGGACTCTCCGGCGGCAACGTCTACGGCAAGCTCAAAGACCTCGACGAGGACGCGACCATATCGTTCACGATCTGGTCGTCCACGAAGGCGAAGCTGCCGCCCGACCTCAAACAGGGCGACCACGTCGTCGCCCTCGTCAAGCCGACCTGGTGGCTGAAGGCCGGCACGCTGTCCATGCAGGTGTTCGAGATGCGCCACGTCGGACTCGGCGACCTGCTGGAGCGCCTCGAGAAGCTGCGCCAGAAGCTGAAGGCGGAAGGACTCTTCGACCGCCGCCGCCCACTGCCGTTCCTGCCGAACTGCATCGGCCTGATCACCGGCAAGGACAGCGACGCGGAGAAGGACGTGCTGCGCAACGCCCAGCTGCGCTGGCCGGCGGTGAAGTTCCGCGTCGTGCACGCGGCCGTGCAGGGCGATCGCGCCGCGCCCGAGGTGATCTCGGCCCTGAAGAAGCTCGACGCCGACCCGGAGGTCGATGTGATCATCGTGGCCCGCGGCGGCGGCGACTTCCAGAACCTGCTGGTGTTCAGTGACGAAGCGCTCCTGCGCGCGGCAGCGGCCTGCTCCACCCCGATCGTGAGCGCTATCGGACATGAGGCCGACCGGCCCCTTCTCGACGAGGTGGCGGACCTGCGGGCATCCACCCCCACGGATGCGGCGAAGCGGGTGGTGCCCGACGTGTCCGAGGAGCTGGCACGAGTGCAGCAGGCCCGCGCCGGCATCCGCAACCGCATCACCCAGCGCATCGCGATGGAGGTCGACCGGCTCGAGGCACTGCGGTCGCGACCCGTGCTCGCCAATCCGGCCGTGATCGTGGATGCCCGGGCCGACGACCTGGGCCGGTTCGTGTCGCGCAGCCGCGAGCTCATCGACCGCCGTATCGAGCGGGCGCACACCGGAGTACTCGAACTCACCGGCCAACTGCGGGCGCTCTCACCGAAGCGCACCCTGGAGCGCGGGTACGCGATCGCGCAGCTCCCCTCCGGAGATGCCCTGCGCGATGCCGCCGACGCCCCGGCCGGCACTCGCCTCGTTCTGACCGTCGCTGCTGGCACCCTCGCGGCGACCGTCGACGGGTCGAAGTAGGATCGTTCCCGTGGCGACAGATGTGAGCGAGCTCAGCTACGAGCAGGCGCGCGACGAGCTCATCCAGGTCGTCAACGAACTGGAACAGGGCGCGGCGAGCCTCGAATCGTCGCTGGCCCTCTGGGAGCGCGGCGAGCTGCTCGCAAAGCGCTGCGAGGAGTGGCTCGTCGGAGCGCGCGCCCGGCTGGACGCGGCACGCACCGCCGCAAGCGAGTAGTCATGGCCGAGCCCCGTATCGTCGCCGAACTCGGCCGGCCGGAGACCCCGGAGGAGACTGCGGCCCGCAAGGCGGAGAACTCCCGCAAGCACCGCGCCAACCAGACCCTGCTCAATCTCGTCGTCGCGACGGTCGCGTCGCTGGTGATCGTGCTGTTCCTCGTGGTGGTCGTGGTGCGCCCCGATCCCGGAACCGTCAACAACCCCGTGGACTACACGGCCGTCGCCGCTGAAGCCCAGGGCGGCTCGACCGAGACCCTGCTCGCGCCGGTGCTGCCGGGCTGGACGGCGAACGACGCCCGCTTCGGGACGACCGCCGCCGTCTCCACCTGGTACATCGGCTTCATCACCCCCACGACGGAGTTCATCGCGCTGGTGCAGGGCATCGACGCGAACCCCACCTGGCAGCAATCGATTCTCGAGGGCGCCCAGTCGACCGGCACGGTCACCATCGACGGTGTCACCTGGACCGAGTACGACCAGCGTGACGCGAACGACCCGGGCAACTTCGCCTACTCCCTCGCCACCACGAGCGGCGGCAGCACGATCGTGCTGCACGGCACCGCACCGACGACCGAGTTCGAGTTGCTCGCCTCGGCGATCGCGGCGGCGCTATGACCTCCGACCGCACGCCCGCGCAGGTGTGGCGCGAGATGGTCCGCGGCAACGAGCGTTTCGTGGCCGGCGAGCCGCAGCATCCCCGCCAGGATGTCGAACGGCGCTCGGAGGTCGCACTCAAGCAGACGCCACATGCGGCGCTGTTCGGCTGCAGTGACTCGCGACTGGCCGCCGAGATCATCTTCGACAAGGGCATCGGAGACCTGTTCGTCGTGCGCAATGCGGGCCAGATCATCTCGGAGTCCGTGCTCGGTTCGCTCGAGTACGCGGTCGGGGTTCTCGAGGTACCGCTGATCGTGGTGCTTGGGCACGATGAGTGCGGAGCGGTGCTGGCCGCGATCGACTCCCGGAGTAAGGATGCCCCGACGCTGCCCGTCCACATCGCCCGGCTGATCGAGAAGATCGTGCCGGCCGTCGACCGGGTGAGGGCAAGAACCCCCGACCACATCGACTCTCAGGATGTCGGCCGCGAGCACCTCAGGGACACGATCGCCGAGCTGCTCGAGTCGTCCGAACTCATCAGCGACGCGGTCGCCGCGGGTACGCTGGCTGTGGTGGGCGCGAACTATCGCCTGCTCGAGGGCCGCGCGGAACCCGATGTGATCGTGGGCACGGTCTAGTCCCCAACAGCTTCGTCAAACGCAAAGGATCCACAGCGCCGTGAGCCAGAACGACGACTTCCGCATCGAGCACGACACGATGGGCGAGGTACGGGTGCCCGCCTCCGCGCTGTACGCCGCGCAGACGCAGCGCGCGGTGGAGAACTTCCCGATCTCGGGCTCCGGCCTGGAACCCGCCCAGATCGTCGCCCTGGCCCGGATCAAGCGGGCTGCGGCCATCGTGAACGGGGAGCTGGGCATCCTGGACGCTGGCATCTCGAAGGCCATCGTCGGGGCGGCCGACACGTTGATCGCGGGCGAGCACCACGACCAGTTCCCGGTCGACACCTACCAGACCGGCAGCGGCACCTCGTCGAACATGAACATCAATGAGGTGCTCGCGACGCTGGCCACCACCTCGCTCGGCTCGCCGGTGCACCCCAACGACCACGTGAACATGTCGCAGTCGTCGAATGACGTCTTCCCGACCTCGGTGCACCTGGCCGTGACCGGCGCACTGCTGGGCGATCTCGTGCCGGCGCTGGAGCACCTCGCCGCCTCGCTCGACGTGAAGGCGGCGCTCTGGAAGGACGCGGTCAAGTCCGGCCGCACCCACCTGATGGACGCCACCCCCGTCACCCTCGGCCAGGAGTTCGCCGGCTACGCCCGGCAGATCCGCCTCGGCATCGAGCGTGTGCGGTCCACCATCCCCCGCGTCGCCGAAGTACCGCTCGGCGGAACCGCGACCGGCACCGGGATCAACACCCCCCTGGGCTTCCCGCAGCGCGTCATCGCCGTGCTGGCGGATGACTCGAAGCTCCCCATCACCGAGGCGCTGGACCACTTCGAGGCGCAGGGCGCCCGTGACGGGCTGGTCGAGGCCTCCGGCGCGCTGCGCGTGCTCGCCGTCTCGCTGACCAAGATCTGCAACGACCTGCGCTGGATGGGTTCCGGCCCGAACACCGGGCTCGGCGAGTTGCACATCCCCGACCTGCAGCCGGGTTCGTCGATCATGCCCGGCAAGGTCAACCCGGTGATCCCGGAGGCGGTGCTGATGGTGTGCGCGCGGGTGATCGGCAACGATGCGACGATCGCCTGGGCGGGCGCGTCGGGCAACTTCGAGCTGAACGTGGCGATCCCGGTGATGGGCACGGCGCTGCTGGAGTCGATCCGCCTGCTCGCGAACTCCACCGTCGCGCTGGCCGACAAGACGATCGACGGACTGGAAGCAGACCTGGTTCGCGCCCGGGCGCTGGCCGAGTCATCCCCCGCCATCGTCACGCCGCTGAACAAGATCGTCGGCTACGAGGCGGCGGCGAAGATCGCGAAGCATGCGGTGGCCAAGAGCATGACCGTGCGTGAAGCCGTGATCGACCTCGGGTACGTCGAGCGGGGCGAAGTCACGCTGGAGCAGCTGGATGTGGCGCTGGACGTCATGTCCATGACCCACGCGGGCTAGGTCAGCCGACCAGTTTCACCTGCGGCACCTCGGTGCCGTCCAGGGTCTGCACCACGCGATCGCCCACCTCGGTGTCGAGCGAGATCGGTAGGAGCACGGAGCTGGTGACCGGGTCGTTCGCCGGGCAGCCCACGGCGTGGTCAAGCGCGGGAGCGGCCGGATCCACGGCATCGGGCAGCCCGTAGTAGACGGCGACCACGATCGTGGTTTCTGTCTCCTGCACGACGGCGGCCCGCGGGATGCACAGCACCGACCCTCGCACGTTCAGCACCAGGTTGGCGGAGCCGATCGCGGAGAACCCCTCGGCGGGAGCCGAGCCGATGTAGCCGGGCGGTGTCTCGTCCCCGAGCAGGCTGAAGTGCTTCATGGCGACGAGGTACCCCGGCACGTCCTCGGAGTCGTCGAGCACCTGGTAGCCGAGTACCGGCACCTCCACCAGGTCGACAGGCGGCTCGGAGAAACCGGTGACCACCCGGGCGACGAGGTGCGGTGCGGGGTTGCCCCACATGACTTCGACAGCGCTGAGTTCACGCGTCTGCTGGGGCAGTTGCGACGCCACGATCGGTGCCGCTCCCACGATCCCGACGACGGACAGAGCCAGCAGGCCGAAGCCGG